>Ga0105048_10013937_pt1 | contig 12545 bp, 11 predicted proteins | sample MAT05_FD_78382 | JGI IMG/M metagenome (GOLD analysis project Ga0105048, IMG submission 78382) | Freshwater microbial communities from Lake Fryxell liftoff mats and glacier meltwater in Antarctica - MAT-05 | ecosystem: Environmental > Aquatic > Freshwater > Ice > Liftoff microbial mat | place... | reverse complement strand
TTTCAACCGAATCGAGCGGCGCGTATTTTTCGTGATTTCAGACATTACAAATACCTCATTGTGTAAGCCGTTCGCATCAAATCAATGTAGGGACACCCCTTGTGGGTGCCGTTCACGAGGCACCCACAAGGGGTGCCACCACGAAAAATTACATCCGCTCCACGGTGCGGATGCCGAGCAATGCGAGTGCCTGTTGAATCATTCGCCCTGTTAGGCTCACTAACAACAGCCGGCTGCGTTTCAATTCCCCGGTGGGTGCCGTCAACACGGGGCAACTTTCGAAGAAGGTGCTAAAGGTTTTCGCGATGTCCCACAGATACTGCGTGATGTAGTGCGGCAAGTAGTCGGTTGCGGTCGATGCCAGCACTTCTTCAAATTTTAGCAACTGCAAGGCGAGTGCGCGTTCGTCGGGGTGTGTGATGAACACGGGTGGCGGCGCGGTGTGGTAAATCGCATCGTCGATTTCGCCCTTGCGGAAGATCGCGCGGCAACGGGCATACGCATACTGCATGTACGTTGCCGTGTTGCCCTCGGTGGCGAGCATTTTGTCGTAATCGAAGATGTAATCGCTCGTACGGTTACCGCTGAGGTCGGCGTACTTCACCGAGCCGTAGCCGATTGTTTCTGCGATTTCGCGCTTCATCGCAGTATCGAGTTCCGGCACGTCGTGGCCCGCTTCCTTGCGACTCGAGTAGCTGTCATCGTATTTCTGCAAACCGCGTTCGACGGCTCCTTCGAGCAGCGTGGCCAACTCGATCGTGCCACCGTCGCGGGTCCGGTATGGCTTCTTATCCTTGCCCAGAATCGAGCCGAATGCAACGTGTTCGAACGTCACATGCCCGTAACCCCAGCGGCGGGCGTTGGCAAATAACGTCTTGAAGTGCAACGCTTGACGCGCATCGACCACGTACAGCAACACGTCGGGATTCCACGTCTCGACGCGATACCGGATCGTTGCGAGGTCGGTGGTGGTATACGTGAACGCGCCGTCGCGCTTGCGAATCAGCGCGGGCGGCTCTTCCTTCGCTTGTTCGTCGTCGTTTTGCGGCACAACGCCTTTCGCGTTCGGTACAACAATCGCGCCCTTGCTCTCGACCGCGATGCCTTTTTTCAGAAGGTCATCAACGACACCGGCGAGCATCGGATTGTAGAAACTCTCGCCGAGCGCGTGATCGATGTTCACATCGAGGCGCTCGTAAATCGGGCGGAGCATTTCGAGGCAATGCGGTATGAACTGGTTCCAGAGCGCGACATTCTCTGGATCGCCCGCGTGGAGTTTTGCCGTTTCCTTGCGGCAAGCGTCCATGATGTCGCCGCCGGCTTCGTCTTCGTCGCCGATGACTTTCGCGAGGTTGCGAATGTAAACGTAGAGCCGCGACAACTCGCGAACGGGGTCGGCGGTGTACGCAGCATCGTCGCGGTGATGCTTGTAACCGTGGATCAGAATGCCGAACTGCGTGCCCCAGTCGCCGAGGTGGTTATCGCCGACCACGGTATGCCCGAGGAACCGCAAGATGCGTACGAGCGCGTCGCCGATGATCGTGCTTCGCAAGTGCCCGACATGCAGCGGTTTGGCCACGTTCGGCCCACTGTAATCGATGACGAAGGTTCGCGGCTTCGTTGCGTGCGCCACCCCAAGGCGCGTGTCGGTCGCGATCGCTTGAACCTGTTTGGCGATCCAGGCATCGCGGAGTTTCAGGTTAATAAAGCCTGGCCCGGCTACAGTTGCAGACTCGATAAGTTCGTTTGCAGGTAGCGAATCGATGACTTCTTTGGCCAATTCCGTCGGCTGCTTACCGAGAACCTTGGCGAGCGACATCGAGAAGTTCGCCTGGTAGTCGCCGTGCTTCGGGTCGGTCGTTGGCTTGAACATGCCGAGGTAATCGGGTAGTTTCGCGGGGTCCGGTGCGATTGCCACCAGATTCGGCTCGAAGATGTATCGCAGTTCGTTCAGCAGATTCATGTTCCGGTACCAAGAAAAAACCCCGGCACGTCGTGCCGGGGCTTCGTGCCATTCTATATGAGACTCTATTCGATTTCGTCTTGCCAGTCGATGCGTTCGGCATCGGCCCAGAGTTCTTCGAGCTTGTAATAATCGCGGGTGTCGGGGTCGAACACGTGGAGCATGACATCGCCATAATCCTGGACGACCCACTTGCTCGCTTCGTACCCGGCCAGGCCGATTCGCACATCGCCGACCGCCCGCAAAGCGGCATCGGCGTCTTCGATAATCGCGTGAACTTGCCGACGGCTTCTGCCGGTTGCGATCACGAAGAAGTCGAAGATCGGAGTGATTTCCGTGAGATCGAGAACGAGGATGTTTTCGCCCTTGTTCTCGAAGGCGACTTTTGCGGCAATACAAGCCCGCTGAAGCGCCGACGGGATTTCCCGTGGTTTTTTGGTAGGGGTCGTGCCGTTTACGACCGCGAGCGAGTTTGGCACAGCCAGAGTGACGCTGTTCAAATGATCTCCCTAGGGTGTCTTGATACCCTCCGGGGATCTTCGCGTCGGCGTCCTATCAGTGATATGGTACGCTCGGCTCGTTGGATTACCCCCGGCTGAAAAGATTACAATACGGAATCGACCCAGGTGGGACAACACATCTCACCCCTCTTATTCTGAATCTTCGACTGCCTTCGTGCAAAAATCAATAGCCAATCGGATTTTCTCCCATTGCTACACTCCAGTACGACGAAAAAACGGTCACTTCTCGCCATTCGGAACTTTCATAAGGACAGAATCCAGTCGATCGGGTTCACGCGGCGTATATCTACGAAAGCCATTCGCACCACAGCCGAGTCCCAACCATGAATCGCGTACTGATCGCACCGGCACCGATGAAGGAAATCGAACCCGTCTACGGCCCGCTACTACGATCGGCGGGGTTCGAGTTGGTTTTCCCAAAGAAAAATGCACAACTCACCGAGGATGAGTTGCTCGAACAACTCAGCGGGTGTGTCGCGTCGCTTGCCGGTTCGGAGCCATATACGCCAAGGGTGATTGCGGCTTGCGCAGCCAAGGGATTGAAGGTCATCAGCCGCGCGGGAGTCGGTTACGACGGCATCAATCTCGCGGCCGCTACCGAGCATGGCGTCGTGGCGACCATCGCGGTTGGCTCGAACCATAACGCGGTTGCGGAACATGCCTTCATGCTCATGCTCGCGCTCGTCAAAAACCTGATCCCGCAGCACAACCTCACCGTTGCGGGGAAGTGGCCCCGCAAAGCGAATCAGTCGTTACGCGGTAAAACGCTTGGCATTGCCGGTGTCGGTCGCATCGGCAAGCGCGTCGCGCAGATCGCGAAGGCGTTCGATCTCCGCCCGATCGGCTACGATCCGTACCCGGATCGTGCGTTTTTCGCGAAGGAGAATCTGCCGCTTGTATCTCTCGAAGAATTGCTACGGGAGTCAGATATCCTGACACTGCACATGCCGCTGACGCCGGACAGCCGCAATTTCATTCGGGCCGAAACCATTGCGAAAATGAAGCCGACGGCTTACCTGCTCAACACCGCACGCGGTGGCATTGTCGATGAACCGGTGCTGGCGGAAGCCCTTCTAGCAAAGCGTCTTGCAGGGGCGGCCATCGATGTCTTTGAAGACGAACCGGTGCCGGCCACGAACCCGTTGTTCGCGTGTACCAATGCCGCGTTTACGGCCCATACAGCGGGCGTCGACATGAAAAGCCGCGACGATATGGCCCTATTTGCGGCACAGGCCATCGTGAAGCTCCTCGGCGGCGAATGGCCCGAAGAGTGGGTGCTAAACCCCGAAGTTCGCGCGAAATTCGCCTCTCATAATTGACGCAAGGAACCGAGATTCCATCACTTCCCATAGCGAAGGGGCTTGCTGTCTCGGATGTCGCACATTGGTTACGAGAGTTCATACCGCGTGCTTCGTTACGCAAAACCTTCGCGGCGCGGCTAGACGCCGATGCCTTTTTCATTGATACCACCTGTCGCACAACTCCTAGAATACCTGCATGGAGCACTCTGCGATACGCACCGTCGATTTGACACGCATATACCAAAAGCCACGTAAAAGCTGGTTTCGGCGAAGAACCGATACGGGGCCGAAAGTGTTCACTGCACTCGGTGGCGTCAGCCTCGAAGTCCAACCGGGTGAACTCTTCGGATTGCTCGGCCCTAACGGCGCGGGCAAGACTACTCTGATCAAGATTTTGACAACGTTACTCGCACCATCTGAAGGCACCGCGTTCGTCGATGGTCTGGATGTGGTTACGCATGCGGACACGATTCGTCCGCGAATCAACATGGTGTCTGGTGGCGAATCGAGCGGGTATGGCATTCTCAACGTGCAGGAAAATCTTTGGCTGTTTAGCCGCATTTACGGCGTGCCAAACGAGTTGATCAAACAACGCATCGACCGAATGCTCAGCGTCGTTGGCCTTACCGACAAGAAGAACTCGAAAGTTAGCCACCTTTCCACCGGGCAACGCCAGAAGATGAACTTCTGCCGTGGCTTCATTACCGATCCAAAGATCCTCTTTCTCGATGAACCTACACTTGGGCTGGATGTGACGGCGGCACGATCGATTCGCGCGTTCATTCAGGAATGGATGAAGGAAAACAAAGAGCGAACGATCCTGCTGACGACGCACTACATGGCCGAGGCCGACGAGTTGTGCGACCGCTTGGCGATTATCGATCAGGGGAAAGTGCTGGCGTGCGATACGCCGACGAACCTGAAACGTCGCGTGCAAAAGTACCCTTTGTTCGAGATCAGCCTTTCGCCATCTGCGAATGGATTCAGCGCAATACAAGCATTACCCGGCGTCCACAAAGCGACGACCACCGAAACGGCGAACACCGTCGAATTAAAAGTCTCGCTCGAAGAAGACTCGATAATCGGCAGCGTCGTGCAGTCGATCATCGCGTGCCACGGTAAGATACTCAGCCTCAAAAAAACCGAGCCAACGCTGGAAGACGTGTTCATCGAACTCGTCGGCCACGGTCTCGAAGCCCCCGCAAAGTAGAGATCGAATGCAAGCGAGTATTACGCTGTTTCTCCAGGCCATGTTTGCTCGCAGCTACGCGCGCGTGATCTGGATGTTTCGCAACCGTACGTGGATATTCCAGGAGACGATCCTGCCGATTCTCTCCGTGTCGGCGTTCGCGTATGCTTACCGTGCGATGGGGGCACCCGAGCGGTTCGTCGGTTACGTGGTGCTGGGTGCTGCAATGACGGCGTTTTGGTTTAACGTGTTATGGAGTATGGGCGCACATCTATATTGGGAACGCGATTCGGGTAACCTCGAACTGTACATTATGTCGCCGGCCCCGATGATGAGCATTTTGGCAGGCATGGCAATTGGCGGAATGCTGACGACCGCAACGCGTGCAACGGCCATTTTGATCACGGGCGTGTTCTTGTTCCAGGTTCCGCTCGACCTCACGCATGGCTGGCTGGCACTGCTTGCGTTTACGTTGACTTTGATCGCACTGTACGGCTTGGGCATGATGTTCGCATCGCTGTTTTTGCTCTGGGGACGTGAAGCATGGCACATTGCGAACTTGCTGCAAGAACCTGTGTTCTTGCTGACGGGAATGAACTTTCCCGTGAAGATTTTCATGAGCCTTCCAATTTTCATTCTCGGCTTCGCACTCGTGATTCCGCTCACTGCCGGGATGGACGCGATGCGGCAACTCTTGTTTCCGCCCGCGACGGATAGACTACTATCCGCTGAAACCGAAATCGCGATCCTCAGCGTACTCGCAGTCGTATTTCTCTTTACTGCTAGATTGTTCCTCGCCCGCCTCGAACGCAAAGCCAAGGCGGACGGCAAACTGAGCCTGCGCTGGCAGTAACTACACCTTCACGGTTTCTTCCGTCCACTCCCGCATCGCCTCTGCAGAGTTCTTGCCGAGGACGACTTCCGAATCGACGTGATCGACCCAATCGGTCGGAATCATGTGGTGTTTGCCACCGGATATGGGGTCGTTCTTCATAAGTTTGATCGTGTCACCCTCGACGTGATCGACCCTTCCGATCCGCGTACCGCAGGAACAGACGACGTCCATCCGGTCCTTAATCTTACTGGTGTCCTTCATGATGCACTCCTACATATTGAAACGAAGCCGAACCATACGACTTCACGATCTAAGTTATGCAAGGGGCGTGCCAAACTGATTTTTTATCCTGTTCTCACGGCGTTGCCTTCCGGGTGGTGCCGTGAAGGATTTCAGTTCGACGTCAGTATTTCCGTTTTTTCTGTGCTGGCTCCCACTCTTTCGTCCAACAACGGATGGTTTCCACGTTTATACTGGAACTGTTGTAAACCAAGTCTCGTGCGGAAAGGGGGCCGGTTATGGCCCAGGCTGTTGTCGATCCGGCGGAACTGCGACGATTCGCGGTCAATCTCAAGCGATTCAACGCCGAACTACAAACGAACCTCGCCGGGATTCACGGCCAGCTCGTTTCGCTCGGGGATACGTGGCGCGACCAGGAACACGATAAATTTCGTGCCGAGTTCGAGTCGACGATCGCCGTGCTCGAGCGGTTCGTAGAATCGGCTAACATGCACATACCGTTTCTGATGCGGAAAGCGGAGCGGATCGAAGAATACCTTCAGCAGCGATAACGGGGGCGACGCGATGACTGCCGACGTGCGATCGATCGATGCGCTGCGCGACTGGCTGGCCCAGTTGGCGAAGTATCGCGCTACGTCGGCCGAGGCGCTATCGGGCGTGCAGATGGAGATCCGCCGCGGATGCGACTGGGTGGCCGAACAAGGCCAGCTTTGGAGCCGGGCCGTGCGAACGTGCGAAGAGCAAGTCGTGCAAGCGAAAGCGGAACTGTCGGGTCGGAAGTTCGCCGATTACTCGGGGCGCAATCCCGATACGACGATACAAGAACGAAATCTCCGGCGTGCGCAGGCGAAACTAGAGCATGCACACGAAATGGTCGCCAAGTGCAAATCGTGGGCAGGCCGTTTGCCGAAGTTGATCGACGAAACGTACAACGGTCGCGCCCGGCGACTCGGCCTGACACTGGACGGCGAACTCGCTCAAGCCGTTGCGCAACTCGATCGGCGGATAGCGGCACTCGAAGCTTACGCGGGCCTCAGACCCGACTTCGCCCCCGCACCGTCCGCTTCGAGTTTGCCGAGCACATCGGGAGAATCGGAATCATGAAGTTCGGAGCCAACCGTAGCCAGTTGTACGATGCTCAGAAGACCGCACACGCGCAGTGGAGCATCGTGTGCGACCTCTGGACGGACATCGCCCGCCAAGAGTTCGACGAACAAACGTGGCAGCCGCTCGACCGCCAAGTCAGCGACGTGTTGCGGGCTATCGACCAACTGAGCGTCGTCTTCTCTCAAGTACGTAGCGAATGCGAGTTTCAATCGTGAGCCAACCAACCGGATCGTTCGACGAACGTGAAGAGAACGCCAACATGCCCGTATCGTGGTTTCAACGCGAGCGATCTTCGTTCGCGAACCTGTTAAAAACGATTCGCGAACGTGCGGCATCCGAAGAGCAAATCGCGACGACCTTTCAGGCGACCGCCGATGAAGTAGAGAAGGAAGTGCAGCGTTCGCGTCGGCAGATAGCGACTTCGCGGAAGAAAGCGCGGAACGAACTCGACGAGAAGTATCAACAGGAAGCGGCAGACTTTAGCGCGAAGTATGCCGGCAGGCAGAACGCGGCCGAGCGTCGTCGCGCGGAAGCATTAAGACTGGCCGACGAGACTTTCGAAGACGCCGACGAAAAGACCCAGACGACGTTCAAGGATCGCCTTTGGACGATCGATTCCCTCGTCGAAGCGGCGGAAAAAGAAGCCCAGGACCACAATCAGAAGCTGATTCGGCAAGTCGAGTTGGGGCGAAAGAAGCTGGAAACGACGTGGCAAAAGGCACAACCGTTTCTCGATCGCGTCGGCCTCGAACGCGCCGATGTCGAGTTCCCGCCGGATCGTTTGCCCAGCCCCACGCAGACCGATGCGGAAGGCAAACTTCAGAAGTGCCTCGAAGATTGCGACGCTTCGAGCGCGAATGTGGGTACCTGCACTTTCCCGAAACTCCTCGGCATCGGCGGCGCGATGGCGCTGACGATCCTTGCGGGGGCGATCGGCTTCGGCATCGGCTGGAGCGTCGGCAAAGAGATGAAGACCGGCGTAATCGGTGGCGTTGCTGGCGCGATCCTCGGCGGCTTGCTGTTGCGGTACATCGTGCTGACACTGGCACGCCATCAGGTGCGCGATCGTGCGAATGCGCTCGGTGTCTACCAGGCCGAAGCCTTTCGCGCGGCAACGACACTCGACGACTATGCACAAGCAATGTTGGCCCGGCAACGCAGTGAACTGAAACGACGCCACGCGAACGACAAGAAGCGAACCGACGATCATTTTCTGCCGCTGATTTTGTCCATCGAACGGCAACGCGATGGCGACCACGACCGCATCGAGACAGAGTATGTGGACCGCCTGCAATTAATTGCGAACGATCGCGACCTCGAAACCCGTGCGGCCGAAGATCGCTATCAGACAACGGCGGGGCAACTCGAAGATGGCTTCGACGCGCAACTACAAGACGCCGAAAACCGCTACGCAGGCAAGATGCAAACCGCGACTGCCGCACGCGATGCCACCTGGGACGCGATGGCCCGCAGATGGCAGAAGAATATCAATGCAATCAGCACCGACCTCAGCGATGTGCGCGATTCGGGCCTTGCGGCGTTCCCGCGCTGGGCCGAACTGATGTTGCCGAACCGCCCGCCTATCACTCACGTTCCGCCCGGCATCCGCTTCGGGAAATGGAACGTCGATCAGTACGCCATCGCCGATGGAGAACCGGGCGATGAGCGGTTGATGCCCGATAACCCGGTTCGCATGAAGCTGCCCGCGTTTCTGCCGTTCCCCGACAAATGTGCGGTGCTGTGGAAGGCCGCCGACCGTGGTCGCGCTGCCGCCGTGAACTCGATGCAAGCGGTGATGTTGCGATTCCTGACGGGGCTGCCACCCGGCAAAGTGCGGTTCACGATCCTCGATCCCGTCGGACTCGGCGAGAACTTTGCCGCGTTCATGAGCCTCGCCGATTACGATGAGAACCTCGTCGGCGCACGCATCTGGACCGAGCCATCGCAGATCGAACAACGGCTCGTGGACCTTACCGAGCACATGGAAAATGTGATTCAGAAGTATCTGCGAAACCAGTACAAGAGCATCGAAGATTACAACGCCGCCGCCGGCGAAGTCGCCGAACCGTACCGCGTGTTGGTGGTCGCGAACTTCCCGACGAACTTCACGCCGGACACGGCACGTCGCCTGATTAGCATCATGAGTAGCGGCCCCGCGTGCGGCGTTTGCACGCTTGTGAGCGTCGATACGAAAGCCGGTTTGCCACGCGATTTCCGCCTCGCCGACCTCGAACAAGTCGCGTTCAACCTCGTGGAAAAGGACGGCAAGTTCGTACCGCTCGAACCCGAACTCGCGGTGTTCCCGCTGACGCTCGACACCCCGCCCGACGGCGCGACCGTAGCTGCCACAATCCGTCGTATCGGCGAAGCGAGTCGCACCGCGGCGCGGGTCGAAGTTCCCTTCGATTTCATCATGCCGAACAAGGACGCGATCTGGACCGGCAACACGGCGAAGGGCTTCGATATCCCGATTGGCCGTGCGGGTGCCACCAAGCGACAAATGCTCATGCTCGGGCGTGGCACCGCCCAACATGCGCTCATCGCGGGCAAAACCGGATCGGGCAAGTCGACGTTGTTGCACGCGATGATTACGAACCTCGCCTTGATTTACAGCCCGGATGAAGCCGAACTGTACCTGATCGACTTCAAGAAAGGCGTCGAGTTTCGCGCGTATGCAACGAGCCTATTGCCGCACGCGCGGGTGATTGCGATCGAGAGCGAACGCGAGTTCGGCCTCAGCGTGTTGCAACGGCTGGACTCCGAACTGCGAGATCGCGGCGACCGCTTCCGTGCGGCTGGGGCCAACGATCTCGGCGGCTACCGCGACTATTTGAAGTCGATCGGCAGCACGCTCGCGGTGCCGCGAATCTTGTTCATCGTCGATGAGTTTCAGGAGTTCTTCGTCGAAGACGACAAGCTCTCGCAAGAGTCCGCACTTCTGCTGGATCGCCTCGTACGGCAGGGGCGGGCGTTCGGGTTGCACGTGCTGCTCGGTTCACAAACGCTCGGCGGGGCCTATTCACTTGCACGCAGTACGATCGACCAGATGGCCGTGCGTATCGCACTCCAGTGTAGCGATGCCGACGCGCAACTCATTCTGAGCAAAGACAACAACGCGGCCCGGTTGCTATCCCGCCCCGGCGAGGCAATTTACAACGACGCGAACGGCCTCGTCGAAGGCAACGACCCGTTTCAAGTCGTCTGGCTCGACGAAGATCGCCGCGAAACATTACTGACGGATATTCGCAACCGCGCAAACGGCAAATACCCGCCGCCGCTCGTGTTCGAAGGCAACATCGCGGCCGAGGTCCAGAACAATCGCTTGCTCGCGGAGGCACTGAAAACGAAAGTGGAAGTCCGCGTGCCGGTCGCGTGGTTCGGCGATGCGGTCGCGATTAAAGACCCCACTTCGGCAGCGTTCCGAATGCAATCGGGCGCGAACGTACTGATGATCGGGCAGCAAGAAGAATCCGCACTCGCATTGATGGCCACCGCGATGGCGAGCCTTGCGGCACAGGTACACGTGCCAGATTTGTTCACCGTACTCGATGGCACGCCCGACGATTCCGACCATGCTGACTACCTACGAAAAGTCGCGGCATCGCTCGGCTATCCCGATGCCAGCATCGATCGTGCAGGAATGGCGAATGCGCTGGCCGCACTCGCGCAAGAGATCGAACGCCGACAGCAGGGTGTCAGTGCCGAGCGGGTTCCGCGATTCTTGTTCGTGCAGGGGCTGCACCGGTTCCGCGAGCTGCGTAAGGCCGACGATGACTTCGGATACGGCCGCAAGAGCGATCAACCGAAAGCCGCCGGGGAACTCCTCGCAACGATCCTCAAGGATGGCCCCACAGTCGGCATTCATGCGATCGTCTGGTGCGATTCGCTGACGAATCTCACGCGCGCACTCGAACGTCAGGCACTAAAGGAATTCAGCCAGCGCGTATTGTTCCAGATGAGCGCGACCGATTCGAGCACGCTGATCGACACCCCCGCCGCCAGCCGCCTCGGCCGCACACGGGCACTTTTCGTGCAAGAAGACCTCGAACGCCCCGAGAAATTCCGCCCCTACGGCTTGCCCGACATGAAATGGCTCCGCGAGATTGGCGCTGAGATCCATTCCGTAGATCCCGTTTCCAGCGTGCTGTAAAACACTCCGCAATCGCCCGAACATATCGCCGAATCGCGGGACAACTGGTAAGCTGTCTCGCGACACTCACTTTCTAAGGAAACCGCACTATGCGTCGCACTCTCTCTGCGCTGTTGCTCCTCATGGGGTTCGGAACGGTCGCCTTTGCTGACAAACCGGGCGTTGGGCCGCAGTATCTCATGGAGTCTTTCGGCACGATGCCCGACGGCAAAACCGTCGTCACCGGGTACACGCTCATCAACAAAAATGGCGTGAAGGCCAAGGTGATCGAGTACGGCGGCATCGTCACCGAACTGCACGTTCCCGATAAAGATGGCAAGTATGCCGACGTGGCGCTAGGCTTCGACAACCTCAAGGATTACCTCGCGGGCCACCCGTACTTTGGCTCGAACGTGGGCCGTTGTGCGAACCGGATCGCGAACGCGAAGTTCAGCATCGACGGCAAAGAGTACACCGTCACCAAGCCCGGCGATGGCCCGCACACGCTGCACGGCGGCAAGAACGGCTTCGACAAGAAGGTCTGGCGATCCGAGCCGTTCATGGGTGCCAGCGGCCCCGGTGTGAAGCTGATGTATACCAGCAAGGACGGCGAAGAAGGTTACCCCGGCAACCTGTCCATCGTCATGAGTTATACGCTGACGAACGAAAACGAACTGCGAATCGAGTATTCGGCGACCACCGACAAGCCGACGCTTTGCAACCTCGCGCACCACAGTTACTTCAACCTCGGTGGCCACGCCTCGGGTGAAATCCTCGGCCACGAAGTCGAAGTGATGGCGAAGAACTACACCCCAACCGACGATACGCTGATCCCCACAGGCAAGATCGCACCCGTCGCGGGTACAGTGTTCGACTTCACGAAAGCGACTGCGTTCGGCACGCGGATCAAGGAAGTCGGCGGCACGCCTGTCGGTTACGATCTGAACTACGCGCTCGACGGGAAAGCGGGCGGTTCGCCGTTCCTTGCGGCCCGCGTCACCGAGCCGAAGTCGGGCCGCGTGCTCGAAGTTCACACCACCGAACCCGGCTTGCAGGTGTACAGCGGCAACTTCCTCGATGCCACGAACAAGGGTAAGGGCGGGGCCGTTTACAAGCAGTACAACGGCTTCTGCATGGAGCCACAAAGGTTCCCCGACTCAGCCAACAAGCCCGAATGGAAGGACGTGTCGAACGCCGTCCTCCGCCCCGGCCAAGAGTACAAGCAAACGACGATCTACAAGTTCGCCGTCGCAAAGTAAC
>Ga0105048_10013935_pt1 | contig 12546 bp, 12 predicted proteins | sample MAT05_FD_78382 | JGI IMG/M metagenome (GOLD analysis project Ga0105048, IMG submission 78382) | Freshwater microbial communities from Lake Fryxell liftoff mats and glacier meltwater in Antarctica - MAT-05 | ecosystem: Environmental > Aquatic > Freshwater > Ice > Liftoff microbial mat | place... | reverse complement strand
GGGGCCGGCACCAACGGGGCGTCGAGCACGGGAACCTCATCGGCCGGCGCGGGACCGTCCTGCGCCGACGCTACATGCGTGGTCGCGACCAAGCCCGCCACGAGCAGGCGTCTAGAAGCCAAGGATCATCTCGAGGCCGAGGTTGGTCGAGCGTGCGTCGAATCGGTCGGTGCTGGCCGTTCCCTTCACCGTCAGGATCGGAAGCTTGTAGAGCAGGCTCAGCGTGAACGGCGAGGCGGCTGTATCGGTCACCGCGATGACGTTGAGATCCCACTGCACGACGACCGACATCCGGTTTGCGATGACCTGCGTGACGCGAATCGGAAAGCCATAGAACCGGTACGACAGATCGGCCGCGACGCGCATCGTTGAGAGCGTGCTGCCATCGTCGACGATCTGGCCGAGCGTGCGATCGTGATAGGTCAGGCTCGCGGCTCCGAGGCCGACCGCGAACGCTGTGGTGCTCGTCCCGCCAGCCTGGAACAGCATCTCGAACATGCCGCCGGTGGTGTCGCTGGCGAGTCCGACCTCGCGTGACGCAACGGCGATGTTCACATCAATCGGCATCGGGCCGTTCATGATGCCCGGCGCGACGGCCTGTTCGAACTGCGCGATCGCGGCCTCGCGACGGGCCCGCTCAGCGGCCGACGTCGGGGTAAACCACGTCCACGTTGTCTTGGTCGTCGTTGCCACGTTGCCGCTGACCTCCGTCTCAGCGCGCTCTTGTTGAAGTTGAGATCGTCGTACTCACCGCTGCCGTGGGCGTAGCCGATCCGGGTCGAGATGCCCCAATCCTCACCGATCAGATCGAGCTGGAGGCCCGCGGTGTAGCGGCGCGCGAGCGAGGTTTCGCCATCGATCGTCAGCAGCCCGAGCGTACCCATACCGAACACCGCGAGCCGGAGCGCGCCGCGGTGAACGAGCTCGTAGCCGAGTCCTCCGCCGACGTGGATATCGAGGAGGTCATCTTCCTCCGCGAGCGTCATGGTGCTCTCGACGCGGCTCCGAAGCCGCATCTGTCCACCGCCGAACGCTCCCAGCACCACGAATCGGCCACGCACGAGGTCCGCCGTCAGATCATACGAATCGATCGACATGCTCGCCGTTCGCTCGGGGTGCAATGCCGTCGCAGTGATCACGCCGCGACCGCGCATTGATCCGGCGTACCCACCGAATCGACAGCCCGAGAGGGCCACGAGCATCGCGCTCGCGATCAAGAACAAACAACGAATGAGGCACCGTCCACGGTCGAGGCTTGCTTGTCCGTGGACGTCGGGTACGAGTGGGGCGACGCGGGCGTGCCGGATCGCTTCTGCGTGTCGCCGCTACTTGCGACCGCGACCGCGACCGAGCGCGTGTTCGACGAGCGGACGGAGATCGTCGACGAGCTCCGGCGCGCAGACCAACCTGATCGCTGCCATCGGTTGTCCCAGTGGCATGTCCTCGAGTAAGCGCGACAGCGTCACGGCGCCATAGCGTGGATGATCGATCACGTGCAGCTCCTCGTCGTCGGCGGCGAGGTAACCGACCTGGCGCGCGGTATCGAGGTGGACGTAGCTCGTCGCGTGGGCGCCGAACCGCTTCTGCGCCACCTCGAGCGCCTGCGGCCACAACCGATCCGCCGCGGCGCGGTCGTCGCCGAGATCGAACGTCTTGAACAGCCGCCGATCGACGAGCCGCGCCGCCAGATCGCGCAGCACCGGATCTACCGCGCCCGGACCATCGTGTCCCGCCCACTGATCGAGCGCGGTCGACAGCGAGATGTCGTGCAGGCGCAGATAATCGTCGACCGAGACGGTCGCTCCGCGCGCCATCGCACCGGCGATCGGAAGGCCGGCCGGCTCGCTGCCCTGGATCGCGAGCTGTGCGAACCGCTCGAGCGTCTTGATAAACATCCACTCGGCCGCTCGCACGGTCTTGTGGTGATAGACCTGCGCGTACATGTACGAACGCGCGAACAGGTACTGCTCGACGGCGTACATGCCGCGCCGATAGTCGACGACGAGATCCGACGGATCGTCGGCACCGGTGTGAACGTTCGCGACCTGGATCGCATGGATGATCCAGTCGAGGTCGTACGTCGCGTATCCGGCGCCCGAGTAGTGGCCATCGCGCAGGAGGTAGTCGAGGCGATCGACGTCGAGCTGGCTCGACACGAGCTTGCGCGCGAAGTGCGGTTTGTAGCCCTTACCCCAGAACGTGCGCAGCGTCGCTGGCAGGTCGGGCTCGAGCTGCTCGAGCGCGTCGCGTAGCTCGACATTCTCCGAAACGATCCGACCGCCCCAGCGCTCGTGATCGTGACCCGCGAACACGTGCTCCCACGCGTGCGAGAACGGTCCGTGACCGACATCGTGGAGCAGCGCCGCGATCTTGACGTGCCGCGCGACGCGCTCGTCGAGATCGAGCCGCTTGGTCACGCGCTGGGCGATGTGAAACGCGCCGAGCGCGTGACCGAAGCGCGAGTGCTCCGCGCCCGGATACACGAGCCAGGCAAAGCCCATCTGCTTGATCCGGCGCAGGCGCTGCATCGCGTGCGTCTCGAGCAGCTCAGCGATCGGCCGGTCGATGCCCTTGAACTCGATGAGGCCGTGGACCGGATCGCGGAACACGCGGTCTTTCACGCGAGGGACCTTATCACCGCGCGACGAGCGCGGCGCGCAGCTGCTTCACGGCTTCGTTGAGCGGCTCGAGCTCCGACAGCTTGCACAGCAGCGCGACGTCGAGCTCCGGCACGTGCGCGCTGCGCTCGCGTACCTCGTACCCCTCGGAGCCGAGCCCGTACACGGTCAACACCTGATCCTTCCAGAACCAGACCTCGTCGATCCGCAGGCGCCGATAGATCTCGAGCTTGTTGATCCCGCCGCTGGTCCACACGACCTCGATCGCGAGATCGGGCGATGACTTGGTCTTCGGATCCGCCGCGAACACGTAGCACTCGTCGGGCTCGGCAGCGGCCTCCTTCGACTTGTCGCCGAGGTGCCAGCTGCCGTACGGCGTGATCGGAATATCGCGTTCGAGGCTGTACGCCTCGAGCAGTCGTCCGATCATCGACTTCTTTCCTTCGTGACCGCGCGAGGCACCCATGATCTCCACCGCTCCGTCGAGGTACGCCATCCGATAGCGGCGCTCTCCGCGGATCGCGAGCAGGGTCTGAAAGTCGTCCCAGCTCAGCCCACGCAGCACGATCCGTTGATCGGCCGTCGGCACGTACTCGCCAGGCGGGATCGACATCGGCGTGGAGCCAGAAATCATCGCTGCCATCGTAGCATTCGTCGAGCAAGGCGCGGTCCACGGTTCAGACCGCGTGATCACGCGGACTTCGGGGCCTTCGCGGCCGCACGGTGGACAGCGTGTCCGCGGCTCGTCGGACATCGGACGGCAGGCGAAGCGGGGTGGCCGACGAAGCGAGGTACGCTGCGCGCTTGCAGATCCGCGACGTCGCGATCGAACGCCTCGATGGCGATGCGCGCCGCGCGGATCGCGATGCGGTCGTCGTCGAAGCGCCACTCCAGCTCCGCGCGCGCGGTGAGCCGGTTGCCACGATCATGCGCACGCCTGGCCACGACCTCGAGCTCGTGCGTGGCCTCTTGCACGCAGAGTCGCTCGTCGCCGTCGCGACGCAGGTCGACGTCGATGCAGTCGATCTCGATCTCGATCGCGCGGCATTCGCCGGGCGTGGCCTGCTCAGCACGGCGGCGTGCGGCGTCTGTGGACGCGTCGCGATCGCGGACCTCGAGCTGCGCGCGGTGGAGATCACCGCGGACACGGTGGTCTCGCATCGCGTGATCGCCACGCTGCCCGCGGCGCTGCGGACGGCCCAGGAGGCGTTCGCGTCGACCGGTGGGCTGCACGCGGCGGGGTTGTTCACGACCGCCGGGGTGCTGGTCGCGGCGCGCGAGGATGTTGGGAGGCACAACGCGGTCGACAAGCTCGCCGGCTGGGCGCTCGGCGCCGAGATCGTCGCGGCAAACCACGTACTGATGCTGTCGGGGCGCGCCGGCTACGAGCTTGTGCAGAAGGCGATCATGCTCGGGGTTCCGGTCGTGGCGTCGGTCTCGGCGCCCAGCTCCCTGGCGATCGAGCTGGCGGAGCGGTTCAACGTCGCGCTCGTCGGATTCGTGCGAGAAACCCGGGGCAACATTTACGCGCACGGATGGCGGATCTCCTAGTTCTTGACGGCGATCCTCCGGACACATACGTTCCGACGATGACTCTCCGTCTGACCGTCGCCACGTTTGCGTTCGCGCTCCTCGGGCCCGCATGCGGCAAGAGCACCAAGGACGCGGCGCCCGCAAAAGTCTCCGAAGGTGGAGCGCCGTCGACGCCCGGCGACAAGACCGTTGCCCGTCCCGAGGACAAGCCGTCGAGCCCACCGGCGAAGGCCGTCGCGCGCGGTCCCGAGCGGCCCGTGTACTCGCTCGTCGATAACCGCCTGTCCTCGCACCTGACGCGCGGCGGTGGCCTCGTGATCCCGGCGGGCTCCGCCGCGTTCGCGAAGTACATGCGGTTTGGCAACATGATGGGTGGCGGCAAGAAGGCGTGGGAGCTGCGCCAGACCGAGGGCGACATCAAGGTCGCGCGGATGACGGGCAAGAGCGCGAGCGTGTTCGTTCCGCTGACCGCTGCTCAGGCCAGTCGCCCGACGGTGCGCGTGCGCGTGTTCTCCAAGGAGGACGGCGCGCTCAGCCTCCGCGTCAACGACAACAAGGACATCAACGGCAACCTCGTGAAGGGGTGGTCGACGCTCGAGATCGCGGTTCCCGCCGGCCAGCTCAAGGAAGGCGAGAACGCGCTGTCGTTCTTCGCGAAGCCGAGCGAGGCCGCGGTCGCGTGGATCCAGATCGGTGGCGCGACGCCCGTTGGTGACGACGGTCAGGTCTCGTTCTACGACGCCGGCAAGAAGGCGCTCGTCCTGCCGAAGGAGACCGGGCTGTCCTGGTACGCGATGGTCCCCGACAAGGCGAAGCTGACGGGCGATCTGTCCGACGGCGCCTGCACGATCAACGTGCTCGCCACCGCCGAGGACGGCTCGACTGCCGAGGGCAAGCTGACCGGCACGGGCTCCGCCGTCGATCTCGGCGCGCTCTCGGGCCGCGCGGTTCGCCTCGATCTCGAGGGCGCCGGCTGCGCGTCGTCGACGCTGTCGAACGCATCGCTCGTCATCCCGGGCGCGGCGCCCGAGGTGAAGCGCGGCGAGGCGCCGAAATTCGTCGTGTTCGTGATCATGGATTCGCTCCGCGCCGATCACGTGCGGCCGTTCAACTCCAAAGCTCGCGCCGAGGTCCCGAACTTCGACAAGCTCGCCTCGAGCGGCACCGTGTTCATGCAGAACTACGTGCAGGGCAACGAGTCGCAGGTCTCGCACGCGTCGATGTGGACGTCGATGTACCTGGCGAAGCACAAGGCGCCGAACATGAAGGACATCCTTCCCGACCGCTACGTCACGATCGACGAGGTCGCGAAGAAGGCCGGCAAGTTCGTCGCCGGCGTCTCGGCCAACGGCTACATCCGCCCCAAGCGCGGCTACGGCTCGGGCTGGGACAAGTATGTCAACCACATCGAGAGCAGCATGGGTCTGCGCGGTGCGGACGTCCTCGAGAAGGGCCTGTCGTTCATCACGCCGAAGAAGGATTCGCCGTGGTTCCTCTACCTCGGCTTGATCGACACGCACGTCACGCTCCGCGGCAAGTCGCCGTGGATCGAGAAGTACGCGGACGGCTACAAGGGCCGCATCAAGACGTTCGGTGACGACGGCCCGGGCGGCGTGCCCAAGGATCTCGCCGACGTCGACAAGGACTTCGTCCGCGCGCTCTACGACTCCAACGTCAGCTACCAGGACGACATCCTCGGCCAGCTCGTCGCGAAGCTCGAGGCGTGGGGCATCTACGATCAGACGATGATCATCGTCACCGCCGACCACGGCGACGAGCTGTGGGAGGACGGCCGGTTCGGCCACGGTGGCTCGGCGCGCGAGACGCTGGCGCACGTGCCGCTCCTGATCCACTACCCGAAGCTGTTCCCGACCGCGAAGATCCAGTCCGGCACCGACGGCATCGACATCGTCCCGACGATCGCGGACGCGCTCGGCGTCGCACACGATCCCGAGTGGCAGGGCATGTCGCTCGTGCCGGTCGCGAACGGTCAGACGGCGTACCCGATGCTGTCGTTCCAGTCGCGCTACGAGCTCGGTCACGCGGGCCGCATCGCGCACTGGAAGGCGACGCTGATGTCGGCGGGCAACCCGAAGATCTACAACATGGCCAAGGACAAGGGCGAGACGAAGGACCTCTACGGCTCGGCGCACATCGGTACGCGCGTGCTCCTCGATCCGATGTGGATCCTCCGCCAGTGGAACGTCGAGTGGAAGAAGTCGCAGTGGGGCAACGCCGCGGACGTGTCGAACCGGTTCGCCGCGGACCTGGGTGAGTAGAAACCTCCACCCGACGGAGGGCGCGCGGTTCCTCCTCGAGCGGACGGGGGATGAGGGCGCCAGCGCGACGTATCGCGCGTCGGTCTACACGCCCGACGCCGTGTTCACGTCGACGGGCACGCTCACCGAGGATGGTTCGGTCGCGCTCGCGCTGACTGGCGCTCCAGGAGATCTCGACGAGCGCCTGGGCACGATCGCGAAGCTGCTCGCGCGCGATGCGACCCGACGCCGTGAAGACGGTCTTGTCGTGTGGCCCGCGCGGATCATGCGCTGGCGCAAGTAACGCGATCCTCCCTACAAATTCGGCGAAGCGCACAGGCTCCCCGAGTAGCCACTCGCGCCATCCGGTCACACATCGCAGCGTGTCGCCCGCCGTCGAGGTGCAACACGCTGCAAACGACCGGCGGCACTGTCCTTGCTCCAGGCGCGCGCAATGATTACGCGCCGCGTCTTGACCCTCGTGTCGGGACTTAGTTTGTTCGCTGGTTGTGCCATTTCCGACGACGACACCAAGGTCGAGCCCACCAAGGGCGAGGTCGACGATAGCGAGCCACCGGGAGATCCGACCCAGCCCCAGGGCATCGGTAAGGCAGATGCGGCCGGACACCAGCTCCCGTTCGTGCTCGAGTCGGTGCACCCGTACACGAACAACCTGAACAAGACCTACTCGCTCGACCTCGCGACGGTCCTGCCGGCGTGTGCGACCACGGCGCGCGTTCACTTCTCGATGCTGCGCACCGAGGCGAACTACGACTTCGTCAGCGTCCTCAACGGCAACGGCACGGTCGCCGGCACCAAGGTCAGCGGCGCAAAGGACAACACCTGGAGCGCGTGGGCCACGCTCTCTGCCAGCAAGAAGATGAGCGTCAAGCTCACGAGCGACGCCTCGGTCGTTCGCGACGGCTTCCGCATCGACTCGGTCGAGTGGGACGGCGCGGTGATGTGCCCGGCTCCGCCGGAGTTCAACTGCATTGGCAGCGAGATCGATCTGCGCCGCCCGGCTCCGGCCTGCGGCTGCGCCGAGATCTCGCATTGCACCCCGTTCTCGACGGTCACGATCGCGCACTCGATCGGTGGCGGCTTCACGGGCCAGGTCACCGGGAAGAAGGCGGTCGGCACGACACTGTCGAAGACGAACTTCATGCCCGCGACCGGCGAGACGGCGACGCCCGTCGGCACGCTCGACAGCGCCGAGCTCCGCGACTACCTCGAGTTCCTCGTCTCCTCCGGCGTGCTCTACGGCGCGGGTCGCGCGGAGTCCGCGAACTGGACCGAGTGCCTCTCGATCACCACGGACCAGGAGTCGATCTCGTACTGCGCGCAGGCGGGTGACCACACGCCGGCCGTCACCGAGGCGATCGCACGCTTCGACGCGCTCGCGACCTGCGGCGCCAACGGCGGCCTGACGTGCAACGCGGGCAACACGTGCAGTGCGACCGGTGAGTGCGAGGCGTCGGGCTGCATCTGCCCGGCGCTCTACAACCCGGTGTGCGGCACCAACGGCAACACCTACTCCAACTCGTGCGCGGCTGGTTGCGCGCAGGCGCCGGTCGCTCACTCGGGTGAGTGCGGCATCGCCGGCGACACGTGCGGCACGATCCGCGGCCTCAGCTGCCAGGACGACTTCAAGTGCCGCTACGACGAGAGCCAGTTCACGGCGCCGTTCCCCGACGCCGGTGGCACGTGCGTCGAGGGTCGCTACTGCGACGCGCCGGCCGACTGCGCTGGCCTGATCCACCCAGCCGTCCTCGGCAACTGGACCTGCCCGGCGAACACCTGCACCTGGCAGGCGGGCGTGCAATGGAACACCGTCCCGAACTTCAAGTTCGAGACGACGCACCCGTACGGCAACAACGTCTCGACCTGGCAGCAGCTCTACCTCCCGGCAGGCGCGACGCGCATGCGCCTCATCACGGCGGGCGTGTTCGACCTCGAGACCAACTACGACTTCCTCGAGGTCTGGACCTGGGTCAACAACGCGTGGACGCGCACCAAGCGCTACACCGGCACGGTCGGCCCGTCGGCGAACGACGAGTTCGCGGGTTCGTTCTTCTATCTGAAGTTCGTCAGCGACAGCTCGGTCACCCGCGCTGGCTTCAACGTCCTCGCCGAGTCCCGCTAGTCCAGGGACGCTTCGAACTTACGATACTTATTCGCGCGAACTGCCCGAAACCGTTGGAGGCGCTGGGGACGGTCCGAACTTGGCCAGTCCCCACAACTCACGGCACGTATCTTCCGATGTGGTGGCGTCGCGCGAGCGCAAGTTCGATCCGTCCCCGCACACGTCAATGTTCTCGCGGGCTTCAGCGAAACAAGTATCGCAAGTTCGAACCGTCCCTAGTCCGCGAGAGCGGGGAGGGCGACGACGAGCTCGGTCCCGCCACCGCGGCGCTCCGAGCGCGCGAGCTCTCCGCCTCCGGCTTTTGCGAGCAGCTCGACGCCGCGGAGGTCGAAGCCGTCTGCGTCCGCCGGCGTGTCGGCGCCGCGCACGATCTCGACCCACGGCTTGCCGTCGATGGTGCGGTCGCGGATGAACAGCTCGATCCGCGGCGCATCGGCCGCATCGAGCGCGAGCCCGATCACGAGGTGCTCGAGCTGATCGGCTGCGAGCGCGGTCGCGGTCTCGGCGCTGACCGCGAGGTGCAGGTCGACCTCGACGGCCGCACGGATCTCGTCGAGCACGCGCGTGACGGTCGCGCCGACGGCGGGGCCGCGCACGGGAACGCGCTCCGGTCGCGCGACCTCCATCAGCGACGTCAGTGACGCCTGCACGTCGACGGCGGCGCGCTGGAGATCCGCGACGAACTCGACGCCCGTCGGATCGCAGCGCGTCGCGAGCTCGCTCGATGCGAGCTGCACGATCTGCACGAGGTTCATCAGGTCGTGCGTCTTGCCGGCGACGAGCTTCGCTGCGACCCGCGTCTGCTCCTCGCGAGCGAGCTCCCATTCGAACCGGCGCTGCTTCTGGGCGAGAGCGAGGCGGGCTTCAGTCTTCGTCATCTTCGTACCACTCGACGGGCTCGTACCGGATCTCGTTGCTCGCGGGACAGACGCCACGGTAGCTGCAGCGGTCGCAATACGAACCCGGGTTGGGCCTGGGTCCGTCGTCGACGGCGAGCGCCGCTGCCTCGATGTTGTCGAGGAGGTCGGGGACCATGCGGTCGATGACCTCGTCGGGCGGGACCGGCGTGCTCCACTCGACCGCGCGCTCCGCGATCCAGTGAATGCCGAGCCAGAATCGCTTCACGTGGCGGAACGCCGACGCGGCGAGGACCGCATAGCCCTCGAGCTGATCCGCGATCGAGCTGCCCGGGATGCGCGCACCGGTCTTGTGATCGATCAGCGCCAGCGAATCGTCCTCGAACAGGTAGCCGAGATCGAGCACGCCCCGGTAGTACGCGTCGCCCGAGTAGAACTGCGTGGTCGACAGATCCTCGCGCACCGCGAGCGAGTACTCGACCAGCTGCCGCGCGACCCGGCGCCGCCGGCGAAACTGGCCGATCCGCGTCACGAACGCCGGGATGCCCGTCGACAGGTTGTCGTAGCGCATCTGCTCGATCTCGGAGGGCAGCTCCGCGCGCACGGTGCTGGTCGCCTCCTCGACCTGCGTTCCCATCAGCACCTGCTCGAGGGCCTTGTGGATCGCCTTGCCGATCCGCGCCTCCGGCATGACCTCCGGCTCCTTGAGCTTCTGGATGTACTTGAAGTGGAACAGCCGCGGACAGCGCAGCGCCGTGGAGACCTTCGAGGCCGACCACGGGGCATGAATGAGCGCACGCGTCGACGGCACAGCGGTCACAGCCTAGCCGAAAAGTTGTCCCCCGGATCCAGCGGCCGTACCACCGAAGGGTGAGCGACCGCTTCCGCGAGTGCGAAGTCTGTCATGCGACCGTCGGCGAGCTTCGTCGCGGCCGCTGCTGGGGCTGCTACGCGCGCTGGGTCGATACGCGACCCGTCGGCATGGGCGCCAAGTGCGTCACCTGTCCCGAGAAGCGCCGCAAGGTGCTCCGCGCGGTCGAGCTGTTCGGGGCGTGGAAACCGATGTGCTTCAACTGCTCGGGTCAGCTCCTCTCGCTGACGCCGATGCCGACGACGATCGCCGAGCTCCGGCACGCGATCTCGCGCGAGCGCCGCGCCAAGGACCGCCGGTTCGGCAAGCCCGATGGCCGCGTGTTCCGCTACGAGCGCCGTGTCGGCGAGCGCCGCCACACGCGCGAGATCACCGCGGTGATCGAGGACGACATGATCATCGAGATCTTCGTCGACGAGGAGGAGACCAATGGTCTCGACTTCGAGGGGCTGACGACGATCCGCGAGATGGTAGGCCACCTGCGGCCCGTCGAGCTCCGCTCGGCAGACCTGCGCTCCGCGGTCTAGGTCTTCTTCGGCGTCAGGCCCGGCGACTTCGGCGTCGAAGGTGCCGGCATCTGCATCGGCGGCGGGGGCTCGGAGCGCGAGCTCATGGTCAGCCAGCCGACCACGGCGGCCGGGATGAAGAAGCCCGCCGGCACGACCTCTGACAGCGTCGCGCCGGTCGCGCGCACGGTCAGCTTGTTCGCCTTGGCGTCGCGGTCGATCTTCGTCTTGAAGTTACCGTCGCCCGTATAGCTCTCGATGATCTTGAGCACGTCGCCCTTGCGGCGGATCAGCTCGTCGATCTTCTTGTCCTTGCCCTTGTACGAATCGATCGCGCCGAGCGCGATCTTCGCGAAGCCGCGCGGTGCGATCTGCATAGCCTTGAGGATCTCGAGCGAGCCCTCCGACATCATCGCCATCGCCTCCATGCCGGCCTTGCTCGAGTCGATCCACGTCCAGCCGATGCCGTCGGTGTAGACCGAGAACGCCGCCGCCTTGTGGCGCACGACCATGTCCGTCACGAAGTTCTTGTCGGGGCCCATCGACGACAGCACCTGCTTGCGCGCGGCCGCCGACAGCGTCAGCGACACCGCATAGACCGGCTTGCCCGCGAGCATCTCCGCCGCGAACGCGAGGTTCGAATTCGCCGTGCGCGCCGGCATCCGCCACGTGTCCTGAAGGCGATCACGCACGAGGTTCGCCGTACCGGCGATCAGCACGCCGTCCTTGGTCACGCCGATCGCGGGGTCATTGCCCTTCTCGACCATCATCGCGTTGCCGACCTTGGACACGGTGCCCTTGGTCATCCGCGCGATCTTGTCGACGGTCGCCGTCGAGAACTTGCCGTGAACCACGGCGACAAACGTCGGCTCCTGTTGCGGCCGGATCTGGAGAAACACCGTCGCATCGCTGACGTCCGTCACCAGGTCGATGCCCGTCGCGCCCTTTGCCAGGCCGCGTGCACCCTCGACCTCGCCGATCGCTTGGCGCACCATCTTCGACAGGTCGGCCGAGGCCTTGATCTGGGGCTGATTTGGCAGGTTCTGGAGGACCTTGTAATTTCCCGGCACGACCGCTGCGACGTCGAAGTGCACGACGACATCAGGATCCGGCATCGCGTACAGCAGCGACTGATCAGGCGTAGGAGCCTTGGGATTGGCCTGGAGACCAAATCCCGACATTCCGAGCAGCAGCGTGATGACCTCGACGATTCCGAATGACATGCGTGCATCCTCCCTGGGCGAGCGCGCCCCGGCCGAGCATTCGCCCAATGGCCTGCTGGCCGCAACGTGCTCGGGCCGTAGACGGACCACAGCGGTAGAAAATTTCAACCTCGATCAGACCCGGTTCGCGTGTCCTTCACCTCTCCGAAAAATAAATGATGTCAAGACTGGTTCCGGAAGGTGGCGGAGCTAGGATGGCTCCGGTCTCGACGGTACTGAGTTCGCAAATTTTCTCGAGGGAGGCACGACGGTCATGAGTACGCTTGCTGTGGTTGAGGAAATTCTTCGCGAGACCGCTGTACCGATGTCGGTCCGCGAAATCGTCGAACGAGCGGGTGTGCGCCTTCCCAGCAAGTCGAAGACTCCTGACACCGTCGTCGCGCGCGACCTGTCGATGGATCTCAAGAAGAAGGGCGAGACGTCGCTCTTCGTCCGGAGCTCGCCGGGTCGCTACACGCTCCGTGCACTCGCGAGCGTCGGCGGCACCGTCCAGTCAATGAGCGCCCTACCGGCGCGCAAGCCGGCCGTGGCGTCGTC
>Ga0105048_10013933_pt1 | contig 12546 bp, 7 predicted proteins | sample MAT05_FD_78382 | JGI IMG/M metagenome (GOLD analysis project Ga0105048, IMG submission 78382) | Freshwater microbial communities from Lake Fryxell liftoff mats and glacier meltwater in Antarctica - MAT-05 | ecosystem: Environmental > Aquatic > Freshwater > Ice > Liftoff microbial mat | place... | reverse complement strand
GGGATGACCGGCGGGAAGCCGCGGTCGCCATACGCGAGATGGGGCGGGATGGTGAGCTTGCGCTTGCCGCCGACCTTCATGCCCGCGATGCCCTGATCCCAGCCCTTGATGACCATGCCCTTGCCGATCACGAACGTGAACGGCTGGCCGCGATCGTGGCTCGAGTCGAACTTGTTCCCGTTGGTCAATTTGCCGGTGTAGTGCACCGCGACCGACGAGCCCGACTTGGCTTCTTTACCCGTTCCGACCTGGACTTCTTCGACCTGGAGCTCGTCTGACATCTCTTAATTCCTCAGCGGCTTGTTGTTCATGAGCATGTGCTGCATCCGCTCCATGCTCTTGGGCTCACCGACCAGCGACAGGAACGCTTCGCGCTCCAGGTCGAGGATCTCCTGCTCGGTATTGAGCTTGGTGTGACCGGCAGGCCCGCCGCACAGGACCTTCGCCAAATGACCCGCGATCTTGCCTTCGTGCTCGGTGGCCTGGCCCGCCTGCACCATGCCGCGCACGCTCGTCTTGAGCGTCGCGATGCCGCTCTCGCCCGGCAGGCGGAACGCGCGCGGCACCGGCGGACGGTAGCCGGCGTTGGCCAGCCCGAGCGCGAGCGCCTTTGCGTCCTGGAGGTGCGTACGGCGATCCATCGTCACGCGCGCATGGCGCGGCACGTAGCCGTACGCGCGCGCCTCCTCGACCGACGTCGAGACCATCGCTGTCGCGATCTGCTTGAACGCCTGCGCGACGAACGGCAGCGCATCGATCTCGACGCCGCTCGGCACGCTGTCGAGCAAGCCGTAGAGCGTGTTCACCGTGCCGCCCGCGCCCGGGATGAGGCCGACGCCGACCTCGACCAGGCCCATGTAGAGCTCGGCGTAGGGGCGCAAGTTGCCGCTCGATCCCGCGGCGAGCGCGATCTCGCAGCCGCCGCCGAGCGCCATCCCGTGCGGCGCCGCGATCACCGGCACCTTCGCGTAGCGAATGCCTTGCAGCGCGTCCTGGAGCGTCCTGGTCGCCATCTCGACCTGCTTCCAGTCCTGGTTCTGCGCCATCAAGAAGATGAGCATCAGGTTCGCGCCGACCGAGAAGTGCTCCCCCTCGTTGTAGATGACGAGTCCCTTGCCGTTCGCTTCCACGTACTCGCGCGCCGAGACCAGCGCCTTCGTGATGTCCGCGTCGATCGAGTTGGCCTTGCTGTGGAACTCGAGCGCGTAGATCTCGTCGCCGATGTCGTGCAGTGAGGCGCCGTCGCTGGTCGAGACGACCTTGGCTTTTTTCGCCTTGTACGCCTTGAGGTCGACGCGGCGCGGATCCTCTTCGGTCTTCGCGAGCGACGCGTAGATGCCTTCGCCGCCCTTGGCCGAGATGTCCTCGATCCACTTCGGGAGCTTCACGCCGTCGGCCTTCATGCGATCGACGACCGTCTTGAAGCCGAGCGCGTCCCACGTCTCGAACGGGCCCATGTCCCACGCGAAGCCCCAGCGCATGGCGGCGTCGATGCTCGGCACGTCGTCGGCGATCTCGCCGAGCAGGCGCGCCGCGTAGAGCAAGGAGTCGCGCAGCACCGGCCAGGCGATCTTGCCGGCGCGATCTTCGGCGAACGCGACCGTGCGCACGCGGGTCGGCAGATCGTCGATGTTGCGCGCGGCGCCGAGCGAGTCGATGCGGATCTTCGGGCCGACGCGGTAGGTCTTGTTCTTGTGGTCCCAGCCCTCGATGCCCTTGGGATTCTCGGCGGTCTTCTCGGCCTTCCGATAGAAGCCCTTGCTGGTCTTGTTGCCGAGCTGACCGTTGGCGATCATCTCGCTCAGCCAGCTCGGCGCCTTGTAGATCTCGCGCTCCGGGTCGTTCGGGAGGTTGTCGTAACAGCCCTTCGCGACGAGGCCGAGCGTGTCGAGGCCGACGAGATCGGCGGTGCGGAACACGGCGCTCTTCGGGCGGCCGAGCGGCTTGGCGAAGATGGCGTCGATCTCCTCGATCGTCCCGTTCTGCGCCTCCATCTCGCGCATACAGCGCATCATCGCGTAGGTGCCGACGCGGTTCGCGACGAAGTTGGGCGTGTCCTTGGCGAACACGACGCCCTTGCCGAGCACGTCTTCCATGAACGCGACCATGCGCGCGACGAGCTTCTGATCGGTCTTCGGGCCCGAGACGATCTCGAGCAGCTTCATGTAGCGGACCGGGTTGAAGAAGTGGGTGATGAGGAAGCGCTTGGCGAACGACTCGCTCCGGCCTTCGACCAGCTTGTTGAGCGGGATGCCGGAGGTGTTGGACGAGACGACGCACTCGTCGCTGGTGACCGCTTCGACGCGGGCGAAGAGCGGGCGCTTGACCGCGAGATCTTCCTTCACCGCCTCGACGACCCACTGGCAGCCGCGCAGCTTCTCGAGGTCGTCTTCCAGGTTGCCGACAGTGATCAGCGACGCGCGCGACGGGTGGAAGAGCGAGGCGGGCTTGCTCTTCAGCGCGGCCTGCATCGCGCGCTCGGCGAACGCGTTACGTCCGCCCTTTCCATCGGGGGGCGGGATGTCGAGGAGGATCACCTCGATGCCCGCGTTCGCGAGGTGACACGCGATGCCCGTGCCCATGATTCCCGCGCCGAGAACACCGACTTTGTCGAACGTGCGCTGTGCCATCGCGGCGGGGTTAGCTTTGTCTGGGAAGTGTGTCAACGTGCCGGGCGAAATGTACGCCCCTCGTATATCCAGCTGCGCTTTGATGGCCGCGATCGCCAGCGCGTGCGGGGACTCGCCGCTCGATTACACCGTCGCGATCCCCGAGGATCTGGTGCCCGTCGTGGTGCGGTACGAAGCGCGGTTCTTCGAGAGCTTCACCTGCAGCGACCTCGCGCTCGAGGCGGGGAAGATCGACCTCGCGCTGACCTCGACGCCCTCGGTGTTTCGCACCTCGACCACCTTCGACGGCTTCCCGCCCGAGGATCTGACGGTGTTCAAGAACGACGTCTCGCTCGAGGTGCGGGCGTTCGCGGCCGACGGGACGATGGTCGCGCGGCGCTGCCTGCCGGTCGGCTCGAGCACCCAGGAGGCCGGCGTCGCGCTCGCCCCGTTCGCGCCCGAGGCCGCGACGAGCGAGGTCCTCGAGCGCATCGCGCTGGTGGCCGGTGCGTCGCAGCGCCCGGCGCGCGTGAAGGTCCTCGACAAGGCTGGAAAGCCCGCCGAGCGGGTGCTGGTGTCGATCGGCGCCGACCGGCCGCTCCTGGTGACCGGGCCCGACGGCATCGTCTCGATCAAGAGCTCGACCCACACGGTGGAGGCCGGCACCACGCGCACGCTGACGGTGCTTGGCATCCCTGGATCGCAGGTCCAGATCACCGCCGAATCGGTGTTCCAGCGGGTCTGCCCGATGCAGACCTGGTCGCGCGAAGTGGTGCCCGGCGTCACCGGCGCCTCGATCGCGATCGCCGCCGCCGACGCCGGGCCGCGCACGCTGGTCGCGCTGCTGCGTCCGTCCGAGGGCGCCTCGGCCACCAACACGCTGGAGCTGCTTTCCGCCGACGAGGGGGCCACCTCGCTTCGCTCGATCGTCACTGCGACCACGTCCGCGGCGGGTCCGGTGGCGATCAGCGCCGATCGCATCACCGGGCGCGCCGTGATCGCGCTGGTGAGCGGTGGGAGCGTCTTGCTCTACGACTTCGACGGAACGGTGCTCTCGCTTCCGCGCGCGTCGCCCCTGGGCGTGACGCCGGGCGGGAGCATCGACGGCATCCGCGCGATCGCGCTCGCGGCCAACCGCCCTGTTTTCGCCGCGTTTGGTGACGTGGCGAGCGGCGCGGTGGCGATCACCTCCACCGGCGCCGTGTCCGCGCTGCTTCCGGGCGGCGATCGGGTGCTGGTCGATCTCGCGCTCACCGAGGACGGCGCGTACGCCACGACGATGGCCGGCCTCGAGCGGTTCGCGTCGGTCGGCGGTGTGTTGACCAGCGACGGCCCGGTGATCTTGGAAGCCAAAGGAACCATCGTCCCCACCCGCGGAGGCGCCGCGCGCGCGCTGGTGTTCGGCGAAGGCCCGCTGGTGTCGATCGGCGACACGACGATCGATCGCATCACGCCCAGCGTCGCAATGCCCGCAGCGCTGTCCGCAGGCGATCTGAACGGCGACGGGATCGGCGACCTCTTCTTCACCAGCCCGGCCGGGGCCTCGGTGGTGCTGGTCTCTTCGGCCGGCCGCCTCCTCGACACCGGCGTCTGTCCGCTCACGGGCTCGCCGAAGCAGCTCATCCCACTCCCCCTCGATCGCGGCGGCGCCCCCCGCTGGCTGGTGAACCTGGATCAGACCGGCCGCATGGCGTTGCTCGTAGGAACGCGCTGAGCGGGTAGAACGCACCACGCGATTCGTTGAACAACGGAATCCCGCGTGGTTGGATGGGTGTTCGGATATTGCTTCTTCCCGAGCCGTAGATGCCCATCGACAGCGACGACAAGACGGATCCGGCGGTCGAGGCCGAGCCGAACCCTGGACCGAGAACCACGCCGAAAAAGTCGGCGCGCGGGCGCTGGCTGGTGCGGGCGTTCGCCACGCTGATGGTGCTCGCGCTGGTGGGCGCCGGTGCGATGCTCATCACGATGATGGTGCTCGCGGGCGAGCTCCCCGAGATCAACTCGCTCAGCGACTACCGCCCCAAGCAGGCGACCGTCGTCTACGGCAAGGACGGCCAGGTCGTGGCGCGCTTCGCGACCGAGCGGCGCACGGTGGTCCCGTACGCGCGCATCCCGAAGGTGATGGTCGATGCGGTGCTCGCCGCCGAGGACGATCAGTTCTTCGAGCACCAGGGCGTGGACTATCTCGGCATCCTTCGCTGCGCTGTGAAGAACGCGATCTCGGGGCGCGCGATGTGCGGCGGATCGACGATCACGCAGCAGATGGTGAAGACGTTCCTCCTCACGCCGGAGAAGAAGCTCTCGCGCAAGCTGAAGGAGGTCATGCTCGCCAAGCGGGTCGAGGACGCGCTGTCGAAGGAGGACATTCTTTTCCTCTACTTGAACCAGATCTACTTCGGGCACGGCGCCTACGGGGTCGAGGAGGCCGCGCGCGTGTACCTCGGGAAGACGGTCGGCGAGATCACCGTCGAGGAGGCCGCGCTGCTCGCCGGGCTCCCGCAGTCGCCGAACCGGCTCGATCCGTATCGCCACCCGGAGCGCGCGCTGTCGCGGCGGGCGTACGTGCTGCGGCGCATGCTGGCGATCGGGCGCATCGATCAGGCGGTCCACGATCGCGCGGCCAAGTCGCCCATTCGCGTCGACTGGCGCGGCGCCGAGGCCGACCTCGATAACTCGAACCACTACGTCGCGCACGTGCGGAAGCTCCTCGGCGAGATCCTCGAGAAGAAGGGCCTCGATCCGGCGCTCGCCCAGGACGGCGGCCTGCGCGTGTACGTCGGCATCGACCCGCTGCTCCAGCGCGAAGCCGACAAGTCGGTGCGGAACGGGATCCGCGAGCTCGACAAGCGCCAGGGCTGGCGCGGCGCGGTCCACCACTTCGAGGCGCCGGTGATGGCTGCGCTGAAGGTCGATCTCGACGTACGCCGCGCGACCGTCGCGCCGAGCGTCGCGGAGCTCAACGACCCGGCCGGCGAGCGACAGCCGTATCAGCCGGTGATCTGGGACTTGGCACGGGTGGCGGAGATGGCGCCCGAGGATCGCACGCCAGCGCGGGTCGTCGAAGAGGCGCGCTTTCGTCGGCTCGATCTCGAGGCCACCGTCGGCGGTCTGGTCACCGAGATCGACGAGGTGGCGAAGGAGGCGCGCGTCGCGCTCGGCGGCGAGGTGGTAGTCACGCTGCCGCTCCGCACCGGGCTCGCGTGGGCGCGCAAGCACAACCTCCAGTACACCACGCCGCGCCCGAACAGCGTCGGCGAGGTGCTGAAGAAGGGCGACGTCGCGCTGGTGCGCGCCACCGCGTTCGGCAAGCCCGACGCGCTGGGCCGGCCGAGCGAGATCATCGGCGTGCTCGAGCAGGTGCCGATCGCGCAGGCCGCGCTGGTGGCGATGGATCCGAGCACCCGCGTGGTGCGCGCGCTGGTCGGCGGATACGGCGTCGGCGCGGGCACGTTCAACCGCGCCACCCAGGCCGAGCGACAGGCGGGCTCGACGTTCAAGCCGTTCGTCTACGGCGCGGCGATGATGATGGGGATGAACACCACCTCGAAGTGCCTCGATCGGCCGTTCGTCGATCGCGACACCGGCAGCGCCAAGGCGTGGAAGCCGAAGAACTACGACGGCAAGTTCGACGGCGAGATCACGCTGCGCACCGCGCTCACCAAGTCGAAGAACCTCTGCTCGGTCTGGGTCATCGACGAGCTGAAGCGGCGCTTCCGCGAGAGCGTGTCCGGCGACGAGTGGAAGGACCAGTGGCGTGACGCCAACCCGGTCGTGAAGATGGCGCGACAGGCGGGCATCACGTCCGCGCTCCCCGCCGACAGCGACGCGCTGGCGCTCGGCTCGGCCACCGTGACGCCGCTCGAGATGGTGAACGCGTACGCGACGCTGGCGAGCGGCGGCATGCTCGCGCAGCCGATCTTCATCGAGAAGATCGCCGACCCCACCGGACAAGTGATCTTTCAGGCCGAGCAGCAGGCGGTCCCGACGATCACGCCCGAGCTCACGTACCTCATCACCAGCTTGATGCAGTCGGTGGTCGAGGACGGCACGGCGAAGGCGGTCACCACGCTGAAGCGCCCGGTCGCCGGCAAGACGGGCACGACCAACGACTCGCACGACGCCTGGTTCATCGGCTTCACGCCCGACTTCGTGGCGGGCGTGTGGATCGGCTTCGACACCGCGGCCAACCTGGGCCCGGGCGAGACCGGCGGCCGCGCCGCGATCCCGGTGTGGCTCGACTTTGCGAAGGTCGCGCTGGAGGACGCGCCGGTGCGCGAGTTCACGATCCCGAGCGGAATCACGATGGTGCCGGTCGACCCCGTATCGGGCCTGCTCACCGCGCCGGACGCGCCCAACGCCGCGCTCGAGCCGTTCCTCGCGGGCACCGAGCCGACCGACGTCGCGACCGGCGTCAAAGAGCCGGTCAACTTCGGCCTCGACGACTACGAGCGATGACGCTGCTCCTCCTGCTGGTCCTGGCCACCGCGAGCCCTTCAGATCCGCCGGATCCGATCGTGGGACGACTGGCGCGGCTGGCGGCCGAGCTCGATCTCGCGGTCCACGCGGCCGACCCGCTCGACATCTGCACCGACGCGGACCTGCAAGTCGAGAGGCGAAGTGGAGGGCTTGCCCCGACCGAGCCGACGGCGCGCAGTGAGCGCAGCGAACGTAGCCTGGAGGCGGGCCTCGATGGCGTGCCGCTCGCGAGCCTGCTCGCCGCGGCGCTCGCGGAGCTCGGGCTGCCCGACGTGCCCCCCTGCCCGATGACCGACGGCGATGACGCCGTGAAGAACAAAGCCGCCCGGGACGCGGGCGCGGAGTGGCGGCTGGTGGTGCGGCCCGACGACGAAGGCCTCTCGCTCGAGCTGCACGCGGTCGATCGCGGCCTGTGGGGCCCTCGCGATCTCGCGCCGGTGGTGGCGTTCGCGAAGGAGACGCCCGAGGCCAAGACGCTCCCCGCGGATCCGACGCCGCGCCCCGAGCCGGGCGTGACGCTGGTAAGGGCGATCGCGACCGAACGAACGGTGCGTGCACTGGCGGCGTGCGATCTCAACAACGACGGGACCCGCGAGCTCATCGGCGTGACCGACGATCGCGTGCTGGTCTGGCGCGAGATCCGCGGCGTGCTGGCGCCCGCCGCCGAGTGGGCGTTCGGCGATATGCCGCGCGCCGCCGCCCGCGTTCGCGCGCCGCTCGCCGGGTGCGTGTGCGGGCCGTTCGGGCCGGGCGGCGCGGTTCGGCTGGCGATCGGGCACAGCGATCACGAGCGCGGCGTCGTGCTCGCCGCGCGCGCCGAGGGCACCGGCCTGCGTCTGGAGCGCGAGCGCACGCTGGGCACGATCCCGCTCGGGCAGCTGGGCAGCGCGATCATCGGCGCCTCTCCAGATCAAGGTCGAAATCGCCTCGGACCCGCGGTGACGCTGTCGCGCGCGGGCGACGATCGGACATTCGAGCTGGCCCGCCCGATCCTCGAGATCGCGTCGGCCCCCGGCGCGCTCAAGGCGTACGCCCTCGACTCGGAGTACAAGGTCTACGCGCTGACCGACGCGCCCGCGCTCGGCAGCGCCCTCGCCTCCTCGGGCGCCGGCATCGCGCTGGTCACCGGGCTCGACGGAACGCTCTTGCTCGCCACCACTGCGCGCACGATGGGCGCGACCGACAGCCTGCGGCTGATCGACACCGCGAGCGGCACGACGAAGATCGGACCGATCGCCATCACCGGCGCGATCGTCGCCACCGCCAGCAGCCGCGCGGGCGAGCTGTGGATCGCGACGCGACCTGACGGAGCCGCGCGCACCGTGATTCTGCGCCTCTCGATGGGTGAGGTGCGCCGATGAACGCCTGGTTGCTGGCGCTGTTGCTGGGCGCGCCGCGGCTGCCGTTCGGCGACGTCGCGGTAGGCGAGCACGCCTCGGGCGCACCGGCGCTCGATCCGATCCACGCCGCGTCGATCACCGACCTCACCATCGCCGGGGCGGTGTTCGAGGGCCTCTACGCGATCGACGGCGCCAACCAGATCGTCCCGGACCTGGCGTCCGAGCTGCCGCGGTTCGAGCCCGGGCGCGCGCTGATCCCGCTGCGGAAGGACGTGCTGCGCCACGACGGCAAGCCGCTCTCCGCGGCCGACGTGGTGCGCGCGATGTCGCACTGGGCCTCGCCGTCGAGCAACGCAAGCTATCTTGCACTTCCGCTCGGCGGCGGGCGCGCGGCGATCGCCGGTGCGGGCGGGGGAACAGGCCTGCTGCCGATCAGCGTGACCACGCTCGACGACGGATCTTCGGCGCTGATCGTGCCGCTGGCCCAGCCGTTCCCGGAGCTGGCGCGGCTCTTCGCGTCGGAGCGCAGCTCGCTCGTGTTCGGGAGCGGAAAGGCGCCGCCGATCGGGAGCGGGCCTTTCAAGCTGGAGGGCCAGCGCCCCGAGGGGCTGACGCTGAGCGCGTTCGCGGCGCACCGCATGGGACGGCCGTACCTCGATCGCTGGCTCTTGCGGCCGGGCAGCCTGGCGCGGCCGCCGCCGGCCACCGGGGCGACGCTGGCGCTCGACATCTACGCCGGCCCGACCGCGGGACCGGCCCCGGCGCGCGAGCTGTGGTTCTTGCGGGTCGGCACGAAGCGGCCCGAGCTGCGTTCGGCCCGCCTGTTCCGCGCGCTCGAGAGCGCCGTCGGTCGCGATCGGCTGGCCAAGCGCTATCTGGCCGGCGAGGCACGGCCGACCGAGACGGTGCGCGGCAGCAGCGACGACCCCCAGCTCACGTTCCCGAACGGCCCGCCGACCGGCGGCATCCGCGCGATCCTGCTCATCCCGGAGCGCCTCGCGCCTGATCGCCGCTTCGCCGAGCGCGTGCAGCTGGATCTGCTGCGCGCCGGCGTCACGGCCACGATCGAGACAGTGAAGGACGAGACCCTGGCCACGGCGCGGCGATCGGCCGACGTGGAGCTGGCGCTCGACTGCTTCGTCTTCGAGGGCGACATCGCGGACGACGCGGCGCACGGGCTGTTCGCGGTGATGGCGCTGGCGGCGGCGACCGGCGGCGAGGGTGTGGTGTCGGAGCAAGACCTGGCGGCGTTCGCCGGCGAGGACGAGCCGGCCCGGCAGCGGCGAGTGGCCGGGCTCGACCGCCGCTTGCGCGACGAGGCCTGGATCGTGCCAATCGCCGAGCGGTCACCGCGGGCGCGCATCGGGACCGGCCTGGCGGGCGCGGTGATGTCGCCGACCGGCGCAGTGCACCTGGAAGACGCCTGGTCGGCGCGCTTGCTGCCGGCGCGAGAGGAATGAAAGAGTCCCCCGCGTGACGGAGGCGCTCTCGCTCCCAGCCAAGAAGGAGGCGAACCGCGAGCCTGCGAGCGGCGAGCCGCCGATCGTGCCAGGTCGCGCAGCGACCGTTAAGGCCTGGCGCCGCCTGTCGTGGCGGATGACCGCGTTTTTTCTCCTCGCCGCGCTGCCCGGGCTGCTGCTCGCGGGCGGGACGGTGCTCATCCTCGATCGGCTGATCCGCGACGAGATCGCGCTCCGCGGCAAGGAGACCCACGCCGCCACCGCGCGCGCGCTCGAGATGCAGCGCAAGCGGGTCGAGGAGCAGATCAACGCGCTCGGCAGGTACGAGTCGCTCATGCAGCTCGCCAACACCGTCGATGACGACGCGGCGATCGAGCGGGCCGAGCCGCTGGCGGGCGCGATCGCCGCGTCGCTCGGCCTGGATCTCCTGGCGATCGGGGCGCGGCGCGGGCCGAGCGCGAACACGCTGATCTCGTCGGCGCATCTGCGCGACGCGATCGGCGACGCGATCCCGAAGGACGTCCCGCTGGGCGGCGGCGAGAAGAACGCCGGCTTCGCCCGCGAGCTGGTCGCCGGCAACCCACCGGAGCGCGTACCGGCGCTCATCGCCGCGCTGCCGATCGCCGACGAGGACGGGCAGCCGTCGCTCATCGTGTACGGCGGCGTGCGGCTCGACGCCGATCTGCTCGACGCGATCGCCCGCGGATCCGGCGCGACGCTGATCCTCGAGGCCCCCGGCGCGCCGGTCGAGCGCTTCCCGCGCGGCGGCGTGGTGAGCGAGAGCGCTCAGTCCGTAGGCTCGATCCAGCTCGCTTCGCTCTCGCGGGACGGCTCGGCCAAACCTGCGCAGCTCGATGTGGTGGTCGACGTCGGCCGGCTGAGCAGCGCGCGACGACGCGTGCTCGGGCTCGCGGGGGGCTTGATGGTCGCGGCGGTGTGCGGCGCGATCATCGCTGGCGCGTGGCTCTCGCGCCGCATATCGCGGCCGATCGAGGAGCTGTCGCGCGCCGCGGCCGCGATCGGCGCGGGCGATCTCGACATCTACGTGCCGGGCAGCGGCCGCGACGAGGTCGGCGTGCTGGTCAACGCGTTCAACGAGATGGTCGGCGAGATCAAGGACTCGCGCGAGCGCATCGCGCGGGCCGAGCGCGTGGCGGCGTGGCGCGAGGCCGCGCGGCGGATCGCCCACGAGATCAAGAACCCGCTCTTTCCGATGCAGATGGCGATGGACACGCTGCGGAAGGCGTTCCGCACCAACCACCCCGAGCTGCGGGCGATCGCCGAGGAGTCGACCAAGGTCGTGCTGGAAGAGATCCGCTCGATCACCCGGCTGGTCTCGGAGTTCTCGGAGTTCGCGCGCCTCCCCCGCCCTCGCCTCGAGCCGACGGATCCGGTCGCGCTGATGGCCCACGCGACGTCGCTGCACTCGCATCGCCCGGGCAGCGCATCGAAGATCGAGTTCGATCGCGCCCGGCTCGAGACGCTCGGCGTCCCGAAGGTGATGGCCGACAGCGAACAGATCACGCGCGTGCTTGGCAACCTGGTGAAGAACGCGCTCGAGGCGATCGGCGACAAGCCGGGCACCGTAACGCTCGACGTGGTGGCGACGCGGCGCGCGGGCCGCGACGGCGTGAGCCTGGAGATCAAGGACGATGGGCCGGGCATGACGGACGAGGTCCGGGCGCGGCTGTTCGAGCCCTACTTCACCACCAAGACCGAGGGCACCGGCCTCGGCCTCTCCATCGTCGAGCGCATCGTCGCCGAGCACGATGGCGCGCTGGATCTGGAGTCCGCCCCGGGGGTTGGGACCACCTTCCGGGTGTGGCTGGCGATCGCCATCTGACAGCGCAAAGCGCAATTTGACAGTGTCATAAGACAGTGTCATATTCAGCCTCGTGGAGCTGACCATCGATGCGCTCGGGGAGCGCGTGCGCGCGGCGCTGGAGGGCGCGGACGAGCCGCAGGGCGGTCGCATCCGCGCCATCCCCGACGTGCGCACGATCCGCTACTACACGACGCTCGGCCTCCTCGACCGGCCCGCCGAGATGCGCGGGCGCACCGCGATCTACGGCGAGAAGCACGTGCTCCAGCTGGTGGCGATCAAGCGCCTCCAGGCAGAAGGCAAGACGCTGGAGGTGATCCAGGCCGAGCTGGCGGGGGCGACGCAGAAGAAGCTCGCGAAGATCGCGCGCATCGATCTCGACGCGACGCCGGCGGCCCCTGTGTCGGCGCGCGCGGAGTCGTTCTGGAGGGACGCGCCGTCGGCGGACGAGACCCCGCCCGCGCCCCGCACGTTACAGCCCCACGCCTTGGCTCTGGCCCCGGGGGTCATGCTCGTCGTCGAGCGCGCCCCCCCGATCGACGAACGCGATCGACGACGCTTGATTGAGCTCGCTGCGCCTCTCCTCGAGGCGCTCAACACCCTCGGCAATGCCGAGGATCAGGAAGGATGACCACATGCGGCACGCGGTTGCATTGATGACGGACAACGAGCTCGGGGCGCTGGGCAGCAGCCAGCCCGATGGAGGCTTCGGTGGCCTGGCCACCAGCCGCGGTCACCTCCCGCTGAAGTCGATGGCGATCGAGGCGCGAATCACCGGTCTCTCGGCCGAGATGGAGGTCGAGCAGACCTTCGTGAACGTGCACGAGGAGCCGATC
>Ga0105048_10013932_pt1 | contig 12547 bp, 6 predicted proteins | sample MAT05_FD_78382 | JGI IMG/M metagenome (GOLD analysis project Ga0105048, IMG submission 78382) | Freshwater microbial communities from Lake Fryxell liftoff mats and glacier meltwater in Antarctica - MAT-05 | ecosystem: Environmental > Aquatic > Freshwater > Ice > Liftoff microbial mat | place... | reverse complement strand
GCGATGAACCTCAATGAGCGTGCACGCATCGGCAAGATTGATCCTTTAATCGGGCGCGCAGATGAAGTCGAGCGCACGATTCAGATCTTGTGCCGTCGCCGCAAAAACAATCCATTGTTCGTCGGTGAAGCGGGCGTGGGCAAAACTGCGTTGGCTGAAGGCTTGGCAAAGCGCATAGTTGAAAACGACGTGCCGGAAATCCTCAATGATGCCGTTATTTATTCGCTCGATTTAGGCGCTTTGGTTGCAGGCACCAAGTATCGCGGGGATTTTGAAAAGCGGCTAAAAAACCTTTTGGCGGAGCTGAAACTATTGCCGAAGGCGATTCTGTTCATTGATGAAATCCACACCATTATCGGTGCCGGTTCCGCATCGGGCGGCACCATGGACGCGTCGAATTTGATCAAACCGTTGCTGGCTTCTGGCGAGCTGCGGGTGATGGGATCCACGACCTTCCAAGAATTTCGCAGCGTGTTCGACAAGGACCGCGCGCTCACGCGGCGCTTCCAGAAAATTGATGTCGTTGAGCCAACCATTAGCGAGACGATTGAAATTTTGCGTGGCCTGAAAAGTAATTTTGAAGCCTTCCATGAAGTGGAATACGCTTTTGACGCGATTCGTGCTGCGGTTGAATTGTCGGTCAAGCATATCCACGACCGCTTCCTGCCGGACAAAGCTATCGACGTACTTGACGAGGCGGGCGCGCGTCAGCGCTTATTGCCGGTCGATCAGCGTAAAAAGGTCATCGATACCGCCGAAATGGAATATATCGTCGCAAAAATGGCGCGTATTCCGGCCAAGCATGTGTCGGTGTCCGACAAAAACGTGCTGCGCAATTTAGATCGCGATCTAAAAATGACGGTATTTGGTCAAGATGAAGCCATTGACGCGCTGGCAAGTGCAATTAAAATGTCACGCTCAGGTTTAGGTGAGCCGAATAAGCCCATCGGCAGCTTTTTGCTGGCAGGCCCGACTGGCGTGGGCAAAACCGAAGTCACGCGGCAATTGGCGATGGTGTTGGGTATTGAGCTGCTGCGCTTTGATATGAGCGAATACATGGAAGCGCATTCGGTATCGCGCCTGCTCGGTGCGCCGCCGGGCTATGTTGGCTTCGATTCGGGCGGGCAGTTGACCGATGCAGTGACCAAGCATCCGCATGCGGTTTTGTTGCTGGATGAGATTGAAAAGGCGCACCCGGAAATTTTCAATTTGCTGCTGCAAGTCATGGATCGCGGTGTGCTCACCGATGCGAATGGCCGCGAATGCAATTTCCGCAACATCGTGCTGGTGATGACCACGAACGCCGGCGCACAGGCTGCATCCAAGCGAACCATGGGCTTTTTGAAGCAAGATCGCAGTTCTGATGCGATGGAAGCGATCCGTAAGCATTTCAGCCCGGAATTTAGAAATCGTCTAGATGCGATCGTGCAGTTTAAGGGCTTGGATGAAGTGGCGATTGCGCGCGTAGTTGAGAAATTCCTGATGCAGCTTGAGCAACAGCTATCTGAAAAGCACGTCACCATCAGCGTTTCAGATGCTGCCAAACTGTTACTTGCTGAGCGCGGCTTCGATCCGCTCATGGGTGCCCGGCCGATGGCGCGTGTGATTCAAGATCAGATCAAGCGCAAGCTTGCGGATGAACTGTTATTCGGCAAGTTAATCACCGGTGGCAAAGTGTTTGTCGATGTCAATACTGATAAGGATGCGAAAGAACTCAGTATTCGCTGTGAAGCGCCGGATGTGGTGCTTGAGGCCGAGGTTGAGGCGGTTTAAATGAGAGGGGCATTCAAGCTGTCGCTAGCAATGGCGACAGCTGATTTAACTCGAAATTCCCACGTGCTTTTGCTGGGAACTCAGGCCGCGCCGCGTAGTTTAAAAATCAACTGTAACCAGAACCTGGTCGGCATAGGTACCCGCGCGGGCGCTGTGTTGACCGGCTTCGATCCGCCCATAGACTGTGTGCCAGTTATCGCCACCGTTGCCGGCCAGATTCATAGTGCCTGAATTGCCATCGCCCCAGACAGCAAGACGCGTTGCCGCCAAGTACAAGTTGTAATAGAGCACCGAAGCGCCGGCGTGCAATTCACGCGCGGCGTAACTGCCTTGCCCGGCGGATAGCGACAGCGTGTAGTCCGCCGCAGGCGTGCACTGTACCCGGATTTGCCCGGTACCGTCGACCGCGTTCGCTGATATCGCATCGTAGCTGCCAAGCAACACGGACTGCACTTCCAGCGTACACGCCGCCCAGCATCTTGTGCTAGACACTAATAGCCAAAGTATCAGCAACGCAGGTATTTTGAGTACAGCCCTCATCGCACAACTCCAGAACATTGAAATACACCAAGATCTAGCAACGGCGGAATTTCCGCGGGTATGTGCACGGCGATGCGGCACTCATCCGCACGCCATCGCACCAGCACAGTGATCTTGCCCGGCACTACATCGCTTAAAAAGGCTTGGCCGTCGTTTCCCAACGGCACGAGTTCGCGTGTGTCTTCGCGTGCCACAGCCGCGCTTGCCGGAATGCCAATGCCGTCTTCAAGCACAATACGAAACTGCACGCTGTGTTCGCGGCGTACCGGAAACTTTACCAACATGCCACTACGTGCCGCCGGTGTTGCGTTTTGCTCCAACGTTTCAATTCGGGCATCAAGTGGCAAATCAGCCTGTTCAATTTCCAGGCGATTGCGATCATAGGCACGCAAGTTCGGTATCAGCGCCCGGCCATGGGCGTTGGTGTGCGCCACTAGGCGATGTTCGGCATAGATGCCAACACCGGGAAAATCGTCGACTTGGACGACCGCAAAGCTGTCACGCAGCGGCTGGCCCGCATAAATTCCGCCGCCGATCCAAGCTAAACCACCACTGATGTCAGCGCGGTAGCTCAGCTGGCGTAGGAAGCGCGAGGCCTCGATCGAATAGATGGCATGCTGCTGATAGGTTCTTAGACCCAAATCAAAGCGCGGGTTTGCGCCAGGCTGCAGCGTCGCTCGGTAGCCAAAACCACCCAGTGGCGGGGGGTTATGCTGCACATTGAGGCGCAACTGTTCGGCGCTTTCCTGTTGCGAGAAGTCAACGCTAGCACTGTCGCCCGCTCCAAACGGTAGCGAGTAAACCATCGACAGCACGGTATCCGCAACCGGTTGGATGGTGCGCCCGAGGGAAAATTGCAGATGTCCGAAACGGCCTACGTCAAATTGGTAGCCCAGGCTGGCAAAGGCAAAGCGCGTGCCGTCAAAACGCTGCTGACCTAAATAAGACAATGCTAAAGCACCGCCTCCGCCGGGCAAAGACCATCCCATCGCGGCATGCCAGCGCCGCCGCGCGGTGCGTTCTTCCGTCGCACTCGCTGCATCGAATCCATTCGAGGCCAAGCTCAATCCCGCGGAAGCATAAAAGCGATCACTACGCCATTCGTAGTCAGCACTTGCAAGCCAACCATCGCCCTTTGCACTAGCACTGCCCGCCAGATTGAAGGAATAAAGCCCAGTACCCGGGCCAAGCAGCACCGCATTGACACCGGTGCGCAGTTGCTCACTCGTCACCTCGGTATGCCACTCGCCAGTTAGGCGTTCGCTCAAACCACGGCGCTCAGTCATCACCATGATTGCATCTCGGTAGCTTGTATCATTGCCAAAGCCTCGGCGTTGCAGGCCAAAACTGTATTCGAACGCGCGCAGCCCCGGCGTTAGCAATTGCGGACTAACAAAATAGTCTAGGCTTACCCGCTGCTCGCGACCGTATACGTCACGCACCCGCATTTCCACTTCGCCGCTGCCCGTGGTTACCGGCAAATTTTGAAATTCAAATGGCCCTGCGGGAACTTCGGTACGAGCGCGCAATACCTGATCAATATAGATATCCACCGTGGCCGGAACTGCCGAGCTACCGCTCGCCCCTGGAAGGGGGAAAGTGATTAGATTCGGACGCAACGCGAAGTTACTGCGCCATTGCAAGCCGGCAAACCGCCGCGCACGCCCCCACGCGCCCGAATCGCTGATGCTGTCGCCTAAGTTCAGTGTTTGCAAAGACTCAGGCCGGTCAATACGCCAAGTGCTATCGAGTCGTTCAGCACCTCGGCTGGAGGAAAACAGGGCAGTCGTTGTGAACACGCCCGCGCGCCCGAACCAACCCCACTCGAGCGCAGCCGAAGACTCGTGCGCGTCCGCAACTTGGCTCTGGCTGAGCGAATAATTTAGGAAACTTCCGGGCGCTGCCGTCGCAGCGCTATTTGCCGTCTGAATACTGAAATCGTGCTGAGTTCCGGTGAAGGCAAGATCTGGGATCGTTAGCGCCAGGGATTGGGTCGCTGGGTTGTAGCGCCAGTGCGCGCCGGGCAAGTCCGACAGTTCAACATACTCAGTATCGTCCAAGGTGACGCTCGCGATGCCTGCCGGGATCTGGATTCGCCAATCGCTCAGGGCTGCGCGCGCAATTAAACAGCGCTGGGCATCGCAGTGCGATAATTCGGTGCCGATAGACGCACCATTTAAGGTGATCTCTAACCATTCGGACTGCGGCGCCGTGGCACTGTCAGCATGCGTAATAACTGGAAAAGTAAACAAAGCGATTGCGCACTGCAACGCACTTCTAATGCCAATTTTTTTGGCAATTGCTCGCTTGCGCGCCCATTTGCACGCAGGTTTTGGGTACATTGACCGTGCTCCAAATCAGCGTTGCGGGCGCGGCAAAGCGAGATCAAATTCGGCACTCGCGGGTTCAGTACGGATATGTACTCGCGTCGCCATGGGCCACTGTTGTACGTCCAGTAGGAACTTGCGTTGCTGCCCGGTTAGTACATCGCGCGACAATGCGGTTTTCCCGAGCACGGCATCATTGTCATCGAGAAACTGCGCCTCAATTAACCGGGCATGCGCCAACCCGCGATTGTCGACTACTAGTTCAAAGCCCTGCGCCCCACGCGTCAGATTGCCCTCCAGTGCTGGCATTACCTTGACGTTAGGCTGGATAAAGATCGGAATACCGAGCCGCAGCGTCATCGCCAGGCCTTGAAAATTCGCGCCTATTGGACCGGGCACCTCAGTTAGGTAGAGCCGATAGCTCTGTTCACGATCAGCCGCACGCGGGCTGCGCAGGCCAACGCGCAGAATTTGCGTGGCTCCCGGTTCGAGTGCAAAAAGCGGCGGACTGACCAATAATAGATCCGTGGCTTCATATTGATCCGCCTCGCCCTGCGCTAACCAGCGCATCGGTTGTGCTTGCACCCGCACCGGAGTGGATCCGTTGTTGCTAACTGTTAGCGCGACCACCTGCTGCGACGCAGCCAAACTGACCCGGACCGGGTTCACTACGAAGGAGGCAGCAGCGGCCTGGGCCGCTGCCACACTCAATGCTAATAACCACACTACACAACGCAGCATCAGCTGGGCCTTTTTAGAAGGTTACGGTCGCTAAGACGGTGTCGGAGTAACTGCCTTGCGGGACGTTCTGTGCTGGGTCAATACTGCCGTAGACCGTGTGCGCACTTGCAACACCAGTACCGGTGTCGTCCTTGCCAGTGCCAGCGGTATTACCCCATTCGGTGGTGCGGCCAGCGTCACTAAATAGGGTGTAGCTTAGGAAATTGGTGCCAGAGTTCAAGCGGCGCGCTGGATCTGCGGCGGTACCACCGTTGTCGTTAGCGCCCAAACCCAGTGTTAGCACCGCACTGGCGTCTGTGGTACAGGTAACAGTCACCGTGCCAGTGCCGTTAAGTGCCGCTGCGGCATTGGCTACGATTGGATCGTAGGCCCCAAAGGCGACGTCAGCGGTTGAGATGATGCAATTATCGCTCACCGATGCGGTGACGCCGAGGTTGGTCGACGCAGAACTTGGTACTGCGAGGGCATGGCTAGCAAAAAAGCTAACCATTGCAGCGGAAAGGACTGTGCTAACAAGCTTGAGCTGAGACATGAGGTAATTCCTTATTTGAGGGTTGCCCTGCGAACAAGTCGCTGCAGGTAGGGCAATCTTGATCCAGCGCACCCAGGCTTGCTATTCGGACGATTACGTACGGATAACTACCTAGCTGCGTGGCCTTTTAAGGAGTTTGCTTGGGCTCGGCATTCTTTTGCAGAGACATACGCACAAGGTCAGCGAGCGAGGAGGCTTGAGTTTTCTCCATGATCCGGGTGCGCTGAATTTCCACCGTTCGATGGCTAGTACCCAGCGCACGGGCGGCCTCTTTATTGGTCAACCCTTTGGCAATGTGACTCAGCACTTGGTGTTCACGCGGCGTTAGCTTGGCCAGACGCTGTTGAACCTCGGCGTGCGCCTCGCGGGCCTGACGTAAAATCGCTTGACCCGCCATCGCCGCGGCGACACGCCGCAGTAAATCATCGTTGTCGAAAGGCTTTTCCAGAAAATCAATCGCGCCTGCTCGCATGGCGTCCACCGCGTTGCGCACTGCGGCCGAGCCGGTGAGGAAAATTAAAGGCAAACGGCACTGTCGCTGATTTAGCGCTGCTTGCACGGCTAGGCCATCGATACCGGGCATACACAGATCGAGGATAATGCAGCCAGGAGCGGTCAGATCGGCCTGCTGCAGAAACGCCAAGCCGGACTCATAAAGTTCGACGCCGTAGCCCGCCAGAACAAATACACGCTTTAGCGCCGAACGCATATTTGAGTCGTCATCGACGATCAATACGCGCTGCACTTGCTTTTCGCTCGTGTCCATCAGCACTTTACCGTGTAGATTCAAAAACATGACTCCCCCACTTACGATTCTAGGGCTGGTGAGCGATAGTTTAGCCGCGAATGCGGGTGATTGCCGTGGCGTAACCAACTCGCAGAAGAAATGCGTGATCATGCGAAATATGGAGCATTCAACCCGTTCAAGAATGAAGCTTCTACTCACTCGGCAATTCTTAAAACTCGCGAATGTAAAGTGCCCAAAAATTATGTGAATTAATATCGCAAGTTATAGCAAAATTTAGGGTTGCTGCAGTGTTAAATCGTTTTTTCGCACAATTTAAGCGCGCTATGTCCTTTAAGATGCCAATTCGATCTGCTTGTGCAATTTTTGAGTAGGCGAGAACGCAAGAAATAGTCGTGGGAGATGAGGCGTGGATATAGAACATGGCGCGAAGGCGATGCGCGCGCAGGCTGAAGCGGCAGTGCAAACACAATTCTCGATATTGAGTAATTCATCAAGTTTGACGCCGGAGGAAACGCGCGCACTTTTGCACGAGCTAGGCGTTCATCAAGTTCAGCTGGAAATGCAGAACGAAGAGCTGCGCAACGTGCAAATGGCGCTCGAAGATTCACGCGCGCGCTACTTAGATCTTTATGACTTTGCGCCGGTGGGGCATTGCAGCGTTAATGAAAATGGCGTGATTTTTGAAGCGAACTTGACGCTGACTTCGCTTTTAGGCGTGCCTCGGACTGCCTTGATTGGGAAGCCGTTCAACGCCATCATCCTAAGCGCTGATCAAGACAGTTTTTACGTTTTAAAAAAGCAGCTTCAGGAAGACCAAGCGCTGAGCCCGCAAGTAGCCCCGCCGACGCACACCATCGAGTTGCGTCTAAAAGGTCGTGATGGTGAAGCCATTTGGGTTTCGCTGTTGGCAGCGCAAACGTCCACCCATGGCCGCAAACAACTTCGGCTAGTGATTACTGACGTCAGCGAGAAGAAACTGGCAGACGCTTCACTGCGCGTTAGTGACGTCGCGCTCAAAAGCATCTCCCAAGGCGTCATTATGACGGGCGTCGACCAACGTATTGAATGGGTAAATGCGGCCTTCAGCGCTATCACAGGCTACGCCTCGTCTGAAATTTTGGGCCAGAATTGCAAATTCCTGCAGGGGCCTGAAACCGACCCACTTATGGTGAATGCGATTCGATTAGCGATAAAAAACAATACTGAATTTGCTGGGGAAATACTCAATTACCGAAAAATGGGCACTGCTTTCTGGAACGAGCTGACTATTTCACCGGTATTCGATACGCAAGGCACCCGAACCCACTACATTGGTGTCACCCGTGACGTCACCGCCCGGCGTATGATTGAAAAGGCGAACCAAGAATTCACGATGCAGCTGCGCCTCGCTATTCGCGGCGCTGACATTGGCTTTTGGGATTGGAATATTGCCAGCAACGGGCTTACTGTTAACGATCGCTGGCTTCAGATGTTGGGCTTAAATCCACAGGCTCAGCCGTTTAGCATCAAGCAATGGCACGCGCTGATCCATCCCGAGGATGTGCCAAAGCTCACGCATCTATTCGAGTCCGTGATTTTGAACCCGCACGGTACTAGCGGTGAAGCCGAAATCCGTGCGCGCCATCGCGCGGGCCATTACGTTTGGATCCTTAGCCGCTTCAGTGTGGTTGATCGGGCAAGCGACGGTAAGCCTTTGCGTGTGGTGGGTACCCACCTTGATATCACTGAGCAGATTCTGGCAGAAACGGCGCGGCGCGAAGCGAATAGCGAGTTACGCCGCAGTGAGGAATTATTGCGCAACATTATCGACAGCACTGCCGCGCATATTTTCGCTGTTGATTTGCAACAGAGGTTTACCGTAGCGAACTTTTTAATGGCGAAGGATTTTGGTCAAACGACCTATGAGATCGTCGGCAAAACGCTGCACGAGGTTTTACCGCATGAAATGGCGGAGGCGCTACTCGCCGTCAATCGTCAGATCATCTCCAGTGGCGAAGCAAAGACCTCTGAAGAAGTCATTCCAGGCCCAAGCGGAGGGGCAGCGCGCGTTATGTCAACGACGATGTTCCCACTGCACAATGCGCTAGGCGAAATTGTGGGTGTAGGCGGCGTGGCGACTGAGATTACGCAACGCAAGCAAATGGAGGACCTGCTGTAACAGCGCGTCATCGGCAAACCCGATCTCAATGCTTCACTTCGGCCTGGAACCGTCGAAATGCGTCGCGCACATGTTCGCGCAGTAGGTCGTCCTCCCATGGTTTGGTCAGGAACTTGAACACGGCGCCACGATTGACCGACTCGGTCACAACTTTCAGATCAGTGTAGCCAGATAAGATCATGCGAATCGTGTCCGGGTACATTTGGCTGACTGTTTCTAGAAACTCGGTGCCAGACATTTCCGGCATACGCTGGTCGGAAATGATCACCTGAACGCGATTGATCGCCAGCATCTCCAGCGCTTGGGCACCACTGGTGGCGATTAGTATGCGGTAACCATCACGCCGCAGCATTCGGAACAACGCCGCGCTAATGTGCGGCTCGTCGTCGACGAGCAGCAGTGTTTGTTGATCGTCTGGCTCAGGCAAGGGCAGCAGTATGCGCCTAGCGCTGCGCAAGTCGGATGCGAACACCTGTACCGAGACCGCAGGACTGAAGAAATACCCCTGAATCTGGTCACAGCCTTGAGCACGCAGGTAGTTGAACTGGCCAAGCGTCTCGACACCTTCAGCAACCACCTTTAGATGCAGGCTATGCGCCATGGCAATAATCGCGGTCGCAATCGCGGCGTCCCCGGCGTTTCGCGTGATGTCCATAATGAAGCTGCGGTCGATCTTGACCGAATCGAAAGCGAATCGCTTGAGGTACGCCGGTGATGAATAACCGGTGCCGAAATCATCCAATGCTAGTCCGCATCCCAGCTCGCGCACGCCTTGCAAAACCTCCGCTGCCTCGTCTGCGTCCTTCATCAAGGCACTTTCGGTTAGCTCGATGTCGAGCAGCTTGCTACTGATGGCATGTTTGCTCAGCGCCGACTGGAGCGTATGCAAAAAGTCTTTCTTGGCGAGCTGCACTGCGGAAACGTTTACGGCAATTGGCACCACACGGTAACCCGCAGCGACCCATATCGCCTGTTGCGCGCAAACGGCATCAATAACCCATGCGCCAATCGGAAGGATGAGGCCGGTTTCCTCTGCGAGCGTGATAAACGCCGTAGGAGGCAGCAAGCCTTTGTCCGGATGCTGCCAGCGAATCAGCGCCTCGGCACCGACGATCTCGCCGCTTATCATGTCGACCTTGGGCTGGTAGTGCAAGACCAATTGCCCGGCATCGATGGCAACGCGCAGTTGCTCGGCCAGCGCCACCCGCTGGCTGCTCAGCGCGTCCATTTCATTTGAGAAAAAGGCGAACATTTTATCGGAGGACTTGGCGAGCTTCAGGGCCGCTTGGGCATGCTTGAGCAAGGTTTCTGCGTCGGTGCCATCGTCCGGGAAGCGCGCGACGCCGAATTTTGCGCTGACGCGTATTACGATGCCGTCATGCCATAAGGGATCCTCGCGCAGCGCACTTGCGGTCTTTTCCAAGATTTGCGCGACGTCGGCGTCCTGATTGTCGTTAGAGATCACGAATGCGAAGTGATCGCCCCCCACGCGCATCAGCAAGTTGGTATCACCGAGCGTACACGTCAGCCGTGCCGTGACCCATAAAAGCAGCGCATCGCCAGCGATGCGTCCCAGTTGGTCATTGATCTGCGCAAAATGTTCCAGATCGAGCACGACCATCGAAATGCCCGGGCCAGCGGCGACACCGCCCCGAATCGATTGGGCCACCCGATCAAGAAACAGGGAGCGGTTTGGCAACCCAGTAAGGGCGTCGTAGTAGGCGAGATAGTCGAGCCGTTCGCCTTTTTTTATGTGGTCGATTGCAAATGCAACGTTGCCCGCCATCTCGCGCAACAGTTTCATTTCTTCATCATGGAAAAAATCGGTCACGTTCGAATACAAGACGAATACCCCGACTGCTTCGTCCTCGACCAGTAAGGGCATAATGGCGAGTGAGCGCACGCCGGCGTCGCTATATTGCGCACCGAACACTAGCCGCGAATCACTTGGGGAGTCGTTGGAGGCTATTGCTGCTTTCTCCCGCATCGCCGTCATGACTAAGGTAGTGGGTGCTACGTCGTTTGAGGCCAAGGCTTTTCTGATGAGACTCAGAAGCTCCTGCCTCTTGCCGGCCGACGCACTAACAACGACCTCGCCGGTGGCATCGACGATCCCCACAAAGGCCATCTGAAAGCCGCCCTCGTTAATCGCGATCTCGCATGCGTCGCGGAAAAGCTCATTGCGGTCGCGCGCACGCACAATCAGCGCATTGATCCCGCTCAACAGCATCTGTACACGACTCAGGCGCGCGACGCGCAACTCTTGCAGCTTACGTTCGGTTACGTCCTGGCAGGTGCCGACGGCGCGCTCCGCTTTGCCGTGCGCGTCGAAAACGATGTGCCAACGCTCTTCCACGTATTTGATTCGCTCATTAGCCAGCAACAGCCGATGTTCGATCATTTGCGCCTGACGCTGCTCGAAAGACTGGATGAAAGCCGAATCCACGGCTTCGCGATCTGCCGGGTGAACCAACGCAATGAAACTTGGGTGGGTGGGATCGAATAGGGCAGGGTCGGTTTCATGAATGCGATGGGTTTCGTCAGACCAGCTGACCGCTAGCGTGGCTAGGTCAGTCTCCCAGCTTCCAACTTTTGCCACCTGCTGGGCTGCGACTAAACGCGCCCGTTCGGTCTCGATTTGCCGCACCAAGCGGCGCTGCTCTGCCTCGCTAGCCTCCAGCACATCCAGTGCATGCTTGCGTTCGGTAACATTTTCGTGGGCCACCACGATGTGGTGGCTTAAACCGCGAAAGCGGGTCACCCGGGCCAGGAACCAGCGCTGCTCGGTCGGGCTATGGCAGGGATATTCGAGGGTGAATTCCGCCAACGTGCCATCCATGACCTGGCGGATGCCAGCGGCCATCGCACTGGCGTCCGAGCTGTCCGGCCCCGCAGCCCCATCGCAGGTGTTCAGGTAATTCATGCCGAGAAACGCGGTGGACTGGTCCGGCCGAGGATTGTTTTGCTGGCTAAACTCGCGCCAGGCCAAGTTTACCGCGGCGACGGTGCCCGTCTCGTCTAGCACGCAGATACGCGCAGACACCGAGTCGATGGTGGCCTGGGCAAATAACTCGGATGCGAGCAGCGCCTGTTGCGCGTGCCTGAGTTCGGTAACGTCCAGCATCAGGCTCACCGCGCCGGTCAGCGTGCCGTCTTCGCTGCGTATCGGATGCGGGTAGGCTAAAACATTGCGGCGCGTAGCGTCGGCTCGTTCAAACAGGTACTCGGCACCCAGGACCGCGCTGTTTTCACTAAGCACCCGTGCCGTCGGCCGTTGCGCAAGCGGGATCTCGTTGCCTTCCAGATCGAGCAGCCTCATCGCGTTGTTGTAGACATTTAACGTATCGGGAAGCCCCCCCCACAATGCCACGGTCGCCTCATTGAACAGCGTCACCCGCCCGCTGGTATCGGTGGTGTAGACGGCAACCGGCAGCGAGTGAACAAGTTGGCGGTAAGCGCGCTCACTCTGGTGCAGCGCCACCATCGCCAGCTTGCGTTCCTGGCGCGTCTGGCAGATTTCCAGCGCGCGACGAACAGCAGGCCCCAGTCGGGTTAAGCGGTCCTTCAGCAGATAGTCGTCCGCACCACGCTGGATCGCGGTGGCGGCCTTTTCCTCGCCGATCGTGCCGGAGACGAGGATGAAAGGGATTTCTAGGTCGCGCTCAACGAGCAGGTCCGCCGCGCGCAGACCATCGAAGTTCGGCAAGGAATAGTCGGAGAGGATCACG
>Ga0105048_10013927_pt1 | contig 12548 bp, 9 predicted proteins | sample MAT05_FD_78382 | JGI IMG/M metagenome (GOLD analysis project Ga0105048, IMG submission 78382) | Freshwater microbial communities from Lake Fryxell liftoff mats and glacier meltwater in Antarctica - MAT-05 | ecosystem: Environmental > Aquatic > Freshwater > Ice > Liftoff microbial mat | place... | reverse complement strand
TGTCAACAACGGTATAGCGCGCCGCAGTTGGGCCAGAAATGAAGGAGCAATTTTTGCTATTAAAAGAGAGATGGAAAGAAGTCCTAACTTAAAAGTTACTTTGCCTAATTTGGTGGATGATGATTTGTTGGAGCATTTTTGACGTGTATATTATTGATAGTATTTCGTTTTATTTCCAACTAGTTTTTCATGGCTTAGGTTAAATTTGGTTATTAAGATTTCAAATCCAAAACATTATGAAACTATTAAAATCTATTGTTGTGATTATTGTATCTATGATTGCAACGCATTCAGCCCAATCTCAACAAGCATTTTTTTTAAATGTTCGAATTGAATTCCCGACGGTTTTAATGAGTGATGGCAAAATTGTTCCATCTCTAACTGGTAATTATTCAAATCCGATAGAATATCATTTCGATAATATGTTAGTTGCTCCAATAATATTTACAGATTCACTTTGTAATATCGCAGACGGTATGTTTAATGGCCCTGAGACTTGGATTTATGCGGTCGATCAAATAAGTGGAGACACCGTAGGTTCTTCAGGTCTCTATAGCATTAATGGAGGAAATGATATTATTCTGACCTGCGATGCAATTTTTAATTCATCCACTTTGTCCTCATGCGATGGAACGTTAAACGTTGTAGGTCCATATATCGATTATGACATGTGGCTATATTGGAAACCTGATTTTACAACACCTGGTTTTGGCAGTGATGCTGGCAACCAAGGTGGACATGTGCTCATCAATCTCTGTCCAGGTTACTATAAAGTTGAATTTATCACCTTGGATGGAATTTTTGTTTCAACATTTTACCTACAGCCTTTGGGATTAGACATGAATGCATTTGATTTGAGTGTTTTTGCAACTCCAACTTCCAACCTTTGTCAAGGAATTGCTTATCCTCAAATAGGAGTGGCAACACCACCGTTTCAATATTATTGGGATGGAATTAACGGGTCGGCCATCAAAACAGATTTTTGTCCGGGTATTCATTCTCTAAAAGTAATTGATGCAAACAGTGATTCCTCCGCCGTAATGTTTGGTGTAGCTGACTCAGCTAATTTTATGAACTACTCAGATTTTTTGACGAGTTATGACGACACAATTTATTTTATGACGGAAAATTGTGGCATTAATTATTCTCAGCCAATTGATTCGATTGCAATCACATTTGCCGATTTTTTTAATGATTCAACCGTTGCAATGGGCTTCACAATTTGGCAGGGAACAGATACTTATTTTATCCAAGATACTGCGAGTTATGGCCCAGGTACATTTGGAGTTTTTTTAGTTGATTTAACTCAGTTTTGTTTGAACAAAAGTTCAGGAGGTAACGTATTTATTTTTAGAGATGAGTATAATTATTATTTGAGTCAAGATGAAGTGAACGTTGATAATTTTGCAGTCTATCCAAATCCGACAAATCAATTCATCCAAATTGAAGGAGACAACATTGAAAAAATTTCTATTTATAATTTACTAGGTGAATTGATTTGTACGACAACAAATAGAACGATAGATGTGTCCGAATTTCCAAAAGGAATGTATCAAGTTGTACTTTTAGGCGCTCATGATAATTGTTTAGCTGTGAAGAAACTTTTGGTTAATTAATTTTGTTTTCAACGGTAGAAAATTGTAGCCACGAATTCTCTAATAAAAAAACACATTTACAATTTCAGTAAATGTGTTTTTTTATTTTTTCAAACTTACATATCGAAATGATTCATCAGATTTTCCGACGTTCTCTCTCCTTAGGAGAGAGAACGGAAGAGTGAGGACTAAAACTTCGCTGGATCAGCTTCCGGATCAGTCTCTTCCTTAATAAAATCAGCCATTGCAATAAAAGGTTCGTTCGCTGTTTTTTTCAAGAATATTTTCTTTTCAGCAATGATAATTTTGAATTCACAAAAAGGTTCCATGTGGCATCCTTCGGCATTGTAAATTGTGCCGTACGAAACCGCTGCTGTTGCTTTTTCATTCTCTACATAAGAGAAACCACTTGGACAGCGACTAAAAGATTTTTTTGGATTGTATCCTGTTAAAACACCAATTTCAGTATATACCTTGTCGCGCATAAATGTATCAAGGTTAAATTCTGAATTTGCTTTTGACAATTCTGAATTGCCAAAAAAGATAAAAGAGAAAAGTGCAACTACACTTAAACTCAAAATTGATAGACCAATGTACTTTTTCATGAATATTAATTTTAGTGACTTATAGACCCTTGAGCTTTTTTCTGCAGTGCAAAAATCATGCCTTCTGCAATCAACAGGTTCAACAACCAGCTCAACCAAGCTGTTGAAACAATAATTAAATTTTGATTATCGACAATATAAATTGAAAAGAGTGGAACTAGAACACGCAATGTTACAGCCGCAAATGATAATGCATAGCTGCGCATCATCCAAATTCTATGTCCTTCCATATTGCGTTGTTTTATTTTAATGATGGCCATTAATGTTGTGATGAACCACAACAAACTCATAACAGTAAATGCAAGAGTTGACCAAATTCCACCTTCTGCATAAAAAGCCATAATTAATCCTGTAGGAGCAGCAATACAAAGAACGCCATACACATAAATTTTTCCCGAAAAGCGATGAAGTGATAATTGTTTCTGACGTAATTTTTTTAGAAATTGAAATGGGCCAATTAAAATAACAAGCATTCCACTAACGACATGAAAATAAAAAGTTGGTCGCCAAATTGGATTAAAAACTACGTCTTGTTTTTCTAATAAAAAATTGACATCTGATTTGAATGAAAGATACTCGATAGTTATTGCAAAAAGGAAAGCAGCTAAAGCCGCCATGCAAAACCACAAAATATGTTTAACTGTTTCTTTCATTAAATATAGATACAATTTAGGCCCAAAAAGGTTCACTCAAAAAAGGTTAAGCTTTTTTAACTAGTTGTAAAGGAATTCAAATTTTGCGAGAAGTAACAAAAAATGGACACCGTTTTGGATGTCCTTTTATTTTTTAAATTGGTTTGGCTATTATTTGACGATTTCGAATTCGGGTTCAATTACCCTTGCTTCTTTTGAAGCTTCAAATTTAATCAAAGCAGTTTCCAACCAAGCTTTAAATGCTTCTGGATTACCATGTGTTTGATAATTTGCTTTACCTGAAATATTGTTTTCGTTGTGATCGAGGACTACATACATTGGTTGAGTTACTTCTTTATATCGACTAATTTGAAGATCCATCCATTTATCGCCAATGGTTTCCATTTTTTTTCCGTTAGTCATTGGCGTACCAATTTCGTCTGCTGGTAATTCTCCTCGGTCATCGACGTATAATGATGCAACAATAAATTTATCAGCCATCAACGGAGAAATAGAAGGATCAGCCCAAACACTTTCTTCCATTCGGCGACAATTAACACATGCCCAACCGGTAAAGTCCAACAACAAAGGTTTACCAACTAATTTCGCATAAGCGAGAGCTTCGTAATAATCACGAATGGTGTTAATTCCGTGGCCGTGAGGATGAGTTGATGCAGGCCAAGTATCATCCACTTTTGGTGCATCGCCATGTATTCCATAAGGCGACTCTGCATAAGTGATTGGAGGAGGGAAACCTGAAATTAATTTTAAAGGAGCACCAAATAATCCTGGCATCAAATAAATAATAAATGCAACTACAAGGGTTCCAAACAATCCACGGCCAACAGATAATTTTTTTACTTCATCATCATGCGGGAATTGAATTTTTCCAAATAAATAAATTGCGAGAACAAGAAAAATTCCTATCCATAGGGCAAGGAAAAGTTCGCGTTCTAATAAATGCCATTGTTTTACTAAATCTGCATTTGACAAGAATTTTAAAGCGAAGGCTAATTCTAAAAATCCTAACGTAACTTTTACGGTATTAAGCCAGCCTCCAGATTGTGGTAGAGAATTTAACCAACCAGGAAAAGCAGCGAATAATCCAAAGGGCAAAGCAAGTGCTAATCCAAAACCAAACATGGCAATGATTGGCCCAATTAATCCGCCAGATGCTGACTGAACTAAAACGCTTCCTACAATTGGTCCTGTGCACGAAAATGAAACAAGTGCTAAAGTAAAAGCCATGAAGAATACCCCAATCAATCCACCTTTGTCTGCTTGTTTATCAGCTTTATTAACCCACGATGATGGAAGACGAATTTCAAATGCTCCCAAAAATGAAATTGCAAATACAACAAACAATGCAAAGAAAAACACGTTCACCCAAGGGTTCGTTGCCATGTCATTTAGAATTGTTGGACCTAATAAAGCAGCAACTAAAACGCCTAACACTAAATAAATAAGTACAATTGAAGCGGAGTATATTGTTGCTTTTCGAATTCCTTCTTTTTTTGTTTTTGACTGTTTAGTAAAAAAAGTAACTGTCATTGGAATCATTGGAAAAACGCATGGAGTAAACAAAGCAATTAATCCACCCATAAAAGCTAAGAAGAAAATTAACCATAGTGAATCAGCTTCGGTTCTTGTACCGTTATCGAGTGCTTGTCCTAAATCAAATTGCAATGGAACCGACTCAACAGTCACAAAATTATTTTCGCAACCCATTAAATAAATATCTAACATTCCATCTATTACGGGAAATACTGAAGTGTCTTTCAATGTTAATTCTTGGTTGATGATGACTTTTTGTTTGTATCCTTTTGTTTCACCTATAAATACTTCGGTGGCATGAACAGAATATGCTTTTAAAGAATCAACTCGGTCGTTTGATAATAATCTAAAAACCGATTTAAGACCTTTAGGATTATCAAAGGCATACATCGTAAAAATCGAATCTATTTCTAATTCTACCGTAACAACAAAATCTTTTTTGTCAATCCGAGTGGCATTAAAAACTTTAACCTTTACCGGATTAAAAATTTCAGAATATTCAAATCCTTCGCATGTTGCGGCAAGTTCTGTTACCCAAGTTGCAGATTCATTTGTTACAGAATTTGTATTTGTAGTGTCAGCTAACTCAACTGTAGAACCTTTTACACCTTTAATGTTTAATTCGATTTCTCTCTCTTCTGGTGGAAAGCAGGCCATTTTACAAGCCATGAAATTATAAGTGAGTTTAATTTTAAAATTGTCGTCTGATTTAATTTTTATTTTTTGAACAAACACGGCTTTTTTTCCCGGAAAATATTTTTCAGGTATTCCTTCGTTATTGTGCTCTTCTGCGCCTGTTTCAATTGTCTTTCCAATTAATTCAAAACTACTATTAGGAGCGAATTTTAAAGCTGTTTCAATCCCCTCTAGCGCACCTTTAGGTTGTTTTTGCGCATAAATATGCCATCCATCTTTTTGGTCAACAGTAACAGTTAAAGTTGCAATATCCGCTTCATAGGTAACTGCAAAGTTCCAAGCAATGACTTCATCAATTGAAGAAGGCATATCTTGAGATTTTGCAACAAAAGTGAAGGAAATGAAAATTAAAAAAAGAATCTTTTTGAACATGATGGATCTTTGTCTATAAATTAAGTATGATTCAAAGTTAATTGAATTGAAATGATTTTAGAGGTGAGATAAAGGCTTATTCTTGAATTTCTAAAAACAAAAAAAGCGACATTGAGTCGCTTTTTAAAGGTTTTGCACAGATGTACTATATGCTTCTTATATCTACAATTTTAGAAATGGGAAGCCACAATCCACCTTTCAAGCAAATAAACTTGGTTCCTGTTGCCCAAACGGTTGTTTGCACGGTATTAAAACCAGAATCAGAATAGAAATCAATGTTGAATTTTACTTTTGCATTGTTACCTAATTTGGTAGCTTCTTCAAGCCTTTCCATCAAGTCTGGGCGTTGTTTAAATTTTACTTGGTTTTTAAAAGAAAGATTGGCGATGGCCTCTTTCTCGACTAATTGGGGAGACAAAACTTCTTGCATAGTTTCAGGTTTTAGGAGTCGACTCTTTTTCCTCGCAGTTAATTCCACGATGACAGCGGGAAAAAGATAATTCGGCTGATTTTGGTCTACCAATTTATAACTTTAAATTTAGATTTCCAAGTTCTTATAAATAAAAAAGTCTGGCCACATTGTGGTCAGACTTTTACTATATCGTTTAACTAATAGTTTTTAAAGCATAATATGCGCATCCATAAAATCGAAGATTGGCATTGCAACACCATTTACTTCAATATTTTGAACTTCAAGACTGATAAAGAAACGAGAAATAACTCGTCTTGCCATTTCTGTATCTTCAACTAATGATATTGCAATTGCTGTTCCTCCAGTTCCAGGAGTTGCTGCTACGGTAAAATAACTTGTGTAAAACGCAGCAGTTGTATTTATTGACTCTAAAGTAAAACCAGATTCCAAGTTGAAATGGAAAGTGGTTGCAGTTGTTTTATTATAGCCATCAACAGCATCGGTAAATTTCACTCCCGTTTGAGCAAAAGTCGCGGCTGTCAATAATAGTCCTGCGGCTAATCCTAATATCTTTTTCATAACTTTGGTTTAATTAAATATAAATTTCTTTAGACATCAGACGCAATTAGTATGCCAAAGGTTGTACCAAGGTATAAAAAAGTTTTTAGTTAAAAGCATATATCTTGTTAACTCAATAAATAAGTCTGTTAATAACCGATATGGGATTAAAAAATTATTTTTCAAAAGGTGTTTTAGAAGCGGGCTGTGATGAAGCCGGCAGAGGCTGTTTAGCGGGGCCGGTTATTGCTGCTGCCGTTATTTTACCATTAAATTTTAAACACAAATTGCTCAACGATTCAAAAAAAATGACAGAAAAGGAGCGATTTGAGCTTGAGCCTTTAATTAAGGAAAAAGCGCTGGCATTTGCTGTTGGAATAGTCGATCATCTAACAATAGATAAAATTAATATTCTAAACGCCTCTTTTTTGGCTATGCATCGAGCAATCGATCAATTAAACCTTAAACCAGAATTTTTATTGATAGATGGGAATCGGTTTAAATCTTATAAAGAAATACAGCACGCATGTATTATAAAAGGAGATGGAAAATACAAATCAATAGCAGCAGCTTCGGTTTTAGCTAAAGTATTTCGTGATGGGTTAATGGATGAGTACCATTTAAAATTCCCGCAATATGGGTGGAATCAAAATAAAGGATATCCTACCATTGTGCATCGCAAAGCTATTTCTGTATTTGGCGCAACCGAATTACACCGCAAAACTTTTACTCTTTTACCGAAAGTTCAATTTTCGCTTGATTTGTAAGATTCACATTAGTCTGTGCATATTCTTGTTGTGAGTTCGTAAATCAGTGAAAGAGTAAGGTTATTTTTGTCTTTACAATGTCTGCATCAAACCGAATCGTTCGAATTACTCTAATTGTCTTATTGACAATTCTGTTTTCTTTTGCAGCATTTTATCTTTATTCAAAACAAAAGGAGAAATATACTTTTTCATCTTTTAGAATTGAACAGGAATTAGCAGGTGTAATGATTCCAAACATTGATCGACTTTGTGATAAAATAACTAAAACAGATGAACTTACTTTAATTAATTTGCCTGCAGATTTAAATGCTGGAATTCAATTTTTGATTGATAAGAAGAACTTTTTATTTACAGAAGAAATAAGTCAGGGTTGTTTTATATCGTACAACGCAACTGATTTTTCCATCGCGTTTGAAACAAGCGAAATGGATGCGTTTTCAGTTTCTGAATTATTGAAAACGAATTTTGAAATAGAATCTGTACCAAATGAAAAGGCATTGGATTTAAATGGAAAAAAATATTTGGTTGAAACGTTCAATCAATTTTTAGTTGTTTCAACAATCGCAATTTCACCCGTCAAGAAAAAAATTGTAGAGCAATATGGAAATGCAGATTTTATTCTCTTCTCTAATGAGTATACTCAAGGTTCTAGACATATCATTGCCAACGATTATCACCACCAGGTTTGGGAAGATTCACTATCAGGCCCCTTAGGTCAACCTCTGTATCATTCTTCCTTTTTGAATTATATTCCAGCCTCATTTCAAGAAATTTATTTTTACGGAAGTTCAAGAATGGAAACAGATAATTTGTTACTATTTAATCAACCAAACGAAAATTCTTTTGCATGGGTTGATGGAGGAATTACAATTGTAAAAAAAGATTCTTTCGCTATCATGATTGCGCCTCAAAATCTTGAACAAGATTTGCGTTTGAGTATAGAAGAACAAACGCTCGTCAATAAATCTGATACAATTCAAATTCCTTATTTTAATATTGGCCCCTTTGAAATTATGTCGTTTAAAACTTCGTTCAATTGGTCAAGTTCTATTCCTGAAATTACAGATGAGTTTAACTATTTTACATCGTTAGAAAATTTCAACATCGTTGCAAATTCAATTCCAGCCATGCGTTGGTATCTTGGTGAATTACAATTGGGAAATTTATTTTTCAAAAATTCACAAATCAAATCTGTTTATGAAAATGCCATACCACAGCGCTCGCATAGTATGTCAATGAAAAAAAATAGTGAAGGTGTATTTATTTTAAGCAGTAAAATTTGGCGAAGTTCTGAAATTTGTGTTATTACATCAACACAACTTAATGCCAATGCAGGTGTGTCAGAATCAGTTCAGTTAATTGCCGATTTTGACGTGGAAATTATACCAACTTCTATTCAAAAAATTAACAAAGCAGATTCTGTTTTTGTCTTATTAACTAATCTTAATCAAGTTATGTTATATGATACAATTGGAAATAAAAAATGGGCTTTAAATTTATCTACCTCTTTAATTGATAAGACTCAAATTATCGATCTTGAAAATGATGGGAATAATGAAATTGTCATTTTTCAATCCAACCAAATTGATATCGTCAATACAAATGGAAAATCTGTTTCTGGATTTCCTAAAAAATACGAGGGCTTTTCCAAAGGTGGACTGGCGGTGAATTATGACGAAAGTTATAATTATCGCTTTTTTGTTAGTATAGGGAATCAAGTTAAATGTTTTGATGAATCTGGAAATTTGGTTCAAGGTTGGTTGTTTTCCGGAATGACAGCCGAATTGAATGGTCCTATTTTTTATTATTCAGCGCAAGGAAAAGATTTAATTGCATTCAAAGACATGAATAACAAACAATTTATTTTGAACCGTAAAGGTGAGTCAAGACTAACGAAAGAAATAACTGTGCGTTTGCCAAACGAAACTTCTTTTCCAGTTGGAAATTATGAAGCGTCGTCACTTCGAAAAATGGGCTACAAAAACAATTACATTTACAATTATTATACATTGGATGGCTTAAAAGATTCTATCAAATTGGATAAAGATGTTTTAGCAATAAATGTTTCGTGGATTTTTAATGAAAATCACCCTTTATTGGTTATTGAAGAGACAGAACGCATCGTCATCTTCGACGAATTTGGATACGAGAAAGGCGCTGTACTTAAACCAGATGCTACATCCGTTTTTATTGAAGCGATTGTAAAACAAGACTTTAATTATGTTTTTGCTGATAATTCTCAGAATACCTTATATTTGCTCAATGGATACGGAAAAATGGTCTTTCCTGTTCCTGTTAAAGGCAGCAACGTGTTTCTTTTAAACCAAGATTTATTGTACACGTTTGTTGGCACTAAAATTAAAATTTATAAAATAGATTGAGAAAAAATTGTTCTTGCCACACTATTGGACTCCAACCAATCATTAAGCAAGGACGTAATCTTAAAAGACCAGTTGAAACTAATTAATTAATTATGAAAAAAACAAATTTGCTGCTTGTTCTACTTTTCTTGTTTTCGATAAATTTTGCTTTCGCGCAAGATTTTATTGGATTTCGTCAAAGTAATTATTCAGGCGTATCGGGCGGAGATTGGAATCCAGCCATGATTGCTGATAATAGAATGGTTGTTGATGTTACGCTTGGAGGCGCTTCGTTTTCTGGGTACAACAATCACGTTTATATGAATACGCATTTAATGCCTTATTGGTGGACTCAAGCTTTTGACAATAAAGATGCTACAGCCAATGCTTGGATGACAGATTCCGCAGGTCCTGGTTTTGGAACAATTATTCATCCAGATTCTACCAGTTATTATATGAACCGAAACGAAGGAAATTTTTTCCAGTTTCCAAACCCGCAAAAAGATCCAAGACGAGCTTTTGTAGAAACCGAAATAGACATCTTAAATTTTATGGTATCTATTAATCGCACAATGGCCATTAGTTTTGGTATTAAAAGCAGAACCTTTTTAAATATTGACCACGTTAATTCTGATCTTCTAACATTAGCTCAAAGCGGGTTAGAATTTCAAAACCTTTGGAATGTAGATTTACAAGACCAATTGTTAAATATGTCTTTTAATAGTTGGGTAGAATATGATTTTGGTTTTGGTATGGTTGTCCTTGATGAAGAAGAACACTTTTTGAAAGTTGGTACTAAATTAAAATTCCTTCAAGGCCTTGGATCATTTTATATGTATACGGATGATGTTCGATACAACTTTAAAAATGATGATACATTAAATAATATTGAAGGTAATTTCAACTATGGTTATTCGGCCAACATCGATAAAAATTTTGATGCAAGTTCAAGTACCTATTTAGGTGGAACTGGGGTAAATTCTGCGTTAACTTTCAATGATGTTTTTAAACTTCAATCTAAACTTGGGTTAGGTGTTGATCTTGGATTTATATATGAATGGAGACCAAAATGGAAAGATTTCAAATATGACATGGATGGTGAAACAAACGTTTGGAGAAGAGATAGAAATAAATATAAGTTGCGTATTGGTTTTGCTGTTAATGATATTGGTGGAATGCGTTATGTAAAATCTGAGAACAGTAGAAATTTTAATGTAAATGCTAACGTTCTAGAATTATTTCAGTTTGATGACAGTGAAGGATTAGAATCTTTTAATAAGAATGTTGATACGCTTATTATGAATGGTGGCGCTAGTACCGCTCCTGATAAAGGAACTTTCTTCATGAATCTTCCTACGCATATTAATGCGGATATTGACTGGCACATCTGGAATGATTTCTATTTAAATTTTAATGGAATGATTGGTTTCCAAATGAATAAAGATGCACACAAAGTTCGTTATCCAACAAGCATTTGCTTAACACCTCGTTATGATTTTGCTTGGGCTGGCTTAGCTGCGCCAATTTCCTATAATAGTGTATATGGTGTGCGTGCCGGTTTAGGTTTAAGATTAGGTCCAATCATTGTTGGAACTGGTGATATGAAATGGATTTTTGCACCAGGTAAAGACAAAAAAATAAAAGGGTTGGATTTTTACGTTGCACTTAAAGTTCCAATTCTTTATGGTCATCCAGATGATTTAGATAAAGATTTAGTTTCTGATAAATTAGATATTTGTCTTGAAACACCTGGTGTTTGGGCGTTTAAAGGTTGTCCTGATACAGATATGGATGGCATTCAAGACAGTGAAGATGCTTGTCCTTTAGAGGCTGGTACTGTTGAATTTCAAGGATGCCCTGATCGTGACGGCGATAAAATCATTGACAAAAATGACGATTGTCCGGATGATGCAGGTTTAGCTGAATTTAAAGGATGTCCGGATCGTGATGGTGATAAAATCATTGATAAAAATGACGATTGTCCAGATGAAGCAGGACTTGAAACATTCAAAGGTTGTCCAGATAAAGATGGAGATGGCTTAAAAGATTCTGACGACTTATGTCCGGATGTTGCTGGTCCTATTGAAAACCAAGGATGTCCTGATACGGATGGCGACGGAATTTTTGATTACTTAGATACGTGTCCGCTTGAAGCCGGCCCTATAGAAAACAGAGGTTGTCCATGGCCAGATACTGATAAAGATGGATTATTGGATAAAGATGATAAGTGTCCTTACAATGCTGGTCCGGTTCAAAACGAAGGTTGCCCATATATTGATACCGATGGTGATGGTGTATTGGATAAAGATGACGAATGTGTAAACACACCAGGACCGGTTGAAAATAAAGGTTGCCCTGTTGTGGATCTTGAAATTATCAAGCGTGCATTTGATAACCTACAGTTTGAAACGTCAAAAGCAATTATTCTTCAATCATCTTTTGCTTCGTTGGAAGATCTTGCAAAATACCTTGTAGATAATCCTACTTATAGACTTATCATTGCGGGTCACACAGATAGTCAAGGTGATGATCAGAAAAACTTAATTCTATCTAAAAAACGTGCAGAAGCTGTTAGGGATTTCTTAATTTCTAGAGGTGTTGCAGATACAAGATTTATTGTACAATTCTTCGGTGAAGAAAAACCGGTTGATACAAATGATACTCCAGAAGGCCGTCAACGAAACAGACGTGTTGAAATGGAAATTATTTTTGATTAATCTATTTGAATAAATAATGAAAAGGCTTCCCACATCGGGGAGCCTTTTTTTTGTTACTTAATTGTCTTCTTTGAATTATCTTTGCCAGTAAGGGTCACAATGTGGCGAACAAATTTTTTAGAATGAAAACCGATTTTCTTGTCTTGTTATTTTTCTTTTTACTCTGCAGTTGCGGTAGCAATAATCTTTTACCGAAAGCTTTAGAAGTGAATGAAGAATCAATCGATAAATACATAGAAGAAAAACTAGACACTTCGCAAACCTACGAGATTGTTACAGG
>Ga0105048_10013925_pt1 | contig 12548 bp, 9 predicted proteins | sample MAT05_FD_78382 | JGI IMG/M metagenome (GOLD analysis project Ga0105048, IMG submission 78382) | Freshwater microbial communities from Lake Fryxell liftoff mats and glacier meltwater in Antarctica - MAT-05 | ecosystem: Environmental > Aquatic > Freshwater > Ice > Liftoff microbial mat | place... | reverse complement strand
GATGATGCGACTCATGCCAAAGTCACGCGCCTCATGTGTGAACTCACTGCGTTCAACATCATGCAATTCGTCTACGAAATGCAGATGTCCCGCGCGACCACGTTTCGCGGTTAGGATCCGCGCGGAAACAAATGTCGTGGTTCGCTCCGCGAACAAACGTTGGATCGCGGAGCGATCCACGACAATCTCGACAGTTATTCCCGCGCCGGTCCATAGCGTTCCATCCAGAATGAATTGTGCTGGTCATGTCACTGAATGATGCGTCCTGTCTTGTTCCCTACGAAGGACATGGAATCACGTTTGAATATCCCGGATATTGGGAGATTACCGAAGAAGCCGATAGCACGGATGTGCTGATCACCGTATCGACCGACAATTCGTGCTTCTGGGCTTTGCGAATTCTGCACGGATGTCCTCGACCAGACGAAGTCGTTAATTCCTGCATTGAGGCATTCAAGGAAGAATACGACGATCCGGAGGTGACGGAAAGCGGTGGCGTGCTGGCGGAAATGCCGGCATTCTGTCGGGAAGTCGAGTTTTCCTGCTTCGAATTATTGAACTCCGTCGCCCTCAGCAGTGTCCGTTCGTCCAAAATGACCCTGCTTGTATGGTGGCAGGGAACGGATCATGAACTGAAATCAACACGCCCGATTCTGGACCGTATTACTCAATCAGTCCGCATTCTCGATCTGTTATGAAGTTACCGACGACTCATCCCACATCTGCCGAATTTCAAATCCTGGCCCAACAGGCGAGATTTGTGCCGGTCTACCGCCAGCTGACCGCTGACACGCTGACACCTGTCACGGCGTATCAGCGAATCGCATCAGGCCCCTGGGCGTTTCTGTTTGAAAGCGTGATCGGCGGAGAAAAGATCGGACGTTTCAGCTTTGTCGGCAGTCATCCATTTTTGACGCTGACCGCGACTGGCCACAACGTTGTCATCGAACACCTCGGTGCAGATCGGCGTGAATTTGAAAGTGCCGATCCGCTCAAGGAGCTGGATGCTCTTGTCGCCCGGTATCAATCCGCCACAATCCCCGGTCTGCCACGATTCTGCGGCGGAGCGGTCGGCTACGCGGGCTATGACGTGATTCGATACACTGAAAATCTCACGCATGTTCCGCAGGACGACCGTCATCTGCCGGATTTGTGTTTCGCTTTGTACGATGCGATGGTCATTTTCGATCATATCCGCAAGGTCGTGCTGGTTGTGGCACTTGCCGACACGGCTCTGGGTGATTCCGAAGAATCCCGCGCTCGCGCGGAAGAGCGACTGGAAGTGCTTTGTCGACAACTCGCATTCAGCGGTGGCGATGTTGAACTCACCGATATTGACCTGACGGTCGAACCAGCTCCGGAATTCAAATCAAATTTCACTCAGCCCCAATTCCATGACGCAGTACAAAAGTGTCGGGAGTTCGTCAAAGCGGGGGACGTTTTTCAGGTCGTGATCAGCCAGCGTCTGGAAATTCAAAGTTCCGCGCAGCCGCTGGATGTTTATCGTGCGCTCCGCATGGTAAACCCCAGCCCGTTCATGTTTCTGCTCAAGACTCCGGACGTGGATCTGGTTGGAAGTTCACCGGAGATCATGGTTCGCGTGGAAGACGGCGAAACGACCATCAGACCACTGGCTGGCACGCGAGTGCGTGGAAAGACAGCGCAGGAAGACCGCGAACTCGCCGAAGAGTTGCTCGCCGATCCCAAGGAACGAGCGGAACATGTGATGCTGATTGATCTGGCTCGTAACGATGTCGGTCGTGTCTCTCAATTTGGTACGGTGAGGTTGTCAGATGTGATGGTCGTCGAACGTTACAGCCATGTGATGCACATCACTTCAAACGTTTCCGGAAACCTTCGCGAAGGCTTGTCCGCGATTGACGCATTGCGGGCGGGTTTGCCTGCTGGCACAGTTTCCGGTGCACCCAAGGTGCGGGCGATGGAGATTATCGACTCCATTGAACCATTCAAGCGCGGTCCGTACGGTGGTGCGGTTGGTTATATCGACTTCACAGGAAACATGGACACCTGCATTGCGCTGCGAACGCTGGTGATCAAAGACGGCACAATCTACATTCAGGCCGGAGCCGGAATTGTGGCGGACAGCGTGCCGGAAATGGAATACCATGAAACTCTCAGTAAGGCACGAGCCATGCTGATGGCAATTCACATTGCGGAAACACAGTTGTAGGAGTACAGGGGCATGATATCGTGACTTCCGCCTGGCAATCACTCAAGGGGCATCAGGAACAGCGAGCCCTGTTTGCGCGTTCTGTTGAACGTGGCCGCCTGTCGCACGCCTACGTGTTGACCGGAACGGAAGGGATCGGCAAACGCCGATTTGCGAGATTGCTGGCGCAGTCCATGTTCTGTCGCGAACATGCAGCCCATGAAATCGAAGCCTGTGGCGAATGTCGGGCATGCCGAGGCTTTGTCGCCGGAAACTGGCCCGACTACATAGAGATCGGTCTGCCGACCGGCAAGACTGAGATTCCAATTTCACTTATCCTTGGCGAATCCGACAGACGCGGTCGTGAAGGACTGTGTTTCGAACTTTCCATGTCACCGCAGGCGTCCGAACGCCGCGTGGCTGTGATCAATGATGCTCACCGCATGAATCAGGAAGGTGCCAATGCACTGCTGAAGACGCTGGAAGAACCACCCGCAAACGCACTCATCCTGCTGGTCTGCGACAACCCGGATTCACTGTTGCCCACAATTCGGTCACGTTGCCAGGTAATTCGATTCTTCCCGCTGACCGAAGCCGCTGTGAGCGACATTCTGCTTTCCGAGCAAATGGTCGAAACGCCGGAAGAAGCCCTGCAGGTCGCCGCCATGTCGGAAGGCAGCATCACGCTCGCCCAACAACTACTGAATCCCGACCTGCGGGCGCTGCGGGACATGGTGAGCGGACAATTGGAGTTGCTCGAACAGATGAAACCGCTTGAGATTTCGAAGCATGTGTCCGATGAGCTGGAGCGAATTTCCTCAGGCACTGAAGAAACACGACGCAATGCCAAATGGCTGTTGCGTTTCATCGCAGGATTCCTGAACGATCGCCTGAAACGACTGACGTCCGGAGATTTTTCCGATCCACTGCTACAGCGATTCGGTGTCAGGTCCGGCGTCGATCTTCTCGCCCCGCTGCTTAACCGCATCATCATCGCCGCGCACCAGATCGAAGGAAATTCCCCCGTGCGGCTGGTCCTTGAAGCCATGTTCGACGACATCGCCCGCCAACTCAGAATTGGCCCGCTCTCGGCAAGGTGATTATCACGAATGCTCTGTGAGCGGCGTATTGATGTGTGCCACTGCTTCCTGCAAGGCGAGCGGCAGATTTCTGGTTACCGTCGGAAACCGGTGGCTAGCGCCCAATGCCACCCACTTTGCACTGGAAACAGTTGGGATTTTGCTTTTCTGAGAAGATTTCGCAAAAAACAGCATCGCAAAAACCGGAGACTGACGTCTCGCGTCTCGCCGGTTCCCGGCGAGCGGGCGACGGCAGTCCCCTGATTGTGTTTGCCCCTGATGGCGATTCGATGCACTGGAGCGAACCTGACGGCGGAGCGTGAGGAGTACAATTGGATTGCGGGCGAAGCCTGAGCCAAGATGAAAGTAGCCGTCACTCTCTGAGTGACGAATGCCAAAGGCCGCGTTTTGCGGCCTGCCTCACTCGGAGAGTGAGGTCTACTATGTGAAACCGCGTGCCATTGCGCTGGCACCCTGCGGCTAATAAAATCAGCCGCCACGCGCTACGCCCTGCAATTATGGTTTCCTGTTCTTTCGCCGTGCGAATCCCACAAGTCCAATAAGCCCGAAGCCCAGAAGGGCGAGAGAAGACGGTTCCGGGACAGACAGGATCAGCGTCGGCTTAGCCACATCACCGCCTTCACCCGAACCGAACGTATAGTTGTTTGTGGGGTTGATGTTCTTACTCGCCAGCATGAATGTCACGAGATCGTTTGTATCCGCATTGATAAAATTGGCGATCGATGCGTACGAAAACGAAAGCGTTTGACCGTCAAAAAAACTACCGGAATAAGTCGTTTCTCCGAGGAACACAGCACCGGCAAGAAACCCATTGGGACTAGCTGTGTTGTTCGCAGGAGCATTATTCCAAGTGATCCCCGCAACTACCTGACCTGTCCCGGCTCCCTCGAGCCAATTTTCATTTACAGCGTTGTCGATCAAACCATAGACTTGAAAAGTCGCAGGGACGAGAATGGTGAATCCCTGATTGATGGTGACTTGCAATTCAGCGTCAACTACGGGAACTAGAAGGGTTGACAAGTCGAAGCGCATGTACGACTTCCGACTGGTGTCGAACTGAGTTGCGCCTGCTGGGCCAAATCTGACGCCGAGAGCGCTGTCAATGCCAAAATTGAGGTTCGCGCCCGTTCCACCTCGAACGCGAGCATCGGCGCCGTTTCCATCAGCAGTCGTGATGGTGGCTATCACTCCAGCTTCAGTCGGGGCTGCCACTCCCACAGCAAGTCCTACGACGATTATTGAGAGAAGCGATATGTGCATTCTCATTATGCAAATCCTTTTAATGACAACTTCAAACATGAACTTGTGGATGGGGCAATCTAGGAAGGTCGGTTATGGAAGGCGAAGATGGTAGCAGGTTCGGCGATCGTGTCAAGCAAGTGTGCGACTGAGTTCTGGGGAGAAAATACTCAAATTCGACGGCCTTTTCGTTATGGCAAAAAACACTGCGAAAAATGGTTCGCTTGAGACATTCGAACTACGCTTCTCAGGGAAATCGAATCACTTGCTCCGTCGAATCGAGTCAGAATCCCACAGTCGAAAGATCAATCAGATCGAGCGTACTTGCAACTTTTGAGCTTTGGACGTGAACCGGCGGCTCGGATACACCTTCGACGTGGTTCGTATGCTGTTCAGTGAGAACACCGCGGGCCACTAAAGCGACGATAAGGAAAGCGGCAACTTTACACATGTCAATCAGTGAGCCTCGTTCCTGATCCAGTTCAGCGTTGTTTAGAACCGAAGGAGATCCTTGAGCCGCTTGAGGGATGGAAACTGACTGCGGTATCGGAAAGTGGCTTTCCTGTACATGAGGACCGACGGGAAGTTCAATGGTTTGAGTCATAACGGTTTTCCTTGAATTAAAGGGAGCGACGAGGCAGGGAGGATCCACGATCAGCTTACGGAAGACGTCGTTACCAACAACGGCCTGAGTTGCTTGCGGGCGGATTGAGGATGCGACGAAAGTGGAGTGTGGTTGTCGAGCCCTGTCACAAAAAGATTCTTGCCGTCGGCCTTGAATTCATTTGCAAGGTCGTGGAGCTTGCTCAGAACGCTGTGATCCACAAACTTCGAACGCGACAGGTCAACAGTCAATTCGTCCACAAATTCCAGTTGGAGGACGATCTTTGAACGGACGACCAGCCAGTTCGAGAACACGCAGGCTCGTTTGACGACCAGGATATTCGATTGTGAATGCAGATCCTCGACAACTTCGAATTCGGGCCGAAAGAGTGCCGTAACGGGAGTCCCATGCCACACGTGAAACATCACTTCCAGCGCGATGCCCACTCCGATACCCACCAGCAGATCGGTGGCCAGTGTTGCGATGATCGTGCCAAGGAATACAACCAATTGCTCAGGGCCAATTCGGAATGTGTGAACGAACTCTTTGGGTGATGCGAGTCGGAAGCCGGTGTAGACCAGCATGGCTCCCAAGGCGGCCAGGGGAATCCGGTGAATCAATGCCGGCAGGAGTAACACGAACGCCAGCAGAAACAACCCATGAAACATGTTGGCATTTCGAGTTCTCGCACCATTGTCGATATTCGCCTTGCTTCGGACAATTTCCGAGATCATCGGCAGCCCGCCCAATGCCGAAGACAAGACGTTTGCGGCACCAACCGCCATGAGGTCGCGGTCAAAATTTGTCTTCCGGCGCCACGGGTCCAGGAGTTCAATTGCTTTAGCGCTGAGTAGAGACTCGATGCTGCCGATCACCGTGAACAGGAACAGGAATTTGAGGCCAGTCGATGTCATCAGGCCGCGAAAGTCAGGAAACGCGAACGCGCTGGCGGGAGCTTTCAGAACTTCCGGCATCTCCACCAGAAACCTGGGTCCAACTTCAAATTTTTCAGCCTGATCAGCGCCAAAGAACTGGCTTGAGAACAGATAGGTATGACGATGTTCAAGATTAAAGGCCATCCCCATGAAAATGGCGACAGTAAGGACAACCAGTTGCACGGGGACTTTTTTGATCCCCGGAATCGGCAGGAGAGGAAGCCCGAACAGAATCAACAGACTCACGCCGCCAATGATGGCAATCTCGGGATTCATGTGGCTGAGGGCACCTGGCAAACCGGCCAACAGGCCGAGCGGGCCAACGCCTTTCGGAGCAGTGACTCCAATCACTTCGTAGGCTTGCTTCGCGATTATGATCACACCAATCGATGCCAACATGCCATGGATCGGAGTCAGTGGAAAGAACTCGGTCAGCCGTCCGCCGCGAAACGCGCCAATCAGGACCTGAAGCACACCGGCAGCGAGTCCGATTCCAAGTGCAAGTCGATAGCCAAGGAATGCTCGATCGGCATCGGGCAGGTTCGCACCGAACTCAGAACCCAGTTCGACGACGGCACCAGCAACGATCACAATCAGTCCTGCAGCTGGGCCCTTGATTGTCAGTTGTGAATTACTGAGACGCGAACAAATAATGCCACCCACCACAGCCGTCCAGATCCCGGCAATTGGTGGAAATCCGCTGGCTCTGGCGATCGCGAGACACAGCGGCATCGCGATCAGGAAGACCAGAAATCCGCCGATCATGTCGGCTGTCAGATTTCCAAAGCGAGTTCGTGCAAGCGGCGGTGTAACGCCCGCGGCGCCAGCGGCTGAGTGATTCATTGTCAATTCCAGAAGAAAGGTCTGGTCATTCGTATGGCTTTGAGAGGAAAGCAAACACGATGCCGTCGTCAGTTCTGAAAATACGAAGTGAGAAAGCCTGCAATTTCAGCCGATCAACTCGATTCACCACTCCAGCGAGGGCGTTGCTCTGTTCAAGGTGAAACCACTGTGGTCGCGATGTGACCACCACAATCGCAGTTCAGGTCTTAGCCCCTGTCCAAAAATAAATCCGTGGAGCCGCGCTCGTCAGGAAACGTTGCGGTCGATACCAATACCCAGTGCTCGGATCTTGGATCGCAGACTTCCTCTCGCGATTCCAAGGATGCGCGCGGCCTGCAACTGGTTGCCATCGGTATGCCGCAGGACTCTGATCAGAAGCTCACGCTCCATTTGTTCAAGTGTCATGGCGTACAGGTTTTCGGCACCTGACTCGATCGCTCGCTGGATAAACAGGTCCAGCGCCAGATCGCCCTGCTGAAATGCGGCACCAGGAGTTCCCTGCTCCCCGAGGCTGGCACGTACCTGAACCGGCAGATGTCCCGGATCTAATACGGTCCCATGCATTTGAAGCAGCGACTGCTTGAGCACACTCTGCAGTTCCCGAATATTGCCGGGCCAGGCATACCTCTGCAGTGCCTGCAGCGCTTCGGGAGCAACTTCTCGAACAGGCTTGTTCAGCTCCATTCCAAACCGTTTTACAAAGTGACTGATCAGCAGATTCAGGTCATCACCGCGTTCCCGGAGCGGGGGAAGTTCAAGGGAAAACACGTTGAGTCGAAAGAACAGATCTTTTCTGAATGTCCCGCTCTCCGTCATCGCCTCAAGGTTGGCGTTGGTGGCCGCGATGAGCCGCACGTTTGTCTGGATTGTCTCACCGCCACCGACGCGTTCAAACTTCTGTTCCTGAATAAGTCGCAGGATTTTTGCCTGAGTCAGTGGAGAGAGTTCACCGACCTCATCGAGAAAAATTGTGCCTCCGTGACACTGCTCAAACTTTCCAATTCGCTTGCGATCCGCTCCTGAGAATGCTCCTTTCTCGTGACCAAAAAGTTCGCTTTCGAGCAACTGTTCCGGAATCGCCGCACAGTTAATGGCGAGGAACGGCTTTTCGGCTCGATGGCTGTGCTGATAAATTGCCCGGGCCACGAGCTCTTTGCCGGTTCCGGATTCACCGAGCAGAAGAGCCGTGACGTCCTGCGCAGCGACTCGGCCAATGCCTTTGTACAATTCCTGCATCGCGGGACACTGTCCAATCAGCTGGTCGCCGGTGTTGGACGTCGGCAATTCTTCGGGCAATGCCGCCGGCGTCCTCATGAGCTGACTGGAGCGGATTGCACTGTGGACAAGTTCGCGAATCTGCGGAAGTTCGAGAGGCTTCAACAGATATTCGAACGCTCCCAGCTTGATGGCTTCGATAGCAAGTTCGGTCGTACCGTGACCTGTGATCAGGATGACAGGAATGCGCTGGTCGATGGATCTCAGGCGGAGAAACGTTTCCAGTCCGGTCGCGTCGGGCAGATGCAGATCCAGTACAATCGCATCTGGTCGTTTTGTAGTGACCATTTCCACAGCTTCTGCCGACGTGCTTGAGAAGGAGATTTCGATATCCTGATCGCGAAACGCCCGCAGGAAGGCATGGTGAATGGATGCTTCGTCATCGACAATGAGCAGAGTTGGCATAGGACAGCATTCCTGAAACTGCAGGTAATTCGTTTGACCCGAGCCAGCGGCAAGGAGAGCTTGTGCCCCTGCGTCGCTGCAGGCTTGGGGCAAACAGGATCCTCCCTGGCGATATCTATTTCTCTCTCGGCAGCCTGACGCGAAACGCAGCTCCTCCGGCCACCGGGTTCTCTGCCTCAATTGAGCCGCCGTGATCTTCAACAATTCTTTTTGAGATCACCAGCCCCAGCCCCAGTCCCGTCTCCTTATTGCTCGAGAAAGGCTGAAACAGTGTGGGCAGCATGTTCGCAGCGATTCCCGCACCTGAATCGGTCACACCGATTTCGACGTGGTCCGGCAGTGTCTTCGCAGACACCACAATTGTCCCGCCGTGAGGCAGTGCATCAAGGCTATTGAGCACCAGATTGACCAGAACCTGCCGCAATTGCTCAACGTCCGCGATTACGACGATCTTCTCGTCATCGACCGCCAATCGCATATCGACTCTCTGCTTTTCCGCACGCCCACGTACGAGGCCGAAAACCTGCTGGAGCAGGTTCTGCAATTCAACGGCACGACGTTCCAGCTTCGGTGGTCGAGTGAAATCCAGAAACGTCCTGAGCGACGATTCCATACGACGGATCTCCGTTTCGATAACGCGCAGATCTTCACTTGTGAGAGACGAATGTCCGGCTTCGTCGCTGGATTCCTGACCTGATTGAACAAGCATTTTGATCGCTGTCAGCGGATTGCGGATCTCATGCGCTACGCTTGCCGCCAGGTGACCGACCGCCGCCAGTTGTTCAGATCTCAGCACTTCCAATTCGCGTTGTCGGAGGTCGCTGAGGACGCGTTCAATGCCGGACGTCAGCTGATCCAGTTCAGCGTGGACTTGTGAAAAATTGCTGACATCGGTCAGAATCACCTCAGGCAATTCAGGACCTAGTTTGCCTGCAGCATCGCGAATTCGAACCTGCAGCCGTCGAATCGATTGTCCGAGCGCCCGCGTCAGACCAAAGCCCAGTACCAGCCCGGCGACGCCGCCCAGCACGCCGATGCCCGTCATTCCCCAGGCCAGGCGAGCCAGAACGGCTTCATGCTGAATTGTCGACTGTTCAATTCGCCGACCGTTGTACAGCCGAAACTTCTGACATGGTTTGATCAATTGCAGTTCCAGCATCCTGATCGCAACCCGAACGGCGACATCGTGTTGAACATCATCTTTCGCCGGGATCTGCTTCCACACCTGCATGTACTTTGTGAGTCCTTCGTCAAGTTGACGCGAAGCTTCCAGTTCTTCGGGATGATCGGCGACTTCTCTCAATCGTCCCAGGTGCTGTCCAATCCGACTGTTCAATGCGGAGACATCATCGACCTTGTCATTCAGCAGCGCTGAGATGTCGTACAGGCATTCTTCCAGGTCGACGGCAGCGCGACGACTTGTCACATTCTCACGAAGAACGAAGGTCATCGCGGATTGCTGTTGAAACAGAAACTGAGCGATAATGATGCACAGCGAGGTGAGCAGGACTGTCCCGGCGGCGGCTGGCAGTAAAAATCGCAGACGAATTGCCAAAGCAATGTGCTCCCTGTCGAACGGCACTTTCACTTCATCAACCGAAATTGTACATGGCAGTCTTCAGTCTGAACGCGGTTCAGCCGGCATTCATTCCCGTTTCGGATTCCCGACTGGCAGATCGTGGACGATTCGTCTGAAATTTTGCGTTCAGTGAGTCCCAGTCGATTGTCAGGCTACCGCCGGTTGCAGCATGCTGCCGGGACCAGTTTTGCAGAAGTTCCATGCAGGCGCGGTCAATGTAGTCCATTTGGCTCACATCGATATGCAGATCCGCTCCGGCATCGATTTTCTCAAGTCGTGCCGCCAGTTTCGGCAGACGAATAAATGTCGCCGCACCGGTCAGTTGAATTGTCGTTCGACGCGGATTTGTGGCGTCCTGAATAACCTCAACATCCAATTGCGAAAACCGGGCCAGCAGCTTTACGGCCGACAGCACGATGCCCGTCAACACACCGGTCAGCAGATCTTCAGCCACAATCACAACCATCGTGATCAGGAAGATCCCGGCTTCGATGCGATTTTCCTTCCAGAGATGAATCAGTCCCTTCAAGTCGATCAGGCGGAATCCCGTGTACACCAGGATTCCGGCAAGAGCCGCTGTCGGGATCATCCTGAGGACGGGCACGAGGGCCACTGAAAACAGGAGCAGCCAAACTCCGTGCAGGATCGCGGACAGACGCGTTTTTCCCCCGGCTTGCACATTTGCCGCACTCCGCACGATGACGCCGGTCATCGGCAACACTCCCAAAAACCCGCACACGATATTGCCTATTCCCTGCGCGGACAACTCCCGGTCGTAGCGAGTTCTCGGGCCGCGATGCATCTGATCGACGGCCGTTGCGCAGAGGAGTGTTTCTGCACTGGCAACGATCGCCAATACCGCACCCGCGACAAGCAGAACGCGAATCGGTGATTCGGCGAGGACTGCAAAAGATGGGAACGTGAGTCCACTCAGCAGATCGTTTGGAACATCGACATAGAGAATCGGAATCTGAAACAACTGGGCCGCCAGAGTGGTAATCACGATGGCAAGCAGAGGGCCAGGAATCAGCTTCATTCTGCCTTTCGCAATCAACTGCCACCCGAAGATGACAAGCACGGCCAGCAAGCCGATTTTCCCAGCCCAGTCATGACTCTTCAAACTGGCTGTCAGCGCATCGATCGACTGCACTGCCGATTGTTGGCTGCGCGAAACTGTTTCCGCATTGTCGGATGACATGTTGCTGGAAGCTGCTGCAAGCTGACTCTCGGCTGTCGTTAACAGATCCTTGAGAGTCTCTGCTGCTGGCCCACCGCTCGAAACAAGGGGAGACGCATTGGCGGACTCCGTGATGGTTTTGAGTTCGTCGGTAATTTTCTGCTGCTCAGCGATCCATGGCTGCAGCGTGTCGCCAATTGATTTCGCAGGCGGTGCTTCTGTAGTTGTGACAACAGATGCGTCATCCACCGAGTCAGTCAATCGCTGCAGTGCTCGATCGATGCTTCCTCGAAGCGTTCTCTGCCGACCGCCAAGTGCATTGAAACGGCTCAGCAGGTCAATTCGGGACGTGCGGATTTCGGCACTGTCCCATGCTGGCAGAGCGATTCCCTTAAGTAGACTTGCAGGAATGGCGGCAATGTTCTTCATCGCGGTTTCGCGAGGTCGTTCATCCACCAGAACATGAATCTGTCCACAGAGGATAAGGACGCCGATCCCGGATAACATCCCGTGAATCACGGCAGGTGAGACGGCGCGAAACCACTGGCCGAGACGGCAGATCCCGGCGACAAGCTGAAAAATGCCCGCGAACAGCACCGCAATTCCAAACGCGCTCATGCCGTTCTGACGAATGATCTCGCCGCAGATGACGGTCAGGCCGGCAGCGGGCCCGCTGACCTGTAACGGCGATCCAGAGAATGTTCCCACCAGCAAGCCACCGACGATGCCAGTGACAAGGCCAGCAGCAATCGGAGCACCACTGGCTAACGCAATACCCATACACAAAGGCAATGCGACGAGAAACACAACCAGCGAAGCCAACAGATCCTGTTGCCACGTTGGTTGATCAGCTTTGGGTTGTTCTGATGCATTTTTCATGTTCTAAGACCTGTGATATTAGCCGTTTCTGAGGACGAACTTCATGCAGAATGGTTGAATGGCATGACTGGTGTTCAATTCCGTGAGCAGTATTCACTCTGGTAATCCTGTGCGGTCAACGCCGCCTGGTGGCGCAGATTCAGGGTCCGGTTGAAATTCTGCTTTATCGTTCATTGGTTCTGGCGAGCTATCGTCAGGCTCTATGACTAACTGCGGATTCATTCTTCGGTCAAGCAGATGCTGAGCGGCGAGGTGACGGGAGGCCACGCCAGGTTGCGGCCAGAGTCCACCGCCCAGCACCAGAAAGGTCAGTACCAGCACTGCAAATCTCTCCGACGGACG
>Ga0105048_10013920_pt1 | contig 12550 bp, 7 predicted proteins | sample MAT05_FD_78382 | JGI IMG/M metagenome (GOLD analysis project Ga0105048, IMG submission 78382) | Freshwater microbial communities from Lake Fryxell liftoff mats and glacier meltwater in Antarctica - MAT-05 | ecosystem: Environmental > Aquatic > Freshwater > Ice > Liftoff microbial mat | place... | reverse complement strand
GTCGTGATCAAGCCGGTTGTTGGTGCGAATGCGAACGATACATTCTGGCTGGGACCGGATTCGTCAGCCACAGAACTGCAGCAAATCGAGTTACTTTTCTCCGGACGATTGGCGTTGCTTCAGCCATTTATCCCGAGTGTCATTGAATACGGGGAGACGTCGCTGGTGTTCTTCGATGGACAGTACAGCCACTGCGTTTTGAAGACACCAAAGGCCGGTGACTTTCGGGTTCAGGAGGAACACGGCAGTCGCATTCAGTCCATTGCGCCGGATCCCGCCTTGATTGAGTTCTCCCGACGCGCCTTGGTACCGATACCGCAACGAATTCTGTACGGACGTGTGGATCTCGTGACACTGCCGAATGGACAGCCTGCCGTGATGGAACTGGAACTCATCGAACCGTCATTGTATCTGTCCTACGATGCTGATTCAGCCGCACGATTTGCCGATGCGATTCAGCGATTCAGAGCGTGAGCGGCCAGGCGCTGACAGTATTCGTCGTCGCCCATTGTCTCAATCTGCTCTTTGGTGAGTTCGATCAGTGCCGGCCCGGCTTCATCGATTTCCAGAATGGCCGCGTGCTGCACAAAGTGGTTTTCATGACCGAGCAGCTCGCCAAGTGTTGCGGCGGCTGTTTTGAGGTCGCCCGCGCGAGCTAATCCGCCCGCGGCTGCGATGCGGATCGCAGGTTCTTCGGATTTTGATTCGTTCTCCAGTAACTCTTTGAAGTCTGCGACGTTGGACGCTTTGCTGCAGGCCATCACCTGCCACCAGCGGACGGCGGGATCGGCGTCGAGTTCCGGCAGTGCGACGTTTGATTGACCGGCGACGCTGCGCGCCGTTGATTTTGCCGCCGCGAGCAGTTTCTCCGCTCGCTGCAAACCGTCAGGGCGATGCAGAATCTGCCAGCGACTATCGGCTGCGATTTCTCCTGCATCCAGCATGATTTCCGGAAGCAAGTGCGCGTCGCGCGTCTCGATCTGCCAGCGATCACATTCTGCGGAAAGTGCTTCCAGCGTCGCGGCATGTGCTGGATCTTTGGCGAGATTGACCAGCTCCCAGGGATCCGAATTCAGGTCGTACAATTCCTCTGCGGCACGCGGACTTGCGAACCACTGCGCAGACTGCGCACCCAGTTTTCCCGCAGACAACAGCTTCCGCATTTCCTGCATGATAGCGTTCTTTTCGCCGTATGAGCAATGTTGCAACGCTGGTCGCCAGGGCATAAGATTGCGCACATAGCGAAAGTCTCTCGATCGCACGGTGCGCACCATGTCGAAGCGTTCATCAATGCGGTCACGAGCTCCGTAGATGAACTCGCGATTGGGGCGCTGTCCCTTGCCAAGAAACGGCTGACCATCGACCCCATCGGGAATGGCGACATCGGCGAGCGACAACACAGTCGGGCCAAGATCGATCAGGTTGATCATCCGCTCGTCGGTTGATCCGGCTTGGGCGGGATTATCGGCGATGTTCCTGTATTTCTCGGGAACACGCACAATCATCGGTACTCTCGACCCGGAATCGTAGGTCCAGCGCTTGGCTCGAGGCAGTCCGTCGCCATGATCTGACCAGAAGAAGACGATCGTATCATCAGCCAGACCCGAATCTTCAAGTTCCGCAAGGATCTTTCCGACCTGCCGGTCCATGACCGTGATGATGTCAGCCAGCCGGGCAATATCTTCACGAACGGCCAGCGTATCCGGATACAACGGCGGCACGATCATGGCTGCGGGCCGATGGCGTTCTGATTCTGTCAGGACTGAAGCGACGTCTTTCCAGCCATCCTGCCACACTTTGCTTTCATGTGTCATCGTCAGATTGAAGACAGCAAAGAACGGCTGGTCGCCGCCTTTCCGATTCTTCCAATGTGCCTTGCCCGATGTTTCGTCCCACGTTGTTTTCTCATCCCAACGCAGGTTGTAGTCTGTCTTGCTGTTGTTGGTGCAATAGTAACCGGCTTCTCGGAGGTATTGCGGAAACAGGTGGATATGAGGCGGTAGTTTGGCCTTTGACCGCATGTGATTCGCACCGAGTGCGATCGGGTAGCTGGCCGTGATGATCCCAGTGCGGCTTGGAGCACATACGCCGTGGCAGGAGAATGCATGAGTGAAGCGAATGCCTTCAATGGCGAGGTGATCCAGATTCGGAGTAGTGGCTGTGGCATCGCCGTAACATCCGAGTCGCGGACTGATGTCTTCGCAGCTGATCCAGAGAATATTCGGTCGATCCGCAGCGAGTGACTGAGCAGACACCACGAGCAACGCAACAAGGGACACTAGTTGAAGATTCATGGAAGACCTGTAATTCTGGAGGGCGAATGATACGATCTTGCGGGGTGGGACCAGAGAAAAAACTCTACACAGAGTTTACACTATCCGCACCGATTCCGTACCCTCATCGACCAGCTCACGGAGATTTTTGATGTTGCGACTATTCTGCTTCAAGTCATTGTGTGTCAGATTTGCCAGTATCGCGTTGATTGCCGCCGCGAGTTCTTCCATGCGCGCCGACGACGGAGTCTTTGCAGAGAATGCGGAGCCCGTGTTACTATGGAACGGCGGTGAGTTTACAGAAGGCGTTGCGGCAAGGTCGGACGGGCTGGTTTTCTTCAGCGATATTCCCAGCGATCCAGCGAAAGCCGGTCGCATTCTGGTTTTCAATCCAGCGACCGGAAGAACACAGGTTTTCTGCGCCGACAGCAGCAAGAGTAATGGCCTCGCATTTGATTCCGGAGACAGGATGCTGGCGTGTTGCGGAGCCAACGGTGGTCTGCGAGCGTTGTGTGAAGTGACGGAAGACGGACTCGTGCGAGGCATCTCCGAGATGTTCGAAAAGAAGCCGTTCAACTCACCGAACGACCTTGCGGTTCATCCGGACGGCAGTGTCTACTTCAGCGATCCTCGCTATGTCGGCTCTGAGCCCTTGGCCTTGTCTGGAATGTGGGTGTTTCGATTCGATCCTGAAACTGGTGCCACAACGGTCGCCACGAAGTTCGCGTCGAAACCGAACGGGATTGGTATTTCGCCGAATGGCAAAACGATCTACGTCGCAAACACCGACAATGGCTCCGTCGGTCTGCCGGATGAACCGGCCGGGTCAAAAAAAAGAATGACGTTGGAAGCGTTTGACATCACCGATGACGGGACGTTGAAACATCGAATGACTCTCGTGGATTTTGGCGGAGAAAATGGAATTGACGGGATGACGGTCGATGCCAGTGGTCGCATCTTCGCAGCCGTGCGATCCGAAAAGCGTTTCGGAATTGCGGTTTTCAATCCGTCCGGGAACGAACTGGCCTTTCTGAAGACACCCACGCTGCCGTCAAATTGCAGCCTCGGAGTCGGGAATGATGCGGAAACTCTGTATATCACAGCGGGCGGCGAGCTTTATTGCGTGAAAGTGAAGAAGTAAGAATGTGTGCATTTTAACCCGGTTGCGAATCAAAGTGTCATCGTGGCAGATGCCGGTATAAACCGGGCTGCGTGAACCGGCACCACTTTCGTTGCAGGAGAACACAACTTCGTCGGCCGTGGAATCACGATCGTTCGTGATGTAGAAGAAATACAGAATCCTGTCGATCAGAACTCGTTCGCCAAGTTCCTCCGAAAGGTTCTTGCGAATCACGATCATCCGGTACGACTGTTTGCACGCCTTCGGCTTTTAATCGAACTCCGCCACGTCTTCGTTTTCCAGGTCAAAGTGAAACGCGGGGAGTTTGATCTGGTCTCAAACAGGGTCACTCTGAAAGTGAAGCCCAGTGAGAATAGCCGTGATTTCCCGGCGAATCGCACGGCATTTGGCAAAATTGCGAAAAATGTCTAAGAAACCAGGCCTCGGCGGGTCCTTCTCCGTGAGAGGATGAATGGTCGTGATTCGAACCAGCCAGATGCCGCAAACGAGACTCATGTTGAAACCCACTCCCCGAGTCAACGGTTCTGTTGCCACGGGCGTGAATGAAATCACGTTTCAGTCGTTGTTCGATTCCGAAGAGACACCTCTGCTGCGCTACGCGTTTTCACTGGTCGGTCGTCGCGCGGTGGCTGAAGAGATCGTGCAGGAAGTCTTTCTGCAGCTACACACGCAATGGGATGATGTCGATTCTCCCAAGGCGTGGTTGTTCCGCAGCGTCCGTAATCGAGCTTACAACCACGTCCGTGACTCGAAACGGGAAGTCCTCAACGAGGACGAAGGCAAACTGCAGTCTTCATTGGCTGATGAGGATTCGCCGGAGGCTTTGCATGTGCATATGGAGGCCATCGCCGCGCTGAGGGCAAGCCTGGAAGAACTCAGTGAGTCTGATCGGCAACTTGTGAAGTTGAAATACTTCGATGACCTCAAGTATCGCGACATCAGTACGGAATCGGGCCAAAGCATCGGCAACGTCGGCTATCGACTGCACCATATTTTGAAAGAGCTGGCAGACAAACTGCGTAAGCTCGGATTCGACGAAAACTCATGAACGAAGAATCAAAACATCCAGGGATCGAGCCGGAACTCGAAGCTCGCATTGTGGCTCTCGTACTGGGCGAAGCGTCGGATTTTGAACGTGAAGAACTGAATCGCCTTATTGATTTGCGGCCGGAACTGGCGGCGTTCAAATTGCGAATGCAGCGCGTGCATGGATTGCTGCAGGATATTGGAGCGGGCGAATTCGAAGCACCGGTCGAGGATTGGAAGCTGCCTGCAGATAGACGGAACGCGGTTCTGGCGGTGATACGGGGCGAAGCGACGGTTCCGGCAGTGACTCAGGATGTCAATCCATCGACTCAGCAGCGCGTGTTTTCCAAACGGAGTTTGCGGTGGACTCTGGTCAAAGTGACAGCGGGTGTTTGTGTCGCGGGATCTGTTGGCATGATGGCTTTGTCCTCGTACTTCATGGACGAGAAGGCAGCCTCCGAATATTTTTCTGATTCGGCGAAGTTAGAAACGCCTCAAGTCCCCGGGCTCTTGTCGTATGCGACGAATTTGAGATCTGACATTGATTTAGAAATGACCGTTGCGGAAACGGCTTCGCCGCAGAAAGGGTCTGTACTATCCAGCCCAACCAACAGGCAATCGGTAGTGGCCCTGTCGGCGATCAAGGAGTCGCTAAGTAATGACGGGATTCTTCCCAGCGACGCCTATCTGGCAAATGACATTCAGTACATTGCAAAAGGGCTGGAATTCAAACTGCCAGAGGAAGCATACCGTCCAGCCGACCGCAATTTGTGGGAAAGACAGGATCGTACAACCGCCACGATTGAGACGGCGACGTCAGCACCTGCGGCCGTGGATTCCCCTGAGTTCATCACAAGCAAGAGCGATGATGAAAAACTGAACATCGTGTTGGATTCGATTGCCAGCATGGATTCTCCGCAGGACGAATTTGAGCCATTGATTGCTGGTCTGGCAATGCCGAGTGACAGCAACGGCAACGGCGTCCTGGCTCTTCCAAGGGCGAAGGACAACGGGGCAGATCCGGCAGTCGGGTCACGGCTGTGGATGTTGCCGGGGCAAGTCAGCAGCCCAGCGGAAGTGCCGTCGCCGGATAGCGAAGCGGGAATCGTGGGGTCTTTCGTTTGGGATGAAAGTAGCTCCAGTTTGCTTCGCCCGCCCGTGGATACTCCTGACGCCGGAGCCGTTGTTCTCGGTGGAATCTGGCGACAGGTGACGCCGGAAAGTGCGAGCAGTGGCGAATCAGAAACTGCGTTGCCATCCACGATCCGTGAGCTTTCGGAGTTGAGTATCAACGGGACGACGCGCATCGCCATTGAGAATCCAACATTGGCTTTTGCGGACGTGGCTGCACCGGAGTATGGAATCAGGGTTGATGGCGAGCCGTTAGGAAATGAATGGAAGTTAATGGAAGTCATCGACCTCGGCGACACCACGGAACGTGTCAGGAAACAAACAGACATGAGTGTGTTCGGCCGCGGTGGTCGCGCCATGGGACGCAGCGCTGGCGACTCTTCAACTGCCGCGAGCCAATTTGGATTGGGCGGCGGTGGATTGAACCAACCCTTGAGCGAGAGCAGCAATGAAGTCCCCGCAGACGCAGAGGGCCTCGCAGACGCAGAGGGCCTCGCAGACAAGAAGAAGAAAGACTTCGCACATTTTGATGATTCGGGACCCCAGAAGTTGGTCCGATCCAAAGCTGAACCGCCTGTCGTGGACGGCTTCAACTCAACTTTATCGCGTGCCATCAAAAGTCCCGCAATTGAATCATCGCCGTTGAGTGAGTTCGAAGAGCTGGGAAAAGCCGCAAGTGCCAAAAGCGACGAAGAGGACTTCAAGTCAAAGAGTGATGCAAAGCCAGGCTCCGGCAGTGTTGCGATCAAAAGCGGGAAAGCTCAAGATCGCTTTTGGTCATACAATTCACAGACACCGGCGACCGAGAAGTGGGGTGCTATCCTTGCAGAAAACGGGCAGCCCCCGGTGAGTTACCATTCCGGAAACCACTTTCATATCCCGTCAGAGATCTTAGATGAACTAGATGAGCTGCAACGGAAGTCCGGCGAAGTGGCCGGTACGCCGCACGTCTTTTACCGTCGTTATGGATTTGTCGCCCCAAAGCTGGATGACGACTCCAAATCCATGAAGCAGTCGGCCGCAAAACGAATCGCGGCGCCTACTGGGCTCAATGAACAGTCTGCAACGGACGAAGCGTTTTCTACCTTCTCGCTGCACGTGAGCGACGTGTCGTTCAAACTAGCCCTTGCGGCACTTGGTCGTGGCGAATGGCCGGAGGCTGCGAAGGTTCGCATTGAAGAATTTGTGAACGCTTTCGATTACGGCGATCCAATGCCGGGCAAAGGTGAAAAAGTTGCCTGCTATCTCGAACAGTCGATTCATCCCTTTGTGCAACAGCGGAACCTGTTGCGAGTTTCCATGAGGACGGCGGCTGCGGGACGTGCCAGCAACACTCCACTGAGATTGACGTTCCTGCTGGACAACTCCGGCTCGATGGAACGGACCGATCGCCAGCAAACTGTCCGTCGAGCCTTTGCTTTGCTTGCTCAACAGCTGACACCGATCGATCAGGTCACGCTGATCAGCTTTGCGCGGCAACCGCGACTGCTGGCCGACAGAGTGAGTGGTGCCGATGCGGGAAAGCTCGTCGAACTTATCGACGAGTTACCAAGTGAGGGTGGCACTAACATTGAAGCGGCCCTGCAACTGGCCTTTGAAAAAGCGAGGGAGCAACAGACACCCAACGCACAAAATCGCATCATTCTGCTTACCGACGGTGCGGTCAATCTGGGAAATGCCGACCCGGAAAGCTTGTCGCAAATGGTGACAACGATGCGTAGTACCGGCATCGCATTTGATGCTGCGGGAATCAGCGCTGAAGGGTTGAATGACGAAGTTTTGGAAGCTCTGACTCGCAAAGGCGACGGTCGATACTACCTGCTGGATTCGATTGAATCGGCCGACGAAGGCTTCGCCCGACAGATTGCGGGAGCTCTGCGTCCGTCCGCCAAAAATGTGAAGGTGCAGGTCGAGTTCAATCCCAAACGCATTGGCCACTACAAACTACTGGGCTTCGAAAAACACATTTTGAAGAAGGAAGACTTTCGCAACGACACAGTGGACGCCGCTGAGATGGCTGCCGCAGAAGCCGGAGTCGCGATGTATCAATTCGAAGCCAGGCCAGATGGCGAAGGGGATGTGGGTTCGGTGTCCGTGCGATTTCTTGACTTGACGACCGGACAAATGATCGAAAACAGATGGCCCATTCCCTACGAAGCCGACGCTCCACGCCCCGACCAGGCGGCTCCATCACTTCGCATCGCTGTTTCCGCCGCTTTGCTGGCCGCAAAACTTCGAGGCGAACCGCTGGGAGAATCCGTTGACCTGCAGGCATTGTCTCATTTGATGTCCGGATTGCCTCAACAGGATCGGAACGACAGTCGGGTTCAACAACTTCAACAGATGATCGAACAGGCTCGGCAGTTGAGCGGGAAGTAAGAGACCAAAGGCACGGTGCGTCAGTAGGTCCTTTCTGCCGGAAAGGACTGTCTTCTGTAGGTCCTTTCTGCCGGAAAGGACTTTGCAGCTTGCTGCAACCTGCGACCTTTTGAGGTTGATGAAAGAACAACATGGCGACGTTGAGCGTACGTCCGCTCTTCTGGTTCGCCTTGCGGCGAAAGTCCAGCCCGGCAGGCTGGACCTACTTTGAAGCCACCTTGCGTCCAGATGACATTGAGTCGCATTCACCCATAGAAATCCATAGCCATGAACGCAACTACACTTCCGATGTTTCGACATGCATTGCGCGTCGTCCAACCACTTTGTCTGCTGGTACTCGTCAGCGTGATGAGTCTTTCTGGCCAGGCGCAGGATGATGCCGATGTGACTCCTGCCGAGCCCGCCGAGTCCGTCAAACCATCGGAAGTCGATGAAACGGCCGTCGAAGCCGCCGAATCTTCTGCGCCAGTCGCGGGCAACGAAGCGAAACCCGTCGAGCCAGCCGAGCCGAAAGAACCAGCTGGCGCCACAATCAGGAGTTCAACTGACGGCGACGGGGCAAGGACGATCATTATCAAGGGCCCGGCTGAGATTCCGGAGCCTGCGCTATTCTATTCGGCAATCACCCGAGCGACCGCACACGTTGGCCTGGAACGCATTGAGCAAACGATCGACGTAACGATAAAGATCGTCCAGGGCAAAGCGGAAACGGTTAACCTGGGAATCAAAGGCAAAGCTCAGGTGATGAACGTCACCGGCGAAAAGCTCAAGTCGTGGGCTGTTCGCCAGGAAGGTTCCGAGCGGTTTCTTGATCTGACCGTTGGCGACGGCATCACTGTACTGACGGTTCAGGTCAGTCTTCGGTCCGATGATTACGATCTCAGGCATCCCGTTGCATTAGAACTCACTCACCTCACACCGGCTGACTCTGTTGGCTTTGATTCTGTCGTGAATCTTCAGTACGCTTCCGGAGTCGAAGGTACTGTGACGGCCGTCACTGGTTTTGTCCCGCTGAATGCGGTCGATGGATTGCTTCGTTTCCAATCCGCAACGGGTGGTGAAATCAAGCTGACACTCAACCGAGCGGGGGCGTCGCCCGATCCCGTTGAACTTTCGGACGCCACATTGAAAGGCGAAGTCCACGCAAATAGAGATTCGATTCTGTTTCAGTTTCGTGCCACAGTTCATGTGACCGAACCCGGTGCGGAAATCACCATTCTCTCCGGAAACGCGGCCGTCACTGAAGTGCCGACGGATGCCAACTACCGCCTGCGGTTGGCCACGCAAGACACGCACACCGTTTACATGTTGAAGTTCCCTAAGGCAGGCTCGTTTCCGGTGTCTCTGGATTTTGTCGCTGCACTGGCGATGTCGGGTGCTAATGGACGAAGCATGGACTTCACAATTGCTGCCAGTTCAGTTGTGCCATTGACGCTGAGTGGACTCGAGCCGGATCTCGAATTCCATCGAGACCAGGAATCAGTCGTGCCGTTGCGAGACAACGACAACTGGTCGGGATTCCTGCCAGCAACAGGCAGAGCGAAACTGCTTTGGAAGACGGCTCGTACGACCGGAGAGGGGAAGCTGTTTTTTTCCACCACCGGGCGCATTGATGCAATGGTTGGCGCGGGGCTGCTGCGTCAGGATCATCAAATCGACTACCAGGTTCTTCAGGGAGAACTGAAGTCATTTCAAATTCTGCTGCACGGTCCCGGAGAAATCCTCGACATTCAGGGCAGTAATATCGTTGGCTGGAACGTTAGCAACCAGGGCGAAGATCGCCTGTTGGAAGCGACGCTCAGTCAGCCGATCACAGGCATCAGTCAGGTCAAAGTCCGCAGCCAAACGCCGCTCGGCGCATTTCCCGTTCGTGTCGAAGGACTGCGATTGTCTCCCGTGGGCGCGATCCGACATTCCGGCCATTTGCGACTGACGAATTCGGGATCGGTTCGTCTGGAGCCAACAGCGCTCAGCGGTCTGACTCAACTGGCCCCGGAACAGTTTCCAGGCGATGCGATCGAGGCTCGCCAGACTTTCGTTTACCGTTTTCCCGCAGCTGATCACGCATTCACAGTGGCTGCCGATCGTATCGAGCCGGAAGTTCATATTTCGGAACTGGTCGTCTATCAGCTTGCCGAAACCGATCGAGTCATCGAAGCCGACATCGAGCTTGACGTGCGCGACGCACCAATTCGCGAGTGGAATTTCGGCATTCCTTCAGACTATTCCGTCGTATCGGTCACCGGCGCGGGCGTCGCGGATTACATCGCGGCATCGACAGTCGCGGACGGCCGTCGCAATCTCAAGGTCGTGTTTGGCAACGACGTTGTGGGGCGGCAGTTGGTGACGCTGCATCTGGAAAAGAGTGAAGTGGCCGCCGCAGGGAGCTGGGTTCTGCAACGCATCGAATACCCCGGAGCAAAAACGGTGCGTGGTGCCATCGGAGTTGTTGGCGCTCCCGGCTTTCGAGTTGCCGTCGGTCAAACCGATCTGCTGGTGGAAAAGCCGCTGTCCTACTTTCCGAAACCGTCAGCTCAGCTGCAGCATGCCTATCGAATTCGTGAGCCCGGCTGGTCAGCCACGATGCTGATTGAACTGCTCGACCGCAGCGTGCAGGCGGATGTGTTTCACCTGTATTCCCTGAGTCAGGAAACGGTTTACGGCAGTGCACTGATCAACTACTTCGTCACGGGCGCTCCGGTGTCCGAATGGAAGATTTCCATGCCCGAAACGATGGGCAATGTGATGGTTGATGGTCAGGACGTCCGCACTTGGCGCCGAGAAGCCGATACGCTGATTGTGTCTCTGCATCAGCCAGTCATGGGCGCGTACACTCTGCTGGTCACCTTTGAGGAGAAACCCGATAAGAGCACAAACACATTCCAGGCAGGACTGGTGGTGCCCACCGGAGTGCAGGGAGAACGTGGTTACGTCCAGGTCGTCAGCCCGATGCAGGTGGAAATTGAAACCATGTCGATTTCCGACGACATGCTGAAACTCGATCCCCTGGAATTACCCGCGGAGTTCCGTCTGCTAAGCACTGCACCTCCTTTGGGGACGTGGCAGTACACCGATCGCCCTTTCACTCTGAATCTGAAGGTCAACTGGTTTGAACCCGGGACGACGGTGACTCAGGTGGTGGAATTCTCAGAAGCCAACAGCCGTGTTTCGCAGGACGGAGAGTTGGTGACTGACGTGCTGTATTATGTGAAGTCGCGTGGCCGGCGCACATTCAAGATCAAGCTGCCCGGTGACCCCGTGCGTTTGTGGTCGGTTTCGGTAAACGGTGAGTCTGTCACTGCACGCCAGGCGGAAGACGCCACACTGATTCCTTTGCCCGGTGGTACCGATCCCAATATTCCGATTGAGGTCCGCTTGCGGTTGGGAAAACCGACAGTCAAAGGATCGCAACCTGAACTCACGTTGCCAGTCGTTTATGCGCCGATTCTGAAGACTCAATGGAATGTCACCGGCGACGAGAATCATGTTCTGGTGCCAACGGGCGGAACAGTCACGCCGCCTGTGCCCGTGTTGCGTCCGTCCGGATTCGAATGGGTTGCCAAACGAGGAATCATCTCGCTATTCATCATTGGACTGTTCACCGGCATCGGCATCTGGACGCGCGACCGAACGGGACACTGGCGAGTTCTGGGACTGCTGAGTTTGGCTGTGGCCGTCTCTGTGTCGTTTCGAACCGCCCAGACAGCGTTGGCGCAAACGGGATCGCCGGAGCCACTGCAACTCAGTCTGCCAATCCTCGCTGCTGGAGAAACCATTCAGTTGCAGGTGGAAAACATGCCGCTGTGGCGAGTCGACCTGTCCTGGTTGGGACTGGCTGCCGCGTTAGGTGGAATCGCACTGATCGCGTGGAGAATCGTAGTGGATCTTGCCAAAGATACCCAACAAGAAAGGGTCTTTGGCAAGATCCACTACTCGAACAGCAGGCTCATCTGTTGTGGTGGCATGCTGTTAATTGCTCTGGGTGTGCTGCTTCAGGGCGACGGAGCTCCGTGGTTTTTTGGTCTGCTTGCTCTCACGATTCTGCTTCTACTGTTTGTGCGACCGGCGATCGAAGGGTTGCGCGACATTGGTCGCTGGATGCGTCGCGTTACTGAGCAGCGTCGGGTACGCAAGGGAGCAGAATAGTGCGGGCCCCGAAGCGGGGACACAGGCCATGCCGTCAGTTTAGAACATAGTAGCCGTCACTCTCCGAGTGACGAATGCCAAATGCCGCGTCTTGTGGCCTGCCTCACTCGGAGAGTGAGGTCTACTTTGATGTTACAGGTCCTACCGGCAACAGGATTTGACAAATAGCGAGTTCAACTTTTTCATAGGCGCCAAGTATGCGATTTCTTCAAACTAGAATCCTGCACGCAATGACCACAACCTGCGCAATGACCGCCATGATCACATTCATCACCGTCGCATCTTCAACACCGGGCCGTTGCCTCGCGGGAGTGCCGGATGGTTTTGAAGCGGCCAATTCAATAATCCAGGAGTGGCAGGTCACGCATCATGACGCGCGACTGAAGGCGAACGGAACGATCGCGCTGACCGGGCGACCGGGCGACCGATTCGTGTTATTGAAAGCGCCGGCAGT
>Ga0105048_10013919_pt1 | contig 12550 bp, 11 predicted proteins | sample MAT05_FD_78382 | JGI IMG/M metagenome (GOLD analysis project Ga0105048, IMG submission 78382) | Freshwater microbial communities from Lake Fryxell liftoff mats and glacier meltwater in Antarctica - MAT-05 | ecosystem: Environmental > Aquatic > Freshwater > Ice > Liftoff microbial mat | place... | reverse complement strand
TATTGAAAGATACCGGAGCCGCAGTTAATGAAAGTGTATTAGTAGTAGCACCACTATAAACAGCTCCGTTGGCTACGTTGGTAAATGTAGTACCAGCGTCTGTACTAACCTGCCATTGATAAATATTACCAGAACCGCCAGAGGCAGTAGCAGTAAATGAAGTATTACCAGCAGCACAAATAGTTTTGTTGGCAACAGCAGTAACCGCTGTTGCAGCAGCATTAGCAGTAACGGGTACTGTTAAAGCAACTGAGGTACAAACACCATTGTTTACAACTACTGTATAGTTGGTAACACCTGCAGTAGCAGGTTTAGCATAAAGCGTATTTACCGGAGTAGTACCATTATAAGGAACAGTAGCAGCAGCATCTGTAAACAAAGAATTAGGAGCAGGTGAGGTCCAAACACCATTGGCCAAACCGCCAGTGTAAGTGATTTCAATGCTCCAGTTATTAAACTTATTGGTGGTTGTTCCATCATCAAAAAAATCATACATGGCCAATGTCCAGTTACCGTTAAGGGTAGAAGCATTGGTAGCAGGAGGATACAGGTCAGCAAAAGTATTACGGGTTGCTGCTGTAGATGTTGGAATAAATCCATTAGGTCCTGTTGGAACTGCAGGATCTCCTGTTGTAGCATTAAATCCATCAGCACTATAGGTAGCAGCATAAGGATTTGCACCTGCATTCAAATAAAATGCTGGTGTTAAAGAAGAAGAGAATGTAGGCCTGAAGGCTGTAGTTCCACTTGCTCCGCCAGTTCCGTTCAAAGCATAAGCAAGGTTAAGAATATTATTGTTAGGTGCTTTAGCCACTACAACCATATCACCTGCCCAGCTGTGGGTAAGATCCATTTTAATTTTGATAGAAGTGATCAACACACCTGCAGGAATACCAGATACCGCCAGTGTATTGTTTACCCCCGGAGTAGAGCCATTATCAGGAATGGTGATATTTAAAGCAGGAGCAGAACTAAAAGTTACCACCGTAGCTGGTTGTGTATTGGTAATACTTAATTGCTGGATTGAACCAAGGCAGATATCACCAGCCGGTGTTTTTGCAACAACAGCTACCAGTGGGTTCACTGTAAGGGTTGCAGCACTTGAGAAATCAACTCCAATACAAGCTCCGGAAAATACAGCACGATATTGATATGCGTTCAGGTCTTGAGTGGCGTTTGTAATGGTTAAAGTATTGGTATTTACACCACTGTAAGGAGCAGCATTAGGAACATTCAGCCAAACGCCTGTAGCACTGGTTCTGTATTGCCAAAAGAAAGCAGGCAAAGAACCTGCAGCCGCCACTGAGAAAGAAGTGTTTCCGCCACAATCAACTGTTTTATTGGCAGGCTGTGTAGTAAGTGTAACAGGAGTACATGCAATCAGGTTAACAGTGTAATCTTCTGTTTCTCCAAATGTATAAGTAGTACAAGCTGTTGTACCAGTTACAGCTGTGCTGAACCTTACCCTTACCCTCATCCTGGTTTGACCCAGTGGAGCAGTGGCAGGAATAACAATATTACCGGCAATGGTCACACCATTACCACTTCCTAATAAAGTAAACTCACTTGCATCAAAACTTCCGCTTCTGTCGTAATCGATCCACACACCCACATTTTCAGTACCACCCGGGCCTACAGTTACCCTCATTGGGTTGGTAGCACCGGCAATAACATCAGTTGATGGAACGGTTGAAGTGTAATTAGCATACCCGCCCGCCGAGCAGGCAGAGTTATTATTAAGAGTAGTTCCAAAAGTCACATTGGCTATCCTGTCATCCAGGCTGCAATTACTTGCGGCAGGAATACAATAACATGCACTTGGAGGATTTAATGCTACCTGAACAGGAGTAGAAGTGCCTGAACTTGCGCCACAGGTTACTATAGCCTGGTAGAAAGTAGTAGCAGTTGGCGTTGCAGCATAAGTATTAGAAGTTGCTCCGGTAATGTTGGTAAAAGGACCAGTTGCCGTAGTGCCTGATTGCCACTGATAGGTAACACCAGAACCAGGTGTTGCATTTTGCAAGGAAAGTGTTGAAGTGTTTGTAGGGCAAACTGCAGCAAGAGATGCGATAGTATTACCCGGAGCTGGTGTTCCAGAGCATGCACCTACGTTATAGTCAATTGAAAAGGGCATTTCCAGTGGAACATTAGGAGGTGTTGCAGGAAAACCATCATCAACCAGTGCAATCCATGAACCGTTAAATTGAATAGCATTGTAGCCTGGTAATGTTCTTGCTCCTACTGGCGTACTTAATGGTAAAAAATTACCTAAAGTACCCGCAGTAGTGCGATATTCTACCCAATAAGTGCCGGCTGGTAAGCTAACATTTAAAGAAGCTTCAATCTTCCATATTTTCCTGGCAGTATTGGTTGCCAAGGGTGCAGGAACAACTGTGTTACTAATTCTATACATACCAGCGTCTGTAGTTGCTGATAAGCGGTTGGTTGTCATATCGCCAAATAGAATAGTTGTAGGACCCGCCAATGGGCTGCTGCTGTGTATTCTAACGTTGAGTGCAGTGAATGGTGAAGTTGCACCTGCATAATTTGTGGAATAACCATACACTGTAAGTTTGGTTAAGTTCCAACCTCCGGCAGGTACAGTAAAATCATCTGCAACAGATAAGGCTCCTGTAGCACCGGTGCCTATGATACTGTTGGCAACAGTAGTATTGCCCACATTGTGTTGCACTTCACTCCAGGTATAACCTGCAGGTGCCGCTGTACCATTTTCGGCCGTAGCTCCGGTACTTAAAGTTCCATTTACATAAGTCTGGGCATTTGCCAAACCAGTAAACAGGAAACTGAGGAACACTACTGCCATTAATGACCTGGTATTCCTCAGTATGTTACTGAACATAAAATTAAATTGCATAATAATATTTAATTGGTTAAAATAAATCACAATGTAGATTGAATAATAAATATAGTCATACAAGAAATCAATCGTCAGACGATTGATCAATATTGAGTTGTTATATTTATTTTCTGGTCTTAATTTTTTCTGGAAACTTCGGAAATCCTGTCTGAAGTTGCAGCACTGGTAGCAGTTGGCTTTTCAGCCTGTTGTGCAGCCTTTTCTGTTTCAAGTTTTTGTTTTTGTATGGATGCTTTTTCAGCTTTTTTAGAAGCAACAGTTTGCTTGCTTATTTTTGCTTTTAATGGCTCTTGCTGAGCCGTTGCTGCAAATCCAAATCCAAAGGCAATAAATGCAGTAAGTAAGATTTTTTTCATGAATTTTTAATTTAAATATAAAATATTATATTCTCAAATGTACAATTATACATGTATAAAAAAAAATAAGTTAAAAATTTGTTTATAACAAAAACCCTAATTTTATCTGCTGTAAAAATTGTTTGTGCAGGGGTTTATAAATTTCCTGCTTTAGAAACTACCTTTCATTATGCACCATATGTTTAATTTTTTATGAGCTATAAAACAGCCAGCTTTAAGCAATCTCGTTTTATTAAAGGAGTTATCTACTTCATCGTAGGCATCTTTACCTACCCCGGATTAAATATGATTAATAAGCTTGATATTAAAGGTACCGAGCACCTGGAAAATCTTCCCAACAATAATGTCCTTTTTGTAAGCAATCATCAAACATACTTTGCAGATGTAATGACCTTTATCCATATTTTTTGTGCAGTAAGCTGGCGCAAAAGAAACAAGCTGGGCATTCCCTTTTACCTACTTTGGCCCTTTACCCGTGTTAATTATGTGGCGGCAGAAGAAACGATGAAAACAAACTGGCTTACCAAACTTTTCTTAATGGCGGGTGGCCTCACAGTAAAACGTACCTGGCGCTCCGAAGGAACAGAAGTAAGAAGAGGACTGGACCCATCTGATACCCGAAAAATCACGGATGCTCTTAATAAAAACTGGGTGATCACTTTTCCGCAGGGAACCACCAAACCCTTTGCACCCGGCAGAAAAGGCACAGCCCATATCATCAAGCAAACGAGACCTGTGGTTATACCGGTAATTATAAGCGGGTACTGGAGAGCCTTTAATAAAAAAGGATTAAAATTTAAAAAGAAGGGCTCATTATTATCTGTAACTTTTAAAGAACCCTTACAAATAGATTACGAGGATACCAATGAAAATATATTGGAGAAAGTGATGGATGCCATTGAGCAAAGCAAAAAGTTTATGTTGAAAAGTAAACATCACCTGATGAATAAACTGGATAAATAAAATCGTTGTTCATTTATAGTTGCTTGTTTTGAAATCTTCTACAAATTATGGTTCCACCCCGTAAGCACAGGCATTGAACCCGCCTGGATCAAAAAATCATTTATATCCTTCAATAAATTAGATAGTAGTGATTAGTTAAGCGTTGACAACCAAAAACCAGTAACCAGTAACCAGTAACCAGCAACCAGAAACCCGTAACCCCTAACCAGAAACCAGCAACCAGCAACCAGCAACCAGAAACCAGCAACCCGTAACCAGTAACCAGCAACCAGTAACCAGCAACCAGCAACCAGCAACCAAAAACCAGTAACCAGTAACCAGTAACCAGTAACCAGTAACCAGCAACCAGAAACCAGAAACCAGAAACCAGTAACCCGTAATCTCTATTTCACAAACAACGCTTTTAATTCCTCCGCATCTTCTGGTTTCATTTTTCCGCCTAAAATTAATCGCAGTTGTCTTCTTCTAAGGGCGCCTTCAAATAATTCTATTTCATCTGCCGATTCCGGAATCAGTTTATTTACAGGCCTTGGCTTTCCGTTGGGATCCAATGATACAAATGTATAGTAGGCTTCGTTGCTTTTGTATTTGTACTGCTGAATGGCATCTTCGCCCCATACTTTCATATGTACTTCCATGCTGCTGTTAAATGCACGGGTTACTTTGGCTTCAATATGTACTACGTTCCCGATCTTTATGGGAGTTTCAAAAGAAATATTATCTACGGATGCAGTAACCACCGGCGCAGCACAATGTTTCATAGCGGCCAATGCTGCGGCAATGTCCATCCAGTACATCAGGCGGCCGCCCATCAGATTTCCAAAATTGTTGGTATCGTTTGGCAACACCAGCTCCGTCATTATCACCAATGATTCACTTGCTTTTTTATCCATTTTTAAAATTTTGGCAAATATAGCATAACGCTTATTGCAATGCCGGTAAGGAATTTATGATTAAAGGAATTTTTCGCATTTCTTCCAAAAGGAGAAAAAGGAAGGGTAATAGCCCTGCACCTCCGGAAACATCCAGTCACGGCTGTCTTTTGTTCCGGGATAATATGTAAATGAAGGATGCTCTTTTGAGATGATTTCGATAGTTGGGTACGAACGCACCAGGTCTTCTATTTCTCCACAGAATAATTCAATCCTATTTATATTTTTTGCAAGGTTGATGATAAATTCAATCACCAGTTCGCTAACCGGGAATTTTTTAAAGAATGAAGGCTCCAATAATAAAATCCGGTTGGCTGCTTCATCCTTTCGCCAAAGCGGATCAAGTTGATAGGAATTATAAATTAGTACCGGTATTGATGAATCAATTACCGGCAATGCAGTTTGGGGTAAAATTGTTTTTAAGCAATTATTTTCTTTTGCTAATAAGGTTTCTGGAACGGGCATTTGTTCTATATGTTCATACGAAAAATCTAAAAAACTTTCCCTTTGATGATGATGCGTAAACTTGTTGATGTTTTGCTGGTTGCAATAATATTTTTTGTTGCTAAAGCTGCCCGCTACCCATTGCCAGCTCAGGTGATTACTGGCCACATCTCCATCCAGTAAGTGATAATACATCCATGCTGCAGGTTGCAACCAATGTGCCCCGCCAATGTTGCACACAAGACTTGCTACATACATCCGCACATGATTGTGCATATAACCTTTTTCAAACATTAAAAGAATGTGTTCATCTATTGCATCAATTCCTGTAGCAGCGTCTGCTATATTTTTTATCATTTGATGGTGCAGTACCTTTTGCTGAGGATGCTTAAGATCCTGTAAAATTCCATCTCCCTTACTTTGCCAAAACCTTTGCCAGTATTCTCTCCATGCCAGTTCCTGTAAAAATTTTTCTGATTCGGAACTGCTGTAATTTTTTAAGACTTCTTTTTTTACATCATTTACACTGATCACTCCACGGGATATGTAAGGCGATAAATAACTTACGGCGCCATCCACATAATTTCTGCCGGCTGCATATTTTTTTGGATTTATTATTTTAATCCTTTCCTGGATACTTTCAAAACCGGTGGGGAAGTTCATTTATCTTTTAGAAATTTTATTGTGGCTGATAGCTTTTTGCATACTGCATTTAAACCTCGTTACAGTTGCGTTGCGCAGGCTGCTGTGTTTGGTGCTCCTGCCATTGGTTCGCTTGCGCCACATTTTAAAGCTGGATAGTTTCATCTCCCTTCTCATCAGTTCAATTACTTCTTTTTCTTTTAATCCAAATTGTATTTCAATAGCTTCAAAGGGTGTTCTGTCTTCCCATGCCATTTCAATGATTCGGTCTATATCCTGTATGGTTAGTAAGTTCATTTTTTTATAATTTATTTTTTTGATCTTCTGCATTTTTCACCGCAATATTTTACCTCTTCCCACACTTTTTCCCATTTTTTTCGCCAGCTAAAAGGGCGGTTGCATACCATGCATATTTTTTGTGGCAGTGCTGATTTAGGTTTTGATTTCATCAGATGCGGATCATTTTATGTTTGCGCAAATCGTCAAGCGTAAGTGGCGGTCCTTCGTGTAAGTTTTTGTAGGCAATTATATCACAAAGAAAACCTTTGTGATCGCCTCCATCAAATCGATTGATCACTTTGAGCTGCATTACTGCCATACAATTTTTTAATACAGGATAGCCATTCCATTCCATCAATTCATTTCGTTTATTTAATAACCTGGGTTTGTCAATTTTCTTACCTGTTTTCTTTCCTAATAAATCTACTAAACGGTATTGCGATGCATGTAGTAATTGCAATACAAATTCTCCGGAAGCTTCCACATTCTCCAGTGTTTGGGTGCCTTCGTAAATACTACAAATAAATCTTTTGGGCTGCATACTTATTTGCGAAGCATAGGTAATGATATGCATGTTTTTATTATTGGCTGTTTTGCTGCTAATGCTATACACAGGAAGGTTTACCCTGTTCCAGGGTTTTTTTCGCATGCCATTGTTTACCTTATTTTCCATCTAAAGATTGTAAAAATTTATTAGCGTTGTCAATATGCCGTTGTTGCTTTTCTTCCGGCATCTTATCAAATGTTTTTACCAGCATCCCCAGCCTTGGATTTTTACTAAAAAAAATTCGATGCACATGCATGAACCGCCAGAATAATCCATCCCAAACGGGGCACCAGTCTCCTTTTTTATAATCACTCATTTTAAGCAGGTAGTTGCTGCCGCTGATGTATGGTTTGGTTGTCATTAATCCACCATCTGCAAATTGTGTCATACCATATACATTGGGTACCATCACCCAATCATAACTGTCTATAAATAATTCCATGAACCATTTGTATACTTCATCGGGATCAAATTCGCATAACAACATAAAATTTCCCAGCACCATTAATCTTTCAATATGATGGCAATAACCGGTAGATAAAATCTTTTTGATGGTTTCATCAACCGGCTCTATTCCTGTTGTTCCATCCCAGAAGGATGCAGGAATTTTTCTTTTAAAACTCCAATAGTTTTTGGTACGTTGTATGTTACCTACTCTTTCGTAAACAATTCTAATAAATTCACGCCAGCCAATTATCTGCCGGATAAATCCTTCCAGAGAATTAAATGGAATATTGTATAATGCTGCACCCTCTATCACTTTATCAATAACCTGTTGGGGGTTTAACAATCCAATATTTAAAAGCGGGCTGATAACAGAATGATGCAAAAATTTTTCTTTGGCTACAATAGCATCTTCATACATGCCAAATTTTGAAAACCGTTCTTGAATAAAAATATCCAGCCATTTTTCTGCTTCACTGAAATTTACCGGGTAAAAAAAGTTTTCGTTCCCGCCGTAATTATCTGCAAAATGCTGCAGTATGTATTCACGTGCCTCTGTTACAAATTTATCTTCGTGCTCCATTTTGATAATGGGCACTTTTTCATTGGCAGGAAATTTTAAACGATTGGCTGCATCAAAACTCCATTGGCCTCCTTCAGGTTCTTTAGCCTCCGTTAATAAAATATTTCTTTGTTTTCTTTGATCGATATAAAAAGCAGTTTGAAAATATGTTTTCTTTTTATCAAACCAGGGTTTCACATCTGCCATACTGTTTAAAAAATTGGGCGTGCGATAAACCTGTTTTTTTAGTTGGTATGTTTTGCAGGAATTTTCAATTCGTTGTTGTAACCTTTCGTCTGCTACTTCTGCATAATGTATAGTAGCTATATTTTGCTCTGCAAGAAATGATAATAATACCGTGATATCTGATCTTTTATCTGTGGACTGCAGGTACCGCACTTCAAATCCATTTTTTGTCAAATAAGCTTCGTAAGCTTTCATACTTGCCCTGTGCAACATTATTTTTTTCTGATGAAAATTAAATTGGTTAAAGAACAACCATTCTTCAATCAAAAAAATTCCCCTGCCTTTTTTAATGGCGGGATGATTTTTAAATAACTGGTGTGGGAATATGATAGCAGCTTCTTTCATTTTACGATTATTTAAACAAAATTCATTTGCCTTTGTTTAGAGGATTAAAATAATTACATATGGAAAGCTTAAAGGGTAAAAATATTTTACTGGTAGGTGCCACCGGTGGCATAGGAGCCAGAACGGTTAAATTATTAACGGCAAGCGGTGCAAACCTTTTTTTGGCAGGAAGGAATGAAGCGAAGCTCAAAGAAGTGGCGGAGCTTAATCAAATTCCAATAGAAAGAACTTTTGTGTTGGATATTTCAAAACCGGAAAATGTTACAGCCTTAAAAGAAAAATATGATCAACAGTTTTCCAGTATAGACATTTTGGTAAATGCTGCAGGTATTGGTATTATCAAGCCAATGGATACCTTAACTGAAGCGGATTTTATGCAGACAATTAATGATAATTTATATGGTCCTTTCCTGTTGGTAAAAGCATTTTTACCAGGTATGAAAGCAGTAAAAAAAGGATTGATTATAAATATTCCCGGGGTGCTGGGTAAAGTGCCAATGGCCGGAGCTGCAGCTTATAGTGCCAGTAAATACGGGCTTGTGGGAATGATGCAAAGTATACGGGAGGAACTAAAGAGAACAGATATCCGCATTACCAATTTATTTTTAGGCGGTGTAGATTCTCCTTTTTGGGATACGATCGATTTAAGAGTGCAGCGGGATAAAATGATACAGGCAGAAGAAGCAGCCAAAGCCATTTGGTTTCTATGCCAGCAACCATCAAGTGCAGTAGTGAGTGAAATGGTACTTCAGCCATTCAATCACCAGGCAATATGATAACAATCATGTGCCCATATATTTGGTAGTTCGTTGTGTATTGCAGAATTTTGACTTCCAAATTGCTTCATATGATATCATTCGATAATACTGAATACGCCTTTGCGTATAAATCAAACGCAGAATTAAAAAAAGCCCTGTTAATGTATTCCGTTATGGGTACTCCTGCCTTGCTTAAAATGGGATTAGCTTTAATACCCGGAGCTATAAAATGGAATATTCCCTTTACCAAACCATTATTGCGCAGCACTATTTTTAAACAATTTGTTGGAGGCGAAAACCTTGAACAAACGGCTGTTGTAGCCAATAAACTCGAAAAATTTAATGTACAGGTTATACTGGATTATGGGGTAGAGGGAGGAAATGATGGAGAAGCGGGTTTTGAAAAATCTATGAATGAATTTATAAATGTGATAGATTATGCCGCTACCCAAAAGAACATTCCTTTTATGAGTATAAAAATAACGGGGATTGTTCGTTTTACATTACTGGAAAAAATAGATGCGGCTATGCATGCCTGTGAGGGAAGTCTGATAAACCGGTATAAAAAAGTATTGAGTGAATTACCCGAAGCCGAAAAAGAAGAATGGCAGCGTGTGGCAGACCGCTTGCAGCATATTTGTGAAGAATCGAGTATTAAAGGAATTGGAGTGTTGGTAGATGCAGAAGATTCATGGATACAGGATCCGGTGGATGCTATGACTATGCTTATGATGGATCATTATAATAAAGAAAGAGTAGTGGTATATAACACGCTTCAGTTATACAGGCACGACCGGCTTGCTTTTTTAAAGGATAGTTACACAGCATCTGTAGAAAGAAACTTTATGCTCGGGGCCAAACTGGTTAGGGGTGCCTATATGGAGAAAGAAAGAGAGCGTGCAGTGGAATTTGAATATCCCTCACCCATTCAACCTGATAAAGCAAGTTGCGACAGGGACTACGATGCGGCCACTGCATTTTGCATCAGCCACCTGGATAGGATTGCATTGATTGTAGCATCGCATAATGAACAAAGCAATGCTTATGCAGCCCAGCAACTGGATGAAAACGGATTGCCACACAACCATCCGAATATCCATTTTTCTCAACTCTATGGCATGAGTGATAATATTACATTTAACCTTGCAAAAAACGGTTATAGTGTAAGCAAATATCTTCCCTTTGGCCCCATCAAAGATGTGGTTCCATACCTGATGCGCCGTGCGCAGGAAAACAGTTCTGTAGCAGGACAAACGGGCCGTGAACTTGGGTTTATAAAAACAGAATTACAGAGAAGAAATAATAAGAGTTAGGTTTTATTGAATTTTTAAAATGCTGTTTCCTGCCAATGCAAAAACAGCATCTGAATGTGTTGGTTTTATTGGATGCATCCCGGTAAATTTTCCAAAAGCCGGCAACACTGCATAATCTTTATTAAAGTAAAAGCAAGGCATTCTCAAGGCTTGTTTGCCAATACCCTTCATTATAATTCCCGGATGAATGTGCCCGCTAAAACAATAGGATGTATCCGGGTTTTGTTGGGTGCAAATGTCGTGGGTGAATACAAAAGGATCTATACAGAGCGCATTTTCATGAATAATGATACCAGCTTCTGCATACCACTCTTTTTTTAGTATATCATGATTGCCCATTACCAGGTGCATTTCTATATGCATTATGTTTTTTCTCCATTTTAAAAAAAGGTCATGTTCTTTATTGGAATGGCTGTGAAAGAGATCTCCCACAATGATCACTTTTGCAGGGTTATAAAATTGTATTTCGGCAAACAGGCGCTGCATATCTTCACTAAACATATTTTGCGGTATTCCTATTCCGTTTTTTCTAAAATGACCACTCTTGCCAATATGCAAATCAGATAATATCAACGCTTTTTGCTCTTCCCAAAAAGCAGTGCGGTTTGCACTGAGTAAAAAATGGTTGTTCAACAGGGTATGGGGCAGGTGAGTATTCATTATTATAAAGTTATCTGTTGTATTTTTTTTAGTGTTTGTTTTTGTATTGTTTTTTTACTTGCGTACTTTGAGCAAAACTAAATATATTATGAGCAATCAAAACATTCAACCCGATTCTTTAAGTACTTCGGAATTTGACAAACCTACATTACCTACCGGATTAAATGTATTAACCATTTTAACTTTTATTGGAAGTGGTATTCAGTTATTAGGTACTGCTTTTACTTTTATGAATGCCAAAAAAACTTTTGATGAAAAAGATAAAATGATGGCACAAATGAATAGCGGAGATATGCCGGGCTGGGCTAAATCTATGATGCCTAATATGGACAATTACGAAGAAATGGTTACCAAAAGTTTTGAAAACAAATTGCCAATTTTAATAATAGGGCTTGTAGCTGTTGCACTTTGTGTATATGGAGCTATTCAAATGCGCAAACTTCAAAAGCAAGGTTTTTTATTTTATGTAATTGGACAGTTATTGCCTTTTATCAGCACAGCACTTTTTTTGGGAATGTTTATGTTTTCAGGAGTAGGTTTTGCAGTTGGTACCGGTATTACCGTTCTTTTCATTTTATTATATGCTGTCAACAGAAAACACCTGATTTATTAAGTGTATCTGATAGAACTTTAAATTTCCTGTATTAATCAGTCAGCATCAAACAGTATTTCTTTAGCCACCATTTATTGGTGGCTTTTTTTAAACAAGAGGGTAAGTATTCTTGGAATTTCTTTTTGACCATCTTCATCAAGCCACTCGTTTATGTGGATGAGAGAAAAATTATTAACCAGGGCCAGGTTAATAAATTCTGAAATTGGATGTGTGTAACAATCCAATACAATGGTTTCGGCATTGAGTTCAAACCTTGCCTTGCTGCCTGTATATTGTTTAAAGGGATGCAGTTCTCCGATGTAAAAATATCCACCTGCCTGCAAGGCTTTGCCTGCTTTTTCAAATACAGGTTGTAAGTGTTCAATATGCTCCAGTACCAGGCTGCAGGTTATAAGGTCTACTGTATGTTGTAAAAAATTCCATGGCTGATTAATATCGGCCTGAATAAAATTTACCTTTTCGCTATTTATTCTTTCAGATGCTTTTAAAAGCATGTTTGCAGAAAAATCAACTGCAGTAATACTTTCGGCAGCCTGTAATAACCATTGGGTATTTTTTCCTGTACCGC
>Ga0105048_10013914_pt1 | contig 12553 bp, 9 predicted proteins | sample MAT05_FD_78382 | JGI IMG/M metagenome (GOLD analysis project Ga0105048, IMG submission 78382) | Freshwater microbial communities from Lake Fryxell liftoff mats and glacier meltwater in Antarctica - MAT-05 | ecosystem: Environmental > Aquatic > Freshwater > Ice > Liftoff microbial mat | place... | reverse complement strand
TTCGACCAACTCGTTTAGGATTTTGACGGTCGTTGTCGACCACATACAAAACCCTCGTTTTTTAATCGAATCGTCCAACGCTGCGTTTTCCGACATGATTCCTTCAAAGACAATTGTGTTCCATGAGTCCCGCAGACGAAAAATCAGACGACCGGAGGAAATCCATTGCTGAACATACACTTCGACCGCCCAGCAATCGCGCACGGCTTCGTGATCGGCGAGCCACGTTTCGGCTTCGGCTTCATAGTTGACGAAGCGCTGTTCAATCGCAGCTGAATGCATGTCTATCGCGCTCATGTTCACTTCGTTCTGCATCGTCCACGATGCGTCAAACGCGAAGTTTCATTCCACAATCATGAACGAGTCTTGATCCGAGAACAACCCGCTTTCGCATCTGTTGTTCCGTAACTACTTCTTCTTCGCCAGCACGAAGTGCGGGGCGGGTTTGGTCAGGGCGGCGTCGATCAGTTCGGACTGTTCGTGCTTGTGCACGAAGAGGCTGCCGGTGCTGGGGCTGGCGCCCGGGTCGCGGCCGATGTACTCGAAGGGCCGGCCCATTGCCCGCAACCGCGGCTCCACGAAGAACCAGCCGCCGTTGTTGTGCGGTTCCTCCTGAGCCCACACGAACTCGGTCGCTCCCGCGTACTTGGCCAGCTCGGCCTTCAGTTGCTCCTCGGGCCACGGGTAGAACTGTTCCATCCGCAGAATGGCGACGTTCTTCAACTCCAGCTTCTGGCGCTGCTCGGCCAGTTCGTAGTAGAGCTTGCCACTGACGAGGATGACCCGCTTCACGTCCGCGGCGGCGGCTTCAGCGATGGTCGCGTCCCCCAGGATTTCGTGGAAGCGGCCGGTGGTGAAGTCGCCCAGCTTGCTGACCGCCGCGGGCAGGCGCAGGAGACTCTTGGGCGTCATCACGATGAGCGGTTTGCGGAAGCTCCGCTTCACCTGCCGACGCAGGGCGTGGAAAAAGTTCGCGGGCGTCGTGAAGTTGCAGACGTGGAGATTGTCCTCGGCGCAGAGCTGCAGGAAGCGTTCCAACCGGGCCGACGAATGCTCGGGGCCCTGCCCTTCGTAGCCGTGGGGCAGGAGCATAACCAGGCCGCTTGAGCGGTTCCACTTCGATTCGCCGGAGGCGATGAACTGATCGATGATGACCTGCGCCCCGTTGACGAAGTCGCCGAACTGGGCTTCCCACATCACGAGCGCCTGCGGGTCGTCCAGCGTGTAGCCGTATTCGAAGCCCAGGACCGCGGCTTCGGCGAGGAGCGAATCGTAGACCTCGAAGGTCGATTGATTCGGGTCGAGATTGGCGAGCGGCGTCGTCGGCGTGCCGTCGTTCTGGTCGAAGTAGCTCGAATGGCGATGGCTGAAGGTCCCGCGGCGGCAGTCCTGCCCGCTGAGGCGCACGGTATGACCTTCCAGGACCAAGCCGCCGAAGGCGAGTGCCTCGCCGACGGCCCAGTCGATGCCCGACCCGCTCAGGATCATGTCGCGACGCTTCTCGGCGAGTTTTTTGATCGTCGGGTGCCAAGCGAACCCCTCAGGCGCCGTCACCAGTTGCGTCGCGATCGTCGTCGCATGTTCGAGCTTGATGGTCGTGTCGGCCGGGGCGTGGCTGTAGTCCTTGGTCAGCTTCTCCCAGCGCTCGGTGTAGCCGACCATCTTCTTGGGGGTCGTTTTGCCGGCCTTGATCTTGGCCTTCACGCCGGACAGTGCGGCATCGAGCTTGGCCTTGAACTGCTCGGTGATCGCGTGCGCTTCCTCTTCGTGGATCGAATTCTCGGCGACGAGGGCCGCCTGATACACGTAAGCCGGCGGCTGCTTCTCCTTGATGATGCGGTACTCGACCGGCTGGGTGAACGACGGCTCGTCCCCTTCGTTGTGCCCGTACTTGCGGTAGCAGACGAGGTCGACGACGACGTCGCTCTTGAACTTCTGGCGATACTCGAGTGCGAGCTGCGCGACGTAGACCGCCTCCTCCGGGCTTTCGCCGTGGACGTGGAAGATCGGCGCCTGAATGAACTTGGCGATGTCCGTACAGTATTGCGTGCTGCGGGCGTCGCGCGGGCCGGTGGTGAAGCCGATCTGATTGTTGACGACCAGATGCACCGTGCCGCCGGTGCGGTAGCCGGCGAGGTTGGCCATGTTCAGCGTCTCGGCGACCAGACCCTGTCCGGCGAACGAGGCATCCCCGTGGATCAGCAAGGGCACGCCCTGAGCGCGGTCGGCATCGTTGTACTGCCGCTGCTTGGCGCGGACGCGGCCTTCGACCACGGGGTTGACCGCTTCGAGGTGACTGGGGTTGGGCGACAACGACAGGTGCACGGAGCCGCCGGACGTCGTCCGGATGTCCGCACTGAAGCCCATGTGGTACTTCACGTCCCCATCGCCGTCCTTGGTGGTTTCCGGCAGGTACACGTCCTCGAATTCGTTGAAGATCTGCTCGAAGGGTTTCTGGAGCAGGTTGGCCAGCACGTTGAGTCGGCCGCGGTGGGCCATGCCGATGACGATCTCCTTCATCCCCAGCCCCGGCGCCGCCTCGACGATCGCATCCAACATCGGCATCAGCACTTCGCCGCCTTCGAGGCTGAATCGCTTTTGGCCGACGTACTTCGTGTGCAGATACTGCTCGAACATGGTCGCATAGTGCAGAATCATCAACGTGCGATACTTCTTGCTCAACTCCAGATTCGCCTTGATCCGCTTCGGCTCGATCCGCTCCGCGACCCAAGTGCGCTTCTCGAGACTATCGATGTGCATGAACTCGATGCCGATCCGGCCGCAATACGTCGCTTTGAGGTGCTCGACCAAGGCCCGCAGCGTCGTCGGCGCCGTCAGCCCGAAGGCCATCGACACATCGACGGTCGTGTCCAAGTCCGCTTCGCGCAGTCCGAAGGTTTCGAGCTGAAGCATGGGATGCGGCGGCGGTGCGACCGCACTGAGCGGGTCGATGTGCGCCTGCAGGTGGCCGACTTGGCGATACCAGGAGATGAGCCGAACGACACCCGTCTGCAGCCGCATGTCCCCCGCGATCGGCGGATGCAGTTCGTCGATCTTCCGGTGGATGCCGTTGCCCGCGAATTCCGCTCCGGCAAAGAACGATTGCCAGGTCGCGTCGACGGAATTCGGCTCGGTGAGCCACTGCTGATAGGTCGCTTCGAGCAGGTCGCGGTTGTACGCATCGGCCAGGATCGGCACCGCCATGAACTGTCACTCCCGAATGACGAAAGCGCGACGCCCGAAGATCGGCCCGAACGTCGCTTCTTCTTCCATCGTATTGTATTCGAAGCTCGCCCGGCATCGGGAGGGGAGTTCGGAACGGCAGAAGTGTGCAGCAGAAAATCCCGGCGCCGCGCCTGTCCTGCGGCATCTGTTTTGCCCAATCCGTACCAATCCGTGCGGCGATGCGATAGACTGTTCGGGGGAGGCGAACGTCATGCAAGCCGTGCGAAAATATCTGTTCCCGAACGTCATCGAGCTGAACCTGCAAGCCGGGCGGCCTCTGGGCGTGAACATCTACCTCATCGACGGCGGCAGCGAGTTCCTGCTGCTGGACATCGGGCAGACGGACACGCTGGACGAAGTCATCGCGTTGATCCGTAAGCTCGATTTCCCGTTGTCCCGCTGCAAGATGATTGTGGCCACCCATGCGGACGCGGACCACGTGCAGGCCCTCCCCGCGGCCCGCGAGCGGCTGAAGACGAAGACCGCGGCTCACCCCCACGCCGCCGCGGTGCTCAAGTCCGGCGATGCCGTGCAGACCTACGCCAAGATCACCGCCCAGAACATCGACATTCCGATGCCGGCCTTCAAGGTCGATACGACGGTCAAGGAAGGCGACATCATCACCGTCGGTGAGTTGCAGCTCCACGTCTGGCACACGCCGGGGCACACGCCGGGGCAACTGAGCTTCAAGCTGAATAATCTGCTGTTCAGTGGGGACAACGTCTATAAGGACGGTTGCGTCGGCGTCATCGACGCTCACCACGGTTCGAACCTGCCGGACTTCATTTCGTCCTTGAAGCGGATTCTCGCGGACGACGCCGAGTTTCTGCTTCCCAGTCACGGCCCGGCCTTCCGCAAGGATCCGGCGATCCTGCAAGGGGCCATCGACCGCGTCACCGAGTATCAACACCGCGCGGACTTCGGCACCTGTGCGGTCGATTGGCCACTGCAGCGCGAGTGGGAACGCGAAATCCTAGCCGGCAAAATGCCGGAGTTTTAAGCCTGACTTTCCGAATGCGGATCATGTCGGAAAGCACTTGCCGAATGCGGTCAGCAGGCTCAGTTTGCCCTTCACCCGCACCTTGCGTCGGACGATCGCCCAAACGATACTCTTCTCCTTGCGAAGAAAGCCGAGCCAGGTCGTAGTGTCCGCCGTCACAGCGCAATCCGCGGTACCGTGGAGACCCGACTGAACCTCGATCGTCTTGTCCCGGATCGTCACCGTGGCTTGTGCCGATTCCACGCCGGTGAACGTGAAGTGGTAAACCGCATTCAAGCCGACCGATTGTTCGCGTTGGAACGTGATGCGGATCCCGAACAGGAAGCCGCCGATGGTTTGGGGCAACAGGCTCCCGCGGACGCGTCTCCTTCGTTTGTGCGGAAAGCGTTTGGAGACGAACGCCTCAGCATCGGAATCCGCAACCACGTACACCGTCTCGGTGTTCTGCTGCAGCGGCTTCACGATGTCGTCGAGGAAGCCTGCGCGATCGGCCAGAAACGGGCCGATGACCTCTTCGCCGGCCGGGCAGACGGCGATGCAGTTGCCGGACTTGTAGTTCGGGCCGAACGCTAGGCTCTGCCACATCGACACTTGTTCCGCGGGCTCGACACGCTTCCGCAGATCCCGTCCGTCCGCCGCATCAGCGATGTGCTCGGCCCGATCGCCGAAGCCGCCCATGAATTCGCGGTAGTTGTGCGTGTAGCACGAAGCCGCATCGAACTGACCATCCGACTTGATCGCGCCGACCGGGCACGCCGCCACGCAAAGCCTGCATTCCAGGCACGGATTATACGATGTCGGTCGGGAATATTCGGACACCGCGGACTCGAGCAGAATCGTGCCGAGCAGGATGAAGTTGCCGAACTTCGGGTGGATGACGTTGCGGTGAATCCCCATCATGCCGAGACCCGCGGCCACGGCGACCGGCTTGTGGGACACGACCCACATCCGCTCCGGCCAACGGTCGGCCTCCATCGGAAACGCCATCGGCGGATTGACCGCCCTCACGCCCAGTTTTTCGAGCGACGAGACGATCCGATGCGCAACCTCGTTCACATCGTGGCCGACGTGATGAAACTCGGCGTACGCGACCGACCGTTGAACCCGACGTACGGGCTCGCGGTTCATCCGGCAGACGATGCTCACGAGCGACTGCGTCTGGGGGAAAAGCGCCGCGACATGCCTGCGTTCCTCGGCCAGTTCCGGCCGCTCGATCTCGACAAAGCCGACATCGTCCGCCCCGGCGTCGAGGCAGAGCCGACGCAGCCAAGCCGCATCGAGCGGTGCATCCGAACGCGGCAACGGGATTGTCCGGCGGACCGCAACCACGGTCGGATGATCGTCGAAGCGGGCCATCGCAATACTCCGCAAGGCAACACCACTTGCAAAATGCAAGTTGTGGATCGCTTGCATTTTGCCTGCGATCGCAATAAGATCAACAGTGAAGTCCGAGAATTTTTCCGAAGGGTCCCCATGCGGAAAGCGGCTCGCTCGGTTTGTCCGGTCGCCTGCGTTCTCGACGCGATCGGCGACAAGTGGACGCTGCTGGTCGTCCGCGATCTGGCCTGCGGAAAGCAATATTTCAACGAATTCTGCAAGTCGCCGGAACGGATCGCCACCAACATCCTGGCCGATCGTTTGGAGCGGTTGGTGCAAGGTGGTTTCGCCGTCAAGGCCGCATCGGCGGAAACGCCCGGACGGGATGCCTATCGGCTGACGAAAAAAGGGAAGTCGCTGCGGCCGATCGTGATGGCGATCGCCGACTGGGGATTGGCGAATATTGAAGGAACCATGCTGGGAATGAAGCCCAACTTCCGATGATGGCGCGCTCGGCTTTGGCTTTATTCCTCGCCGTCGATCAGCCCTTCGACGACGGCAAGCAGTTCCGCCTGTTGGGCCGGATCGTGCTGCAGCAGTTCCTGCGTCACGTAGTCGATCACGGTTTTGCGGAAGGACTTGCCGCGGTCGGCCTCGCCGAGACTTAAGCTCTCGCGCAGCCGGCCGGTTTCGGTCCAGTCGCGGGCATACCAGCGCGGGAAGATGCGGCCCAACTCGTGGAGGATCGCTTCGAGATTGTCCTCGCCGGCGGTGTAGTGGATGTGCAGATTGACCAAGTCCTCGTCCGCGTCCGGGTACTCCTCCTTCAAGCGCGGCAGGTCGTCCTTCGGGTTCAGGAGCGTCACTTCGTAAATCGGCGTGCCGCCGACGGGCAGGATGGCTGGTTCCGTCGCGCGGCCCTCGGCGTTGAACTCGACCAGTACCACGCCGGGCTGGTTGTTGCTTTCGCCGAGGTCGAGCCGCTCGATGGTGCCGGAATAGCGGACGTAGGGATGCATCACGAACTGCGGCTTATGGATGTGGCCTAGGGCCACGTAGGCGTACTGCTCGTGCCACGCCTCGCCGCTCACCACGATGTTTTCGGATTCCTGCAATCGAAACAGGCTCGGGCCGACGGTTGAGCCGTGCATGGTGATGTGGGCGCCGAGGATGGCCGGCATTGCGGGATCGAAGGCCGGGTGCTTGCGCAGCTCCCCATGGACGCGCTCAAACGCGTTCGTCAGTTTGCGGTTCTTCTCGGCGGCCGTGGCATACTTCACCGCAGCCTCGCCCGCGGCCTGCTTCAGATACCGCGACGGCGTGGGAAACGGCATCAGCACGAACTGCACGGCGAAATCGTCGGCCTTGCTTCGCAGCTTCAGGAAGGTCGGCTCGGCGGCCAAGTACAACCGGCCGGGCTGCACCACCTGCCCCGGCTCGCCGGTGGTGGGGGCGGCGAGAGTCATCGCGTGCTGCAGCGTTTTGCAGAAGTTTTCGTTGTCGTGATTGCCGGTGATCGCGAGGATCGTGCCGCCGCCGCGCAGGAAGCCGGTAAAGACATCCTGCCAATGGTGGATGGTTTCCCGCAGCGCGTCCGGCCGTGCCAATTCGCTGAACAGGTCTCCGGCAACGAGCAGCACGTCGACCGCCTGCTCGCGGCAATGCGCGGCGACCTTCTCGACCGCTGTGCGGAGGTCGTCGGTGCGGTCGATGCGGCCGAGCCGGTCGTTCAGATGCCAGTCGGCGGTGTGCAGCACTTTCATGTCGGCTATTGTGGTCGGCATGTCGCCGCGGGCCAAGGGCGATGGAACTCTTCCATCCTGTTTGCCCTGTTGGTCCCGGCCGAACAGGAAGAACAGAATGAACGGGAGCGTTGGTTGCGAACAATCCGGTCTTGGCGCTGCGTCAAGTTGTTCCAAGAGTACTTCCGCCGGGAAACGCTTGACGTTTGGGATGCGGACAATCAACCTAACAGTAACGGTTTTCCCATTCCTGTCGGGGTTCGCCCATGCTGCGCTTCACTGCGATGTCGATCGCGTTCCTCGTCGCCGCGGGTTTGGTTGCGCAGGAGTCGGCACCGAACGCCGTGCCCGCGACCTTGCGCAACTACGTGGTCGTCGATGCTCGCTTCGAGGTGAAGAAGAGCGCGGACCCAAAGGGTGCTCCGGAACGCGACCCGCGCGACCGCACCGAGAAGCTGCACTGCTTCGTCTGCGAGCACGGCCTGAACCCGACGCTGGCGATCCTGACTCGTGCCAACCCGACCGAAGACTCGGCCGCAGCCAAGCTGGCCAAGGGACTGCAACCGCTGGTCAACGACAACCGCGGTGCCCAACTGAATGCCTTCGCCGTCTTCCTGGTGCTCGATGCCGAGTTCCCCGGCGACAATGGCCGCAACGACAAAGGCGAGTTCACGCGGGACGTCAAGGCCGGGCAGGTCAAGGCCCTCGGCGAAGCACTCAAAACGAACCTGATCCCCTTCGGCATGGCCGCGAAGAAATCGGACAGTGCGACCGCTTGGGGCCTGAGCGACGAACAGGAAACCGTCGTGGTCCTCTACCACAAAATGCGGATCGTGAAGAAATGGGCCTTCAACGCCGGTGCCCCGAGCGACGACGAGATCAAGACCATCCTCGCCGCAACCAAGGCCGAGGTCGCGAAGTAACAACATCAACGAGCCTCCGGGCTTGCCCCGGAGGATCCGACCGTCGAGCTTACGCGACGGGACACCAACTCGGACCTCCGGGACAAGCCCGGAGGCTCGTCGGTCTTCAAGGCAGTCCCCATGGCCGATCGCTTCTTCACGGAGTTGCCGCTCGCCGTGGGCGAGTTCCAGCTCACCGGCGCGGAGGCCCATCACCTTGCGGTGGTACGGCGCTTTGAGGCCGGGGATCGGGTCGTGCTCTTTAACGGCGACGGCTGCGACTATCCGGCCGTGATCCTCGATTGCGGCAAAAAGTCGACGATGCTTTCGATCCCGGAACGAGTGGAAATCGACCGCGAACTTCCCTTCCCGCTGACCATTGCGGCGGCGTTGCCCAAAGGCGATCGGGCCGATTTCCTCATCGAGAAACTGACGGAACTCGGCGTCACCACCTTCGTGCCGCTGACGACTGCCCGTTCGATCGTCGTGCCCAAACCGGCGATGCTCGAGAAGTTCCGCCGGCAAGTGATCGAAGCCTCCAAGCAGTGCGGCCGCAACCGACTGATGACGATCGCCAAGCCCGAAAGCTGGCCGAAGTTTCTGGAGCGGACGGCCGGACGGCAGATGCTGTTCCACACCGTTGCCGCGTCGGTTGCCGCCCGGTCGGGCGCCGTGGCAACGACCATCGCCATCGGCCCTGAAGGCGGTTTCACTTCGGCGGAGGTGCAATCCGCGATCATTGCCGGCCGCGAGGTCGTACAGTTCGGCCCGCGGACGCTGCGGCTCGAAACGGCCGCAATCGTCGCGGCGATTTCGGCAATTTCCGGCAGCTGGTGGGACGACGAAGACGCGGCTTCCTAAGATATGCCCGTTTGCCCAGGATTCGCGCAGGAGTCGCCGACGGATGACGGAACGCACAGCAAAACTCGCGCTGGCCGACGGCACCATCTACACCGGCCGCAGCTTCGGCGCCGCCGTTGAAATGACCGGCGAGGTCGTCTTCAACACCAGTCTGACGGGCTATCAGGAAGTGCTGACCGACCCCAGCTATCGCGGGCAGATCGTCGTGATGACCTATCCGCATCAGGGGAACTACGGCACCACCGCGGACGATCAGGAATCGCACGAAGTCCAGGTCTCCGGTTTCGTGGTGCGGGACTACACCAAGGTGCCGAGCAACTATCGCTCGCACCGCGACCTCGACACTTATCTGAAGGCCGGCAACGTCCCTGCCTTGGCAGGGATCGACACGCGGGCCTTGGTCCGCAAACTGCGATCGTCCGGTTCCATGATGGGTGTGCTCTCCTCGACCGACCTGAACGACGCCTCGCTGGTCGCCAAGGCCGCGGCTGCCGCGGGCATGATGGGGCGCGATCTCGTCAAGGAAGTCGTCCCCGAGCGGACGACTCTTTGGACCCAAGGTTTCGGCAAACTCGCCGAGCACATCATGCCCGCGCGGCCGTTGGATAAGCACGTCGTCGCCGTCGACTACGGGATGAAGTGGAACATCCTGCGATGCCTCACCCAGAGCGGCTGCCGGGTGACCGTCGTGCCCGGCACCGCGACCGCCGACGAGATCCTATCCCACAAGCCGGACGGCGTCTTTCTCTCCAACGGCCCCGGCGACCCGGCCGCGGTCGACTACGCCGTGACCGCGGTGAAGAACCTGCTCGGGAAGACGCCCGTCTTCGGCATCTGCCTCGGTCATCAACTGCTCGGCCTGGCCCTCGGTGCGACGACCTACAAGCTCAAGTTCGGCCACCGGGGCATCAACCAGCCGGTCCGCAACGAGTTCACCAAGCAGGTCGAGATCACGACTCAGAACCACGGCTTTGCCGTCGATCCGGAGTCGCTCCCGGCGGACGTGGCCGTGTCCCACATCAACCTGAACGACGGCACGGTGGAAGGCCTTCGCCACAAAACCCTGCCTGCCTTCAGCGTGCAGTACCACCCCGAAGCCGCCGCCGGCCCGCACGACAGCAGCTATCTCTTCGACGAGTTCCGCACCCTGATGGGGTGAGGCTACTTCGCTTTCGTCATGGGAAAAGTCGGCAATCCCACCATCGGTACTTCACACGCGAAATTGCGGCAGACGTAGGTCGTCGTGCGGCCGTCGATGGTCGTCTTGCCGGCGAGCAGCGGGAGTTCGACGGACGGCTCGCCTTCGGCGGGGTCGTGGAAGGCGATGGTGCGGCGCGGGTGGAAGCCGGTCCTCAGAGATTTCAGCACCAGTTCGGTCTCCTCGCTGCCGGTCGTGCCGATGACCGCAATCTCTTCGATCGGGCCGTGGTGATCGTCGAGTGCCAACAGCAGTTGGGCGACGGCCTGCGGATGGTCGCGCATCAGGTCGGCACACGCGGCGAAGATCCGTTCGGCCTCGGTGCGATACCGGGCGTCGCCGGTGATCGCAGCCAACTTCACCAGCACCGTGCAGGCGACGGCGTTGGCGGCGGGTGTCGCGTTGTCGTGAAGGTCCTTGGTTCGGCAGATCAGTTCCTCGTGGTCGTCCGCCGTGAAGAAGAAGCCGCCGGCTTCGCCATCGCGGAAGTGCGTCAGCATGACTTCGGTCAGTTCCTTGGCGGCGCGGACGAACTTCGGGTCGAAACCGGCTTCATGGAGAACGAGCAGACCGTCCGCGAGGTAGGCGTAGTCCTCGAGATAGCCGACCAGCTTGGCGGGCTTACCGTCGCCGCAGGTGCGGAACAAGCGGCCATTCGGGTCGCGCAGATGGACGAGCACAAAGTTGGCCGCCTTCGTCGCGGCGGTCACGTACCGGGCTTCACCGAAAGCCGAACCGGCGCGGGCGAAGGCGGCGATCATCAGGCCGTTCCAGCCGGTCAGGATCTTCTCGTCGCGGCCGGGCCACACGCGTTTGGCCCGCTCGCCGTAGAGCTTGCACTTCACCTGGTCGAGCTTCGCGCGGAAGTCCTCGACCGACAGCCCCAGCATCGCCGCGTCCTGCTCGTCCGACTTGGCGCGGAAGAGGATGTTGTGCCCCTCGAAGTTGCCGACCTCGGTGATGCCGAAGGTGCGGACCGCAAGCTCCGCGAGTTCCGGACCGACGACGCGTTCGACTTCGTCCAAACTCCAAACGTGGAACTTCCCTTCCTCGCCTTCGCTGTCCGCGTCCTGGGTGGAGTAGAACGCGCCGCTCGGAGCGGTCATCTCGCGAATCACGTAATCGAGCGTGTCGCAGGCGACCTTGCGGAAGAAGTCGTTGCCGGTGTGCTGGTACGCCTCGACGTAGGCGACCGTCAGCAGCGCATTGTCGTAAAGCATTTTCTCGAAGTGGGGCACGAGCCAGTAGGCATCCACCGAGTAGCGGGCGAAGCCGCCGCCGACGTGGTCGTTGATGCCCCCGCGGGCCATCTTCTCGAGACTGCGGACGACCATGCCGACCGCCTCGGCCGAGCCGGTGCGGGACGCGATCCGCAGCAGCACGCGCAGGTCGACCGAGTGCGGGAACTTGGGTTGAGTGCCGAAGCCCCCGTGCACGGGGTCGTGGCTCCGCTTCAACTTCGGCAGCGCGTCGAGCAGGGTTTCGAGTGGCGGCACGCTGCCGGCCGTCGCCGTCTCGCCCCGCTCGGCCAGCTGCGCGGCGATGTCGGCACCGATTTCCAGCAACTGTTCGGGCTTCGTTTTCCAGGCGTCCGCGATGCCGAGCAGGAGCCTCGGGAAGCTCGGCCGCTGCGGGGCGTAACGGTCGTCCGGCGGGTAATAGGTGCCGGCGTAGAAGGGTGTCAGATCCGGAGCGAGGAAGACGCTCAGCGGCCAACCGCCGCCGTCGCCGCGATTCAACGCATGATGTGCCGCCATGTAGATCGAATCGAGATCGGGCCGTTCTTCGCGGTCCACCTTCACGCAGACGAAGTGTTCGTTCATCGTCCCCGCGATGCCCGCATGCTCGAAGCACTCGTGCTCCATGACGTGGCACCAATGGCACGCCGAGTAGCCCACCGAAAGGAAGATCGGCACATTCCGTCGCTTGGCTTCCGCGATTGCCTCCGGCCCCCACGGGAACCAGTCGACCGGGTTGCCCGCATGCTGCCGCAGATAAAGACTGGTTTCGGACGCGAGGCGATTCATGACGAGGTTCGCGAAAGGCAGGTTCGGGGCGAAAGCCGCGAAGCCATTGTAGCGCGGAAGCGCATGATCCAGGCGAGCGGCGGATGGTAATCCGCCGAGTCTGCTCCCGGACGAAGACTCCGCCGGTTACCACCGGCGGCTCGCCTTGGTCGGGCGATCGGCAGAAGTCCACATGCCGATCAGTTGCGCATGATCCAGGCGAGCGGCGGATGGTAATCCGCCGAGTCTGCTCCCGGACGAAGACTCCGCCGGTTACCACCGGCGGCTCGCCTTGGTCGGGC
>Ga0105048_10013907_pt1 | contig 12557 bp, 10 predicted proteins | sample MAT05_FD_78382 | JGI IMG/M metagenome (GOLD analysis project Ga0105048, IMG submission 78382) | Freshwater microbial communities from Lake Fryxell liftoff mats and glacier meltwater in Antarctica - MAT-05 | ecosystem: Environmental > Aquatic > Freshwater > Ice > Liftoff microbial mat | place... | reverse complement strand
TCCGCCCGAGAGCCACGGCGTTGAACCGCCGCCCGGAATCACGCCTGGCACCAAGCTCGCCAAACCGAACGGGTTGCGCCCGTTCAACGGCAAGTCAAGCATCGCCTTGTTGGTAATGACCGTGGACACCGCCGATGTCGAAGTCGACAACTGCGCCACCGCCGCGGTTACCTCCACCGTCTGATTGATCGAACCAATCTTGAGCGGAATTTCCAGCGCAATGGTCTGCTGCACACTCAACTTAATATCGGATACAACTTGCTTGTCGAACCCGGTCTTCTCCACCACGATCCGGTACTCTCCAGGAATCAGATACGGCAGAATGAAGCTGCCCTGAGAATTGGAGACCGTTGTCTGCCTAACGCCTGTGTTCTTGTTTTCCGCGGCGACGGAAGCGTCGATGATCGACGCCCCGGACGCATCGGCAACGTGGCCTTGAATTGTGCCTGTCGCGGTTTGTGCAAACGCACTCGCAGACAGCGCCAACAGCGCTACGCAGCACCGTGATACTGACCTCATAATCGAGCTCTCCTTAAAATCGTTCACTACCTTGCACCCACCTGGCAAAGAATGCAATGAGTGGTCAACATATCACATCCCCTATAGGCTCCAGTACAGGGTCAGGCGTACACCGCTAGCACCCACGACTGTGTGCCGAGGGAAAGCGAGACCCGAACCCAGTGCGGCTGAGTATTTGCTTCTAGCGGCTCGAATTCAAGGGGTTACACGGTATTTCACGGGTGTATTATTTGCCTTAGGCGCCAATAGGACGCAAAAACGGCGTCCCGAACATTAGGGGGAACCCAATATCCGGCACGCTGCCGCGAGAGCTATGGTTCTGCCGAACCTTTACAGGAAGAACCTCACCCCCAACTGAACCAGCCGCGAGAAATTTGCCTGGCTGCTGATCAATCCAAATTGCGGGCTCGTAAACGTCGTGTTCGGCCCATTGAACATCGGCGTGTTCGTAAAGTTCAAAGCCTCCGCCCGGAACTGAACCTTGATCCGCTCCGTCACGTCGAACGTCTTGAACAGCGATACCTCCCAGTTCACCTGGCCCGGTCCCCGCAGCGAGTGCGTCCGGCAGACGTTTCCAAATGTGAAACGCGGCGCCTGTGAGAATGCTGCCGGATTGATCCAGGCGTCCAATCGGGCCGCGAAGGGCTTATCGACTGTCGTCGGCAATCCCCTTCCGTTCGGCCGCATGTGCGACGCACCAATCACACCGTTGTCGTTCGGTTGCACAATCGCCAGCGGATAACCGGACTGCATCTCCGGCACCGTGTTCAACGGCCACCCGCCAATCGCCGACTGCGTCAATCGCCCCTTGCCCTTTCCAAACGGCCACTCATAGGTCACGGCCATCGATAGGCGGTTCGGCGAGTGGACACTCGACAAGCCACACTCCTCGCCTGGCGGGCCCGCCGGAGCGGAGCTAAACGTATTTCCCGTTGTTCCGTACGCCATGTCCATGTTCGCGGCCGCGCATTGTCTGGCGCTCGGCTTCCTGCGCCATCGCAAATTCGTTATAAAAGGACGTAGCCGCGCCCGCGGCGAAAAATTGCGCTAAACGCCGGCGTGAAAACGCCGCATGCGGTGTCGCTTGCAAATCCATGAGTTCCCTTGTCTGCGGTTGGGGTCGAGGGGTAAGGTGCGCCGCATATCGGGCGGACCGGAAAACAACCTCAGTTCAGACCAGGAAACGGAAAACTCGTCTTCGTGCAATTTACCAACCTGAGCTAGACGACGCATTGCCAGATCTGACATAATACCACCACCAAATTTGAAACGGGGTGCTTCCATTGTCTAATTCACGTTTCCTTCCAGCCGCTTTATGCGCGCTGGCGATTCTTTGTGCGCGCCCGGCCTCGGCCCAGGTGCTGAAAGGCCAGATCCTCGGCGCCATCTCAGATCAATCCGGCGCCGTCGTCCCTGGCGTCAAAATCACGATCACTGAAACCCGCACAAACTTCCAACGTACGGCCGATACCAACGACGCCGGCAACTTCTTTTTCGTCAATCTCGATCCCGGCGCCTACAAAATTGAAGCCGAAAAACAAGGCTTCAGCAAGGCGCTCCGGACCGGCGTCGATCTCCAGCCCAACACCACCGCGCGTGTCAACTTTGAACTCGTCCCCGGCGCCGTCACGTAGACGATAGATGTTAGCGCCACCGCCGCGCCGTTGTTGCAAACGGATCGCGCCGATACGGGCGGCAAAATCGAGTCAGCACAGTTGACCAACATGCCGCTGCTCTATAACAGGAACTACCAGAGCCTCCTGGTGCTCATTCCAGGCGTCGGCAAACCGTTCCGCCCGCACTCCGAGTTCTACAACTCTCAGGACTCTCTCTCCGTCCGCGTCAACGGCCAAGGCCGTCAATTTAACAATTTTCAAATCGAAGGCATCGAGAACAAAATCGACAACGGCAACCTCACCGCCCTCGTCCCGCCCGCCGAGGCAATCGAAACCGTCGATATCTCCACCTCCAACTTCGACCCTGAATTCGGAAACGCCGGCGGCGCCGTCACGAATGTCACCTTCAAAAGCGGCTCTAACGAATTCCACGGCAGCTTGTTCGAATTCCATCGCAACGAGAACATCCAAGCCCGCAACACGTTCGCCGTCACCAAAGCTCCCACCGTTTATAACCAGTTCGGCGGCACCCTCGGCGGACGCATCATTCGAGACAAACTATTCTTCTTCGGCGATTACCAGGGCAGCCGAGACCACCTGGGACAAGTAAATCGCGCTGGCCTGCCCGGCGCGGCGTTCCGCAATGGCAACCTCTCCGCCGGCGGCGTCGCCATTTACGATCCTGCCACCGGCAACGCCGCGGGCGCCGGCCGCATCGCCTTCCCCGGCGCCATCATCCCAGCCAACCGCATCAGCCCCATTGCCCGCCGCATTATCGGTTTCGTGCCCGATCCCAATCTCGCCGCTCCCGAGGGCCAGATCAACTATCAGCAAAATAGCGTTCGCATCAAAACACTCGACCAAGTCGACTCCAAAGTAGATTGGGTCATCGGCAGCAACGATCGTTTATCCGGGCGCTACAGTATCCAGAAGGCCCTCGTCGACGATCCCGGCCTCTTCGGCCCCGGCGGCATCCATGGTGGCCCTCGAAATGGCGGCTTTGGCGGCAGCGGTCCAGCTCGCACACAGTCGGCCGGCATAAACTATTCCAAAGTCCTCAGCCCCACATTCGTCTGGGAATCCCGCATCGGCGTTGTTCGCAATCGCAATGACGCCTTGGCCTCCGATACTGGCAAGAAGACATCGGAGGAAATCGGAATCCGCGGTGTCAACCTCGACAACTGGACCAGCGGCCTCACCGAAATCCGTGTCAACGGCTACGGTTCGCCCCTCGTTGGCTTCTCCCCCAGCCTCCCCTGGGCTCGCAGCGTCACCAGTTTCGGTATCGTCAACAACTTCTCCAAAACCTTCACCAAACACATCATACGCTTCGGCGTCGACATCCGCCGTGAACGCAATGATTTGCTCCAAACCCAAACATTCAACCCTCGCGGGCGCTTCGAATATCAGCCCGGCCAAACCGGCGACGTCGCCGACACCCGCCGCAATTTCGCCAACGCCTTCGCCGCTTTCCTCCTCGATGTTCCCAACCAGAGCGGCCGCGACCTGCCCTTCGTCTTCCCGGCGCGCCGCGAATTGACCTGGAATTTCTACATCCAGGACAAATGGCAGGTGAACTCCAAACTGACCATCGACGCGGGCATCCGTCTGGAGCGCGAGCGCGGCAGCAAACCGCGATTCCCCGGTGGCTTCTCCAACTACAATCCGGCAAACAATTCGTTGGAACTTTCCGGTCTCGGGAACATCCCGCTCAACATCGCCCAGTCCAACAACAACTGGGGCCCGCGCCTCGGCATCGCCTACCGCTTTAACGACAGGACGGTCATCCGCACCGGCTTCGGCATCAGCTTCTTCCCGCGCCGCATGGGGCAGACGAACTTCCCGATCCTGCAAAACAACGGCTACCCCGCACCGAATGCCTTCGCCGCCACCGCGGTCACTATGACCACCGGGTTCCCGGCCTTCACGCCGTTCGCGATTCCCGAAAACGGCGTCATTTTAAACGCCCCGCTATCCAACAGCTACGGCATCACGCCCTATGATCTGGCCAGCCCCTACGTACAGAGTTGGAACTTCGCCGTACAGCGTGCGCTGCCCTGGAAGTTCGCGCTCGACGTAGCCTATGTCGGCAATAAAGGCGTGAATAACCAGACAGGAACGGACATCAATGCGTCCATGATTCCCGGTTCAGGGAACAACGGCCGCCCCTTGTTCCAGGCCTTCCGCCGCGTAACCAGCACATCACTTCCCGTTGGAACCAGCACCTGGTATAACGGGCTGCAATTCAAGCTGGACCGTCGCGTTGGCGATGGATTCTTCCTCACCACCTCCTACACCTGGAGCAAGGGTCTGAACTTTGCCGACGACGACGGCGGCCTTGCCATTCCCATGGGCCCGGCGCTCAACAAGGGTCGCATGAGCGACAACCGCACCCATGTCTTCACCCAAAGCTACATGTGGTCCCTGCCCTTTGGCAAAGGCAAACGGTACGTCCAGAATGGCGTTGCCAACTGGCTCGCCGGTGGTTGGCAGATTCAAGGGCTCTTCAGCGCCATGACCGGATCCTGGTTCAGCCCGGGTGTTTCCGGCGTCGTAAACGCCCCCGGCAACGCGGACCGGCCGAACCTCATCGCCCCCATCCGCTACGTCAGCAACACCGGCCCCGGCCAGCAATACTTCGATGTCTCGTCCTTCGCCATTCCCACTCAGAACACGCTTGGCAACGCCGGACGCAACATCATTCAAGGCCCTGGATTCGGTAACTTCGACGCCGCCCTACACCGTAACTTCCAGATCCGCGAGCGTATGCAGTTGGCCCTCCGCCTGGAAAGTTTTAACTTCACCAACACCGCCCATTACAATAATCCCAACGGCAACGCCCAGTCCCCGCAATTCGGACAAATCAACGGCGCCGAACAGGATCAGCGGCAGTTCCAGATCGGGTTGACGCTACGGTTCTAGCGGTAACGGCCGGCGTCGGGAACAGACAACGCGGAACCGGCTCGGCCACCTCCTTTGGCCGAGCCGGTTCCGTGTTCCTCCGGCAAAAAACCACTGCCCGTCCTCAACCACTGCCAACTGCTCCTGCACAGTCCGGCACTGCGGAGCGATCTCCAATGGCGACCGGAGCAGGCATTGGCGAGCGTCACTCGCCGTCCTACTGCTGGTCGACTGCACCGAAGGCCGCCACCAAATCCGGGACGGTCGCCATCAGCAGCATCGGATTGCTGGGCGACGCCACAAAGCCATATCTCTCGTAAAATTGTTTGGCCTTATCCGAGATTGCGTGAATGAGCATGGCGCGTATCCCGATGCTCGCGGCCGCTTGGATCGAACGTAAGGCAGGCTCGGATGTGAATCGGCACCGGACGTGCCGTAGTGGCCTTCGGCCGGGCGGAACTGGCGGGCTGAGAAACGCTCATGAAATACTATCCTTGAAATAAGCCTTTTTTAGGCGGTACGGCGTAACGGCTTATCCAAAAACAGGAGCAGTCTGTGTTGACGGTGTAAATACAGACTTCGGGCAACGCTAATATGGTGCAATAAGGTTAATGCGACGCCGCGCGCTTCTCTTCTCCCTCCCCCTGCTCGCCGAAGATTGGCCCCAATTTAGAGGCCCCTCCGGTCAGGGGCACTCGATTGAAAGCGGCCTTCCGCTCAATTGGAGCGACACCCAGAACGTCCGTTGGAAGACGCCGATCCCGGGCTCCGGCTGGTCGAGCCCGTCCATCGTCAACAACACCATTTGGCTCACGGCCGCCACCGAGAACGGAACCAGCCTCCGCCTCTTGTCGCTCGACAAAAACACCGGTAAAATCGCCTCGAACACAGAAGTCTTCCGCATCAAAGACCTCGGTCCCGGCATTCATAAAAAGAACTCCTTCGCTTCTCCTACCGCCATCGTTCAAGGCGAAACAATCTACGTCCATTTCGGTTTTTACGGCACCGCCTGCCTAAATACCAAGGGCGAGATTCTCTGGAAACAAATTCTGAAGTACGAGCCGCAACACGGCCCCGGCGGCTCCCCCGCTTTGTTCGAAGACTTGCTTATCTTCAGTTGCGACGGCTTCGACGCCCAGTTCGTCGTTGCCCTGGATGCCGCCACCGGCAAGGTCCGCTGGAAGACCGCCCGCGGCAAAGGCAACCAGGCGTATACAACGCCCCTCGTAATCGACGTCGCCGGCAAGCCCCAACTCATCAGTCCCGGCGCTCACCACGCCTACGCTTACGATCCCAAGACCGGCAAGGAACTCTGGTATATCGAATACGGCGACGGCTTTTCCAACGTTCCCCGTCCCGTCTACGCCCACGGACTCGTCTACATCTGTTCCGGTTTCTTCCAGCCGCAAATCTTCGCCGTCCGTCCGGATGGCCGCGGCAACGTGACGAAATCCCACGTCGCCTGGGCGCATCCTCGCGCCGTCCCGCTCACACCGTCCCCCATCGTCGTCGGTGATGAACTCTACATGGTTTCCGACAACGGCATCGGCACCTGCCTCGACGCGAAGTCCGGCAAACAGAATTGGCAGCATCGCATCGGCGGCAACCACTCGGCCTCCCCGATTGCTGCCGGCGGCCGTATTTATTTCCTCAGCGAAGAAGGCGAGTGCACCGTGATCGCGCCAGGGACTGAATATCGCGAACTAGCCAAAAATACCATTAACGAACCAACTCTCGCTTCGTTGGCCGTCTCCGGTAAAGCGATCTTCCTCCGGGGCGGCCAGCATCTCTATCGGCTGGAAGTATAGCCTTGTTGGATACCCGGAATTGCTCTCACCGCCGCGCGATCTGTATCGCCGGGAGTACGCCCTTTGAACGTCGCGAGTCTCTGAATCGCAATGATGCCCGGCGCGGTGCGCTGAATAACTCCAACGTTGTGCTCGCCGTTTAGCACGAATTCGAAGTAAGCCGCGGGGCCGTGATTACCCCCTGTGACCGGCGTATTCAACTACCTTTGCGCCACTGCGGCCCGTGACATCCGCCATTGACTTGATCACCTGGTCGGCGTTCCGGTTCGATTCCACTTCCACCTGCGACGTACGAACCAGAGTGATGGTGAACGTGCACTCCTGCAGGTTAAGCTTTTGCCCCGGCGGCACAAATTCCATGAAGAACTGGGCGCCGCCTGCCTGCTCCGAAGCGTGAACCTAATTCGTGCAGCCAAATCGTGCTGCAACATCATCGCAGGTGGCCGCGTGGACACGCAAGTGCCTCGCCGACACTCTCACCGGAATACACCTTTACGCACGAGGCCCGATAAATGTATTGAGGAGTTCAGAGACCCTCGCCGCCGAAAGACCACTCCTTTCGACCGCAACCTCCCTAACATTCCTGCCTGACTCATAAGCTTCCTTCGCAATAGCCGCGGACTTATCGTAGCCAAGCTCGGGAACCAGCAGCGTCGCCATCGCCAATGACTGCTCGATCAACGACGCCGCCTTTTCCCGATTGGCCGACAACTCGCGAATACAAAGTGTCGCAAAGTTGCGGGAACTTGTACTCAACAACGCAATCGAATCCAGCAGGTTGAACGCGATCAGGGGCATCATCGTATTCAGCTCGAAATTTCCTGAAGCGCACGCCCACGTAATCGCTGCGTCATGCCCGATGATTTGCGTACAGACCATCAGCACGCTTTCCGGGATGACTGGATTCACCTTCCCCGGCATGATGCTGGAGCCAGGTTGCAATCCCGCCAACTGGATCTCGCCGAGGCCGCCACGGGGTCCTGATCCAAGCCATCGAATGTCATTGGCAATCTTGGTCAGCGCAACCGCATAGCTCTTGAGCGCTCCGCTCAGGAATAGCACGGCGTCTTTCGCGGCCTGCGCTTCAAAGTGATTGCGGGCCTCGCGGAAAGGAAGGCCCGTGCGCTCCGCGATCAACGCTATCGTTCGAACGGCGAAGCCGCCAGGGGCGTTAACGCCGGTTCCAATCGCGGTCCCGCCAAGTGGGAGTTCGTAAATCCCTTCCATTGCCAACACGACACGTTCAGCGCTTGCCTTCACTTGGTGCGTGTACCCGGAGAACTCTTCGCCTAACCGCATCGGAGTCGCATCCTGCAAATGCGTTCTTCCGATTTTGAAGACATCCCGGAATTCCAGGGATTTGGCTTCCAAACTGAAGCGAAGGATCTCCATACCGGGCAATAACTCATCCCGAATCTGTTGCGCGGCGGCAATATGAATGGCGGAAGGAATCACATCATTACTGGATTGGCTGGCATTGACATGGTCGTTCGGGTGGGCGCCTGACAACCGTGCGATCACCTCGTTGGCGTTCATGTTGGTGGAGGTGCCACTGCCGGTTTGAAAGACATCGACGACGAACTGATCGAAGTGCAGGCCATTCGCAATCCGGTCTGAGACGTCCGCGATGGTTGCCGCCATTTCTCCCGGAAGCGCTCCCATCTCTCCATTCGCTCTCGCCGCGCACGCCTTGATCAGCCCAAGTGCCTGGATAAAGCTGGTTTGGAAGCGATAATTGCCGATGCGGAAATTCTCGACCGCTCTTTGCGTCTGCGCGCCATACAGAGCCTCGGCGGGCACAGGCACTTCGCCCATGGAATCGCGTTCCATCCTGCGGTCTGGTCGTTCCACACCCAGTGTCCATGGAGGCGCGTCGGAGGCGGGGAACGACTCGTCGGATGCAAGGTCTACGATATCGGGAATATTTGCCGGGTCGCTCATGTTTCGATGGAATTCAACTTCCCCTCTGTTAGAGCAGACGCGACGCCGGGGAGTTGCCTGGGTCATTGCACAAACTCGCGGCAAACTTCATAATTGGTGCGTCCCTCCAACGGATCCACCATGCGGCCATCCATCCTCTTCCTCTTCTCCCTCACTCTCTTCGCCGGCCCTGACATCTTCGACGCAATTCGCAACGGCGATCAATCCGCCGTAGCGAGCCTCGCAAACCTGGCGAATACGCCCCGTTCTGACGGCACGACGCCGCTCCTTCACGCTGTCGTCACCGCCGACGCCGCCATGGTCGATCTCCTCCTCCGCCACAAAGCCGATCCGAAGGCCGTCAATTCCGGCGGTTACACGCCGCTCCACTACGCCCTTTCCGATCTCAATAAAACGAAAGCCCTGATCGCCGCCGGCGCCGATGTCAATGCTGCCGCAAAAAACGGCATGACCCCGCTCCGCATCGCCGCTAACCGGAAAGGCGGCCAGCAAATCGTCGACGCGCTCCTCGCCGCCGGCGCCAAGCCCTCCTCCGACGCCGTTGAAGCCGCGGCCGCCGCCGGTGTACCCACCATACTCGTCACCCTGCTCAAGAAAGGCGCCACGCTCGCGCCAAAGTCCCCCGCCCTGGTCAACGCCGCCGTCGTGGATTGCCTCGCCTGCGCACCCATTCTCCTGACTGCCGGCGTCGACGTCAACCAGCTTGGCGTCCGCGGCCAGACCGCGCTCCAAAACGCGGCCGCGTATCAAAACCTGGAGTTCGTCCGGCTTCTGCTCGATCAAGGCGCGCATATCGATCCCCTCTGCGCCCGCGGCTACTCCGCCCTCATGCGCGCCGCCATCGCCTACGATCGCAATCCCGCCGTCGTCAATCTCCTGCTCGCCCGCGGCGCCCGGACAGACTTGAAGGAAGAGAATGGCAACACGGCCCTCACCCTCGCCTTTCGTTTCGGCCGGAACGATCCCATCGTCAAAGCGCTTCAGCATGCCAAGGCCCCGGGTGCGCCCGAGCCGATTCCCGTTTCCTCTGCCCCGGCAAAGTCTCCCCGTCAGGCCGTCGAACGCGCCTTACCCTTGTTGCAAACCACCGCTCCAACCGTTTGGAAAACGCGCGGTTGCGTCTCCTGCCACAGTAATTCCGTGCCGGACATGGTAACTTCTCTAGCCAGGAAGAATGGCTACCAACTCGATGCCGCCGCCGCCACGCGCGAACGCCGCGTCACCATTTCCACCAGTTCCGGCAACCTGCCCGGCGTACTCAACGGCCTCGGCGTAATGGGTGGACCGGTCTACATTCTCTCGGCGCTCGGCTTCGATCGGGAGCCCGCCAACCGCTTCACTGACGCCACATTTCATAAGATCGCCTTCCGCCAGGACCCCGACGGAAAATGGGACTTCCGCACCTATCGCCCGCCCAGCGAATACTCCTATATCAGCGCCACGGCGCTGGCCGTTACCGCCCTGCGCGCGTATCACACGCCTGCCCGCGCAGCCGAAATCACCGCGCGGATAAGTAACGCCGGTGCGTGGCTCCAACATCAAACAGCCCGCGGAGTCGAAGAGCAGGCCATGCGGCTGATCGGGCTCAATGCCGCCGGACTGCCCGTCGATTCGGCCATCAATGATCTCCTCGCCAGCCAGCGCCGCGATGGCGCCTGGTCGCAACTCCCGGACATGTCGCCCGACGCCTACGCCACCGGACTCGCGCTCTACGCCCTGCACAACGCGGCCGGAATGAATCCAAATGAACCGCCCTATCAGAAAGGCGTCGCGTGGCTGCTGAAGACCCAATTCCCCGATGGAAGCTGGTACGTGCAGACCCACGCGCACCCGTTACAGCCGTACTTCGAAAGCGGATTCCCTTACGGACACCATCAATGGATTGCTGCCGCGGGCACCGGCTGGGCGTCCTTGGCGCTACTCTATGCGCAGCAAGTTCCCGCTGAAGTGGTCGCTGCAAAATAACGCTACTCCGCGGTCAAATACCTTCCTAAGATCGCGGTTACCGATTTGATCGTTACCGGTTTCGACGCAACGCCGCCCCTCCCGCCCGCTAGAAGTCTGTCGGAGATAGATTCACTCGAATTCGATTTCATGAAACAAGTCGACCGCGAAATGGCTTGAGCGCGGGATCGTTCCGCCGAGGATATGACTATGGGCAAGCGCTTCCGAACCGACAATACGGACCAGCGCCTGCTGCCGCCGCCATCGCTGCACGACTGGTTGCCGGAGGGGCGCTTGGCGCGGTTCCTGGCCGATGTGGCCGAGGAACTGGATCTGGGATCGATCTACCAGGTCGTATGAGGGCGATGGGCGAGGCTTGGCTGCCTTTCAGCCCTCAATGATGTTGCGGGTTCTTTTATACGGTTATTGCCGTGGAGTGGTGAGCAGCCGGAAGATTGAACGGGCGATGCTCGAAGACGTGGCGTTCCGGTATCTGTCGGCGGATACGCCTCCGGATCACGACACCATCGCGGCGTTTCGCAAGCGGCACTTGGATGCGTTGGCGGGGCTGTTTGTGCAGGTATTGCTGTATCGTGGAGCGGATTTCGATTTGAAACACATCGCTGCTAACGTTACACTTAACAGTCTCAAGAAAGTTTTGAGACTTAGATCGAGGACCACAAAGTGAAAGTAGAAGAAGGCAAGTACTCAGTTGCGGAGATCGTTGATTGGCTCCGCCGTCGCGACTTGGTCGTAAACTCCGAATATCAGCGGGGTGGCGGGCTATGGCCTACGTCGGCCAAAAGCTATTTCATTGATACGATCCTGAAGGATTTTCCTTTTCCAAAAGTCTATTTTCATGAACGGATCGACAAAAACACGAAGCGGCCCCATCGTGAGATTGTTGATGGGCAGCAACGGCTCACGACTCTGGTGGATTTCGTAGACAATAAGTTCGCTCTTGGAAAGAACGCCCGGTCCCTTGAGGGAATGTACTTCTCTCAACTTCCAGAAGAGCAACAAAATTCTTTTTACGCATACACCGTCTCCGTCGACGTAATAAGAAATGCCGACCGCGCTGAGATATTGCAAATGTTTCGGCGTATGAATGCTTATACGCTCCCGCTGAATCCCCCAGAAAAGCGCCATAGCGAATTCTTTGGTGAGTTCAAAGGATGGGTGAATACGATCTTGGATGTTTATGGCGTGCTTCTGATCAACTGGAAAATCTATACGAGCCGTCAGGTGGTGCGCATGGCGGACGCGGAGTTCATCGCCGATGTGGCTCTAGCAGTAGAAGAGGGGATTGTCAGCACGAGCCCGACCAAACTGATCAAGCTGTACCGAAAATATGATGAGCACTTCGACGCTCGGGCCGCCATGACGGAACGGGTTTCCGGCGCCTTTGATATCATCCTCAGCGATCTTTCTGAAGTTCAAGGAACGTACATTACTAAGCCGCATATTTTCCACTCGTTTGTTTGCGCCCTATTACAGAACAAGTTTGGCCTGCCGGGCGGTGATGGCTTGACAGGGATCATACCCAATAGATCATTCTTTACTAACAGAGAAACTGCCTTGGCCTGTCTCAAGCGTCTAGCAGCGGCCCATGAAGAAAAGGATACTTCGAAGTTCGGAGAATACGTCAACGCCGCTTCAGAGGGCGGCAACCGGGCTGCTCAGCGAGCCATCCGGATTAAATGGCTCTGTGCCGCTCTCCGAGGGCAGATTGCTTAACAGTCATGGCCCTTCATGCAGAATGGTCACAACTCGATATGGACTTAAGACTGCTGGCGGCACACCTTCGTGATTTTGCCGCCGAAAAGCC
>Ga0105048_10013902_pt1 | contig 12559 bp, 8 predicted proteins | sample MAT05_FD_78382 | JGI IMG/M metagenome (GOLD analysis project Ga0105048, IMG submission 78382) | Freshwater microbial communities from Lake Fryxell liftoff mats and glacier meltwater in Antarctica - MAT-05 | ecosystem: Environmental > Aquatic > Freshwater > Ice > Liftoff microbial mat | place... | reverse complement strand
GAGCAGGTTCATGATCGACCACAGGTCGGCCAGCCGGTTCTCCACCGGCGTGCCGGTGAGCGCCAGCTTGAAGCCCGCCGGCAGGGTGGCGATGGCCTTGACGCGTTTGGTGGCGGCGTTTTTAAGCGCCTGCGCTTCGTCCAGCACCAGGGTGGCCCATTCGCGTTCGGCAAAGGCCTCGGCGTCGATCTGCGCCAGCGCGTAACTGGCAATCACCACGTCGAAGGCCGCTGCCCACGCTGACCTTCATCGCGCCGGGCGGCGTGATCACGCGCACGCGCTTGCCGCGCGGCCAGGCGCTGGCCGCCACGGCGGGCAACTGCGGCAGTTCTTCCATCGCGGCAAGCGCGGCCTCGAGGTCGTTGGGCAGCCATCGGTTGGGGTCGCAGCCAGCGTGAAGCGCGAGACGCTGAGCAGCTCTTCAACCGGAGAACTGCCATGTCCCGTCTGCAATGCTCCCACGGGCGCATCGTCGAACTGCGCCGCCATACTAGCGTCCATCTCTGCAACGCCGCGCGGATGCTGCGATGACCGCCCGCCTTCGTTCTAGCGCGCCAGGGAAACGTCGAGGTACGAGGCAGCGCTGCACAATCGCCCGCAATGGAAGCCAACGAAAAGCAACTTGAGGCTCGTCTTCACAGCTCGCCGCAGAGAGACACGGCTCGGGCGCAGTCCGCCCCGTTGCGGCAATTCACGTCTGGAAAGGCTCAGGAACCCGCAGCAGCAGTCAACCAAGGCTCGTTGGCCATGAGTCGTGGGACGGCCATCGAGCTTTGCTGCGGCATGGGAGGCATGGGTATTGGCCTGCGCGAGCTGGGGTATGAGGTCAAGCGGGCGTACGACGTTTGGAATGACGCCGTTTCGATTTACAACCACAACTTTGGGGACGACGCAGCCCGCGAATGCAACCTGTTGACCGGAGCGGGTCGCCGGCTAGTCCAGGAGGGCCGAAAGGGGCTTGGCGACCTGGAACTGCTGGCTGCTGGTCCCCCATGCAAGGGATTCAGTCAACTCCGAAACGGTTTTCACGATGGGCGCAGCGGTCACAACCGCGTCCTCAGGGCCATGCCGGAATACATCGCGCTGCTGCGACCGCGCATGTTCTTAATTGAGAACGTACCTGCACTCCTCTCGCATCGCGAGGGAAAGACCTTCAAGGCAATCATCCTCGCCGTCGAAAGGCCGGCGGCGCGTCTTCGCTATCGTGTCGAATACGGTGTATATGACGCTGCAGCGTGCGGCACGCCGCAAGCCCGAAAGCGCGTGCTCATTTTTGGCGTCCGCGAAGGCTCTGGCGATGAGCGCTTGCCGGATCCCGCCCCCGATCTTGCTTCACTGTTCGCGGCCATCCGACACTCAGGCGTTGTCCCAGAGCACTTGCAGGAGTATCACGACATGCTGCTGGACCCGCGCACCATGGCCATCACCACGGCCAGTCAGGCACTTTCCGATCTTCCGGCACTTGGTCCAGGCGATGTCACGGCGGCGCTGCGATACGCCAGCAAACCGAAGACCGCGTATCAGCGTTGGGCGAGGCTCAATGCCCCGAAAGTGCTGAGCGACACGCGCACTCCAGCGGTTGCCAGCGAGACGCTGAAGCGCCTCCAGCATGTACCGCCCGGCGGATGTGCCAGGTCCATTCCCGACAGGTACTTGAACGGGCTAGCGAGGCGATATGACTCTGCCTACAGGAGATTGCACCCTGATGCCCCTTCGACTGCGCTGTCCACAAGGTACGACTGCGTCTATCACTTTGAGCAGGACCGTTCACTGTCAGTGCGTGAGTACGCGCGCCTGCAAGGCATTCCGGATCGGGTGACATTCCCGCAGCAGCTAACGAGCCGGCGTAGCGCCTACGAGATGATCGGCAACTCTGTTCCACCGCTGCTGGTCAAGCATGTGCTTGGTTCGGCGCTTGAGGCCGAAAAGTCGTGAGAAATGCCGAGCTGCCGAATTCCCTGAAACGGGGTGCTGCAGCTCGGATGCCGCGCATTGACCGTGCCCTCGAGGCGTTCTACGGTACGCCGGAGCAGGAGCTGGACAATCAAGCCGACCCGCTTGATGAGGCTGGCTACATCATCCTTAGCTTTCAGGCTGACCTGCCTCGGTTCCAGGCAACCTGGAAAGACCTGCGCGCCGCCTACCCGACCTGGCGGCGCCTCCAACGCGCCGGACTTCCCGGCTTAGCGTCCGCGATTCGCGCAGGAGGCCTTCAAGAGCAGAAGGCGTCACGGATTCGATCGCTGCTTTTAGCGGTTAAGGAACAATTGGGATCGCTGTCGCTTGCAGGATTGCAGGAGCTTGATGACTCGGAAGCTGAGCGTGTCCTGACGCGCCTGCCCGGCCTGTCATGGAAGGGTGCACGCTGCGTGAAGCTGTACTCGCTAGGTCGGCCTAGCTTTCCCGTTGACGGAAACATATTCCGAATTTGCAAGCGAACCGGTGTAATCGCAGAGACGGCGGTTTATCGCCGCCGTGAGCTTCACGATTCGCTGCAGCGCCTAGTACACGCACTGCGCCGCAGACCCCTGCACGTCAATCTCGTCGTTCACGGCCAAAGGACCTGCGCACCGGGCGTGCCTCACTGCCCAGATTGCCCTCTATGCAACTTCTGTCAGCGCATGGGCTTGCCGCCAGACGCGCCGCGAAGCCGTCGCAGCGCACCCTGTCTCCCACCGAGGGGCGCTGAGTGACGCCGGCCAGCGTGCAAATGCTCGTCGCCTTGGCAGCCGTAGCTGTCGCAGCAGGCTTCGTAGCCTGGATTCTTCACTCTCGTGCAGCAGCCAAGACGCGAGCCCGCGAGAAGGCTGTCGAGGTGGTCCGTAGTCGAGCGCAGGAGCGTGCACGCGTCACCGACGAGGCCGATCGGCGCCGCATTGCAAGAGGAGAACGCCAGATTGCACTTGCACGTTTGGCAGATCGCCGTGCCGAGCTGGCCAAGCGGCGAGAAGAACTTCTGTCTCCAGGTGTTGCAGGTAGGCGGATCGAGCCCGTGGCGGAATCAGCGATTCCGGCACTGAAGCCGCCATGCCAGCAACAAGATCCCGCACAGCCTAGCGAAATGCATGGACCTATGCCTTCAAACGAAGGTTTGCCAGCGGCTGAAGTTTCAAATCCGGCAGTTGCAATGCCTGACGTTGTCGTTAACGACGCGAGTAACGCCGTCGAAGTAGCGGCCAATGGCGCGTTGGCGAGCGAAGTTGTTGCGGTGGACCCCGCAGCGATAGGTGAAACAGCGTCGGCGAAACGCCCTCTCAGCCTTCTTGAGGAGCCTGCAGCCTCTCCGATACCCTTGTACGCCACGGACAACATTGCCGCTGTAGGCGGCGGGTTGACTTTCCTCGCCGCGCCGCCGGATGAGCCCGTGGCTCCGGACCTCTACGCGCCTTTTCAGACTGAAAGCCAGCCCGCTCACGAAGCGCCCGTACCGATCACGCCTGGGCCGCCGGTATTGGAGACCTTGGATGAACACGTTGTCGCACGGGCGGACGCTGGCGAAGTACGTCGCGCTGCCGAGCCCGCAGGCGAAGTGGTATCACCTGGTGCGCTTGGCGAGACGCCCCGCTCCGCAGATCATTGCCCCGCAAGTGCCGAGCAATTGCCGGCGTTAGCGGAGGAGTTGCCGGCAGCTGGCTTTGGCGAAGAGGTCGCGGAACTCGTGCTGTCGAAGAACGGAGAGGGTCACGTCGTCACAGGAAAACGCGACAGCTTCGGCGTGGACCCAGCATCGCACGGTGATTCGTTTCGAACTTTGGAAGCAAGTGTTGGCGGTCTGAAAGACCCTGTGCCGGCGGTCCAGTCGACACCTACTGCTCTTGACGCCGAGCCGGATGCGACCAGTGGATTGACAGCGGAGCTATTAGTGACGGGCGGGGCGCGCGCCGACCAAGGGCCGGCAGAAGTGGCTTGGCCTTCACATGTCTCGAGCCGCGCGTCCGTGACTGTCGAGGTGCAGGTTCCGGTCGAAGTGCCAGCGTCCATAGAAGTGGAACAGGGCAACGAATCGGATACAGCGACCGAAACGAGTACCAACTTCGAACCTCCAATTCCCGCTGCAAAGCAATCGCGCCGGTACCGGCCGCTGGGGCGCGACCCAGCAAGTGTCCGCCCTTTGTCGCGCCGCGACGCTGGTATTTCTCGCGATCGTGGATGTGCTGTCGATGTTCGTGTGCAGTTTGCCAAAGGTGGCTACTGCCGTGTGTCGTTGCTTCCGCGCCGAGGTGACGAAATGCCACCGAACATGGTCGTCTCGGGGTCTGGCGGTCCGCTGGGGCTGTTCGAGATGCAGGACGACTTCTACGAAGAAGTGGTCCCACCTCGTCTTGGTGACCTGTTGACCAAAGGCGTTGCCTGGCAGTCCGTCGCTAATGGTGGCCAGCGGTTCAGCTGGGCCCTGGGCGGGCGCGAGGTCTATGTGCTGTCCGCCCAACCGCACTTCAGTGGCTATCTGAACACCCAGCGACTGATCCTGAACGAAAAGCATGTCGTCTTGTGCCTTGCAGCGAGGCAAGACGAGGTGCTTGCAGCTATCGCGGAAACGGGGTCTCCGATGCCTGCCGTTCTTGGTAGCGACAGTGGCGCGCCGGAGAACTGGATTGCTCTGCGAGATGTCGTACCGCGTCTTGTTGTGCAAGCCTCGCAAAATGGCGACATCTTGGACTGCCTGCGCCCATTGCCGGAGGCGCATCTGTCACTTGAAGGCGGCATCCGCCTCGAAGGCAATAGTTGGCTAGCCGGTTTCCCTCCTCACATTCGCGTGCGCGGTGACCACGCGTCGGTGACGTCGCTCTTCATCGACGGCCATGGGGCCACCGCAGACGCCACGGGTGCGTTCGTTGCGAAGGGCTGGGACGCAGTCGGCGAGCACGTCGTTGCAGCCTTCGTCGGTACGCGAAGGTACTCCATCGAAGCTGAGCGAGAGGATTGGCAAGCTTGGACCACTCACAGCTGGTCGCTCGGAGAAGAAGCCGGCGTGGATGAGCGTCAGCGCCCATCCATATGCGGAGCGCTGGTTCAAGCGCCAAAGGCCACGACTGCCGCCGGTCGCGCTATCGTCGTCCCTGCAAGCAACGCCATCTTGATTGGTGCGGTACCCGGCGAGATCGAAATTTGCAGACCGCACAGCGACTCCCTGAGCAAGCTCTGCATCGGCTTCCCGAACTTTGAGCCTGTGTGGGCAATCCCGGCGACGGCGCTGCGCTGCGACAAGCGTACTTCGCGTGTCATTTGTTTGCGACCTGGCCCCAACGCAATTGTCCAATCGGCGCCCGGAAGAGCACAGCACGGGCCGGCGCCTGATCGCCGGCATGAATACGCTCAACGCGCATGGTCTGCGGCAATCCTCGCAGCAGCGCATAAGGGGTTGGCGGTCAATCCGCGTGAGCAGCTTGTCGTGAACTTTTGGAAGGCGTATTGCGACAGAGCCCGCGCCCTGTCCAGGGGTAGACCATGAGTGCGAATCTGCTCTTGCTCTGGATGTCCGCCCGGCAAAGTGGCTCCTGGCAGCAGTTCCGCTCTGCTATCGAACGGCTCCACGCTCAAGAAGATCAAGGGTCAGGTTTCAGCCAAGTGCAAGAGAACCAAGAGTTCCCCCTGCACCAGCAGCTGAGATTCAACCTGCAGCGCCTTGGCCATGCCGAGTTTTTTGCGCTCGATCAGAGCATGAAGTGGCGCGTCGCACCGCCCGTCTTGGCGACAACGCGTCGCCGCGATGAGTGGGTTGGCGTTATTGTTGGCGCTCGTTCCAGTGCCCTTGTCGAACGGCTGCGCGAAAGCTCTATCGCGCTCAATGTCGAGTCGCAATCAGCGTGCCCAGACGTTCTCCTGTTGCGCGCACATGACGCCGGCGCTCTCGGCGCCGCTGCAGCTCAGGCTGGCTTGATCGTCCAACAGAATGCGCCGGAGGCACTCCTCGCTTGCCTTCCGCCCATCGACGCCAAACACTTGTGTGTGGCCGCTGCGGTACCCCTGGGAACGGACTGGGAGATCGAGCGGTTCTGCACCGATGGGCTGCGATGGGTGGCATCCAAACGCTCGGACGTTGCGTCCGCCTCGCACCAACTATTTCGCTTTGAGTACCAGCATCAGAAGCACCACCTTTTCTGTACGGCAGGACGGGCAATGAACGTCGCGCCGCAGGTTGGCAAGTTCTTGGCCATGAAGCGGCGGCGGCGCCAAGTGATCAAGTACGACCCACAACGCGAGCGCTTGACCCTACCCGCGACATGCCGGCCACCTCTCCTTATCGAACGAGCGCTGGCACTCTGCGCGGGCCGGCCGCCACGGTATGAGGTCATCGATGGCAGAGGCGCGGTGCACTACGACGATGTCGCTCCACCGATCGCTTTGACCGCCGCTTCGTTGATGCGCCAGGAGGTTAGACAGTGACCAACCCGATTGCAGTATTCAGAAATTTGCGCGCCACCTACCTGAGGTACCTGGACAGTCCCTACGACCTTCGCTATCCGGAACTTTTGGCTGAGCGCCGCCAACTCCTGGACGTCGACGGGCGCCTGTATCGGCAGCCGCTTATCGAACCAGTACCGGCGTACGTCTCTTCGGGCCAGACCTTTGGTGAGGTTGCCCAATCACTCCTTTCGTCAACCTGGTCACCGGCCGTAGTTGCGGACCTTGTTGACTTCGTTTCAAGGGGCCTGTTTCCGATCGCTCCACCCGGCAAGACGCCCCGACACGTCTATGCTCACCAGCGAGAGGTTTTCGAAAGGTCAGTTGTTGGCGGCCGGGACGTCGTCGTAACGACCGGGACAGGCTCTGGCAAGACCGAGTGTTTCTTGTTCCCGATCGCTGCCAGCCTGGTGCGTGAGTCGGTGGCCTGGAACGCCCCCAACCAGAGGCACCCGCTGTGGGACTGGTGGAATCACCGCATGCCCGGACGAGCAAATCAATGGTTGCCGCGCATTCCTCAACGGGCACATGAGCGCCGCCCACCCGGGGTACGCGCTCTCATCCTCTACCCGCTCAACGCGTTGGTGGAAGACCAATTGATGCGGCTGCGCCTTGCATTCGACTCGAATGAAGCGAGGGAGTGGTTGCGCCTGAATCGCCGTGGAAACAACCTTTATTTTGGGCGGTACACGGGCAGGACACCCGTTTCGGGCGGCCGTGGCGACAACAACAAATTGCGAAGAGAGCTACACGACCTTCACGAGGAGGCTCGGCAGGTGGCTGGCCATCAGGCTGAACCATTTTTCCCTCGGATGGAAGGTTCGGAGATGTGGTCGCGGCAGGACATGCAAGACCACGCGCCCGATATTCTGATCACCAACTACTCAATGCTGAACATCATGCTGATGCGCAGCATCGAGGCGTCGATCTTTGATCAGACGCGTCAGTGGCTGGACGCCGACCCGGCAAACGTCTTCCACCTCGTCGTTGATGAACTTCACACCTATCGCGGGACGCCCGGCACCGAGGTCGCTTACCTCATACGGGTCCTGCTTGACCGAATCGGACTCACGCCCGATTCGGACCAGTTGCGCATCATCGCGTCGAGTGCGTCCATATCCGACGATGCCTCGGGGAGGCAATACCTTCACTCCTTCTTCGGACGAGATCAGAGTAGGTTCGATCTCGTGGGTGGTGCCGCGCGGCCGCTGAACCTGAACGCCTTCGCGGCCGTGCAGGTCAACGTTGCTCCCCTGTTGCAGCTCAAAACTGCATTGGATGGGCAGACTACCGTTTCCCCGGCCGCGGCTGCGGACTTTCATACGGCTATTGGCGCCCCGGCATTGCCCGCCAGCGCCGAACCGCGAGAGGTTTTGGAATCTGCGCTTGCGCACATCGATGCTGCCGGGGCCTTGAGACTCGCGTGTGCGACTGATCCCACCCACTCTTCGAACCTGGAGCCGCGCTTTCCAAGCGACATCGCTCAGAGGATGCTTCCCGCAGCAACACTCCAGGAGGCGGAAGACGTCGTCGAGGGTCTTCTGGCCGGCTTGGCTGCAGCGCAGGCGCCCGACGGTGTTGCGCCGCTTCCCGTGAGGGCGCATCTCTTTTTCCGGAACCTTCAGGGTTTGTGGGCCTGCACGAACTCGGCCTGCACCCAGGTCCCGGCGCCGCGGACGAACCCGGTACCCACAGGTGCTCTTCACTACACGCCGACCCTTACGTGCGGCTGCGGGTCGCGAGTGCTCGAGCTTCTCTATTGCGAGGCTTGCGGCGAGGTGATGTTTGGTGGGTATCGCAAGGCGGGCGAAAACCCGAATGAGTGGTACCTCAGCGCCGACCATCCGAACTTGGAACAAACCCCGGACCTGGCGTCTTTGGACCGCGACCACCTCAGCTATGCCGTGTTCTGGCCGGCGCAAGGTGGAACGCCGGTCGACCCGGTGTGGGATCAGCAACGTGTGCGCCGGGAGTGGCGGCCCGCTACGCTGAGCAATGTGGATGGACGCGTTGCGATGGGCGGGAACGACGGCTACCTGTACCACGTTCCTGCGATGCACGGCCCAACTCCACCGACTCAGGCGAGCGCAAAGGAGGCTCACCCCGCGCGGTGCCCTCGGTGCGACGCGTACTGGTGGTCACCTAACCGGCAGATTGGCTCATCGATCCGCACGTTGCGCACCGGCTTTCAGAAGATTGCGCAGGTGCTGTCCGACACCCTGCTTCGCGATATCGCGCCTGAGGGAAGAGGACAAGCGCGCAAGTTGGTCGTGTTCTCCGACAGTCGCCAGGACGCCGCAAAGCTGTCTGCGGGAATGCGGTTCTCGCACTATCGAGATGCCGTTAGGCAAGCGCTCTCAGAGGCAGTCGATATACAAGGCACCGGCGCGCTGTCCTTGCATGCGCAAGCAACGGGTCAACCTGTGTCACAGGAACAGGCGGCTGCAGCGCGGGCTTTCATCGCTGGGCGCCCAAACGAAGCCACCGCGATCATGATGGCTACAAATCCGCTGACCGCCTCCCAAGTTTCAGCGTCATATCCACCGCTGACCTACGGACAGCTCGGGCAGCGAATCCTGGCCCGCGCGATGCAGGGTCCGTATCCGCTGACTCCCATTGCCGGCGATGCGGCATCACACTTGCTCTTGCGCGGCATGAACCCGGGCGGATTCACAAAGGCCGTCATGTGGACAGACCCGGACGCGCGACGCGGCAGTTGGCGAGATTTGTATGAATGGGGAACGCCCGGTGCAGTCCCTCAAGCCAAGCAACCTGCGGACCTAGAAGCACAACAGACCCAGCACCTTGCGCTCATCAATGAGCAATCCCAGCTCGAGACGATGAACGTCGTTTTCGCATCGGGTCGCCGCAGCCTCGAGTCGCTGAAACTTGCCTATGTCACGACGGACCGAATCCTTCATCCAGCGCCGGACGACCTCGTGCAGCAAACTTCGGATGGTGTCATTCGGCTGCTTGGCGCTCGCCGCCGCATGTCGACACACGACCCGATAGGACAGACCAACGTACCCCGGTATCTGTCTCGATACATAGATGCGGTGGCTCGCGAGAACAATCGGATCGCCGCGACCCTTCAGACTGAAGTCTTGGACTTCCTGCAAGGCGCCGGCCTCATTGTTCAGTTCATTCTCCAGACTCAAAACTTGTGCCTCCAGCGCCCGGGAACTCACTGCTATGAGTGCCAGCAATGCAGGCGCATCCACCTGCAGCGCTCGGGCGGCGTTTGTACGGACTGTTTCTCTCAGTTGGGTGACGCTGAACCAATCTCAGCAGCGCCAGAGGACCACGACTACTACCGCTACTTGGCAACTGAAGCGGGGGCGTTGTTTCGGCTGAACTGCGAAGAGCTGACGGGACAGACCAGCAAGAACGACAGCCGCAGGCGGCAGCGCCTGTTTCAGAACATCGTTCTTCCGCCCCCGCAGGAAGTCTCGATTACCGACGAAATCGACCTCTTGAGCGTGACAACGACCATGGAAGCCGGTGTCGACATCGGCTCGTTGCTGGCGGTGATGATGGCAAACATGCCGCCGATGCGCTTCAACTACCAACAGCGGGTCGGTCGCGCAGGGCGGCGCGGTGCCGGCCTGTCCGTAGCCTTGACGCTTTGCCGCGGCCGCAGCCACGACGATTACTATTTCCAGCGCCCTGAACGAATTACGACAGAAGTACCGCCGCAGCCTTACGTTGACATGCGGCAGGAAAACATTCTCAAGCGGGTGCTTGCCAAGGAGGTGTTGCGGCAAGCATTCCTATCTTTGGGGCTCTTCAACGGTAGCGGCGGTGACAGCGTTCACGGGGAATTCGGAAACGCCAACGATTGGCTTGCTGTACCGACAATGCCCGCGGGGGGAGTCCAAACGACAGAGCAGTTGGTCTCAACCTGGATTCAAGGCAACCGGGCCGCCATCGAGCACATCCTCGAGGTGCTGCTTGCCCATACGACGCCAGAGTTGCAGGCGCGCCGCAAGGAGATCCTTGACTACGCGTTGACCGAATTGGCCGCACGAGTGACCAACGCGGCGACCGACCCACAGCTGCCCCAGGTTTCGCTCAGCGAGCGTCTCGCGAACAAAGGCATCCTGCCGATGTTTGGCTTCCCCACGCGCGTTCGATATCTCTTCCATGACCGGCCCAGAGGTGTGCATGAATGGCCGCCTGAGGACGTGGTCGACCGAGAACTGGACCTCGCCATCAGTCAGTTCGCTCCGGGCTCCGAGACTGTCAAGGATGGTCTTGTTCATACCGCAGTCGGCGTAGTTGACTACCAGCCACGCGGCAACGCGGTGATTCAAGCTCAAAACCCGTTGGGCCCGCCTATCGCGGTAGGTCTGTGCAAGCGGTGCCAGGCCGTGAACGCATCGCCGCAACCGCCCGCCATCTGTTCGGTATGCAATGCCGGACAGCCAGACTATGAGTTGGTCACCCTGTCGCAACCACGAGGGTTCCGCACCGCCTATGGTGCGACGAGTCGCGATTTTGATGGCGTCTTTGAGTGGACCGCCCGCGCCTCACGACCGAAGATGAGCGTTCGTAACGTCCCAATGGTGCAATCCGCAAATTTCGAAGTCTGGAGCGGCTCCGACACGATCTACGTCGTCAACGACAACAACGGCAGGCTGTTCGACTTTCAGCGTCTGGCGCAGGAAGAGACTTGGGGAACGCAAGAGGCCTTCGAAAAGGTAGACATCCCGAACCCAAGGTTTGTGAACGGCGGTGTTGTCGACAGGCGTGCGCTTGCGTCGATCAAGCCCACCGACGTGATGTTGCTCGGGGTCTGGTCGTGGCCTGCGGGCGTGACGGCAACGCCCCTCGACGTAGCCGGTAGGGCAGCGCTTTATTCGTTCGGCTTTATGCTCCGTCGAGCTGCCGCCGTGCGGCTCGATATTCATGAACGTGAACTGAGAGTTGGGCTGCGCACGTTGCCTGATAGTTCCGGAGGGGTTACTGGCCAGGTCTTCATCTCCGACAGCCTAGAGAACGGCGCTGGCTACAGCTCAAGACTGGGAACGGAACTCGAGACGCGTGCGCTACTTGAGTACGTATGCGGTCATGATGACCCCGCCTTTCTGGGTCCTTTAGTTGCGACCGTTGACACTCACGGGAATCCGGCTCACGCCACACTCTGCCGAACATCGTGCCCTGACTGCTTGCGCGACTTCAGCAACCTCGCTTATCACAACATCCTCGACTGGAGGCTTGGTCTCGACATGGCCCGATTGGCGCTGAATGTCGACGCTACTGTCGATTTCTCTGAGTCCTACTGGCGGGGACTCGACACGTTGGCGGCAACCCCCTACTTTGACGCGCTTGGCTGGCAACAGACAAAGCTGGCTGGGTTGCATGGTGGGCGCCGGGGAAATGTGGTCGAGCTGATTGCGCATCCACTTTGGAGCACTGATCCGGCGAATCGGCACCCGCGACTTGAGGCGGCGATCGCAGAAGGGATATCCGCCGGATTGACAGTACGAACGAGGTCGTTGTTCGAGGTGCTTAGGCGTCCCTTCTGATGGGTTCGCTGGAGGCGATCTGCGCGGACATCTTGGCCATAAAGAAAGAGGCCGAGGAGTTGCTTAATCGCTCGTTGAAAGCCAGGATCGCCCAATGAAGAAAGCGGCCATCCGCAAACCCGCGAAGGCGCTCACGCCCTTGCCCGCGGCGGTACAGCGTGGTCTGCGCAGGCCGGTGGCACCCGTAGTGGACCGTGGCGCCATCCAACGCAAGGTAGGGCTGCCGGTCGATGGTTTGCAAGCGTTGCTACCGCCGAGACCGTCATGCTGCACAGTCTTGGGCGCCGCGTTTTTTTGACGCCATCGCCCAGCGGTAAGCTGACCATGTCGAGCCCTTGTCGGGATGCATGAGGCGAGATGGGTCAGGGTGAAGGTGGACCGCCAGAAAGCTTTCCGTCACGTACTTCCGCTCCTGGCCGGGAGCGGAAGTACGACTGCCGGTGAAGCCGACATGGCGTTCCTCCTACAGGCGCTGTAACCTGAAGCGCATCAAGCCACCTACGCCTCGCGCAGCAGCGCCCCCAACTCGTCGGCGCCGATCGGCTTGCCCTGGTCCTGGCCTTCGAGGATGCCGTCGGCCAGGCTGCGCTTGTCGCGGTGCAGCTCGACGATGCGCTCTTCGATCG
>Ga0105048_10013896_pt1 | contig 12561 bp, 13 predicted proteins | sample MAT05_FD_78382 | JGI IMG/M metagenome (GOLD analysis project Ga0105048, IMG submission 78382) | Freshwater microbial communities from Lake Fryxell liftoff mats and glacier meltwater in Antarctica - MAT-05 | ecosystem: Environmental > Aquatic > Freshwater > Ice > Liftoff microbial mat | place... | reverse complement strand
GGAAATTCACCCCGCCGCGTAACTTGTATACACATCCACACCAGTTGCCAATCCGGTTCCCATGCTCACCATCGCCGATGTCCGGGCCGCCGCCGACCGCATTCGTCCGGTAGTCCATCGCACGCCGGTTTTCACCTGCGAAACGCTGGACCGCCTCGCCGGACGACAGTTGCATTTCAAATGCGAACTGTTCCAGAAGACCGGCAGTTTCAAGTATCGCGGCGCGTCCAACGCCGTGCGGAAGTTGGACGACGCGACCGCCGCGAAGGGCGTCGTCACGCACAGCAGCGGCAACCACGGGCAAGCCCTGGCGCTCGCGGCGAAGGTGCCTGGCATCCCGGCCACCATCGTCATGCCGACGGTGGCGAGCGCGGTGAAGAAGGCGGCCATCCTCGGCTACGGGGCCAAGATCATCGAGTCCGGCACCAGCCTGTCCGACCGCGAAGCGAAGGTGGAAGAAGTGCGGGCGAAGTCCGGGGCGACGCTGGTGCCGCCGTTCGACCACCCGGACGTGATCGCGGGGCAGGGGACGGCCGCGCTAGAGTTACTGGAAGACGTTCCGACGCTGGACGCCGTGATCGCGCCCATCGGCGGCGGCGGCCTGATCTCCGGATTCGTCCTCGCGGCCAAGGGGTTGAACCCGAACTGCCGGGTGTTCGGCGCGGAGCCGACCGGAGCGAGCGCGGCCGCGCAATCGAAGGCCAGCGGCGACCGGGTGAAACTCGACGCCGTCGTCAGCATCGCCGACGGACTGCTGGCGAACTACATCGGGCAGTTGACGTGGCCGTACATCCGCGACGAGGTGGAGACGGTCTTCACCGTGAGCGAGGGGCAGATCATCGCGGCCATGCGGCTGGTGTGGGAGCGGATGAAGTTGGTCATCGAGCCGAGCGCCGCCGTCGGGGTGGCGGTGGCGTTGAGCGACGAGTTCAAGGCGCTGACGGGATTGCGCAAAGTCGGTATTATATTGTGCGGCGGCAACGTGTCGCTGGATAAACTGTATTGGTAAATCTTAACAACCGCTGGAGAACAACGTCATGATTCGCGCGTTCGCCGTCAGTCTTCTCGCCGTCAGTTTCGCGGCCGCCGCCGACCCGTGCGTGTCGGGGGTGCCGGTCGGCAAGCGGCCGGGGCCGTACAGTTTCCTCGTCGCCACCGGGCCGGAGCGGGGCAAGCAGACGTGCTACATCTGCGAGCAGGAGCAGAAGCCGACGGCGGTGGTGTTCGTCCGGACGCTGTCGCCCGAAGTCGGCAAACTGCTGGCGAAACTCGATGCCGAAGTGGCGGCCCGGAAGGGCACCGGGTTCAAGGCGTGGATGACCCAACTGGCGGAGAAGGCCGAACTGGACAAGTTGGCCAAGTGGTCGAAGGAGCAGGGCATCGGGGCCGTGCCGGTCGGCACGTTCGAGGACGCCGACGGCCCGCCCGCGTATCTGTTGTCCGCCGACGCGGATGTCACCGTGCTGCTGTTCGTGAAGGAAAAAGTGGTGTCCAACTTCGCCTTCCGCGCCGGCGAGTTGAACGCCGCCGCGACGGCCGCCGTGCTGAAGGCCGTGCCGAAGTTGTTCGACGCGAAGTGAAGTGACCCGCTTCACTTCGGCTCCGTCGCCTCCTCGGTGATCTTCATGAACAGGTCTTCCAGGTTGCCGTCGCTGGCGGCCTGGGAGCGCAATTCCGTCATCGTCCCGCAGGCCATCAGCCGGCCCCGGTCGATGATGCCGATGCGGTCGGCCAACTCCTGGGCGATGTCCAGCGTGTGCGTCGAGAGGAAAATCGTCATCCCGCCGGCGGCCAACTTCCGCAACAGCACCTTCAACTCGCGGATGCTCTTCGGGTCCAGCCCGACCGTCGGCTCGTCGGCGATGAGCAACTGCGGCTCGTGCGCCAGCGCCGCCGCGAACACCGTCCGCTGACGCATCCCGTGCGAATACCGCTCGGTCAGGTCGTCCACGAACTCTTCCAGGTGAAACACGTCGATGACTTCGGCGAGTTTCGGCCCGATGCGGTCGGGTGGGATCCCGTACAATTCGCAGGTGAAGCGGAGGAACTCGCGGCCGGTCAGTTTGTCATAAAGGAACGGCTGATCCGGGACGTAACTGATGAGTTTGCGTGCGTCATCGCCGTGGGTGCGCAGGTCGAACCCGCCGACCGTGACGGTGCCGGACGTGGGGAACAGCAGCCCGCACAGCATCTTGATGGTGGTCGTTTTGCCGGCCCCGTTGGGTCCGAGGAACGCGAACAGTTCACCCGTCGGAACGTTCAGGTTCAACCCCGCGACGGCCACCTTCGGCCCGTACTGTTTGGTGACATCGGCAATGGCGATCATGTGGGGGAATCTCTGGGCGAGCCGCGTCAGTGATGACGCGGGTTTGAACCGGAACCCGCGTCATCACTGACGCGGCTCGCCGGATCGTAATCACTTTACGGACAGCCGTTCGCCGGCGAGGCGGTGGTATTCGCCCTCGTCGATGCGCGCGAACCGCACGCGGTCGCCGACGCGGATCGGGAAGAAGCCGTCGGCCACGTTCACGACCGTCAATGGTGTTCGGCCGATCAAGTTCCACCCGCCGGGGCGGGGGAGCGGGTATAGGCCGGTTTGACGGCCGGTCAGCCCGACGCTTCCGGGTTCCACCCGCACGCGCGGGGACGGCAACCGGGGCACCCCGCACAGCGGCTCCGGCAGATAGCCCAAGTACGGGAAGCCGGGCACGAAGCCGATGGCGTGAACCGCGTAGTCGGTTTCGGTGTGCAGGCGAATCACGTCGTCGGGCGACAGTTGGCAATGCTCCGCGACGCGATCAAGGTCCGGACCGAATTCGCCGGCGTAGCAAACGGGAATCTTGTGATTGCGTCCGGCCAATTCCGCCAGTTGCGGCACGGGCAACTCGCGGAGCCAATCGAGGACGGCGGCGGAGCGGATGGCGTCGGCGTCGAAGAACACCCCGACGGAGGCGTAGGCCGGGACCACGTCTTGCAGCCACGGCGGGCCGGCGGCTCGCACCGCCGCCGCGAACCGGACGGCGTCCGGTTCGGTGGGCAGGTGCGCGAGCGCGGCCTGATCGCCCAGCGGGGCAGTTTCAAGTTCCAAGTTTCAAGTTCCAAGTCGAAGAGTGGGACGGGTTCGCCAAAATCCGTTGCCGCGCCTCATCTTTCTCTTCGACTTGGAACCTGGAACCCCTCAAGACGGGACGCCCCGGTCGAGCCGGCCGGCGGCTCCGAGTTCCTTCAACTTCTGGCGGATGTGGTCGAGCGCCTTTTCCAGCACCTTGTCCTTGTGGTTCGGGTCGAGCTTCTTGTCCCCCTCGCGGGGCGGGCGGGGTGCGCCGCCCTTGCCGGGCACTCGCTCCACCTCCCGTAGGTGCAGGAAGTATTGACGGTAGTCCTCCTCGCTCAATTTCACCTCCAAGCCGGCGTCCGGCTTTACCCCCCACGGATCGGTGTCCTTCGAGTCCGGCCACTTGTGAATATTCTTCCCGTCCGGCGTCAGCCATACGGCCGTGGTCAACTTCACCGCCGACGTGCCGCCGGGCAGTTCGAGGACGTTCTGCACGCTCCCCTTGCCGTAGCTCCGCTCGCCGATCACCACCGCCCGACCGTTGTCCTGAAGCGCGGCCGCGACGATCTCGCTGGCGCTGGCGCTGCCGCCGTTGACCAGCACGGCCATCGGGATTTTCGGGCTCTCGAAGTAGGTGCCGTCCTTCTTCGCCGACTCCTTGCGGCCGTCCTTGTTGCGGTCCTCGGTGCTGACGATGACGCCCCCGGCGAGGAACAGGTCGGACACCTGCACCGCCTCGTCGAGTAGCCCGCCGGGGTTGTTCCGTAGGTCCAGGATGAGGCCGCGCGCCTGCGCCTTTTCCAGTTCGGCCAGGGCCGCTTTCAACTCCGTCGCGGTCTTGCCGTTGAACCCGGTCAGGCGGACCAGGCCGATGCGGGCGGTCGGGTCGGCCAGGAAGTCCCAGTGGCCGGGGTCGTTGGCCTTGCGCTTCAGTCCCGAAACCGGGTGAATCTCGATCACCGCCCGCGTGAGCGTGACCGCTTCCGACTCCTCCTTCCCCACCCGGCGGACGGTGAGCGTCACGTCGGTGCCCGGTTTGCCTTTGATGGTGGCGCTGGCCGCGTCCACGGTCATGCCTTCCGTGCTGATGTCGCCCACCTTCAGAATCAAATCGCCGGCGTCCAACCCGGCCTCGTAAGCCGGCGTGCCGAACATCGGCTGGGAGATCATCAGGTAGTTCGTCTTCGGGTCCAGGCCGAGGTACGCGCCGATACCGCCGAACTTGCCGTCCGTTTCCTCTCGGAAGTGCTTCAGGTCGTCTTCGGTGTAGTAGGCGGTGTTGCGGTCGAGTTGATACAGGCCGCCGTTGATCATGTCCTTGACCAGCTTCTTCTTCATCTCCGGCGTGAGAGGGCGGTAATAGTTCTTGTCCACCTCGGCCAGCACGTCCACGATGTCGCGAACGGTCTGGAAATCCGCGTTCGGCGGCGGGGCCGTCCACGACACGACGGCCGTGAGCAGGACCAAGGCGGGCACCAGCAGTAGCCAGGCCAGATTGCGTTGGGACATTCCGAGCCTCATTACGAGCGATACAACCGTGACACTTTCCCCAGCTTCGCGCGGCTGGATGCGCGGATCATACCAGTTGCACCCGTCGCACGGGAGCCGAAGGGCGCGGGCAACACAACTCCGGCGGAAAACGCTGAAGTCGCTTTCCCCGGCCGGCCGGTGCCGGGTAATTTTTACCTAACGACCCAAATTACCCACGTCGCGCAGACCCGAAACGCGCGACAGTCACCGCAGGAGTGCGTTCAGTGTATACGCTCGTGTTGATGTCCGCGCTCGGCGGTTCGCCGGATTCCGCGCAGTTCAACGGTTTCTTCCGCGACCTGTTCAGCTTTCGCGGCGGGTGCCGTGGGACCGACGACCGCTCCATTAGCCGCGACACCGGCGGTTGTAGTTGTTCCGGCGGCGGGCTGTTCCACGGCGGCATCCGCAACTGGCTGAGCGGCGGTTCCTGCAGCGGTTGTTGCGGCGGGACTGGGCGGGCGGTGTCGCCCGCGCGGGCGGGCGGCGGGGCGTGCAACGGTCGCACCGGGTACGATAATATGGCGGCCGCCGACCGCGGGTACTCCTGCAGCGGCGGCGGATGCACGGGCTACCAGTCCTCTCCCGCCTACTCGAACTCCTGCTTCGGGTCGTGCATGGGTTCGACGGGAATGGGCGGGTTCGGCGCGCCGGGGATCCCCGGCGGCTTCGACACGCCCGGCACCATTCCGCCGACGACGATCCCGGACGACCTCGCCCCACCGCGCTCCACGCCGTCGTACTTCGGCGGCGAGTCGTACCCCATCGGGCCGCCCATCATCATCTCCCCGCCGTCCGGCTTCGACATCTACCCGATGGACCCGCCGACCATCAACCCGCCGAGCGTCGGCGAGGAGCGCGGGTCATTGAGCGTGGGCCGTGCCACGGGGAGCAGTAACCAGCGCGGTACGGTGCTGGTGAAACTGCCGCCGGATGCCAAGTTGTTCGCCGAGGGCCGCCGGCTGACGCAGACGGCCGGCGAGCGGAAGTTCGTCACCCCGCCACTGCCGCGCGACCGCGAGGCAGTGTACACGTTCCGCGTGGAGTACGTCCGCGACGGTCGGGTGCTGAGCGAGTCCCAGAAGGTGCAGGTGAAGGCCGGCGGGACGGCGACGGTCGAGTTCGCCGACCTGACGACCGCGCGGCCGAACACGAAGACGCCGGATTCCTACGCCACGGGTACGGCGTCGAAGAAGGTGCCGACCATCGCCCCGCCGGCGACGGACGTTCAACCGCTGCTGCCGCCGGTGACGGGCAAGCCGCCGGTGCCGCAAGATCGGGCGAAGATCGTGGTGAAGCTGCCGGAAGGCGCGACCCTGTATGTGGACGGCCGGCGGAACACCCGGTCGGAATCCGTCCGCGAGTTCACCACGCCGAAGTTGTCCGCCGGCAAGGAGTATGCGTACACGATGAAGGCCGAGTGGCGGCGGAACGGCCGGCCGGAGATGCAGGAGCAGCGGATCGAGTTCCGCGGCGGCGAGCAATTAACGGTGGACTTCACCACCGGGCCGAACGGCACCCAGCGGGCCAGCCGGTAAACCCGTGACTCCGGCAACACCACCATCGGGCGGCGGGCGCGAGACCAATCGCGCCCGCCGCCCGATTTTGTTTTTCAGTGGCTCCGGTTGGAGTTCCGCTTCGTATGGCACGATCCGTCCGGTACGATAACGGCGACGGGTGCCAAAACCTGACAATCCAAGCCAGCCCCGGCCATTCGCGAGGCGCACCATGATCCGCAAGTTCGACCCGCACGCCGTGCCGATTCGCACCGTCGCCGACTTATTGGAACGGCTAGGTGATATCCCGCCGGAGCGGGTCATCATGACCCCGTCGCCCGGCACCGCCACCGAGGAGGATGTCCTCCGATTGCTGGGAAACCCGACGCTGAAGGTCCGTGCCGAGTTGATCGACGGCACCCTCGTGGAGAAGCACATGGGCTGGCTCTCGTCGCTCGTCGCCATGGTTCTTGGCCATCGGCTCGTGAGCTTCATCGAGGCGACCAATCTCGGTGTCGTGGCGGGCGCGGATGGTCCCTATCGGATGACGGGGGGGAACGTGCGCATGCCCGATCTTTCCTTCGTGCCGTGGGAACTCATTCCGGAGGACTTCACCGCCCACGAAAAGATCGCCGACTTGCCGCCCGTCCTCGCGGTGGAAATCTTGAGCGACTCGAACACGCCCAAGGAGATCGCCACGAAGTTGGCCGAGTACTTCGCGCGGGGGTGCAAGCTGGCGTGGGTGATCGATCCGGCGACGGAGACGGCCACCGCGCACACGTCCGCCAAGCGGGGCAGAGCGATTCCCGCCGACGGCGAACTGACCGGCGGCAAGGTGCTGCCGGGATTCGCGCTGAAGTTGTCCGACCTGTTCGCCGCCACCAAGCGGCCGCAGAAAAAGTGAGGTATCCAGCCATGACGACGGAAGAACTCACCACCGAAGTGTTGGCGCTGAAGAAGGCACTTGCCGACCTCCAGCGCCGAGTCGGCGTGACCGGTCCAGTACCGAAACGCGGTTGGCTGCCGGCCGTACTCGGTCGGTTCAAGGACGACCCGGAGTTCGACAAGGCGGTCGAAGCGGGGAGGCGGTTCCGGGAGACCGGGTACGTCGCCCCCCCGGCCGAACGCGAGGACGGTGAGGAATGACACACCTCCTCGACACCGACCACGTCACGTTCCTCCAACGACAGGACGGACGCGAGTGGGGTTTGATTGTCGGCCACATCGCGCGGGTGGGCGAGGAGAAAGTCGCCGTTTGCGCCGTCAGCCTGCACGAGCAGATGATGGGGATTCACAACCAACTGAACCAGGCGAAGGATGCGGCCGAGTTGTCGCGATGGTATGAGCGACTGACGACGCTCTTTGAAGTCTACCACGCGATGAACCTACTCGGCTTCGATGCCGGGGCGGCGGCCCTCCTGGATCTGTTACGAAAAGCGGTGAAGCCCAAACTGAAGCCGATGGACTTGCGGATCGCCGCCATCGCCTTGGCGAACGACCTGACGCTCGTCACCCGCAACGCCTCCGACTTCGAGCGCGTGCCGAACCTCAAAATCGAAGATTGGACCCGCTAACCCTTTTCCACCAATACCCCATGCCGCTCGCCGGAATCATCCCGCCGCTCGTCACGCCGATGCACGCCGACGAGTCCCTCGACCTGCCCGGCCTGCGGGCGCACATCGACTTCCTCCTCGGCCACAAGGTCCACGGCATCTTCGTGCTGGGCACCACCGGCGAGTTCTACGCCCTCGACGACGGCGAGAAGCAGGCAGTCATCGCCGAGGCGGTGGCGCACTGTGGGGGGCGGTCGCCGGTGTACGCCGGCACCGGTGCGGAGACGACGCGCGAAGTCATCCGCCTGACGAAGCTGGCCGAGCGCGAGGGCGTCGCGGGGGTGTCGGTCATCACGCCTTACTTTCTCAAGCCGACGCAGGCGGAGATGGTCGCGCACTTCCGCGCGGTGGCCGAGAGCACGAGCCTGCCCGTCATCCTGTACAACAACCCGGCGACGTGCGGCGGGGTGAACCTCGAACCCGACACCGTGGCGAAGTTGGCCGAGGTGCCGAATATCATCGGCATCAAGGACTCGTCCGGCGACATGCAACAGATGTTGGAATTGTTGAAGGCAACGGACCCGGCCAAGTTCGCGGTGCTGAACGGGCGGGACACGCTCATCCGCGCGGCGCTGACGTTCGGCGCGGCCGGGGCCATCCCTGCGTGCAGCAACATCGCCCCGGACTTGTGCGTCGGGCTATATGACGCGGTGAAGTCCGGCGATGCGGCCGCCGCCGAGAAGTTCCAGGCCCGCATCGCGCTGTTGCGCATGACCTTCCCGCTGGCCACCGGCAACGGCGCGGCGAAAGAAGCGATGGCCCTACTCGGCCGACCGGCCGGCCCGTGCCGCGCCCCCATCGGCCCGATGTCCGCCGCTAACCGCGAGAAGTTGAAGGGCGTCCTTCAGGCCGCCGGGTTGATGTGACCGCGACCGACCTTCACCCCGTCATCGATTGCCACGCGCGCCGCAACCGTTGGCACACCGGGCCGGGCCAGGGGAAGTCGCGGTGGCTGAACTGCGTGGCGCACCGCGACACCCCGGCGACGCCGAACCCGGACCCGGCGAGTAGCACTTCCGTCACGCGGGCGTTGAAGGTGCCCCGCTCGACCGGATGGAGCGGCCGGCACAGCCCTTCAAAGTCGAACGCGGTTTCCACCCAGCCGAGGCCGAGTTTCGCACACGCCTCCTTCGCCACTTGCAAACTGATGGAGTCCTGCACCTTCCCGACCGGCGAGCGGTAGACCGTTTCGCCCGTCACGGCCAGCACCCCGCCGAGGGCGGTGTCGGCACTCGCCCCGTGCGCGTCCACGAGTACCGCCACCGCGCCAGGGTTTTGCTCGGCGGCCAGCTTCTCAGCCATCCACCAGTGCAGCCGGCTACGGTGCTTTACCCCGCCGGGCAACACCGACGACTCCGGCAGGGTGCCCACCACCGCCAGTGACACGCCGTTGTCATCGAACCGGGCGTACCGCTCCGTCGGCAGGCGGAAGGCGTGCATGACGAGCGTCGGCGGGCCGTTGTCGGGCGAGCCGACCATGTACCCCAGCGGGCCGGGGGTGGCGAACGTAATGAGCGCGAACTCGTCCTCGGCGGCGAGGAATTGCGCGTTCTCGGCGAGTAGCGTCTCGGCGGCGACGGTCAACTCCGCATCGGTGAAGTGCAACAGAATGTGGCAGGCGGCGCAGTCGCGCCGGAAGCGGGCGAGGTGGTCCGGCCAGCGGAACAGCGCGCGGCCGTAGGTGCGGGCGAAGTCCGTGACGGTGACGGCGGACACGATCCCGGCGTCGTTGAACGACACCGCCACCCCAGAGCGGGGGACGAGACGGCCGTTATGGAACGCCAGCGGTTCGAATGCCATGCGGATATGGTACCCGAAGAAGGACTGACCACAGAGACACAGAGAAGACAAGAGAAGCCAGTTATTCAAGACTTCGTCTCTCTCATGTCTTTTCTGTGTCCCTGTGTCTCTGTGGTTAGCTCTTCTGGATTACTTCCCCGTCGCCAACGAGCGGAAGGTGTCGCAGATGACCTTTGCCGCGTCCGGGCCGCAACTGTTCACTTCCCCGTATTGGCTCTGCTTCAGCCCGTAGCAGTACGGTTTCTTCTCGTCCCACTGCCGCTTCGGGATGAAGTACCCCAACTCGTCGTTGGCCAGCCCGATTAGCATCTTGTGCTTGCCCTTCATGCCCGGATAGATGGCCGGCTCGGTCGGGGCGTTCGGGAAGTCCGCGCCGGGGTCGGCCGGGGTCTGCACCTTGTCCAACACCAACTCCGGGTAAATCTCACCGGGGATCGCGGCGATTTCCAGGTCGCCGAGTTTCACGAACCCGACTTCGGACTTGATGCCGACCGGCTTGGCCGCGTCGAGGGTCGGCTTCCACTCCTTCGGGTGCGGGTCGCCGGTCCACGGGTACATGTCGCGATTCAGCACGCCGACTTGCTTGGCGAGGCGATACAACCCGTTCTCCACCGGCACCAGCACCGCCTTCGTGCGGATGTCGAACGGCACCAGCGACACGGCGGCCGAGTCGGCGACGGCCTTCACCGCCAGCTTGCCGACGCGGACGCCGAACTCTTCGGTTTTCTCAAAAGTACCGTCCTTCAACTCCTCTCCGCGCGCGTTCTTCAAAGGCACTTTGAGCGAACTCATCAGCCCGCCGACGGTGCCGGTGAAGTACGCCACCGGGCAGCCGTATTTATCGCGGACGTGCTTCACCGTGTACCCGACGTGGTCCGCGCTGACCTCGACGTTCTTGCTGCCGAGCAACTCCGGGTGGCAGTTCCATTGGATCAGAATGCCGAGCGGCTTCGCCGGCTTATCGGACTCCGCCGGGTCGAACCGGATCGCGACCAACTCCTCGTGCTTCACCACTGGCAGCCGGCTGTCATTGAGCAGGTCGCCGCCGTTCACGACGCCGATCTTCGCCACCGCCGCCCGCTTCGCTTTGTCCGCGTCCGTCACCGCTTTGACGATGCCCGCCTCGACGCTCGTCATGTACGCCGGATCGATGCCGGAGGTGAACGGCGTCCGCCCCCACAGTCCCAGGGTGTCCGGCCCCTCGTGGTTGTGAGTGCTGGACACGCAGACGTAATCGAAGCCCTTCAGTTGCTTGCGGACGCTCTCGATGACGGGGAAGAATAGTCCGACCACATCGACCGACACGAGGGCGATTTTCTTCGTCCCGTCGGTCAGCACCACGGCGCGGGCCATGATCGGGTCGTGAACCTTCTTCGCCTGCCGGTCGTGGCCGAACCCGGCCATGTACACCGGCTTCGCGCCAATCTTTGGGGAAACGTCCACCTCACCGAAGCCGACGGACAACTGCGGCGCGGCGACCGCGACGGCGGGCAACAGGAGGGACGCGACGAGAACGCGGAGCATGGGAGAAGTCCTGGGAGTGGAGGACCGGAAACGGGCCGATCTCCTAAACTGTATCGAACGCTCGCCGTCCGCGCACGGGGTTTCACGCATGGCCGCCATCGTCGAAGTCGTCGATCTGTACAAGGATTACTTCATGGGGGACGTGACGGTGCCCGTCCTGAAGGGGCTGAACTTACAGTTCGAGGAAGGGGATTTCGTGGCGCTGATGGGGCCGTCCGGGTCGGGCAAGTCCACCCTCATGAACATCCTCGGCTGCCTGGACCGGCCGACCGCCGGGCACTATTACCTCCGCGACCGGGATGTCGCGTTGCTCAGTGACGACGAGTTGTCCGACGTGCGGAGCGGCTACCTCGGCTTCATCTTCCAGGCGTACAACCTGCTGCCGCAGTACACGGTGGTCGAGAACATCGAGTTGCCGCTGGTGTATCAGGGGGTGAAGTTGGGGGCGGAGAGCAAGCGGCGGTGCGAGGCGCTGGCGGAGATGGTGGGCCTCGGCAGCCGGTTGGACCACCGGCCGTTGCAACTGTCCGGCGGACAGCAGCAGCGGGTGGCCATCGCCCGGAGTTTGGTGAACGACCCGTCGGTGATCTTGGCCGACGAGCCGACGGGGAACCTGGACAGCCGCACCAGCGACGAGATCATGGAGATGCTGCGGAACATGAACCGGGACGGGAAGACCATCATCATGGTGACGCACGAGAACGACATCGCCGCCCACGCCCGGCGGGTGGTCCGCCTCCGCGACGGGATGGTCGAGAGCGACGTGCGGAACGATTGAGATTGACCGAGCCGGACGCGTGAGCGACGGTCTGTGATAGACCGTCGCTCACGCGTCCGGCTCGGTAAAAAGCCGTCGCCCACGTTTACGAAGATCAGGCGTAGAAGATCGGCACGTTCACGTCGTAGAACTCGGCCTCCAGGTACTCCAGCGCGAGGGCGAAGTTGAGGATGGCGATGTCGTTGTTGCGGGACGGGGTGGTGCTGAACGTGAGCGGCGGGCCGCCGTTCAAGTCCTGGATGAACGGGCCGGCCAGGTTCACCACTTGGTCGATGGTGAGCGGCTGCTCGAACGTCTGCTCCTTGCCGAACACGCTGTCCGTGCTGATGCCGTTGAACAGCACGTTCAGGTAGCCGGCGTGCCGCGCCTCGATCAGCGCGATGGACGCGGCGGCGGCCAGCACCTGCCGGCTGAAGATGACGGGAGCGGCCCCGGCGTACGCGCCCACGCCGGTGTTCTCCAGGGCCAGCGCCACGGTGGCGAAGGCCGTCACGTTCGGCTGGCGGATGCCCTTGAAGTTCGGCTTCGGCCGCGGCGTGCCGCCGAGGTTCGTGATGAGGCCGACGACGGCGGTGACGTGCGCGTCCTCGTGGTCCTGGATGGCCTGGAACTGGGCGCGGTTCCAGTTCGGGTACAGGTTGGGGGGGCCGCCGTTGCCGGCTTGCGCCGTCCCGCCGGTCAGGCCGACGCCCGCTACGGCCGCGGCCGCCGTCGCCGCCATCCCGCCGGTCAGGAACCGCCGCCGGTCGGCCGCGCCGACCGTCTGGG
>Ga0105048_10013895_pt1 | contig 12561 bp, 6 predicted proteins | sample MAT05_FD_78382 | JGI IMG/M metagenome (GOLD analysis project Ga0105048, IMG submission 78382) | Freshwater microbial communities from Lake Fryxell liftoff mats and glacier meltwater in Antarctica - MAT-05 | ecosystem: Environmental > Aquatic > Freshwater > Ice > Liftoff microbial mat | place... | reverse complement strand
GCGCTCCAGCGACGCAAGATCATGAGGAAAGCCCGCTCCAAGAAGAAGCGACCGATCCTCCTTGCAGACCTGGAACGTCGCTACCGCGAATCGCCTACACTTTAGCCTTCTGTCAGGTCGTTGATAAAAAACACCGCCCCGAAATCGGGGTGGTGTTGAGGGGTACTACGGGGGGTGCCCCGAACAGAGCGGGTCGTGTCAGCGCGGGCCGGGCTTGAGCCGCCGCTGGACCTGGCTGACCAGGAGTGGCGACGCCCGGAGGATGCGGATCAGCTTCTGCTCCACGTGTTGCGACGGGGTGAGCGCGGCCCGGTCGTCGGCCACCAGCGTCTCTTCCTGATAGGGAGCGGCGGCGGTGCCGGCAGACTGGCGACGGTCGGCAGTTGGAAGGGTGTTATTCACAGTGCTCCTCACGTTTGACCGGAAAGGTCGGCACCGTCGATGCAGACGGCGTGCCAATCCCGACGCCTTTCCCGGTTCAAACGCTTGACCTGTAGCACACCGACCCTTACCGCCTCCCCATAATAACCCGAACCCGGTGTTCGCCCCCGTCGTCGCGCAGGGGAATCCTCGTGTCGGGAAGCCTTGTGTCGTCCAGCCACACCTCGACCACCCCGCTCTCGACGCCTGCCGGGTTCTCGACCGCGCAGCGGTACAGGGTGTTCCAGTGGCGGTACTCGACCTCGAAGCCCGGCCAGCCGCCGGGGATGCGCGGGTCGAAGCTCAGGGTGTCGCCGCGCTTGGTGAACCCGAGGAGGGTTTCGAGCGCCGCCCGGTAGAGCCACGCGGCCGACCCGGTGTACCACGTCCACCCGCCCCGGCCGACGTGCGGCGGCACCCCGTACACGTCGGCCGCGACGACGTAGGGTTCGACCTTGTACCGGGCCACCCCCTCCGGGGTGGCGGCGTGGGCGAGCGGGCTGAGCATCTGCCACAGCGCCAGCGCGTCGGCCCCGCGGCCGAGGCCGGCCAGCGCCTGCACTAGCCAGATGGCCGCGTGGGTGTACTGCCCGCCGTTCTCCCGGATGCCGGGGACGTACCCCTTGATGTACCCGGGCTGGCGCGTGCCCGTATCGAACGGCGGGGCGAACAGCTTCACCAGCCGGGCCGCCGGATCGACCAGCAGGCGGACGGCCGCCTCGACCCCGCGCCGCGCCCGCTCCGGGTCGCCGGCCCCGGACAGCACCGCCCACGACTGCGGCAGCGAGTCGATCCGGCACTCGTCGTCGGCGTGCGACCCGAGCGGGGTGCCGTCGTCGAACCACGCCCGCAAGTACCAATCGCCGTCCCAGGCGTGGGCCTCGACCGCCCCGCGCAGCTTTTCGGCCAGGTCGCGTTGCGCGGCGGCCACCGGCGCGTCGCCCCGGGCCTCGGCCAGCTCCGCGAACCGGGTGCGGACGAGGATTTGGAACCACCCGACCCAGACGCTCTCGCCCGCCCCGCCGGCCCCGACCAGGTTCATCCCGTCGTTCCAGTCGCCGCACCCCATTAGCGGCAGGGCGTGCGCGCCGAACCGCTCGCCGTGGGCCAGCGCCCGCAGGCAGTGGCCGTACAGCGTGTCGCGGTCCTCCGAGACTTCCGGCAGGAAGTATTCCTCCTGCTCGGCGGGCTGGAGCAGCGGGCCGCGGACGAACGGCACCTGCTCCTCCAGCACCCCGGTGTCGCCGGTCACTTCGACGTACCGGGCGACGGCGTAGGGGAGCCAGAGGAAGTCGTCCGAGAAGCGGGTGCGGACCCCGCGGCCGGCCGGCGGGTGCCACCAGTGCTGGGCGTCGCCCTCGGGGAACTGGTGCGCGGCGGCCCGGAGCAGGTGCGCCCGGGCCTCGCCCGGCTCGGCGTAGAGCAGCGCCGTCGCGTCCTGCAGCTGGTCGCGGAACCCGTACGCCCCGCCCGACTGGTAGAACGCCGTCCGCCCCCACACCCGGCAGGCGAGCACCTGGTACGGGAGCCAGCGGTTGACGAGCACGTCGAGGCCCGGGTCGGGGGTCGTCACCTTCACCACCGAGAGGCGGCGGTCCCAGGCGGCGATCACCTCGCGCAGCGCCGCCTCGGCGTGGCGCGGGTCGCGGTAGCGGGCGGCCAGGGCGATCGCGGCCGGGGCGTCGGCCGCCTGCCCGACGGCGAAGACCACGTCGGCCGACTCCCCGGGGGCGACGGCGAACCGGCCCATGACCGCGGCGCACGGGTCGAGGCCGGGGCCGGCGTACTCGCTCAGCCCGACCCGGCCGAGGGCGGCGGGGTTGGCCGGGGAGCGGTTGCGGCCGAGGAACTCGCGGCGGTCGGCCGTCACCGTCCGGGGGCGGAGGCTGGTGTCGGCGAACGCCACCCGCCCGCCGAAGTCGGCGTCCCACGCGCACCGGGCCAGGAGCGTCCCGCTCCCCGGGTCGATCTCGGTCACGACGAACGGGGCCGTCTGGGTCGGGGTGGTGCCGAGCACCCACTCGGCGAAGAAGGTGGCCGACAGCTGGCGCGGCCGGCCGCCCCGATTCGTCACCCGCAGCCGCAGCACCTTCACCGGGTCGGCGGCCGGGACGAACGCCGTCAGCTCGGCCACCAGCCCGTCCCGCTCGGCCGCGTAGGAGGTGTACCCGGGGCCGTGCCACACCCCCGTCGGCCCGCCGGCCGGCCGCGGGGTCGGGGTCCAGAACAGGCCGGTCTCGTCGTCCCGGAGGTACACGACCTCGGCCGGCGGGTCGGTCACGGGGTCGTTGCCCCACGGCGTCAGCCGGTTCGACTGGCTGTTCCCGGCCCAGGTGGTGCCCAGCCCGGCGTCGGTCGTCAGGCACCCGACGGCCGGGTTGGCGATCACGTTCGCCCACGGTGCCGGCGGGGTGCCGGTGACGACGTACTCGCGGCCGTCCGGGGTGAACCCGCCCGTCCCGTTGTCGAACAGCAGCCCGGGGATGGCCGGGCGGTCCGGCTGCTCCGGCTCGGCCGGGCGAACGGGGACGAGAGCCGGGGGCAGCTGGCGGCCGCGGCCGAGGGCGTCGGCCTGGTCCGCGAGCGGGCCGTGGTCGCCGTACAGCACCACCCGGGCGGTGGCGAGGATCAGCGTCCGGTCCGGGTCGCCCGGCTGCACCTTGCGGACGAACACCCCGCCCGGCTTGTCCATCACGTCGCGCCCGTCGCTCGCCCGGACCAGGGTGGCGAGGTCTTGGTACAGCTCCTCCCGGTAGCTCGCCGGGCGGTCGGCCAGCAGCACCAGATCGACCACGAACCCCCGGCCGCGCCAGAAGGCGTGGGCCTTGAGCGCCTGCCGGGCGAGGGGCAGGCCGTCGGCGTCGGCCACGCACACGCACACCACCGGCCGGTCGCCCGAGATACCGTACCGCCACAGCCCCGGCTGCCCCTGGCGGTTCTCCCGGAGGGCGGCCCCGGCCCGCAGCGCCGCCGGCGGGAACAAGACGTGCCCGGCCAACCGCTGGAACAGGTGCGACTCGGTCGGCAGCAGGCCGAGGTGGCGCAGCTCGACCCGCCCGTGCGCCCAGGCCAGGTCGAACGCCCGGGCCGCCGCCGCCGTCGCGTGGAAGTTGTCGGCCAGGGCCAGGGCCGCCTCCCGGGTCTGCAACACGGCCGTGGTGAACACCAGCGTCGCGCTCGTGCCGGGGGCCAGCGTCACCGCCTTGCGCAGCGCGAACACCGGGTCGAGGACCGGGCCGACGGTGCCGGTCAGCCGGCGCGTCAGCGACTCCGGCTCGGCCGGCGAGCGGCGGCGGCCGAGGAACTTCGCCCGGTCCGTCTCGTACTCGGTCGGGCCGGCGGTCGCCGCGTCGGTCGCCAGAACGTGGACGGCGTAGATCGGCGCTTGCCCGGCCGCCCGCGGCCGCCGCCGGCAGAGCAGGGCGTCCCACCGGGGCACCCACTCGGTCTCCAGGAACAGCTTGCCGAACGCCGGGTGGGCCAGGTCGGCCCGCGGGTCGGCCAGCACCACCTCGGCGTAGCTCGTGACCTCGACGACGTGCGGCTTGGTGTCGTGGTTCACCACCGTCACCCGGCGCACCTCGGCGTCCTGGTCCGGGACGACGGCGACTTCCAGGAGCGTCTCGACACACCCGTCGCGGCGGCGGAACTCGGCTTTGTCGGCCGAGAAGACGACCTCGTAGTGGTCGGCCGGGGCGGCCAGCGGGTGGTGCCCGGCCGACCACGCCCGCCCGGCCGTCCGGTCGCGGAGGTAGACGAAGCTGCCGGTGTTGTCGCGGGTCGGGTCGGCCCGCCAGCGGGTGACGGCAGTCCCCCGGTAGGTGCTGAACCCGCCCCCGCCGTTCGTCACCATGACCGTGTAGTTGCCGTTCGAGAGCAGGTGCGGGCGGGGGGCCGGGGTGTCGGCCGTGGTCAGCCGCCGGCTCGTCGCGGCCGCGTCCCCGGTCTGCGGGGCGGCCTCCGTCTCGGTGTCGTCGGCCCGGAACTCCGGGGCGTCGAGCGGGACGCGCTCCTGGAGCAGCAGCTCGACCGCCCGGACGGCCGGCTCGGCGTGGAGCCGGCGGCAGTGGATGTCGTCGGTCAGCCGGTTGGTGATGGCGCACAGGGCCATCCCCTGGTGGTGGGCCATGTACGACCGGACGACCTTGCACCGCTCGCCGCGGCCGAGGCGGGCGGGGGTGAAGTCGATCGCCTCGTAGAACCCGTGCGGCCCCTCGCCCCCGGCCGCCCGCAGCCCGGCGAAGTTGGCCACCGCCGCCGGGGCGTCGGTCATCGCCGCCAAGAGCGTGGCGTAGGGGGCGACGACCAAGTCCTTCCCCAGCCCGCGCTTGATCCCGAGGCCCGGCACCCCGAACGACTGGTACTGGTAGTCCCCCTCCGGGCTGAGGACGTGGAACCCGGACTCGGAGACGCCCCACGGCAGGCGCGTCTGCCGCCCGTACTCGCGCTGGCGGGCGACGGCGGCGGCCTGGGCGGTGTCGAGCATGGTGCCCCGGACCGGGGCGAGCAGCAGCCGCGGCATCAGGTACTCGAACATCGTCCCGCCCCACGACAGCAGCCCGGGCCGGCCGGCCGCGTTCGTCCCCGGGCGGCCGAGCCGGAACCAGTGCTTCCGCGGCACCACCCCCCGGGCGACGGCCAGGAAGCTGGTCAGGCACGCCTCGGACGCGATCAGGTCGTAGTGGGCCGTGTCGAGCCGTTCGAGCGGGACGTTGTACCCGATGGCGAACAGGTCGCGGGCGTCGTTGTAGAGGAAGCGGAAGTCCATCCCGTCGGCGAACCGCCCGGCCCGGGCGGCGAGGGCGGCCAGCCCGCCGGCGACGCCCGCCGCCCCCGACCGCTCCAGCGCCGCCGCCAGCGCTTCGAGCGGCGCGCGGCCCTCCGCCGGGGCGGCGAGCGCGAGGGCAGCGAGGTCGGCGTGGAGGGTGGGCAGCCGGTTCGCCCACCGCCGCACCCCGGCGGGGGCGTTCAGCTCGTCCAGCAGCGGGGCGAGGCGCGCCCGCGCGTCCGCATCGGTCGGCGGCAGCGCGGACCCCTCCCCTAAGAAGGGAGGGGAGACGGACGACGAGCCTTCGGCTCGTCGGTCTTCTCTGGCTCCCCCTTCCCTCTTAGGGAAGGGGGTTGGGGGGTTAGGTTCTTCTCGTCCCCGCACCGCCCGCAGCTCCGCGAGCCACGGGCAGACGGCCGCGAGTTCGGACCGGACCGCCGCCACCTGCGCCGCCACCGCCCGCGCCCAGTAGGCCGCGTCGCCGGCCGGGACCGGCAGGGCGCGGGCGAGCTTGTCCGCCCCGTCGAGCCAGTCGGCCCACGCGAGCAGGCCGGCGGGCGGGGCGGCGAGGTGCGCCCGCAGCGCGTCGGCGGCCCCGGCGGGCAAGCCTTCTGCGGCGAGGCCGAGGGTGACGAGCAAGCCCCCGGCCGCGGCCGGCGACGGCACCGGCGCGTCGGCCTTCTCCGCGAGGCCGTTCTTGACCGCCAGCAGGCACCCGAGCAGGTTGCCGCTATCGACCGTCGAGACGTAGCTCGGCGGGAGCGGGCGGAGGGTGGTCGTCTCGTACCAGTTCAGGAAGTGCCCGTGGTGGCGCTCCAGCCGGTCGAGGGCGTCGAACGTCCGCCCGAGCGTGGCGACGAGGTCGGCCAGAGTCGCGTGCCCGAGGTCGTGGGCCGACAGGACCGAGAGGGCGAGCAGGCCGACGTTCGTGGGCGAGGTCCGGTGGGCGACCACCCCCTTCGGGTCTTCCTGGTAGTTGTCCGGCGGGAGCCAGTTGTCTTCGGCCGTCACGAACGTCTCGAAGAAGCGCCAGGTCTTGCGGGCGGTGCGGCGCAGCTCGGCCTCGTCGGTGGCGGACAGCGGCGGGACGGTCTCCCGGAGCGGGCGGCTCACCCACCACGCGACGACCGGCGACAGCCCCCATGCCAGCAGCCACGGCAGGGCCGCCGGCAGCGCCTCCGGCCGCGCCCACGCGACCAGCGAGCCGACCTCGGCCGCGACCGCCACGGCCGGGAGCATCGACCGGACGAACGGCCCCAGCCCGCCGCTGAGCCGGGCCTCGGTCGCCGCCGCCGTCTCCCATTCGAGCATCCGCTTCCGCGACACGGCCAGCCGGTACAGGGTGCGGGCGACCGCGTCGAGGGCCAGCGCCGCCTGGTTCGCCAGGAAGACGGCCGCCAGCCCGACCTGCCCGGCCGTCGCCGGCAGGCTCTGCCGCGCCCCGCGCACCGCCGTCCGCGGCGACCCCCCGGCCAACACCGCGAGCAGGTAGCCGAGCACCTGGAACCCGAGCGGCACCGCCAGCACCGCGAAGGCGGCGACCGACCACGCCCACGCCGGCCCGGGCAGAACGGTCCACCCCAGCGCCAGCGCCAGCACCAGCGCCGCCGGCACGAGGCTGCGGCGCAGGTTGTCGAGAATCTTCCACCGGCCGAGCGGGGTGAGGACGTTCGGTTTCCGGCCGTCCGGCGTCGGCACCGTCCTACCGAGCCACGGCAGGAGCTGCCAGTCGCCCCGCACCCAGCGGTGCTCGCGGCGGGCGTAGGCGTGGTACTTGGCCGGGAAGTCGTCGAACACCTCCACGTCGGTCGCCAGCCCGCACCGGGCGAAGTTCGACTCGATCAGGTCGTGGCTGAGCACCCGGTTTTCGGGGAACGCCCGCCCGGCGGTGGCGCGGAAGACGTCAACGTCGTACAGCCCCTTGCCGGTGAAGGTGCCCCACCCGAACAGGTCCTGGTACACGTCCGACGCGGCGCTGCTGTACGGGTCGATCCCGGCCGACCCGGCGAAGGTGCGGGCGAACCGGGACCGCAGCCCGGTGCGCGGCAGGAAGCTGACGCGCGGCTGCAGCACCCCGTACCCGGCGACCACCCGCCGGCCGTCGGCCGACAGCACCGGGCGGTTGAGCGGGTGGGCCAGGGCCGCGACCAGCCGGCGGGCGGCGTCGCGCGGCAGCACGGTGTCGGCGTCGAGGGTGAGGACGAACTTGATCCCCAGCGTGGCGGCGTCGTCGGACCGCACCGCGTAGGTGGTGTTCGGGTCGCCCCGCAGGAGGCGGTCGAACTCTTCGAGCTTGCCGCGCTTCCGCTCCCACCCCATCCACACGCCTTCGGCCGGGTTGAACAGCCGCTTGCGGTGGAACAGGAAGAACAGGTCCGGGCCGCCCCGGGCGTAGCGCTCGTTCAGCGCGCGGACGCCGGCGAGGGCGGCGGCCACGAGCGCGTCGTCGGCCGGGGCGGTCTCGGCCGGGGCGTCGGCCCAATCGGTGAGGAGGGCGAAGCGGAGCTGCGGGTCGGGGTTGGCGAGGTAGTGGAGTTCGAGGCGCTCGCGCAGCGCCGCCACCCCCTCGGCCCGGGCGAGCATCCCGGGGATGACGACGGCGGTGCGGAACTCGGGCGGGATGCCGGTGGCGAAGTCGAGCTTCGGCAGCACCCGCGGGGGGAGCACCCGGCAGACGAGGTAGTTCACCACCGCGACCGCGGCCTCGCCCGCCGGGAAGAGCGCGACCAGCCCGACGGCGAGCAGGGCCCACGGGCCGGCCCCGACCCCGGCGGCCAACCACACGGCGAGCGCCACCAGCCCGCCGGCGACCGCCGCCAGCCCGCCGAAGTACGCGGCGTGCGGGCGGTCGGTGAGCCAGCGTCGCCAGCGGTCGCGGAACGGGAAGCGGCACGTCAGGGTGTGGGCCAGCGCCGCCCGGCCGTCGTCGATCAGGTGGTAGCCGACGTGCCCGCGGCGCGGGTCCGGGTCGGCCGCCGCCCGGGCCACCGCGAGCCGGGCGACCTCGACCTCGTCGCGGCGGGCGGCCTTCGCCATCCGCTCGACCGCCTGCCGGTAGCGGTCGCGGGTGGCGAATTCCTGCCGCCGGTACACGCCCGTCGGTTCCGCCCGCAGCACCGCCTCCACCGGGCTGGCCTGCTCGAAGAACTCGGCCCAGTCGATGGCGTTGAGCAGGCGCAGGCTCGTGACGCAGTTGCCGACCGAGACCTGGTTCGCCGCCTGCCGCCGGTGCTCCCGCCGCAGGGCGTCGGCCGGGTCGCCGGGGGGCCGGGCGGTGTCGACCGGGGGGGCGTCGCCGAGGTCGCGGATGGCCTGGTGCCACGCCACCAGGAAGGCGTCCGACGGCCGCTCCGGGAGGGGCACGCGCAGCGCCCCGCCGGCCGCCCGCCGCACCCACTCGGCGGCCCGCACCCGGTCGGTCTGCGACGCCAGCAGCTGCGCCCCGAGCCGGCGGAGGTTCTCGATCAGGGCGAGCCGGAGCATCGTCGGCACGGCCCAGATTTCCCCGGTAACGAGCGGGGCGACCTCCTGGAAGGCGCGGACGAAGCGGAGGATTTGGGCGTCGTCGAGGTGGCTGTCGGTGTGGGCGAGGAGGGTGACGGCGACGGCGTACACCCGGGGGAACCCGGCCCACGACCCGGCGGCGACGACCGGAAGCTCGTCGGCGTAGCCCCGGGGCAGGTCGGTGCGGATCTCGCGGAGGACTTCCTCGATGACGAAGAAGTTGTCGAGCAGCCACTCGGCGTCGGGCATGAGCGGCTCGTCGCGGGCGGCGGCGGCGGCCGACCCGTCGCGGGCCTTGCGGATGACGCGCTCGTTGTCGCGGAGGCGGCGGAGGAGGCGGCGGGAGCCGAGCCGGGCGGCCGGCCGCCAGTCGGCCGCGACGCGCCGGGCGAGGCCGGCCAGGTGGTCGGTCCCGAGTTGTTCCGAGCGGAACGGGTCGTCGGGGGAGGCGGGGGAGATGTCGGCGGTGGAACCCGAGGTCGCGGGAGCGTTCATTCACTGCCCTGTGAGCCGGAAAAGCTGCACCGCCGACTGCAAACCAGGTGCCGGGCCCGGCCGAGCGTCCCCGGGTCATCTCAGAGTGTATGCGGGAAACTACCCATTGTCGCCCGCCCGTGCCCGGGCGACCTAACCCACGCGGTCGTGAAGCCGCTGGTGGCGGGTGCCGACCGGCCGACGTTCGCCCTCGACGACACCCCGGCCGAGCGGTCCGGGCGGCACGTGCAAGGGGCGGGCCACCTCCACCACCCGACGCCGGGGCCGGCCGGCGGGCCGTTCGCCTTCGGGCACGTGTGGGTCGTCCTCGGGCTCCTCGCGGCCCACCCGTCCTGGGGGGTCGTCGCCCTCCCGCTCCTGGCCCGGCTGTACGAACGGCAGTGGAGCCTCCCCGGCATCGCCCTGGCGGGCCGGCGTTCCGGACCAAGTTGGAACTGGCCGTCGAGTTGATGTGGTGGGCGGTGTCGTGGCTCGGGCACCCGGGCAAGTCGGTACGGGTGGTGGCCGACGGGGCGGCCGCCAAGGCCCCGGTCCTCAAGCCCCTGCGGACCCTCGCGGCGACCGTGGTGCGCGGACTCCGGAAGGACTCCGCCCCGTGGACCGTCCCCGGGCCACGGGTGCGGCACCGGCCCGGCCCGAACCGGGGCTACGAGGAGCAAGGGATCGACCTAGCCGAGCGGGCCGGGCAGCGGCGGGGGTGGGCGACCGGGACATTCACCTTGGACGGGAAGGCGACGGCCAAGCGGTACAAGACGGTCCTCTCGACGTGGCGGCCGGCCGGGGGCGCGATCCGGGTCGTCCTGGTGGATGAGCCGACCGGGTGGGCCAGTGTCGGGGCGTTCCACGTGTGCCTGTGGACGTTCACCCCGACCGAGGCGTGGGCCTGGGGGCCGGACGCGGACGGGTTGGTCGGGCACCGCAGGGCATACCCGAGGGCCGACGACTCGCGGCGGCCGAGTCACGCGGACAAGCGGCGGGCGTGGCGGCGGGAATGGCTGGCCGAGCAAATCCACACGGTTCTACGTCCGGGGCTGACCGAGACGGAAATCCGGACGGCTACGGAACGCCTACTGGACCTCGCCGCGTGATCGTGAGGACAATGCGGAAAGAGCAGACAAAATGGCGAATGACCCCAAAATCGACATTCGCAGCGTGTCGATTTTGGGGTCAGCGGCAAAGGACCGAATCGGCCCCTTAATTTGGGGGAAGGAGAGGAACGACCCTTCCCCCCCCGAACCACGACACGCTCCGAACGCTGACGCGTGCTCGCACTCGACGGTTCGCCTGTCACGTCCCTCTCGATCGCATCCCTCGCCATCACCCTTCACCGCGTCCGCTACGTGCATCGGCCGGGCGGCCGGGGCGGAACGCCCGCCGCCGCCGCGGGCCGACGAACCGACGGGCCACCCCCCACGTGCATCGGCCGGGCGGCCGGGGCGGAACGCCCGCCGCCGCCGCGGGCCGACGAACCGACGGTTCCCCTCCCAACACTGCATGCCCTCCCCAACGCACTTCGTCTTGCTTCCGCTTCCCAATCGTTCATGAGGATGTTCCTCCTGAACTACAGCGCTTGTCCCTTCCCTTCCCGCGTGACGTTCGAGCCCGTCGGCGTGTCCCTCTCCTCATACGTCTTCCCGCCTGTCCTCCTGTTCATCCGCCCGATCGTGGTTGCCCGACCCGTCGGGGTTACTGCCTGTCATTTCTCTTTCCATCCCGCCCCCGTCCCCGCTTCCTTCGCCCGGTCGTGGTCCCGGTAGGGTTGTCGCCGGGCGTTTCTCTTTTCGCTTCGCCGTCGTCGCGCTCCTTCCTCTGCCCCGTCGTTCACGTTGTCCCCGCCGCCGTCCTCCCGGCGACTCGCCCTCCGTGCCGTCGTCGCGTTCCTTCCTCGGTCCCGGCGGCTCGTCCTCCGCTCCGTCGTCGTCGCCGTCCTCCCGCCGGTCTGCCGTCTCGTCGGGCCGCCGGTCGCGGCCTCGCCACCCCGCCGCCTCGGGCGTTCGTGACTCGGTCCCGTCTCGCCTTCTCGCCACGGGCCTTTGTCCCGCCGGGACCGTCCCTGCCGGTCGATCCCCGTGAGCGGAGGCGTCCCCAGCGACCGATACACCGGGCATAGTCCTAATACCGGTATTATAAATCTTGCCGGTCCTCGCCGGGTGGTGCCCGTGCCGCCGGCGGTGAATATCGGCGTCCCGAGGCGACCTCGGCGGGTGCTTGGACGCCCAGCCCGGTCGTCAGTCGAGTCCCCGGAGGCGACGGCGGAAGAGTCGGCGAGTCGTGCCGCCGCGGCGTCGGGGACGACGGCGGTTTCTACGCGACAGCCGTCGATGTCGGGCTCGGGCGAGGAGGACGGCCGCTGGTCGAGAGCCGGCTCGTTGCCGCCGGCCGACGACGGTCGTCGCGGCGGGCCGAGTCGGACGGGTTGAGTGGTCTCGCTTCGAGGCTGGGTGGGCGGCGACGGGTACGGCCGTGTTGTGGCTCGCCGACTCGTGCCCCGGAGCTGGTGGACGCGACCGCCGACGGGGATCGAGGCCGAGGCGGTGACGGCCGCGTCCGCCGTACCGCCCGCCGATACGATGACGGCCGTGTCCGGGTCGACGACGGGGCTTAGGAACCGTCCACCTGCTACTCCGCGTTCTGATCGGTTGCCGTACCATACCCGAGACGCCCAGGAGCTCTCGGCATGGAACGCCCCCTCCACCACTGCCCGCCCCCGTGGACCCCGCCGGCCCCGGAGGTCCGGCAATTACAGGTGTTGGGCCGCCGCCGGGACGACTCGCGGCAGCTCGCCGCCCACGAGAAGGCCCGGCTCGACGCCCCGCTACTGACCCCGGCCGCCTGCAAGTCCGTAGCCCGCGTCGTCAAGCTCCCGGGGAAGGAGGCCGGTGCCATGCAGACGGCGGCAGACGCCCTCATCGCGGCCACCCCGGGCCTTGCCGCCGACGCCGGGTTGCTGGCCTCGATCCCCGGGGTCGCCACCTAGACCGCCTCGACCGTCCTGGCCGAACTCCCGGCCGTCGACCAGGTGCCCCGCGCCCAGGCCGCAGCGGCGTACTGCGGCCCCTCCCCGCGGGGGTTCTAGAGCGGCTCGACCAACGGGTTACCGTTACGCGGGATCGGGTCGTCGTTAGCGAGAGAGATGAACTGGGGAAGTTGGTGCTTCTCGAAAAGTTCCGCACGCGTCTCGTGGGCCGACTTGGCAATGATATATTAGACTCGTTGCGCAATAGCGGGCGATTGGCTATTTGTACTGCATGACGAATCACGAGAAGTTGCGTAACCCTTCAGCCTCCTGAACTGGCCTTGCGCTTTTCGGCGGGATGACGAGAATGCGCGGGCATGCCCGCCGCCGCCCCGATCCTGGACGACGCCTTCGTCGC
>Ga0105048_10013894_pt1 | contig 12562 bp, 9 predicted proteins | sample MAT05_FD_78382 | JGI IMG/M metagenome (GOLD analysis project Ga0105048, IMG submission 78382) | Freshwater microbial communities from Lake Fryxell liftoff mats and glacier meltwater in Antarctica - MAT-05 | ecosystem: Environmental > Aquatic > Freshwater > Ice > Liftoff microbial mat | place... | reverse complement strand
GTCTCCACACAGTCTCCACACAGTCTCCACACAGTCTCCACACAGTCTCCACACAGTCTCCACACAGTCTCCACACAGTCTCCACACAGTCTCCACACAGTTCGCTTTGGCCGTGCCAGACGGTGGCCTGGCCTAGTAGTCTTCTGTCTGCCGCTCGCCTACGTTACCTACGACGCAATTTTCGGAGATTGGCTTCTTCGGAGAGATCGGACAGGTAACTGGTTAAGGACGCGTCACTCAGATTTTTTCCAACCAACGTACCTGGCTTGGGCTGAACCAACACGTCGTCTGACTCCGGCCCTAGCGATCCCTCACCCTCACCAACAATTAACGGCGGATGTACGTTTAGTTCCAGCACATCCTCTCCATTTTGTTCGTTTAACTTGTTGATTAGGATTAGGATATCAATCGGTGAAACCTCGCCATCGCCATCCACGTCGAGGTCGGGTACAGAATCTTCCCCTTCGCCTGGTGCCGAGATCGGACCAACACCCTTATCGTTGATGTAATTGATCAAGACCAGCGGATCAAGCGGCGTTAAAACGCCATCTCCGTTCACATCGTATGGATTCGCATCGTTGTGGTAAGGTGTTGGATCCCTTTCGATATTCAAGCGTAGTTTCCCACTGACACGACTGCCTGTGCGAAGGGAGGTGGCAGCAACCGTCAAATCGATAAAACCCGGCTCAACGTAGCTGACGCTAATACCATTTTTTAGCTTAATCGTTCCTCGCACGACCTCAAATCGACCGTCGTCGATACTGAACGAATAGACTTCTCCAAGGTCTGGATCCAGAACCGTGACACTTCCAATCCGCCGACCTGGTTCATTTTCACGAATGGTTGCAGAGCTAGTCAGTGCGAGCCCAATTGGTTCATCGTCTTGGTCGGTTACAGAAACGGTCAACGAAGTTTCAATCTCGAACTGTCCCCGTCCGTCTTGACCTCTCAATCGCAAAACCAACGATGGTTCCTGCTCGAAGTCTAACGTGTTCCCTTTCGAAAGCCGTAACTTTCCGTTAACGACTTCAAATCGACTATCGCTTATCGTCCACGAGTACTGTTCATTTGCATCCTGGTCGATAACAGTAATCCGGCCAAGCTCCACATCGTCGGTCAATTCAGGTACCGAGGTTCTACTAGGCAATCGAACACCAGTTGGAGCTTCATTTACGTCTAGGACGCCAAGTGTGATCGATCGAGTTATAAAATCTTCGGGATTTAGTCGATCGATGGCGGTTACGGCCAAAACGATCCGCGGCTCCGCCTCAAAATTGATCGAACCGTTAACGAGTCTCAGGATCCCGTCAACAACGCCAAACCTAGCATCATTGACTTGATATTCGTAGTTGGCAACCGTGTCAGGGTCGAGTGCACGCAACGTCAGCAACGCTTCCCCGATTTCTGGATTCTCATGGATCGAGTCGACTGACAATGCAATTCCAGAGGGTGAGTCATTGATAGGGTTGATCACAATTTGCAACAACTGGGGAACCGACCAATCGCGACCATCGTATGCTTGGATGGTGATCGCGTCCTGACCATTCGCATTGGTCAAAGGTAGGTAGACTCCGAAAGCTTCCTGACTCCAGTTGATAGTCCCGTTGCTTGGATTCGTGCGAATCAAATAAACCAGCGAATCCCCATCCAAATCTGAGGATCGAGACTGTATTCGAGCAGAGTCTATGCTGATTTGGCCATCTTCATCGACAAAAAGTGTCTCCAAGCTGCTTAGATTTGGTTTGCGATTCGCGCTGGTGGATCTCACCCCAATTTGAATCTGCGTGATTCCGCTAGCAGCAACCGTCGCGACTGCAGCGGCGGCGGTCGCAATATTCTGTTGATAGAGTCTTCCACCTTGAGAGCCGACAAGTTGAGTTCCCATTGGGTTTAAGTGAAGCGAAGCATTGGTTCCCGTCAGTGCCTCACCATTCGCAACAGGAACCGAAAAGCTCTTGCCCCAATTCGATGTGCTCCACACCGTGAGTTGCGACGGATTGGACTCAGTTCCCGTGATCAACAGATTTCGAATCGGGTCGAACACAAAAGGACCAACAGCGTCCTGCAGAACCGCCTTGGATGGCAAACCTGGTTCAGGGCTCAAAATCATAAAATCGTCTTTAGTGGAAACAGCGATGTTTGCTCCATCGCTGGAAACATCCCAGGAAAGTACTTGCGAAGGAAAAGCGCGTTTCCCAACCAACTGATTGATTCCGTCGCGGAACTGATACAGTGACAGTCGGTTCGAAACCCCATTCTCGAAAACTAAGAAGCGATTTGGGCCAGCCGAGTTGACAACCGCATTTGGGGGAAGGCCTGCAACGCCAGTGCTCTTTAAGAGGACCGCTTCAGAGGCAACTGCCGACTTCGATAACGAGATTTCTTGTAGGTTCCCACCACCTAGTACCAAGACCTTTTCGCCAACGGCAATGAGGTCCGTCGCCGTTGCAACATCCACGTCGGTGGTCTGCTTTGTTCCGGTCCCAGTTGAGGTTACGCGCCATAGGACTTGGGATTGATCTTGGTTCCTCGAAAGAACATAACCACTCGAGTCAATGCCGTTTGAGGGCTGGTCCAATACGGCGTCAATGACCGTAGATGTGCCGAAACCGATGGATTTGATCGTTTCATTCGTTGCAATGTCGACTAGTACAAGCTTGTTGCTAGAAATACCCCAAGTCGACCCACTCGGATCAACACTAAGAACCTTCGTGATATTCAGAGCGTCCGACCAAACGCCTTGATTCGCCGGACTCGTCGGAAAGGTCTGTACGACGGTGTTATTAGTACCCAGCAAACGCACCGAATAGAGGCCGGGTTCAAGATTCGGGAATCTCGCGACCCCGCGGCTATCGCTGACGGCCCAAGGTTCTGAAGAAGCGAATTTGCCGTCGTTGTCTAAGTCGGCATAGACAGCCCGATCGACAAGGGCAGCGTCTTTGGAAGAACTGAAGTATCGAGACCCATCCAAATCATCGAAAACAAAGACATCGATTCCAGCGAGCAAACGTCTGTCTTCTAAAATATCGAAACGAAGTTTTCTTAAACGACCAGTAGAGTTGAACTTTACAGAGGAGTTCTTGGGATTTGGACGAGTCATAAGTACAACTCAACTATCGTTTTCGGGACGACGGACGTTTTGGAGACGACGTGGAAAAGGAGTCCTTGAAAACGAATGCTTCCGTTTGCAAGGACTGTCGAAAACCAGCGAGTATGTGTGTCCTACCAATCTAGCCAATTACGCGACGATCGTACACTACTTCCGCTAGAAATTAAAAAATATTCATCGAGATGAGTTGCTGGTTCGGGGAGCCAAAACAAGGTTGGTGGGGGATAAGCGGAAAAGCCCCCGACCAACCTGAATGGCCAGGTCGCGGAACTGAAAGGCCAGATCGCAGGACGGAACAAAACTCGCATCAACGCATTTTTCGTAAACTGCTGCTTGTCGCATTGCCCAGGTTTGGTCTCCCAACGGATTTGACGGATCTAGATGCCTAACTCCACTCCAACGCTCCTAGAAAACATGTTGCATAGCCTGCTACGGCCCGAAGTGCTCCTCATTTTCCGGCTTGCAGTGAGCAAGGCGTCCTTACTAGCCAATAATGAAGAGTTGTCGCTTATCCAGCTGCTGGGAGCGGTAAAAAAAGAACGGGAGCAGATAGCGGCGCAGCTTTCCACTGTTGGTCCGACCGGTGGGGTTTCTACCTCGTCCAATGCTCTGATTCCCCATCGATCAAGCTGAATGGAATGCCATCGACGCGAATGGCAATTTGACAGCCGGAGGACCACTCGTTTCCGAATTTTCGATGACTTTAGGATAAGTACGGGATTTTGATGAAACGGTCCACGACATGCTCATCAAATTATCGAGAATATGCGAGACCGACTCCGACCGATTGGTGCAGGACTAGACGGTACCAAGTGAATGGCGCAATACGCCGAAACTTGCTCGCTACTTCGATTGTTTCCATTCGCTGTAGGAAAAGTAGTCATGATTTCGAAAAAATGGGTCGTATCAATATTAGCTATTGCTTTCTCGTCGAGTGCCGCTTTCGCACAAAACGCGTCGACGCAGCAGGCGCCTCCGGCATCCGCACAAAAACTAGAGAAGCTTGACAGCAAGACGGCAGGGATCGGCGTCCGAGCAAGCAAACTCATTGGAATGAACATCCAGAACTCTCGAAAAGAGAGTGTCGGACAAATTAAGGACATTGTTCTGGACCCCGCTTCGACTCGCATACAGTACGTTGCGGTAACCTACGGTGGATTTCTCGGACTCGGTGACAAATTATTCGCTGTACCAATGCAGGCGATCAAGGTTCAGACGGACCCCGATAACAGGGATCGCGTGATTCTTGTGATGGATGTCACGAAAGAACAAATGAATGGGGCTCAAGGCTTCGACGAAGCGCATTGGCCAAATTTCTCCGATCGAAATTTCTCGGGCGACTTGCATCGACGTTATGGAGTCGAAGATCGTTGGAATCATGGAGTGAATCACGATCACGACGGAAAAGTTGACGCTAACGTCGGCCGACAGGGTGTCAAGGTTAGGGTGGACGGCGACCGAAAGTAGTCATCGGCACCATGGGAGCGACTCTCTAGTTGGGGAAAATAGGAGATGTTGGATTTGGAGCCTCTTCAAGTTGTCGTTGTGACTTCGCTTTCTGAACCGGATTGCGATAGTGATCTTGAGAGCAGCCTGAGAGCAATATTGCGTGCGAGCAAATATCTCGCGCTGACTCAACTGAGAATTAAGTGCGACGGGGACCGGGTCGTACTTAGTGGAGATCTCGACACCTACTTCCTAAAGCAGTCAGCCCAAGAACCGGTACGTCCGTGGATACTAAATCGGATCTTAAGCAACGAATGCAAAATCCGGGGCTGAGTATTTCGGATTAATAGCGCACACGGAACTATCCAAAAAGTTCCGACCTTAATTTCTGACGCTCGCGGTCTATTTGCTCAGCAGTCGCTCCTAGATCCCTCAATATAGACTCAGCCATTGCTAGTGCAACTTCGCCTTCGCCGGCGACAACACTATCTGCGCCTGAATGAAGCAATGTCTCCCTTTCTCGCAGGTAGACAGACCGAACTATTACCCTGATTTTCGGATTAAGGGCACGTGCTGACCGAACAACTTCTTCCGCGTCGCGAATCGTTGACGCGCTCAAAATTAAACTGACGCTACTCTTAATCCCTGCGTGCATTAAAGTCTCTGGCATGTTCGCATCCCCTAACACGGCAGAGAAGCCAAAACTGCGAATCACAGCGATCGTTTGGTGATTGAGTTCGATAATGGTGGGTACAATTCCATTTTCCGAGGGTAATTTCGCAACGGTCTGCCCGACTGGACCGAAGCCCACAATGATCGCTTTGTACTGGGATTCTACCGAAGCAACGTTATTTGAGCTTTCCACCGCCTCCCTGAGTGAAAACGGCCTTCGCATTGCCATCAGCTTTTTCGCCCACAGAAATCCAGATACTTGTTTTGCAACCGGATCGACCAAATTCTGCAATAGCGGACTTAGCGAGATTGAAACAATGGATACCGCGACTAAGACATGAATAGCGCTTTGCGAAAGCATGTCTAATTGAATTCCCAGGTTTGTAAGAATGAAGGAGAACTCTCCAATCTGAGCCAAAGAAAACGCAATTTTCAGCGTCATCCGTAGGGGATAACCCAAGAGTAGTATGATGACCAGCGATATCAATGGAGTAAGCACCATAACCACCGCAAGCGTCAGTAGCACCATCAAGGGTGAGTGGAGGATAACCACCGGGTCGAAAAGCATTCCAACCGAAACAAAAAAGAGAACGGCGAATGCGTCTCGCATCGGCAAGGCGTCGGTTGCCGCCCGTAAACTGAAGTCCGATTGACCCACCACCACACCCGCGAGAAAAGCCCCAAGTGCCATCGAAACACCAAAGAAATGCGCTGATCCAGTCGCGATGCCAAGCGCAATGACAAGGATCGATAGGGTGAATAGCTCTCGCGAATGAGTTGCCGCAACATGTTTTAAGAGTCGCGGTACAAGCCGACCGCCGAAGATCATGACGACAACTCCGACAATGACCATTTTGCCGACGGCGATGACAAGCAGCATAATTAATGATGTCAGATCGAGAACCCGCTCAGTGGCAAAAGCAGGCATCAAAACAAGCACTAGAACGGCAAAAATGTCCTGAACAATCAACCATCCAACTGCAACGCTTCCAACCGGCGTTTGCAACTCATTGACGTCCGAGAGTATTCGAGTAACGACAACCGTACTTGCGAAGGAAATGGCAACCCCAAAGATCAGCGCTGACTTCAAACTCCAGCCAAATGCATAAGCAACGATCATTCCAATCAGCGTTGCGATCGAACTCTGTATCAGCGCGCCAGGGACTGCGACGTTTCGCACTCGCGATAGTTCGTGAAGGTCAAAGTGCAGTCCTACACCAAACATCAACAGAACCACACCGAGTTCCGCTAACTGGGATGCTATCTCACCATTCGCAATAAACCCAGGTGTATTGGGGCCTACAACGATTCCTGCAATCAAATATCCTACGATAGGGGAGAGTCCTAAGCGAAACGTAAGATACCCCAGTATTAACGCGGCGAACAATCCGCCCGTGAGGGTCGTTAACAAATCAATCTCGTGCATCGTTTTCCACTTTGTTGAAGGGTCAGCCACTAAAGTATCCGTAGTTCACGAATGCATGGACGACCCCGAGCCATCGGCGAATTCCGTCTCCCTAGACACTCAACGAAGGCTTGAGGTCAAATAAATTCCGGAAAAGGGTACACCATTTGCTTCTTCTAGACAAACCTCACTCTAAAGGAAGGTTCATGGAATTGTGAGTGCGACGCACTCCAGACCTACGCACGCACACTTGAACAAGCCTTCGCATGTTTTCGGAAATCGATGAGTCACTTTATGTTCTCGCTCTTACTAGCTGTTCTCCTTCAATCGTCAAGCCTCACGGTTGAACCACCTGAGGTCGTTGTTGCGACACCCGCTTCGCCGAGAGAAGCTACCGCTGAGGACTTCCCAGTATTGATTCGAATACCTCATTCCTTGGTCTCTAAAGGGGTAGATCGCGAATTTAAGCACTCGTCGACCGTGCAGCGCGAAGTGATGGGAACAAATTCAACAGGGACCGCTCACTGTAAAGGAACCGTAACTTGCACGATCGAAACGAAAACGGACGGGGCGGCATTCTGTTGTCGCATTTCGGGCACGGTGCAATCGGACACCTGTGGCACCAATGGGCCCGCGATCATCCGTTCGAATGCGGTTACGTCCTACGTCGCACACAAACGGTTCTCTTTTGACGGGCATCAGTTCACCAGCACTCCCGCAAGTGTGGTTGCAAATACCCGACTGACTTTTACTGGTATAGATAGCACGCTACCGCGTTTGGGCGGAAGAATTGTGCGTCGCGTAGCGACCCAACGAGCCGATAAGAGCCATTCCCAAGCGGAAGCGATTACACGGTCGATGACCGAAAAAGATCTCTGCCAACGAATCGATGCGGACTTCGATGCAAGAATTATTGATCTAAATAAAAGTTTTGCAAAGCGTTTATCGTTTCTGAAGCATTTCCCGTCGGCTGGCAATAAAGTACACATTCGCAGCCATCCCGACAGCGTTGAGATTTACTTGGGCAAGGCGCCAATTCGCCCATCCGACTGGATTGAGGTTCATGCCCCGATGGGCAATGCCATCGAATTGTGGTTGCGAATCGAACCAGGCTTGATCATCGCTCAAACGCCGATCACTACGTTTCTGGTCAGCAAAGCTCCGACCTGGTTGGCAACCTATCTATCGAGTAACCCAAACCTGCTCGTGCCGGGTAACAAAGAAATCGCTATCGAAGCGCACGATGGATGGGTGGTACTTCGGCTAAACGAAGGTTGAATCTAATGCTAAACCAATGGAGAGAGTGAACATGGCCAAAACTCAAATGACTGACCATTTGGAAAATCGCAGTTTCAGGGCGAGTGACAACCCGGATTACCAACCGTCCAGAATCGAACCAGAGGTCCCGGGTCCTAGAGTGCCCGACCCGAATCTGCCAGAACCCGGCGATCCACCCCATTTGCCGTCACCAATGAAGGACCCTCCTCCTAGCGATCCTGCACCGACGCCGTCTCAACCACCACCGGTAAAACTTTGATGGCAACTGCGACTCGAGCATCATCGAGCGAAGCGCAAATCGTTTCAAAAAGGGCTGTCATGGCGAATGGCTTCTGAAGGAAGCGAGCATCCACCCCGACCGCAAATTCAGTCGAATCATTGTCATTCAGAAATCCGCTCATGAAAACAACCGCAATGTTCGGACGGTATTGTTGAATGCTCTTCGCCAACGCACAGCCATGCATTTCCGGCATTGAAATATCGGTTAATAGCAAATCAAATTCGGTAGCAATCGCAGCTTCCAACGCTTGTTCTGGCGATACATATGCCGAAACTTGGTAACCTTGGCTCACCAAAATGGACTTCGTCATTTTCAGGACTATCGGTTCATCGTCCACCAAAAGTATAGACTTGTTTGCCTCCTGCAGTGGGAACTTGAGTCCCGCAGGCACAACGGAAACATTCCCATCCCTAGTTCCGTCCCAGGTGGGAAGCAGGATTTGAAAGGTCGTACCGTTCGGAAGAACGCTAGAAACGAGTATGCCGCCTCCATTTTGTTTGACAATTCCGTGGACCACCGCCAAACCGAGTCCTGTTCCTCGATCACTCGGTTTCGTGGTGAAATACGGCTCGAAAATCTTTTCGACAATATCATTTGCAATCCCTGCCCCCATATCGCGAACGGACAGTGTGACATAGTCTCCGTGCCCAGGCGCTAGTGACCAAGACTGAGTTGGAACGGAGCCATCAATTGTCGTCATTCTGGTCTCTACCACGATCTCTCCTCCCTCAGTCATCGAATCGCGAGCGTTGATGAGTAAATTCATCAAGATTTGCTCAAACTGACTAGGGTCGAGCTTTGCATTATCGATCTTTTTGTCTAATGACTGTACGAGCCTAACACTGTCGCCGAGCAAGCGCCGAGCGAGCGGCTCAAAGCCTCGGATCGATTGATTGATATTCAGTTGCACTGGACGAACAACTTGCTTTCGACCGTACGCGATTAGTTGTTTCGTCAAGTTTCCTGACTGTTCCGAAGCGCATTGAATCGCTGACAGATGAGCGAGACGCTCGGTCTCCGTTGCAACCGGTTGTTGAAGGCAATAGCAACTCGTCTGTATTACCGTGAGGGTATTGTTCAGATCATGTGCAATGCCACCCGCAAGTCGACCGATCGCCTCCATTTTGAGAGACTGCCTCAATTGCTCCTCTGCGATGACACTCTCCGTAATCTCTTGGAGAACCGCTTCTATGCCGATAACGATTCCGTTAGCGCTTCGAACGGCACGGGCGATTGCTTGCACCCATCGTTGAGCGCCCGTCGTTGTCTCAATGCGATATCGGATAGCTCTGCGTTCCCGCGAGGCGATCACTCGATGCAAATACTCACGAAAGGACTCTCGCTCTTCTTTGATGATATAGTCGAGATAATCGATAAAGCTAGGGCTTCGCGCTGCAGGGTTTAGGCCGTGAATTTGATACGTTTTCTTCGACCATACGGATTGATCAGAGACCGCATCCCAATAGATTGATCCTAATTCAGCCAATGACTTCGCATCTTCCAATCTCGCCTCGACAATCGCCTTTTCTTGTTCCGCTTGAATTCGGCCCCAAGACTCATCACTTAGACTTTCACTGGTTTGCCGAAGTTCATCGGTGCGAAGCTCAACCTTTTTTTCCAACGCCTCATTTGCACGGCGGAGTTCGATGCGTGCTTGGTCCAAATGCAGCTTCGTTTTTCTTAACTGACGGTACGCAATCGTTGATACGCTAAGCCCCAGGGCCAAAAGAGCAGATAGGGATGATGCGAACAAGAATTTAACATGCGGCGACATTGGGGGAGGCGACGCAAACTGGATATCGTCGTAACTCCGCACGACCAACAAACGGTCCTCCCATTTGCCAGTCGGCGCGGTAACTAATCCCGAGACGCGATAGGATGCACCAATGGCGAAATCTTTGGTATCATCTTGAGTGGAATGTTCTAAAACCAAGGCCGAAAACCGTCCACTGCTGGACTCAAAAGTCTTGAATTTTCTGCCGTCGATCGTATGGCGATCCACTAGGACTCCTCGCGACGAAATCAAACGATTCAACGTCGACACGTTCGCCATTTCGGAGGGGGATTTAGGTTGGAATTCGAGTTCTTCGCCCGGTCTGTAGCCAAGGATTTCTGCGAATTCGATCCATTTCCGTACGCCCTTGGTGCGAACAAAACCTATGAGCTCAACGCGACGATCTTTAGGTTCTACACTTTTCAATTGGCCAACCGATTCGATGCCAAAACTTTTATCCACGAGCCAAGTACTGCCGTGATTCTTGCTGAACACATCGGCTTCGAAGCGTATTAGTCCACTTGGGCTCGGAAATGGAGAATTCAAAACAGATTGCAAAGTATCCCTTGGTGTTGAATCGTATACCTCTTTCTGTGAGCTAATAATCCGAAAGCTATCCCGATTCGGCACGATCATTTTAAATGTGTTGCGACTTTCGATTGGGATCACGACTCCGCAAACTTCGACTTCCGTATAGTCGGTCAATTTTGGATCCACTCGAAAGCCAGAGTGCACTACGTCGCATTCCACTCCTCCGCTTATCAGCCCATATTCCATTTCATTGGCGATGTTGACTATGCGGACCATGATGCCGCGTAATCGCACGAAATCGGCATCGATTGCTTTGAGTGAACGGATCATCTCTGGAGCGGAGGAAAGTGCAGGAATTGGTAGGTTTCCAATGGAACGACTCGTCACCCGCTGAACTTGAACAAAAGAATTGCGGTGACCTTCCTTCGTGACTCCTTTCAATGCGATTTTTTCGCCAACTGCGACTGGCCAGAAAGTCTTTTCGGCCTCTTCGTCCTGGGCTTCGCAATACACTCCGCAGGTGTCATCCGACAAAAAGAATCCTTTCCAACCGTCAGGAACGCAGGTAACAACGCCCTCCAATTCAACGGTGAGTCCTTTGGCAGCAGCTTCTGGAGGTAAAAACTTCGCTTGGTGAACTGTCGTTATTCTTGGAGACTCGTTCGATGGAACTTGCACGAAACCTGACATTGCCATGAGGCAAAGCAAAAAAAGGCTTAGGTGCATTAACCAAACTCCCAGTGATGGAAAGCGACCATGAACGTTCGCAGGTCAAAATAGCGTTTTGAAGAACGTCATCCTAGCATTGTATCACGGTCAAGAAAGTCGAACCGCCACTGGGATGGAGAAATTGGCGGGTGGTCAGACTTTGGAGTCTAGCGTTGCGGCGGGTCCGTTTCTCTTCTGCCCTCGTAATTGGGCTCGCTGGAAGACATCGTCGGAATGTAACACGGCAAAGGTATGGACGAATGGGAATTGAGCTGGTTCCGCAAAAATTGCTTGGATGAATCCAAGAACTCCAAACTTATTTCGACAAGATATTCGAGCGTCCGCAATCGACTAAGCATCGACCGGCCAGGGCCGATCGTCCAATGAGCATTCTGCATTCGAGTGTTTCGCGATTGCTCAACGTAACTTCGATTGGCCACTGAAAACCTGCGATGTACAGAATGGTTTCGATGACGGGCCGTGACTCAATGTGACCGTTCGACGAGCGGATGCTACGGTATTCAATGAGTCTTGCATTGCAATGATACGGCGTTTCTTCATGGTCGTGATCGCCCATAATGAAGAAACGGACCCAAGTGTTTGATCCTCGTTTGAATTCTTCGATTCGCTCTGCATGCAGTGACGACATAGAAGCACCTGAATCGAATTTTGCGTGGAGCCTATCAACGCCGAACTCCGGCAACGCAATCCATTCTCGCCATCCAACCAAAAGGAGTTCGTCGCAGTCCTGGATCACCATTGATTTATCGCGACGATCTGAAAAATTGAGAAGGGGCCGCATCAGGATCCTTAAATTCAAGATGGAACAGGTTTGCCGATTTCTCTCAGCAGATCCATTGTAAACAGTCCTGAGCTGTGGCCATCGGAAAAATTGATGTTGTAAGCATAATTCCCAACGGGCCGCATCTGCGTAACAGCCAAAGGGACCGTTTCGGCAGCCGAAAGCACCTGTAGAAGTCCCTTGGGTTTCGATGCTTCGGCTCGTTTTTTTTCCCTGCAAGTCGCACATGGACAAGCATTTCGAAGCAAGCCAAAGGGATAAGTCAAGGTTGCGCCGTCGCTCCAGGTGATTTCTACCGAGCGATTTTCAGTCAGTTTTAGCGCTGTTGGCTGGTGTTCCATGCGCTTTCAATCAAACTTCCGTTGCGACGATTTTTCGATGGTTGGGAAGTCCTTTGGAACCGTCGTATCCGAGACCTTCCCTGTCGCTGCCCAGTCTGTGCCCCGCAACAAGACAGTAATGAAGCCAACACATTCCATCGAGTAATCCGCGTGTCCCATAGGGGTGTGGAAAACGCGCCCCTTACCATAATCGATTGTCATGATCATCGGCTCATG
>Ga0105048_10013892_pt1 | contig 12564 bp, 8 predicted proteins | sample MAT05_FD_78382 | JGI IMG/M metagenome (GOLD analysis project Ga0105048, IMG submission 78382) | Freshwater microbial communities from Lake Fryxell liftoff mats and glacier meltwater in Antarctica - MAT-05 | ecosystem: Environmental > Aquatic > Freshwater > Ice > Liftoff microbial mat | place... | reverse complement strand
TGGCCGCCGCCGCGTTGTTGGACACGAAATTCGTCAGCAGACCCATCATGCCCATCAGCAGCACCAGCAGCCAGTTCGGGCCCATGGTATCGGTCAGGCCGGCAAGCTGCTGCGCGCCCCAGGCCGTGGCGCCAGTCACGCTGAGTGCATCGCCAAGCGCCAGACTGGAGGCCACCAGCAGGATCACCTTGACCGACAGTGAGTGCGCAACATCCTCCCAGGACACGCACCGTGCCAACAGCAGCACGATCACGCCCGCCAGCGCGGCCAGTGCGATCGGGAGCGTCTTGGTCGCCGCCAGCGCCACGACGGCGGCCATGACGGCCAGCGCGATCCAGGCCTTCTCCTGGCGCGGCAACATGTAGCGGGCATCGAGCAGAAGGCCGTAACCGTCGCGCTGCACGCGCGCGATGTCCTCGCTCTTGCCTTGCAGCAACAGGATGTCGCCGCCGCGCACGGTGCGGTCGGCCAGGCTCTGGCGGTCCCACCCAGCGGGCTTGGTGCGGGGGCGCAGGCCCACGACGATCACGCCGTATCGCTCGGCCAGCCGCTCCTGGCGCACCGTGCGCCGCACCAGCGGCGATTCGCTGACGACCACCAGCTGCGCCACCACCGCGGACGGGATCGCCTCGGCCTTTTCGGTTCCGCTGCCGTCCTGCGGGGCGCCCGCCTCGGCGTCGGATTTCTCGCTCGCCTTCTCGCTCGCCTTGTCGGCGACCTTGTCTGCAGTGTCGTCACGCACGCTGTGCAGCGGCGCATCGAGTGTCGCCTCCAGATCCTTCAGGTCCCGGGCCGTGCCTTGAACGATCAGTGTGTCGCCGGCACGCAATGTGACCGACGGGAGCCTGACGATGGCCAGCTTGTTGCGCCGCAACTCGACCAGTTGCAGCCGGTTGCCGCTGGCGCCAAACGCCTCGCGCAGCGTCTGGCCTTCGAACGAACTTCCTTCGGTGATGCTCAGTTCAGCGTCGAACACCTGCTCCGACAAATTCTCCACGCGTGGCTGCACATGGGCCAGCAGACGCGGTGCGACCAGCCACAAATAGGCCAGCGCCGGCACCGCCGCCAGCGCGACGATTCCAGTGAAGCTGAACATGCCCAGGCCGGTCACGCCCAGACCGGCTGCCAGCGCCACGACGATCAGGTTGGTGGAAGTGCCGATGGTCGTGGCCATACCGCCCATCAGCACCGCATAGTTCATCGGCAGCAGCATCGCACCGGCCGCCACCCGGGCCCGCGCGGCCGCAGCCAGAATCAGCGGGATCAGCAATACGACCACCGGTGTGTCGTTGATCAGGCCGCTGACACTGGCTGCACCGAGCAACACAGCGAGCAACGCGATCTTCGGGCGCTGGGACACCAAGGCGGAAAGGCGCCGCGCCACCGGCTCCAGCGCGCCGGTGATCACCAAAGCCTGACCCAGCACCATCAACGCGCAGATCGCCACCAGCGCCGGATGCCCCAGTCCGGCAAAAAAACGGGCCGGGTCGACCGGCCCGTCGGCACTGGTATAGGGTGAGAGCACGAAACCCAGCGGGATCGCTGCCAGCACCGCGAGGCTGACCGTCGCAATCGGCCAACGGTCCCAGATGAACACTGCGAAGACGACGATCGCGAATAGGAGCATCGCCAGCCCGTGCGGGTTGAGCGGCACCTGCTGCAATGCGGCGGCGGCACTCGCGTTCATCGGATGGGTAAAGCGCAGCGGGCCGGGAGGAATCGCAGTTTCGACATGAGACTGAGACGAGAGTGAGCGAGGCCAGATGATGCCAGCCGCGCTCGCACGCAGGCGCAGGAACAGGCGCATTCAGCGGGTAGGACACCGCGCCCAACCGTGCCCAACCCAACCGGCTGCAGCTGCTCTCAGCGCTGGCGCCAGGCCTGTGTTCTGCGTTCGAGGCGGCGGGTGATCAGCAGGTGCGCGATCTTGACACTGGCCGAGGTCGCAACAATGGCCACCGCCATCGCGGCAGCGGCGGCGGTGAAGCCGGACTCGTCCATGTTGATGATGGTCACCGCGGCCAGCTTGGTCTCGGTCGAATACAGGAAAATCACCGCCGAGACCGTCGTCATCGCGTTGACGAACAGGTAGATGCTGATATTGAGCACGGCCGGCAGGCAGACCGGCACCGAGACCCGCGTCATGGTGCGCAGCAACGAGACCTTGAGCGACGCCGACACCGCCTCGAACTCATGGTCCAGCTGCTTGAGTGCGGTGGTGGCCGTCAGGTGGCTGACGGTGTAGAAGTGGGTGATCGAGTTGACCACCAGGATCGCCATCGTCGCGTAGATGAAGCCGAACGGATTGCCCCGGGCGTTGAAGAAGAAAATGTAGGCCAGGCCCAGCACCAGACCGGGTACGGCCATCGGCAGCATGGCCATGAACTGCGCCAGGACCCGTCCGACAGCGAACGAACGCGTCTTCTCGAGCAGATAGGCACCGACGAAGATGATCACCGTGCCGATGACCGCCGTCCAGGCCGCCATCTCGACGGAGTTGACATAGGCCGACCAGCCATTGGTGTCGAACTCGCCAAAGTTGTAGTTCTTCAGCGTCAGCGCCAGGTTGTAAGGCCAGCGTGTCACGAACGAGGCCCAGACCGCCATCGCCAGCAGCACAAAGATCAGACTGCCAACCACTGCGCAGAACACGAACAGCGCGTTGTCGCGCCGGCTGTCGGGTTGGGGGATCAGCGGCACCGCGCGTGCGGACAGCAGCGCGACCTGCCGGCCCTGGATGATCCGGTCGGCGAAAAAGGCGACGACGGCCGGAATCAGCAGCACGAAGCCGACTACCGCGCCCATCTCGAAGTTCTGCTGTCCGATGACCTGCTTGAAGATGTCGGTGGCCAGCACATTGAAACGACCGCCGATCACCTTGGCGATACCGAAGTCAGTGATGACCAGCGTGAACACGACGAAACCGGCGCTGATGACGCCATATTTGGCGCCCGGCAACGTGACGGTGAAAAATACCCGTGTCTTCGACGCGCCCAACGCATCGGCTGCTTCGTACAGGCGCGAATCGGCCATCGACAACGCAGCCAGCAGGATCATCAGCGCATGCGGGAAGCAATAGAAGACCTGGGAGATGACGATGCCGACCGGGCCGTAGATGTCGACGCCGAACATCCATTCCTTCAGGAAACCCTGATTGCCGAAGAGGTAGATCAGCGAGATCGCCGGCAGCAACGACGGGGCCAGGATCGGAATCAGCGCCAACGCCTGGAACAGGCCTTTCCAGCGCATGCAGCTGCGCTGCAACGCATACGCATAGATGAAGGCCAGCGGCAACACGATCACTGTGGACAACACCGCGACGAACAGGCTGTTCCAGACCGAGGCGAACAGCGCCGGAGTCGAGAAATACTGGATGTAGTTGGCCAGCCCGACGAACTGTCCGTCCTGGTTCTGGAAACTCTTGGACAACAACCACCACAACGGCAGGATCAGCGTGATGCCGAGCCACACGATCATCAGGCAGATGCCGCCGCGCATCAGCCAGTCGTCTCGATCCAGGCGGCGGCGGGTTGGCGGCAGGTCCACCGCGGCGCTTGCGGCGGCCGGGTTCACGGCGGCTTGGGCGTGCCGGGAAACACCCGGATACGCTCTCTGGGCAGGCCGACCAGCATCTGCATGCCTTCGGCAATGGACAGGTCGCGCACGGTGTTGATGGAAAAATCTGCCAGCAGCGCGGGTTTGGCGTCGCCGTTCAAGGTCAGTCCGACACGGCAGAACGAGCCGAGAAACTCCATTTCAGCCACCCGCACCGCGAACGTGTTCTCGGCATTGGCGTCGACATTGCGCACCACCACGTCCTCCGGACGGATGGCCAGCGTGACATCGCTGCCCGGCCCGGGCTTGATGTCTATGGAACAGCTCAGATCCATGGCGCCATAACGGACCAGGCCCGGCTTGACGACGATGCCCGGCAACAGGTTGGTCTTGCCGACAAAGTCCGCCACGAAGGCGCTGCTCGGCTCTCGGTAGACCTCCAGCGGTGTCCCGACCTGCTCGATCACGCCCTGGTTCATGACCACGATCCGGTCGGCCATCGTCAGCGCCTCTTCCTGATCGTGCGTGACCATGATGGTGGTCACGCCCAGGCGCCGGTGCAGGTGACGGATCTCCAGCCGCAGGTAGGCGCGAACCCGCGCGTCCAGGGCGCTGAGCGGCTCATCAAGCAGTAACAGGCCAGGCGACAAGGCCAGCGCCCGCGCCAGTGCCACGCGCTGCTGCATGCCACCCGAGAGTTGCGCCGGGTATTGGGGGCCGGAATCCGGCAATCCGACCAGTCGCAGCAGATCGGTCACCCGGGTCGCGATCTCGACCTTGGGCAAACGCCGACTGACGAGGCCGTAACCGACGTTGTCGGCCACTGTCAGATTCGGGAACAAGGCATACGACTGAAACACGATGCCGAAATCGCGTTGCGATGCCGGCAGGTTCGAGATTTCCTTGTCGGCCTGAAAGATACGCCCCGAGGTCTGGATGTCCAGCCCGGCAATCGCGCGCAGCAGCGTGGTCTTGCCGCAACCGGAGGGGCCCAGAAAACAGACGAACTCGCCGGGGAATATCTCCAGCGAGATGTCCTTCAAAGCCCAGAAACGGCCGAATTGCTTCTTGAGCCGTTCGATCCGCAGATAAGGATTCTTGACTGGGGTGGCGTCTTTTTCTTGCATGGTCACGCGCAAAGATAAGGCTCCCGGCAGGCGTGCCGGGCGCCGCTACCGACCGTTGAGCAGCTTCGGTCGGCGGTGAAGCCAGGCTTATTTGGGTGCCGACTTGCCGTCGTAACGCTTGGTCCACTCGGCCAGGATACGCGCGCGCTCGCTGCCCATCTTGGCAAGATCGATCTTGACCATGGCTGCGTCTGCGCTCGGCGGATAGTTCGGTGGCGCCGGGTTCATGCCGGGGTAACCAACGATGGCGTAGTACTTGCCATACAACTCGTAGGCGCCCTTGCTGACCGCGAAGTCGGACAGTTACTGTGCCGCAGCCAGGTTCTTCGTGCCTTTGACGATGGCAGTGGCCTCCATATCCCAGGGAGAGCCCTCCTTGGCCAGGATCAGGTCGATCGGAGCGCCGCCGGTTTTTTCCCTGGCACCGCGCATGTCGAATCCGATGCCGATCACGCGTTCGCCCTTGGCGGCCTGCACGCAAGGTGCCGAGCCGGAGTGGGTATAGACCGCCACATTCTGGTGCAGCTTGTCCATGAATTCCCAGCCGGCCTGCTCACCCATGATCTGCAACCAGGCATACACGGCCTGGTAGCCCGTGCCCGACGAGGCCGGGTTGGGCATCACGATGGAGTCCTTGTAGACCGGGTTGGTCAGGTCGGCCCAGCTGGCCGGCTTGGGCATGTTCTTCTTGGCGCCCTCGATGGTGTTGAAACACATCACGGCCAGCCAGGCATCCATCCCGGTCCAGGTGGGCGGATTCTTGTCGCTCCGAAACGAGGGCTTGATCTGCTCCACGCCCTTGGGTGTGTAGGGCTGCAACAAGCCCATGGAGTCGAACAGCGCGATGCTGGAGGCACCCAGGCCCCAGATCACGTCGGCGCGCGGGTTGTCTTTTTCGGCCAGCAGACGGGCGGTGATGACGCCGGTGGAGTCACGCACCCAGGCAATCTCGACATCGTTGTGGGCGGTTTCGAAAGCCTGTTTGTAGGCGCCCAACTGGTCATTTTCCAGTGCCGTATAAACCGTGATCTTGGTCTTCTGGGCCATGGCCGGGACAGCCATCATCGCGGTGACCGCAAGCACTGCAACGCCTTGCAGCAGCTTGCGGACGGTGGGTTTAAACATGGTGAGGATTCCTTTTCGAGTTAGGACGCGGTTTGCCGGACATCCCGGCACGGGTGACACACTGTATGAACAGTCAATGACAAGACTGTTACATGAATACTCGCGGATGCAGTGTCATGACATTCAGCAGAATTGTCAACAATTTACAAAAAACAGTTTACATAGCATTCGGGCGACTAGCGAGCCCAACCGCCGTGCCTGCAGCATACGCTGCCTGCCCTCGAAGCAGGCGCAGGATTTACCCGTATGAAGCACCGGTATCGTGTTCCAACGCAACCACCGCATGCGCCTGCAACAAACATGCCTGGAACACCCGTGCCGCACGCGATGGCTCCGGCGAGCGGCGCACGATGGCCAGGAACTGGCAGGAGTACCGGAACAACTCCGGACGCAACGCCCGCATCTGCCGCTGCTGCACGAAGCCGCCGGCATAGTGATCGGGCAGAAAACCCAGGAACCGCCCCGACAAAATCAGGGTGGCGATCGCCTCCTGGTCGAATGCCGTGGCCTGGCGCGCAAGCCGCATCTGCTGGCTGATTTCCATATTGGGTGAGTGGTAACCCAGGCCGGCAAAGCGGTGCGGCGCAAGCAGGTCCCACCCCATTGTGGTGTCATCGGTGGTGAACAGCGCATGGTCGGCACCACAGTAGAGCAGCATGGTCTCGTCGAACAACGCGTCATAAGCCAGGCTGTCCGAGCGGCGATGGCCGGGAAGGACACCGACCTGGAACTGGCCGTCGATCACGCCGCGCTCGATTGCGTTGATCGGCGCCACATGCAGGTTCAGGCTCACGTCGGGCGCCTGCGCACAGAATAACGCAATCGCCGCGCCAATACGGGCCGCCGGATTGGTTGCGGTCTTGTCGAACACGGCCACGTGCAGCTGGCCGCCCAGCCGGCGGTGGATCTCGTCCACGCCGGCGCGAAAGGCTTCGGTCGAGGCGAGCAGGCGCAGTGTTTCGGCATAGATCTGCTCTCCCTCGGCCGTCAGCGAGAAGCCCCCCCGGCCGCGCCGGCACAGGGTCATGCCCAACCGCACCTCCAGATCCTTGACGTGGCGGCTGATGGTCGAGGTGCCGATGTTGAGCTCGAGTTCGGCCGCCGCCATGCCGCCGCAGTCGACGACGGTCTTGAACACGCGCAACAGGCGCAGGTCCATGTCGCCCAGCTGGCCGAGTAGCGCATGACTCTTTACTTGCATATTGCGGCAACTGAATGGTGATATTTAGACATTCATAAGAGTAACAGAGCGAGCCACAATGCCGGTTCCACTACCCAGCCATCCTGGTATCTGCCGGAGAAACACCATGAACCTGAACGACACCCAGCACCTGTCACCTGCGCCCCGCCTTGATGCCGCCTGGCTGGAACCGCACTGGATGCCGTACACCGCCAACCGCAACTTCAAGGCCAACCCGCGCATGATGGTCAGCGCCCAGGGCTGTTATTACACCGACGTCAACGGCCGCAAGATCTTCGACGGCCTGTCAGGCCTGTGGTGCTGCGGCCTGGGCCATGCGCGGCCGGAAATAACCGAAGCGGTGAGCCGGCAAATCGGCAAGCTCGACTATTCGCCAGCTTTCCAGTACGGCCATCCGTTGTCGTTCGAGTTGGCCAACAAGATCAAGGACCTCACGCCCGAGGGCCTGGACTACGTGTTCTTCACCGGTTCGGGTTCGGAGTGCGCCGACACCTCGCTGAAGATGGCACGCGCCTATTGGCGCCTCAAGGGCCAGGCCAGCAAGACCCGCTTCATCGGGCGCGAGAAAGGTTATCACGGCGTGAATTTCGGCGGTATCTCGGTCGGCGGCATCGTGGCCAACCGCAAGGCCTACGGTCAGACCATCGAGGCTGACCATATGTCACACACCATGCTGCCCGGTAACGAGTTTTCACGTGGCATGCCCGCCACGGGCGCCGAACTCGCAAACGAGCTGCTCAAGTTGATCGCCTTGCACGATGCATCGAACATTGCGGCGGTCATCGTCGAGCCGTTCTCGGGTTCGGCTGGTGTCATCATCCCGCCAGTGGGTTACCTGCAGCGCCTGCGCGAGATCTGCACTGCGCACAACATCCTGCTGATTTTTGATGAAGTCATCACCGGCTTCGGTCGCTGCGGCACCTTCACTGGCGCGCAGGCGTTCGGCGTCACGCCCGACATCCTGAACGCCGCCAAGCAGATCACCAATGGCACGCAGCCGCTGGGCGCGGTCGTGGCCAAGAAGGAAATCTACGACACCTTCATGTCCGCCGGCGGCCCCGACTACATGCTCGAATTCGTGCACGGGTATACCTATTCCGCGCACCCGGTAGCCTGCGCCGCCGGCGTAGCCGCGCTCGACGTGCTGGTTCGGGACGACCTGGTCAACCGGGTCAAGGGCCTGGCACCGTATTTCGAGCAGGCGGTGCACAGCCTCAAGGGCGTCAAGCATGTGACCGACATCCGCAACTACGGGCTGGCTGCGGGGTTCACCATCGACGCCGTGCCCGGGGAGCCGGCCAAGCGCCCGTACCAGATCGCGATGAAGTGCCTGGAGAAGGGCTTTTACGTCCGTTACGGTGGCGACACCATCCAGCTGGCTCCGCCTTTCATTGTCGAGAAATCCGAGATCGACAGTCTGATCAACGCGTTGGGCGACGCGCTGCGCGAGACCGACTGAGGTTTTCCTGGAGGACGGCACAGCCATGCGCGGGGACACGCGCCGGCGCTTCTGGCGATTGAAGCCGAGCATCCCGACGCGCGCGCGTCCGGTGCCGGAGACCAGCTTGCGGTTACCGGCCCATCCGCAGATTCATTCACATTCATCATTCGACGGAATCCACCATGTACAACGATCCTTTCCTGCAAGTCGCTGGCACCAGCAGCACCGCGATGCCGACGATCGGCCACCTGATCGACGGAAAGCTCGTCGCCGGCGGCAGCCGCTCCCAGGACGTATTCAACCCGGCCACCGGCAAGGCAGAAAAACGCCTGCTGCTGGCCGATGCGGCCACGCTGGAGCTGGCGATCACCTCGGCGCAGGCTGCTTATCCGGCCTGGCGCGCGACGCCGCCGCTCAAGCGCGCACGCGTCATGTCCAAGCTCAGGCAGTTGCTGGAAGAACACGCCGACCAGCTGTGCGCACTGCTGACCGCCGAACACGGCAAGGTCGTCGGTGATGCGCTCGGTGAGTTGCAACGCGGCATCGAGAACGTCGAATACGCCAGTTATGCGCCGGAGCTGCTCAAGGGCGAACACAGCAAGAACGTCGGCCCGTCGATCGACTCCTGGAGCGAATTCCAGCCGCTGGGCGTGACCGCCGGCATCACGCCGTTCAACTTCCCGATCATGGTGCCGCTGTGGATGTGGCCGATGGCCGTGGTCTGCGGCAACACCTTCATCCTCAAGCCGTCCGAGCGCGACCCCTCGAGCGCGCTGATGGTGGCGCAACTGGCGCTGGAGGCCGGTCTGCCGCCGGGCGTGCTCAACGTCGTCAACGGCGACAAGGAGGCCGTGGACGCGATCCTGGCCGACAAACGCATCGCCGCGGTGAGCTTTGTCGGCTCCACGCCGATCGCCGAATATGTCTACGCCACTGGCTGCGCGAATGGCAAGCGGGTGCAGGCCCTGGGCGGCGCCAAGAACCACGCGGTGGTGATGCCCGACGCCGACGTGCCCAATGCGGTCAACGCGATGATGGGTGCTGCCTATGGCTCCTGCGGTGAGCGCTGCATGGCGGTGCCGCTGATCGTCGCCGTGGGCGACGAGACCGCCGACGCGATGATTGCCGGCCTCAAGACCGAGATCGCCAAGATGAAGGTCGGCCCGGGCACGGACGCCTCGAACGACATGGGCCCGCTGGTCACCAAGCCGCACTTCGAAAAGGTCAAGGGTTATGTGGACCAGGGCGTCAAGGAAGGCGCAAAGCTGCTGGTCGACGGCCGCGGCGTCAAGGTGCCGGCCGGCCACGAGGACGGGTATTTCATGGGCCCGTGCCTGTTCGACGACGTCAAACCCGGCATGTCGATCTACCAGGACGAAATCTTCGGGCCGGTGCTCGGCATCGTGCGCGTCAAGACGCTGCAGGAAGCGATGGAGCTGATCGACAAGCACGAATACGGCAACGGCACTTGTATCTTCACCCGCGACGGCGAAGCCGCGCGGTATTTCAGCGACAACATCCTGGTGGGCATGGTCGGCGTCAACGTGCCGCTACCGGTGCCGGTGGCGTACCACTCGTTTGGCGGCTGGAAACGCTCGTTGTTCGGTGACCTGCATGCCTACGGGCCCGATGCGGTGCGGTTTTATACGAAGCGCAAGACGATCACGCAGAGATGGCCTTCGGCGGGGGTGCGGGAGGGGGCGGTGTTCAGTTTTCCGTCGAATCGCTGAGGTCGATAACCAACGCGCTGCGCGCCCAATGCAAGATGGCTGCATCATTCCCCACGAGAGGTCGACAAGAACCCCGGAACAGTCGAATGCGCATTGACCGACAAGCCCATGGTCACCTTCAAACAGTTTCGTCGACTTCGGCAAGTTGCTGGAAGCTCACGGTATGCTTGAAATGAGATGTGTTGACGCACCTTGTTCTGATCAAGCCACATGACAAGTCAAACGAATGCCCTATGGCTGATTGCCGTTGTCGCCGCATTCGCAGTACTGGATGAAATTCCATGAATATTGGATTGCCGCAAGAAATCAAGAATCACGAATATCGCGTAGGCCTGACCCCCGCCAGTGTGCGTGAGCTGACATCTCGGGGCCACGCCGTGCTGGTGCAAACTGGCGCTGGCACTGCCATTGGCCTGTTGGACGTGCATTACTCCGCCGCAGGGGCAACCGTTGTACCCGACGCAGAGACGGTATTCGCCCAATCCGACATGATCGTCAAGGTCAAGGAGCCCCAAGCGCAGGAATGCGCCAGGCTGCGACCCGGCCAGATCCTGTACACCTACCTGCACCTCGCGCCTGGTCCGGAGCAAACCAAGGCGCTGGTCCAGTCCGGTGCCATCTGCATCGCCTACGAAACCATTACCGGCCCCGGTGGCGGATTGCCGCTGCTGGCGCCGATGAGCGAAGTGGCAGGCCGGATGTCCATTCAGGCCGGCGCAGCACATCTGGAAAAGTCCAAGGGCGGCATGGGCGTGTTGCTCGGCGGCGTGCCTGGCGTGCCCGCGGCCCATGTGGTCATCATCGGCGCAGGAGTAGTGGGCACCAATGCCCTGCAGGTCGCGGTCGGCATGGGCGCCCGCGTCACCGTGCTGGACAAGAACGTCGACCGGCTGCGGCAACTCGACCTGGTGTTCGGCAACCGCATCCAGACGGTGTACTCGACCGCGCAAAGCCTGGAGGACGCGGTTCTGGACGCGGAACTGGTGGTCGGCGGAGTGTTGATTCCCGGTGCCGCCGCTCCCAAACTGGTCACGAAGCAGATGATCGGCGCGATGAAGAAAGGCGCGGTCGTCGTCGATGTCGCCATCGACCAGGGCGGTTGCTTCGAGACCTCGCATGCCACTACCCACGACGACCCGACCTTCGTCGTCGATGGCGTGGTGCACTACTGCGTGGCCAACATGCCCGGCGCCGTGGCGCGTACGTCGACCTTCGCACTGAACAACGCGACCATCGGCCACGCGCTGGCGCTGGCCGACAAGGGCTGGAAGCAGGCGCTCAAGGATGATCCGCACCTGAAGAACGGACTCAACGTCGCCGAAGGGCGGGTCACCTACGAAGCAGTCGCTCAGGCCCTGGGTTACGATCATGTGAGTGCCGATTCGGTTCTGGAGTAGGGTTCCAGCCGCGCCCGGAAACGGTGACGTTCACCCGCCCGACTGAATCCCCACCACGTCGACGCCCTCACGTACATAGCAGTCCGTGCCGCCATAAACCAGCATCCGGCGCTTCACCTGGCTGCCAAGTAGTTTGCCCACCCGATGCAGGGAGGCCGTGGAATCTGCCACGAAAGTCTGGCCTGACTTGATTTCCACCAGACCGAGCGCACCCGGCGGCATGGCGTTCTCGACCAGCAGGTCGACCTCCAGGCCATTGCTATCGCGCCAGAAGTGCAATTGGGCACGCTCACCATGGTGCTCGGCGTACTTCACGAATTCCATCACGATCAGATTTTCGAACAGGTTTGCGCGCAAGGGGTGGGTCGCCAATTGCGACTGCTGTTGAATGCCCATAAGCCATGCGGCCAAGCCAACATCACAGAAATACAACTTGGGTGATTTCGTGAGCCGCTTTCCCAGGTTGCCAAACCACGGCGCAAGCAGGTAGACAACGAAGGATGCCTCCAGCAGACTCATCCATTGCCGCGCGGTCGGGTCGGACACGCCGGCATCGGCTGCCAGACCATGCAAATTCAGCACCTGGCCCACGCGCCCGGCGACCAGCTTGACGAAGCGGCGAAATGCATGGAGATTGCGCAACTCGATCAGCGCCCTCAGGTCCCGCTCCACATAGGTCTCGAAATAGTCGCCCAGAGTGACAGCAGGGTCCAGTCCCATGGCGTGAATACGCGGATAACCCCCGGCATGCATCAATCGATCCGTGTCACTGGGCAATCCGGCGTCCCGCAGTTCGTTGATCGACAGGGGGAATAGTCTCAGTAGCGCGGTTCGCCCCGCCAGCGACTGGGTCACCGCCGCCATCAATTCGAATTGGTGACTGCCCGTCAATATGAATTGCCCACCCGAGTTCGACAGTTTGAGCGGAAAAATCTGGCCCGACTCCAATAAAAACAACGACTTGGAAGCGGTTTTTCCGTTTTTATGT
>Ga0105048_10013890_pt1 | contig 12564 bp, 16 predicted proteins | sample MAT05_FD_78382 | JGI IMG/M metagenome (GOLD analysis project Ga0105048, IMG submission 78382) | Freshwater microbial communities from Lake Fryxell liftoff mats and glacier meltwater in Antarctica - MAT-05 | ecosystem: Environmental > Aquatic > Freshwater > Ice > Liftoff microbial mat | place... | reverse complement strand
TCGCCCGCCAGGCGGACGATGGCATCCGGATGCGCCTCGAGGTTGCGCCACCAGGCCGGATGGCCCTCGTCCCAGCCGTTCATGGCGAGCACGACGAGGTTGGGTCCGTCGTCGATGTAGCCGACGATGACGCTGCGGTCCTGTCCGGATCGCCATCCGACGGTCGTGAGGCGCAGGGCGCCCCAGCCACGCTTGTTGGCCGGGGTCCACAGGAAGCGACCGCCGCTGAACCGGTACAGCACCCGGTGCACCCGCCAGGCCAGGTGCTTGATCCACCCGGGTGGCAGCTTCGGTGGTCGGTTCGCCTCCGTGCCCATCGCTCGCTCCTCCTGCGCTGGTCGTGGGCCACCGTACGCCTCGGACCGCGCGGCGCGGTCAGTGCTCGGCTCCAGGATCGCACCGGTTCGTCGGAGGTTGGACGCCAGGTGTGCTGGAATCGTGCCCGTGACCCCCAGGATCGAGATCTCCCGTGACATCGCCGCCTCACCAGAGGCGGTCTACGCCGCCATCTCCGATGTGGCCCGCATGGGCGAGTGGTCCGAGGAGTGCCACGCCTGCGAGTGGCACGACGGCTTCGACCACCCGGTCGTCGGGGCGACCTTCGACGGGCACAACCGCAGCGGCGACCACGAGTGGACGAGCCAAGGGAAGGTGACCGAGGCCGAACCGGGCCGGGCGTTCGCGTTCGAGTGCTCGATGTTCGACTTCCACTTCTCGACCTGGGGCTACCGCATCGAGCCGATCGCCACCGGCTGCCGGGTGACCGAGTGGACCGACGACCTCCGACCCGAGTCCGTGAAGGAGGTCAGCCGGGAGATGTCGGGCATCGACGACCGCGACGCCCGCAACCGCCACACGATCAGCGGCACCCTCGACCGCCTCGCCACCGCCCTGGAGCCCAAGACGACCTCGTGACCCCGTTCGGGTGATCGTTGCCCGGTCACTCCGGACACGGCCTACGGGGCCACCCGAGGTGTGCGGTAGCCAGCCGGACGGACCGCATGGTCAGTGCTCGGCGCCGGCGGCCTTCGACTTCCCGAACGGCAGGCGGGCGACCACGGTGGCGATGACCGCGCCGACCACGAAGCCCACGAGCGCCGAGGCCGCGGTGTTGACCAACCAGGCGAGCACCCCACCGATGCCGGGAACGGGCTGCACCAGGAGCTCGAGCTCGTGCACCAGGTGGTACGGCGTGGTCCAGCCGAGCTCGTCGAACCCGACGAGCAGGATGTGGCCACCGACCCACAGCATCGCCGCGGTGCCGATCACCGACAGCCAGGCGAGCAGCTTGGGCATCCCGGTGACCAGCAGCAGCCCGACGCGCTTGGACCGGGGCGAGGGACGCTCGGCCAGCTCGAGGCCGATGTCGTCCATCTTCACGATGAGCGCCACCACGCCGTAGACGACGACGGTGATCAGCACGCCCACGATGACGAGGATCACGCCCCGGGCCACGATGGGCTCGTCGAGCACCTCCTTGAGCGAGATCACCATGATCTCGGCTGAGAGGATGAAGTCGGTGCGGATCGCCCCCGAGATGGTCTTGGACTCGGCGTCGGGCCCGAGGAGGACCGCCGGCACCTCGTGCTCGTCGTCGTCGTGGCGCAAGGCGTGGATGACCTTGTGCGCACCCTCGTAGGCCAGGAAGCTGCCGCCGAACATCAGGATGATCTCGACAACCGTCGGCGCGATGGCGCTCAGCAGCAGGGCCACCGGCAGGATGATCAGCACCTTGTTGCGCAACGAGCCGATGGCGATGCGCTTGATGATCGGCAGCTCGCGCTCGGCGGCCAGACCGCGGACGTAGGCCGGCGTGACCGCGGCGTCGTCGACCACGACCCCCGCCGCCTTCATGCTCGCTCGGCCCGCGGCCAACGCCACGTCATCGACCGAGGCCGCGGCGAGCTTCGCCAGCGCGGCTACATCATCGAACAGTCCGACCAGACCGCCTGCCATATCTCGACCTCGTGCAGAAGTGGTACCGCTGGGAAGCTACCAGCCACCCATGACCCGGAAACCACCTGCGCTCGTGGGCGGCGATGCTTCCGAACGGGGCGAAGAGCCCTCCGGCGTGACGTCGAAGATCCGAGCGCCCCTCCGTCCCAGGGGTGAACGCGGCCAACGGGGCCGCCGTCGCACGAGGAGAACACCATGGCGAAGTACCAGTAGCTCGAGCACGACCGGAGCAAACCGGAGGCCGTGAACGACGTCCCGATGGACCAGCGGACGCCCGACCAGGCCCAGGCGCACATCCAGTCCAGGGGGAGTTCTCCGTCCGGATCGAGCAGAGCAAGAACCTGCTGTGTAGCACTTTTGCTTCTTTCGTGGGACGGAAGCCGAGGACCGCAGACGGCGAACGGGTGTTCAACCGGATCGCCGCAGCGCGCATCCCTCGGCGGCATAGCTGTTGAGCGTCGCTTCGAGGGTGTCGGCGTCGAAGCTGCCGGTGAATCGCTTGTCGCGTTCGGTCAGGACCTTGTACTCGTGCATCGGCTGCTTCCTTCTTGGTGGGTGGTTCTGGTCTCCGCGGTTGCGGGTCATGGGGCAATATCGGTGTCGGTTTCGGGGAAGAAGATCATCTCGATCGGTTGATCGAAGACGTCGGCGATCTTGAACGCCAGGGGCAGGCTCGGGTCGAAGCGTCCGGTCTCGATCGCGTTGACGGTTTGGCGGGACACGCCGAGGATGTCCGCCAGGTCGGCCTGGCTCCAGCGCTGGACGGCACGCAGCTCGCGCAAGCGGTTCCGCATCGTGGTCACCGCCGCATCCGGATGGCGAGCACCCCCACCCACGACAGGATCCCGGCGATGCTCACTTGTCCAAATGACAAGCACACTTGTCATCTGCGCTGGACCGCGCCGCCCGCGTTCACCCGGCGCAGGTGACGCAGGTCGGCGTGGCCGGCAGTGCATCCAGGCGCTCGGCTGCAATCTCGAGACCGCAGGACGTGCAGGTTCCGTACCGGCCGTCACCGAGGCGCTGCTCGGCGGCCTCGATGTCGGCGAGCGCAAGCCTCGTCTCGTCGAGGAGAGCGGCGATCTGCTGGCGCTCCCAGGCGATCGTGTGACCTTCTGGATCGTGTTCGTCATCGGTGGCGACATCGCGCGTGGCCTCCACGATGCCGTCGAAGCTGCTCACGAGGTTCGCCGCACGCCGAACGGTCGCCGTGCGCAGTTCGTGCAGACGAACGTGAGGATCGTCCGATCCGGCGTGGGAGGTCATCGGACTCGAGCGTGGCCTGCCTGGCGCACATCTGGGCAGTCGGGCGTTGCGGTCAATCGGCGGCGGTGGCCTCGACCTCGAACAGGAGGCCCGGCATGGCGAGCCGGGTGACCCCGAGCAGGGTCATCGGAGGAGCGGCGTCGACCGGCCCGAATCGGGCGCCGAGCAGGTCGAAGTGCTTCATGGCCTCGTCCACGTCCGTGGCGTAGATGTTGAGCCGGGTGATGTTGGTGAGGCCCATGTCGGCGGCGCTCAGGACGGTCTCGAGGTTGTCGAGGGCGAGCGTGATCTGGTTGCGCATGTCGTCGGGGTGCTGCGGGATGCCATCGGCGTCGACGGCGGTCTGACCCGCACAGATCAGATGTCGGTTGGCTCCCTCGAGCACTTCGGCTTGGTTGTAGCCGACGTTGCGCGACCACGACCACGGGTTGACGGGCGTTCGCTTCATGGGTGTTGGCTCCTGGTTCGGACGATGACTGGATGCTGGCTTGCTGCTGGCGACCGTACGCAGCCCCGCCGACAACACCCTGTCGGTGTTTCCGGAACAGATCAGACGTCGTCGAGAATCGACCGCTCCCGGATGACGGGGAAGTAGGTGTCGATCGACAGGCCCCGGTCGGGCGCGACCTCCTCGTGCATCACGGCGCCGCGGATGCGGTCGACCCGGAACGCGCGAGGCGCCTCCCGCAGGCGACACCACCCCCACAGGTACCAGTAGGGCGCATCACCCACAACGGCGAGCGGCTCGACGGTGCGGTCGGAAACCGTGCCTCTGCGGTCGACGTAGGAGAGCGTCACGACTCTGCCTTCGAGGATCGCGTCCTCGACCGCCAACGGCGGTCGGGGCCGTGCGAGTCGCTTGTCGTCGTACAGGTAGATCCGCTCCGCCAGCGCACGGGCGCGGTCCGCGTCGACATCTCGCAGCACGGCCAGGATCTTGCGGAGTGCCGACCGCCCCGCGGTGTTGAACGGCGTTGCCCCGTTCGCCGAGAGCGCCGTCGCGATCGCGGCGACCTCGCCGGGTGTGAGGTTCAGTGGGGGCAACGTGTGCACGGTGTCGAGGGCGTAGCCGCCGCGCCGCCCGGGCGTCGCAGAGATCGGCACTCCCGCCTGCTGGAGCGCCGAGAGATCTCGTTCGATCGTGCGCGTCGACACCTCGAACCGATCCGCCAGAGCAGACGCCGACATCCAGTTGGGCGAACGGCCGCGCAGTTCCTCCACGATCGCGTAGAGCCGGTCGGTGCGGTTCATCGAGCGGACTGTACCGGCCGTCCGATGGTCCCCCGCTGGGGAGAGCTCGAGTCGATCATCGGCGCCGATGCCGCGTGAGCGGCACCCTCGAGCACCTGGCCGCCGCCTTGGAAGCGCCGTCGAGGACGACCTGACGGCGGGCCTGTCAGGTCGATGAGCCGTCCGTCGATCGCTGCGGAACACCACGCATCTGAACGACGCGCGGATCGGGAGCGCGGCCACGACGGGCCACCCGCCCGGACTGGTCCACGAAGCTCATCGGCCGCCGCCGGTCGTGGGTCGAGTGTCAGGGTTCCATCGGGCGAGTTGGGTGCGGAGCCAGCCGTTCTCCCAGAAGCTGACGTCGCCGCCGTGATCGAGCAGGTACCGGTGGGCGCTCGCCATCACCGGCCGCAGACGGGGCTCGTCGGGGGCGACGGTCTCGACGGCTTCACCGAGGCGGATGGCCACGACCGCGTCACCCCGCTCGAGCGCTGCTTCCGCGCGATCGAGCGTGGCCGCGACGCCGGCGACCTCGACGAGCTCGGCCAGCGCGGCCGGCGCCGGGTCGGGGTACAGCTCGGTGGTCGACTGCAGCTTGAACCAACCCACGTAGGACTCCCACAGGGTGCGAACGCCCCACGAGACCGTGCCGTAGCCCTGCCCCACCCGCAGCTCCGGCGGGAGCTGGATCTCCCGCATCAACGTCCACACATCCGTGCCCGCGTTGCACCCCTCGAGCGTCCGGTCGTGCACGTAGGTCACGGCGTCGTGGAGCCGTTCGAGTGACGCCTCGATGAGCTCCGCTCCCACGATCGGATCGTGCCGGCCGGTGATCAGCACCTCGGGGCGCAGCTCGCGGACCATCCGGTTGGTGGCCAGCTGCGGTTCGACGAAGCGGTACCGATCGCCCCGGATGGTGTTGAGGTTCGGGAAGTGGGGGAACAGCGGACCGAACAGGTTGCTGACCAGCGCGACGCGGTGCTCGGGCAGCCACACGACGCAGCAGTCGGTCGTCTCGCCGACCGCAGCCAGCAGCTCGATGCGCAGGCCGTCGACGGTGAGCGCGAGCCGGTCCTCGAAGAGGATGTCGGGCGTTGGCACCGACTGGTTCATCGACACCCCCGGGTTCTCCTGGTGGATGCGCCTGGCGTCGGTGGCCAACAGGTCGAACCAGATCCCGGCGGTACGCATCCGCAGGCCCTGGATGCGCTTGTCGTCGGCCTGGCAGGCCGGGTTGTTCGCCTGGGCGATGTAGGTCGTGGCCGGCTGGCGGAACAGGTCGACGCCGCCGACGTGGTCGACGTGGGCCTGGGTGGTGATGATGTGGTGGGTGGGTCCGGGGCGGATGGCGTCGAAGACCCGCTTGTGGTGGGGCGCCTCGTAGCCCATGCCGGTGTTGACGATCACGCGGCCGGTGTCGGTGAGGAGCAGGTACGCGGCGCTGTTCCCTCCCGAGCGGTAGACGAGTCCATCGACGATCGGGTGTGCGGGGTCGTCGTAGACGGCGGTGAGCAGCTCCTTGCCGGGTCGGGTGTCGATGAGCTGGTCGACTTGCTGGTGGATGTTCATCGGACCTCGATCCGGACGGGGAAGCGGTCGAGGTACGCACCGAAGCGCGATCGGACCTCTTCGGGTGTGGTGGCGAAGTCGCGGCGCAGGTCGTAGACGACCCGGCCCTCCTTCCCCCGGGGGTGCGCGGCCCGGTACGCCTCGATCTCGGCGCGAGCCTGATCCGTCAGCTCGATGCCGGCGGCGTCGTAGACCCGCTGCAAGGTGCCCAGCTCGTCGGCCATGTACTCGTGGAAGAGCACGTCGACCGTCCGATCGGCGGGCAGGAGGTGGCGGTCGCCGATCGAGGCATCGAGGAGGCGCCCGATCCGTTCGGTCCAGTAGTCCCGGTACCACTCGGGTCGGGTGGTCCGGTACGAGGTGCGAGCGCCGTAGCAGACCATGGTGGCGGTCGACTGCACGACCGCAACCGGGTCGCGGTGGGTGACGACGATGGTCGCGTCCGGGAAGGTCACCAGCAGCGGGCCGAGCTGCTCGAGGTGCTGGGGGGACTTGAGCACCCAACGGTCCCGGGGTCGGTACCACTGAAGGATCTGCAGCACCTGCTTCAGGTAGGCGTAGTGCGGGGTCTGGTCGTGAGCCAGGTAGTGGTCACGCCACGTTGGCGCCCGGGCCACCCACTCGAGGTTGTAGCTCGAGAAGTCCGGGCCCATGAGCTCGATCTCCTCGTGCACGTGGTCGGGCTCCATGGGATGCATCGCGGCCACCAGCGGCGCTCCCGCCTGCATCGCGTCCCACGCCTTCTGGCTGCGGATCCAGCGGGGGTCGACACCATCGACCTCTGCGGGTTCGTTCGGGTTCGGCACCGGCTCGTAGGACTCCCACAACGGCATCGACCGGAACCGTGAATCCGCCGCGAGGAGGTTGACCAGGTTCGTGGTGCCCGAGCGCGGTAGCCCGACCACGATCACCGGCCGATCGATCTCGATGTCGCGGATCTCGGGATGACGGGCCAGCAGGTCGTGGATCAGGAGCCGGTTCGCCGCGCTGCGAACGCAATCACCGAAGAACAGCAGCCGGCCGAGGCCCGTGCGGTCCTCGTCGGCGTCCATCTCGGCGAGCTGCACGCCGAGCCGGACGCGGAAGTCGTCCGGACCGAACTCGTCGAGGCCGGTGCGGGCGACCGCCGAGGCACACACGGCGTCGACGGACAACTCGGTGCGCTTCGACTCGCCGTAGTCGAGGCCCAGCTGCTGGATGTCGGTGAGCACCGGCACCGCGAGGTCGTCGATGCGGATCTCGTTCGTCATCAGTTCGTCCCTCTACTGCGCCAGGTAGCCGCCGTCGACGGCGAGCACGGATCCGGTGGTGAACGACGAGGCCTCGCTGGACAGGAACAGCACCGCGGCGGCCACTTCCTCGGGCGAACCCATCCGGCCCAGCACCCCCTTGCCGACCTCGGCCTCGAGCAGCTCGGGCATCGACTTCATCGGCGCAGTCATCGGGGTGTCGATCAGACCCGGTGCCACGGCGTTGACCCGGATCCCTTGCCTGGCCCAATGCACGGCGAGGTTGCGGGTGAGCGCCAGCAGCGCCGCCTTGGCCGCCGAGTATCCCGGCACGATCGTCGTCGAGCGGAACGCGGTCATCGAGACGACGTTCACCACGCTCGCCCCGCCGGTCATCGAGCTCATTGCCAGCGCGTGCCGCGACCGGACGGTGAGCCGCTGCGCACCCTCGACGTTCAGATCGAGCGAGGCGGCGAAGCCCTCTGGGCTCCACTCGTCGAGGCCGTCCGGGAAGTTGGCGCCCGCGTTGTTCACGAGCACGTCGAGCACGTCGAAGTCAGCGGCGAGCGCGTCCACCGCGGCTGCATCACGCGTCTCGAGCTGCCGGAACGTGAACGCGGCGAGGTCGGTGTCGTAGTCGGCCACCGAGGACCGGGTGCCGGTCACGGTGACCGACGCCCCGGCGGAGGCGAACGCGGTGGCGATGGCGTGACCGATCCCGCTCGTGCCCCCGGTGACGAGCACCGATACCTCCGAGAAGTCGAACGTCAGGCGGTTGCTCATCGGGCGTCCCCCATCGTGATCATGACCTTCCCGCAGTCCTTCGAGCCCTCGAGCACGGCGAGACCCTGACCGAAGTCCTCGAGCGGCATCGTGTGCGTGATCAGGAACGACAGGTCCCGACGCTGGAGCAGCTCGACGGCATCCTCGAACCGCTCCGGGTACTCCATCGACCCGCGGATCGTGAACTGCTTCATCAACACGTTCACGAAGCTCGTCGGCACCGGCCGGTAGTGCAGCGCCACGATCACCAGGCGACCGTCCACCCGCCCGTTCTGGAGGACGTCGCCGATCACGTGGTCGGCCCCCGACGCCTCGATGAAAACGTCGGTGGCGGGCGTCGGCCCGAACATGAACGGCGCGGTGCCGTGGATCCGCGCCAACTCGGCCCACACATCGACCTCGTTCGGGTCGAGCACGTGGGCGGCACCGACCTGCTCGGCCAGGATCAGCCGGGCCGGGCTGAGGTCGATGGCGACGACGTCGTCGATGCCCCGGTCGGCGAGCGTCGCCAGCGCCATGAGGCCGATCGGCCCGCACCCGAACACCGCGACCTTGTCCCCCGGCTTCGCCTCGGACTGGTTCACCGACTGCATGCCGACGGCCAGGGGCTCGGCCAGTGCCGCTGTGGTGAGCGCCATGCCGTCGGGCACTGCGAAGAGGCGCCGCCCGTTCGCCGCATCCGGCACGTGCAGCAGCGGGGTGAGACCGCCCTGGTCGCCCCCGGTCCCCATCGGGCCACCGCTGCCTCCGGAAGGGCAGACGACGACCCGGTCACCCACCGCCACACCGCCCACGTCGTCGCCGACCCACTCGACCACACCGGCCATCTCGTGACCCAACGGGATCGGATGCCCAGGAATGAGGCCCAGGTGGACATAGGACACGTCGGTGCCGCAGATCCCGCATGCCGCGACGCGGACCAGGGCATCGCGGGCTCCGGGCTCCGGGTCGGCGATGTCATCGAGGCGCCAGTCGTTCGCGCCGTGCAACATGATCTGCTTCATGGTTTCGTGACCTCTCTCGGAGCTCGTCGGGTTCGGGAACCCGACGTCGTTCGACGGCGGGAAGGCGGTGGTGATCCCGGTCGGGCGCCGTCGAGCACGACGCGCACCAGTTCCGAGACCCAGGCGTGGTCGACACCGGTCATGCCGCTCAGGGCGGCGTGGAGGACGGGACCGTCGATCAGCGCGGTCAACACGGACGTGTCGACATCGGCTCGGAGCTCGCCGGCGACCTTTGCCCGCTCGAGCCGCTCGGTGACCAGGCGAGACGCCGAGGCCGCCTCCGACGCCCGTTCGCGGCGGTCGGCGCGGGGTTCGCTGAGCAGCCCCGCGATCGCCGCCAACGCGGCGGGCCGGTAGATCTTGTCGACCGACCAGCGCACCATCGTCTCGAGATCGGCCGCCAGGTCGCCGGTGTCGGCCACCACGTCGTCGCCATCGGTGCGGAACACCGCATGGGAGACGAGCTCCGACTTCGACCCCCACCGCCGGTAGATCGCCGCGGTCGTGGTCCCCGCCCGCTCGGCCACCGCCGCCAGGCTCATGCCGCTGTACCCCCGCTCCTCGAGCAAGGCCACCGTCGCGCCCACGATCGCCACATCGAGGCGCGAATCACGCGGCCGCCCCACCTTCGAATCACCGGCCACGAGGTCCCCCCTTTCGATGCAGCATACATCGTATTTCGAGCCGGTGGGTCAAGCCCCCGGCTGGTCCGACCGTCCGAGCGAGGCACCAGTAGGCTGCCGGTCCATGTCGCGCCGAGCCATCGACCCCATGCAGGTCGACACCTTCGCCGCCGACGGCGTGGTCTGGCTCCGGGGCGTGCTCGATCCGGACGAGGTCGCGGCGATGGCCGAGCCCGTCGAGCGGGCCCTGCGCGGCCCCGAGACCACCGACCTCGGCGCGCTGACCGGTCGCACCGGCGCGCCCGCCTTCGCAGCCGGCGTCGACCACTGGCGGACCGACGCCGACTTCGACCGGTTCGCCAAGCGGTCGCGGCTGCCCGAGATCGCCGCCGCGCTGCTCGGGAGCGAACGGATCTGGCTCTACGAGGACAGCGTCCTCGTGAAGGAACCCGGCGCGCCGTTCCGCACCGAGTTCCACACCGACGCTGGCTACTTCCATGTCGCCGGCACCCAGGCCTGCACCTTCTGGGTGCCCCTCGACCCCGCAGGGCCCGAGACCGGCGCGGTGCAGTACGTCCGAGGGTCGCACCGATGGGACGAGGACTTCCGCCCCAACCTCTTCTCGATCCCCGACCCGATCCCCGGCACCGAGGGCTCCGTCATGCCCGACGTGCTCGCCGACCCCGAGCTGGCGGCCCTGCTCGTCGGCTACGAGGTGGAACCCGGCGATGTCGTGGTTCACCACTACCGCACCGTCCACGGGGCACCCGCCAACACCTCGCTCTCACGACGGCGGCGCGCCATCTCCGTGCGCTACTGCGGTGACGACATCCGGTACCGGCTCCGTCCCGGCGTCCCCCGCAAGCCCCACCACGAGCTCGTGTGCGACGGCGACGAGCTCGGTGGCGACGACTGCCCGCAGGTCTGGCCGCGACCCGCGCCCTGATCGCGATCGCGCCGCGCAGTCAGCCTGTCGTTGGCCTAGTTGAAGTTGAAGCCGACCTGCATCTTCTGGGGCTGACCGGGCGCAGCGGGAGCGCCTAGGCACTGCGGACGCTCGCGAGGCGATCGAGGCTGAGGCCGTGAACGACGCGGGCTCTCGCGGCGGATGTCGGCCCACACTTGGCTTTGGCCGGTGAGCCATGACGCAGCCTCGTCGTCGCTCACCTCGAGCACCTCGACGGGGTTCCCCGCGAGTCGGCGCACGTCGCGGCGCCAGCCCTCGATCGACTCGGCCCGGGCTTCGTCGTCCTCGTCGATGTCGGTCGGGCGCACGACGACCACGTCGATGTCGCTGTCGGGCCCTGCTTCCCGACGGGCAAACGAACCGAAGACGATGACGCTCACCGGCGGGAGGGGGAGCGCCTGAGCCGTTCCTGGAACAAAGGGCTTCAACCCAGACCGGTCATGAGCGCAGGTTCGCGTCGACGGCGCGACCAACGACCGGGTCTGCCAGAGGCACCTGGCCACTCCGACGCGCGGCCGGTCCGCGTGCCCGAACCATGATCCAGCCGCCACCCACGAGGACGACGCCGATCGCCGCGGCGAGTCCGAGGAAGACCCCGGCGGTGGCGGCCAGGCCGGCGGTGACACCGAGGGCGGCGATGACCGGCGGTGCACAGCACGCGGCGCACGCCGCGGCGGCGAACCCGCCACGGGCGAGCGCGTTGCGGGGGTTCATTGTGCTGTTCCGACGAGGGCGTCGACGATCGGTTGCGCGTCGGGTGGGCCGGTCATCTCGAGGGTGACCTCGTCGACGTCGACCGTGAGGGCGAAGGTGAAGAAGCCGCAGCAGGCCTGCTCGGCTGCCATGAGGGCGGAGAGCTCGGCGATGTCGATGTCACGGCCGAATCGCAGGCGGATCCCGCCCGGGATCGGTTCTCGTGCGACGGCGCGTCCGATGGTCGTCTGCCACGCGGCGAGTTGGTCGCCCACGCGATCCGCGGCGAGGTTGCACGCGATCGCCGGGGCGGCGGATCGTGTCGGCTTCGCGTCGAGCTCGATGACGTCCACCCGAGACGAGTCTGGGTCGGTGGTGCAGCCGCAGGTGTCGTCGCATGGCCCGTCGGGTGTGCGATCACCAAGGGTCACGGCGACTCGTCGCAGCTCAGCGGCGAACGCCTCGAGCTCGGCGACCTTGTCCTGCGCCTCGGCGATCTTCGTGCCGACGAGATCCCGGAGTCGGCCCTGCACCGGAGCGCATCGCTCGTCGTCGAGCAACGCCAACAGCTCGGTGATCTCGTCGAGCGATAGTCCGAACCCCTTGGCGCGGCCGATGAATGCGAGCAGCTCGATGTGGCGGTCGTCGTAGCTGCGATACCCGGCGGGCGTCCGCTCCGGTCGTACGAGCCCTGACTTCTCGTAGAACCGCAGCGTCGAGGCCGGGAACCCCGTCCGCTGCGCCACCTGGGAGATCGAGTAGCCGTCCATGCCCGCCACCGTAGGAGTTCGACCCGGGTTGAAGGTCAAGAGCCAGAGCGAAGAAGTCCCTGCACCCGATGCGGCGGCCATGATCGGTTCGCGGCCGTTCCAGCGATGGTCGCCGCAGCGTGGTGGTGATGCGAGCGCCAGGGCTTCTCGAGTGGCCACATGCTCGAGAACGCGGGTCCTTCTCGGGCGCCGATGGCAGCGTTGATCTGGTCGGCTGCGAAGGCTCGGCGCCGCCCGCGTTCACCCGGCGCAGGTGACGCAGGTCGGCGTGGCCGGCAGTGCATCCAGGCGCTCGGCTGCGATCTCGAGACCGCAGGACGTGCAGGTTCCGTATCGGCCGTCACCGAGGCGCTGCTCGGCGGCCTCGATGTCGGCGAGCGCAAGCCTCGTCTCGTCGAGGAGAGCGGTGATCTGCTGGCGCTCCCAGGCGATCGTGTGGCCTTCTGGATCGTGTTCGTCATCGGTGGCGAC
>Ga0105048_10013889_pt1 | contig 12565 bp, 13 predicted proteins | sample MAT05_FD_78382 | JGI IMG/M metagenome (GOLD analysis project Ga0105048, IMG submission 78382) | Freshwater microbial communities from Lake Fryxell liftoff mats and glacier meltwater in Antarctica - MAT-05 | ecosystem: Environmental > Aquatic > Freshwater > Ice > Liftoff microbial mat | place... | reverse complement strand
ACACGGGTTTTACCGGTAACAGCGTCGTCTTCGGCACTCGCGAGAAATTACCCGGGTATGCTCACGGAGAGTGACCCACCGGCCCAACGGGGCCGGGGACGATAATGCCTTGCCCATCTGCGGCTCACGGGCCAAGGTGCGGTGCCGGGGGTGGGCAACTCTATCGGAGCACAAGTGGTCAAGTTTTGGTGAGCGCCGAGGCACTTACCGGTCGTTCGCATCGGTCGGCGCTTGCTAGTTCGACGGGACGCACTCGACCTATGGCTGTTGGCAGTGGAACGTTGAACCGGCGAAATGCTATGATCCCCTCAAACCTGAATCCAGCGCTGAAGACGCACGAAAGGAAAATTGTGCGAAGACAGCGATATCAAAGAGGCAGTTTGCAGAAACGAGATCACGGAAAACACAAGATGTGGATTCTGCAATATCGGGATGGGAAAACCAAGCGGTACGCAACGCTTGGGGCCTGTCGTGAAATGACCAAGAGCCAAGCGGAAAAGAAGCGCGACGAATTTCTCGCTGAAGTGAACGCCCGGAATTCCGCCGTACCGGATTCGGACATCACGTTCGGCAGTTTTGTCGAAGCGGTGGCGCTTCCGTTTTGCCGGTCGAAGTGGAAACAGTCAACGGCTGCCACCACCGAGAACCGGATTCTTCATCACCTAGTCGCCGAATTCGGGGATAGTCCTTTTAGGGATTTGCGATTGCAGGATCTTCAACGGTTCCTGAATGGCAAGTCCGCTGCGGGAATGTCTAAGAGCATGGTGGCGCACTTGCGGTGGGACTTGCACCAAATATTCAAGGTGGCAAGAGCCGAAGGCTACATCGAGCGCGACCCGACGCAAGCGCTCTTTACGCCCAGAGCCGTAGAGGTGACAGCCAGACGCACCATGACAATACAGTAGGTATCTAAACACATAACGGCGCTCGACCAGCGAGAGCGCGTCATAGATCACCTTGCGATCTTCGCGGGGATGCGGCCCGGCGAAATTCTCGGACTCCAGCGCCGCCATGTGAGTGAGGACGGCACGCAGATCACCGTCAATCAGCGCGTCTATCGCGGTCTGATCGATACCCCAAAGACGGACGCTGCTAACAGAACAGTGGCAATCCCTCCAACGACAGCCGCCTACCTACGGGAGTGGTTGGAGTATGTTGGAGCGAACCCCGATGCGTGGCTGTTTGCGTCGGAGAACCCCGCCAAACCGATATGGCGGGATAACGTCTGGTACCGGCACATGAAGCGCAGGCTAAAGAAGGTCGGGCTGGAGTGGGCAAACTTCCAGGTGATGCGCCGGACCCATGCCAGTCTCGGCCACGATGCGGGCATCGACCCGAAAGTGTCAGCAGATCAGCGCGGGCACGGCATTGGAGTATCGCTTGACGTGTACACGCAATCCAGCGCCAAGAAGCGCGCGGATGCTGCAGAACGGCTCGAAAACGCGGTTCTGGTGGCTTAATGGAGTGAACTGGAGTGAAAGAAGTTGCTGGATCTTCCAAAGTCGTTGAAAAGTTGGAGCGGGAGATGGGATTCGAACCCACGACGTCCAGCTTGGGAAGCTGGCATTCTACCACTGAATTACTCCCGCTCAGCCCCACCATTTTAGCACCAACCGCGATCGATGCTACCGTACAATCTAACCATGCGCCGCCTGATTTTCCTCCTCGCCACCCTCGCCCTCGACGCTCAAATCCCCCAATACACATCCAATGCGGTCCTCAAATCCCCCGTTAACTACCGTGACTGGTATTTCGTCGGTTCCAACCTTGGCATCTCGTATTCCGAAAACGCCGGCAAAGACCCCAACTTCAAAAACATCTACATTCCCCGAGCCGCTGCCGACACCTTCAAGAAAACCGGTACCTTCCCCGAAAAAACCATGCTCGTCATGGAGGTCTACCAGCCAAAGAGCGACGCCTCCCCCGCCAAACAGGGCCAGTTCGAAGGCAAATTTGTCGGCATTGAAGTCGCGGTGAAAGACAAAGACGCCGTCGCCGAAGGCTGGGCCTACTACAACTTCATCGGCGATAACGGCGAGCAGAAACAAACGGCCAAGGCCTTCGGCAAACAAGCCTGCTGGAGTTGTCACAACGAGCATGGCGCCAAAGACAACGTCTTCGTCCAGTTCTATCCTCGCCTCCGCGACAAGGACTAACCATGCGAGCCGCATTCTACAATGGAAACCGAATCATCGAAACCGGCCCCTGCCCAGCCCGCGCACCAAAAGCAGGCGAGGTCCAACTCCGCGTCTCTCATTGCGGCATCTGTGGAACCGACCTCCATCTCTTCCACGGCAATATGGACCACCGTGTCCAACTGCCCCAGGTCATCGGCCACGAAAGCAGCGCCACCATCGAAGCAATTGGCCCCGAAACAAATGGATGGCAAATCAATGACCGCGTCACCGTCCGTCCGCTGAACCCTTGCGGCCAATGCCCCGCCTGCCAACGCGGCCATAGCCACATCTGCCAGAAACTAAAGTTCATCGGTATCGACGCGCCCGGCGCGATGCAAGGCCTCTGGACCGTTCCCGCGCACACACTCCACCGCCTGCCCGATAATCTGACCCTCGAACACGCCTCCCTCGTCGAGCCGATCGCCGTCGCCTGCCACGATGTGCGCCTCGGCGAAGTGGTAAAAAACGAATTCGCCGTCGTCATCGGCGGCGGCCCCATCGGCGCGTTAGTCGCACTGGTGGCCCAACACAAAGGCGCCCGTGTAATCGTCTCCGAAATCAACCCGTTTCGAATCCAACTTCTCAAACAACTCGGTCTCGAAGTCCACGATCCCCGCACCACCGATATCGCCGCCCTGGTGCAATCCGAAACCAACGAAGCCGGCGCGGACGTCGTCTTCGAAGTCTCCGGAGCCGCGGCTGGCGCGGAGCTGATGACCAAGCTCCCCGGCGTCCGTGGACGTGTCGTCATGGTCGCCGTCTTTCCAAAGCCCGTCCCCGTCGATCTTCACAAATTCTTCTGGCGCGAAATGCGCCTCATCGGCACACGCGTCTACGAACCCCAGGACTTCGACGAAGCCATCGACCTCCTCGCGACAACATCCATCCCATTCCGCCAACTAATCACCGGCGTCTACCCCCTCGAAAATCTCGAAAAAGGCCTTCTGCAAATGGAACAAGGCGCCGACGTGATGAAAATCCTCATCGACTGCCAGAGCTAATCCGCCCGCAGCGCGGCTTGCGGGTCAACCCGGCAAGCTCGCCGCGTCGGTCCCGCGACAGCGAACGCCACCAAGTACGCGCCGAAATCCGTCAGATTCACTAACAGTTCCATCCGCGAACCCAGGTACTGCAAAACGCCAACCGCCAGCATCAACCCGCATCTTAGGGAACGCACTTCGAGCATGATGCGGCCTCAGACGCCGCGACATCCCGAATAGTTCCCGCTCTACCGCCGAACGCGCTCCCCGGCCTTGCTCGCCCAAATCTGCACGTTCAAATCGGAACTCTTATTCCACGCCGCGCCGGTCGCGTCATACTCCTTCGCATACCGCCCCGCCGCTTCAAACAACAGCAATTTCCCGTCCGCTCCATCCGCCGGAGCCTCCCCCTGCGTCGCGTTCGAACCATGCGTGAACCAGGGATAGACTTCGCCCTTTTCACCTACATTCCGGCCCATTCCCCATGCCCCGAACCGGTACCGCTGCCCGCCTTCCACACGTAGGTTCAAATTCCGGAACTCAATCTGATAGATCTTGAAATGCGTCCCAAAGTTCTCATACAGCGGCGCCTCGGTAGCTTCCGAAATCACGACGTCCGCGCCCTCCACCGCATTCGATCCACGCGCCAATCGTCCCGACGACACCGGCGTCAAGTCTTCGTCCGGTGCGCCCACATACAGTCGCAGATCCTGATAAACATCGCCCAAATTCGCCGGGTCCGCGCCGAACGCCCCCGGAACCGCCCACACTCGCAGCGTGTTCACCACCCACCGTTCACCGGCCCTCCCGATCGTAAAATCGTCGCCGACAAAGCCCTGGCTATACAGCGTCCATCGCACATTCGACCGCGCCGTCACTCCCGCCCCGTCGTTCCAGTTGGCCCGCGGCAATCCGCGGTCGACAACCAGTGTTCCGTCTTCCTGCGCAAAAGCGCCGGCCGCAAACAAAACGGCGATCCCGATGAGGCTCCGAGTCTTCATAAACATTATTCTAATCAGTTTTCTCCCGCCATGGTCTTATCCCCGGTAACAACTCTTTGCAGCCTGAACGGCAACGGCACCGGCTTGCTTGTATCGTACTTCTCCAGTTGCCGCGCGCCCACCACGTTGATCATCTTCTCCACCATGAAAGCGGGCAGCCGAATACTCTGAAAATACGCCTTCTCTACCGAAAACGTGACAAAGCCCGCAGCCGCGTTCAATCGCAAATCCACCCATACTTCCTTTTTTCCGTTCAACACCGGCTTCAACAGCATCGGCACCGTACCCGGCCGAGCCTTCTCCACCATGTCAAAATCCACTACCGTAAACGTCGAAACATAGCTCCCCGGAAAGAACTTAACCGTCAGCCGGTCAAGCCCCGGTCGTGGATTCACGGTCCGTGAGTACTGCAAATACTCATTCACTTCAGCCTCAGTCAATTCAAAACGCACCTTCTGCTTCGTCGATTGCGCTTGATTCAATTCGCCAAACAACCGCAGAATCTTCTGCACCGCCGCTGGCTGCGCGGATGCGCTCAACGCCGCCAGGACCATCGCCAATATTCGAATTTGCGTCACCCTCACCATCATACGTTCGGTCTGTGATAGCTTTCATTTACCCATGAGAACATTGACGATCCTCACCCTCACCGCCTGCGCCGCTCTCGCCCAACCCGCTTGGGAGAACCCGGTGAAAAAACTTCTTAAAGAAGGCAAACCCGTCATCGGCGCCACCATCACCGTCGCCAGCGCCGAAGTCGCCGCGCAAGCCGCCGGCATGGGTTTCGACTTTGTTTGGATCGAAATGGAGCATAGCCCCATTACTCTGGAAACCGCTCGCAATATGATCCTCGCCACCCGCGGGCTCAAGGCGCTTCCCTTCATCCGCGTTCCCGTCAACGAACTTTGGATGGCTAAACGCGCCCTCGACGCCGGAGCCATCGGCGTCGTCTTTCCCTTCACCTCAACGCCCGAACTCGCCAAACAGGCCGTCGCCGGTATGAAGTACCCGCCGACCGGTCGCCGCGGGTCCGGCCCCGCGCTCGCGACTTTCCGCTGGCCCGCCCCCGAAGGCTACGCCGATTTCATGGACAAAAACGGCTTGGTGATCGTCATCATCGAAGAAGTCGGCGCCGTCGACAAGATCGAAGAAATCGCCGCTACTCCCGGCATCGACGTGCTATTCATCGGCGCCAATGATCTCAGCTACTCCCTCGGCCTGCGCGGCAATCAGGACCACCCCAAACACCGCGAAGCGATGGCCAAAATCATCGCCGCCGCCAGGAAAAACGGCCTTCCCCTAGGCCGTCCCGTCGCTAACGCCTCCCAGATCCAGGAAGGCATCAAGCAAGGCTTCACCTTCTTCCAGGGCCCGTCCGACATGGTCCTGATGCGTACCGGCGCCGAAAGTCTGCTGAAACCCTTCGGCAAGTGGGCCGCCGACGGCAAGGACCGGCCGACTTACTAAAAGGAAGGCCTGCTTAGTAACCGGGGGTTCGCTATTTGGCCTTCGGCGCTTGGGCTTGGCGCTTGTTCTAGAAACTCCGCCGTCCGTAAACCTACTTCCGGGTCACAATCGTCCCTGGCCGCGCGCCCGTATGCGTTCCGCGATCCAGCACGATTGTCCCATTCACAATCACAAACTCCACGCCCGTCGCATACTGGTGGGGCTTATCGTAAGTGGCGTTATCGATGATCGTCTTCGGATCGAACACCGTAACATCCGCTGGGAACCCCGGGCGCAGCAACCCCCGGTCATAGATCCTGAGTTTGGATGCATTCGCTGAAGTCATCTTGCGAATCGCCTCCTCCATCGTGATCACCTTCTCGTCCCGCACATACCGCCCCAATACACGAGGAAATGTCCCATAAAACCGCGGATGCGGATGATTCTCCGCCAGGAGCCCCTCCGTCGCAATCGCGCTGCCATCCGACCCGATCGAAACATACGGCGTCTTCATCGCAAACCGCATGTCCTCTTCCGAATGATGGAAAAACACCGTCGGCGCCGACCCCCCGTTATCCACGATCACCTTGAACAGCACATCCACCGGATCTCCCCCCATCTCCCGGATCACCTCGTTCATTCGCCGGCCCTGATACTTCTTATAAGCCGGGTTCGACAACGATGCCAACAACATCCCCTCCCACGAACCGGTCGCCGTGTAATGGTTGTACCAGTTGGTCCCCGGAATGCCGTTCAACACCTCGCTCCGCAGCCGCTCTCGCAGCGAAGCGTTCTGAATATTTTCAATCAACTTAGCCCGCCCGCCCTCATGCGCCCACGGCGGCAAAATACTCGACAAGTTATTCTGCCCCGCGCGATATGGATACACATGCGCCTCCACTTCCTGGCCCTGCGCGCGAGCGTTCCCTATCATCCCAATTAACTCCGGCATCTGCCCCCATAACTTGTGATCCGCTATCTTGATGTGAATCACATCCACCGGCACGTTCGCCCGTTTTCCAATCTCGATCGCCTCCCGGACGGACTCGAACACACCCTGCCCCTCCGTCCGCATGTGCGTCGAGTAAATGCCGCCAAACTTCGACGCTTCTTCACACATCGCCACCAGCGTATTCGTGTCGATCCAGTTTCCCGGCGGCCCGCTCAACGAACTGGAAACTCCCAACGCGCCATCGGCCATCGCCTGCCGTACCGCCGCCCTCATCTTCACTAACTCCTCCGCCGTCGGCGGCCCTGCCGAAGGCCCATGGGTCTGCATCCAAATCTGGCTCGATCCCACATAAGTCCCAATATTCGTGCTGATCCCGCTCTGCTTCAGCCGCGCAAAATAGTCGGTGAACCGCGGAAATGCCCGCGATGGCGCCGCCGATTCGCCCTCGCCGAAGATCATCGTCGTCACGCCCTGCCGCACCATGCTCTGCGCATTTCCATCCGTCAGCAGCGTCGAGTCCGAATGGTTGTGGATATCGATAAATCCCGGGCTGACGATAAGACCCTTCGCGTCGATCACGCGCTTCGCCGTCTTCCCCTCCAGCCGCCCGATCCCCGCCACGCGGCCGTCCTTCAGCGCCACATCGCCCAGATACGACGGATTCCCCGTCCCATCCACCACGCGTCCGCCGCGAATCAGCAAATCGAAATCCTGCGCCCCCAGCGAGCCGGCGAGTAGAAGAACAAATATAGTTTTCATGGTAGTTTTGGCCATCCCGATTCCTGTTCGATCGCCGCCAGCACCGGGCGTATCACGCGCCCGCCGCTGTCGGAGTTAGTCATTATAACGGCGCCGTGGCTCGCGTCGGCCCGGCAGATCAGTTCACAACGATATCCCGCATTCGCGCCGCCATGTCCGAACCACCCGTGCCCGCCAACGAAGCCAAGCCCGTGCCGTCCTACATGCGGAATAATCATCCTCTCCGCTATGTCGCGTTCGATGATCTTGTTCGACTCCCCCATCACCGCGCTCGCCACCGCAATCGCGAATAAACTCAGATCCGTCGGCGTCGTCCACAATCCCGCCGCCGCCATCTCGGGATACGTGTGCCAGCCCCCTGTATACGACCGCCCGGTATCGTGGAACCCCACCGCTGTCCGCGCCGCCCGCGCCTGCGGCAACGGTTGTTCGAACGTGCTGTTGTGGAGGCCCAGCCTGCTCAGGACAATGCGTTGCATCAACTCCGGAAACGGCCGCTGAAACCGCTCCGTCAGCAACAACTGCAGCACCGTATACCCGCCACCCGAATACCGGTACGTCGTGCCTGGAACCACGTCCACCCGCACCGGCGCAGTATTCGCCGGCGTCGCCCCATCCAGCACCTGCCGCACCGTCGGAACCACTTCGTTCTCGCCATACCCGGGAAATCCATGCACCGTCAGTCCAGCCGAATGGCTCAATATCCCCCGCACCGTCACTTTTTGCGATGCGGTGAACGAATTCTCTGGAACCTGCCAGGCCGTCAGTTTCTCATTCACATTCTCATCAAGCCCAAAGTTCCCATACTGCGCCATGTGCAGCGCCGCCATCGCCGTCACCGGTTTACTGATTGACGCCGCTTGAAACAGCGTTCCCGAACTCGTACCCACACCGTACGTCCGCGCCCATTCCACCGCGCCCTTCCGGATCACCGCAATCGAAACCGCCGGCGTCTTGTATTCCGCCATCGCCGCTGCCGGCCGCCACAACGCTTCAATCCGCCGGATGCGATCTTCCAGCGGCCCGGCATATACCACCGCGCCCGCCCCGGCCAACAGAAACTGTCTGCGCGGCAACATGCGAAACCATTCCATCATGACGCACTCGGCAACTTCGGTGCCATAGCAACTCCAATGCCGGCCGTTCGAACCAAAACAACACGAGGAGTCTGCGGACTTGTTTTTTGAAAAATGTACCGGCCATTGTTACCGGTTACCAGGGCATCCTCCCCCCGGCGGATCTACCGGCGCCGGATGCGTCCTGTAAATCTGTTGATTCTATGGGACTTACTGACTAAATCTTCGCGGCGGACCAGAGCGCTGGTTTGGCCGCTGAAGTGCACACGGAACGCTTTAAAATGACGGGATCTTCATTTGATCGCTACCGATAAAAATGCGTTACGTAAACTCTCCCATGAAGTCGTTGTGGCTCTGATCTGCCGATGCTACTGTTGCTCATCCGGCTTCCCGACTCGAACAAAGCAGTGAACTGCCCCATGCGGTACCCCTGTCTGTCTCTCGAAACTACTGCCCGGTGTTCACCGCGCTGTACCCAGGACGCACCCTTTTGAGCGTCTCTTGCCCTCAAATAACCGCGAAAGAACGGAAGGTTTCATGAAGTCTGCTCTCCTCCGGCCGGCAGGTAGCCAAAGGCATTCGTTGCGCAATCACACCCTGCTGGCCCCCCTTTCCTGGCATCAGGGGCATCGCTTCCAGGATCTGCTTGTTGATCCGGCCATCCACGGCAATCTCATCGGCGCGATTCAACGCTTCCGCGGGAAATCCTACTTGGCTGATGGCGCTCTTCGCGCCGGGCAACTCACCGCCGATGGCCGTCACTGCCAGCCCATCGACGACAACAGTTGGCACTTGGTCGTCCAGGATGATCTCGGCCAAATCATCAGTTGCGCCCGCTACCACCCGATTTCAAAGCCCCAATTCGAAACAACAGTCGCCTCCAAGTCGGCCCTGGCCGGCTCCCCGGAATGGCGTGCAAAGGTCAAAGGCGCAGTCGAGTCCTCCATTCGCCAGGCATCGGCGCGTGGCGCGAGTTTTGCCGAGTTGGGCGGCTGGTGTGTCGCGAAGGCGTCGAGGAATACATCGGAGGCGTTTCGAAGTGTCCTCTGTATGTATGCGTTGTGTGAGATCCTTGGGGGCGCCGTTGGCGTCAGCACCGCGACCACCCGCCACGCGTCTTCTTCCATCCTGCAGCGCATGGGTGCGCAGAAAGCCGCTCTAAACGGCGAAGTGCTGCCGTCTTACTTCGAACCGATGTTCGATTGCGAAATGGACCTCCTTCAATTCGATTCTCTCCGCCCGGCAAAACGATATGCGCACCACGTCGCGGAGTACAGAACCCGGATGAAAGCCGAAGTTCGCGTTATCTGCTGTGAACCAGCCCCCGCGGCGTACCCGGCGGCACGGGCGGCTTTGCCGCGTGCGCTGCTTTCATCGCCGCAGCTCGATACCGGACTTCTAATCCAATAGGGACTCCCGTCTCCGTCAACAGGCCGCGATATCCCGCGACGACTAAACTTTGAACACCCGCTGTATAGTTCCCGGCGTTTCCGCCGATAGAAAAGACAGTGGCATCGCCACCGTCTCCAGTTTCCCGCATCTCGTTGACCGCAGCGTTTTAGACGGTGGTTTCGTCGTCCGGACTGCGATGGACCTATCAGTTGGCGGATGGGGAGCGTTAGAGGCTCAAAGGAACTCTCGCGTCCGCAATCGGTACGGGTCGTACAACATATCGGAATCTCTGATTGTTGTCCCATGACTGGAAAAAGAACGGAAGTAATCATGAAGTCGGCTCGCGATCGCTCGCCGGAAGACCCGTGGCATCAGTTGCGCAATCATACCTTGCTCGCGCCCGCTACCTGGCATCAAGTGCATCGTTTCCGGGATCTGATTGTAGATGAATCCGGACATGACGAACTCATCGGCGCAATTCAGCGTTTCCGCGGTAAGGCATACATGGAGGACGGAGCCCTCTCTGCCGGAGCACTGACAGCGGACGGACGCCACTGCCAGGCGGTGGACGCGGCCAGTTGGCACCTGGTTGTCCGAAACGACAACGGCGACATTTTGAGTTGCGCCCGCTATTTTCCGCTCACGACGCCGCGATTCGAGTCGACCATCATGTCAAAATCGGCATTGGCGAACTCTGCGGAATGGCGTGAAAAGGTTAAGCAGGCAGTGGAAGCCTCCATCAAACGCGCAAATGCGCGGGGCGCGGTCTTTGCGGAACTGGGCGGTTGGTGCGTCGCCAAGGAGTCCAGAAATTCGACGCAAGCGCTGCGCACAGTCCTCCTTATGTACGCCCTCGGAGAGGTCCTCGGGGGTACTGTCGGTCTCAGCACCGCCACCAAAAGGCACTCTTCCTCCTCCATCCTCCAACGCCTAGGCGCCAAGAGAGCGGATGTGAACGGCGAAGTCCTCCCTGCGTACTTTGAGCCGATGTTCGATTGCGAAATGGAATTACTCCAATTCGATTCCCTCCATCCGGCCGAGCGGTACGCCCCCCAGGTGGCCGAGTACAGCGCGATCATGAAGCGCGGAATACGCGTAGTTTGCGCTCAACCTGCGCCCCCCACCTGCATCGCCTCGCTAACCGGCCTGTTCCGGGCGTTGAGCCCCGCAACCCAGCTTGACGCCCTGACGATTCCCCAGGAGATTTAGGCAAGCCAGGGGCATGACGCCCCCCATCCGCCGTCGTTGACCGCCCAGATGTCGGTTTGTCCGACAACCGCGATGCGGGCGCATGAAAGTGACCAAATAAGGTCGATGCCCGCCTTCTCCGATCATGCTCGGTCACTTTCCGCGAGGCCATAAGCGCGCCCACACTGCCAATTCAGGCCTGTTTCGGCGAAATCTCAGGCATTTCCGCGCGTCGGCGCACTTCGGACACCTACGTGCTTTACAAATGTCGTGCGAATGCAGGAGGATCCTTTCCCCTGCTTTGAAAACAATGCAGTCAAGGTCTGGTCACTCCAGTTCTGCTCTTCTCCAGAAGCGATGGTCCGTTATTCGGAGGATTGTCCCGCATGGGTACGGAGATGTCGCTGGCCGCCAATCGAAGACATGCTAGCCGGAATCAACAAAAAAAGAGGCTGTAAGCCCAGTTAACTTGCGCATTTGTAACGTCTGAACGGCAGCAAACGGCTCGCCGCTCAACATCAAAACAAGCTACCGAATCTGACCAGGGTACACGGCGCGCTCGCGCTTCGTGTCCATAGGGAGAGTCGGACTGTGTAGCGCTCACAAAAATGCCTTCGCGTGTTTCGCGAATTTGGAAAGAGAAAAAAATGAAAACTACGTGCACAACGGCCTCCAGGGGCGCGTTGCTTCTAGGGCTCACGCTAGCGGTTGGGATCACCGCTTCAGCGGTGCCCATAAATGGAAATATCGGCTTCAGCGGCAGCAAACTATTCAGCTTCACGCTTCCTCCCGGCCTGAACCAAGGCTCTTACATCGACTTCCAGAATCCGGTCAACGGCGGAAACGGAGCCATTGTTGCGGGTGGCACCTCGGGCGGCTTTAACTTTATCCCGCAATTCGATCCCGGCTTTATCCGGGACTTGGCGACCTCAGCCAACACCCTTGGGTATGAAGTGGCTCCGCCGGAGACCGCCATTTCCATCGATAACTTCCTTTCGTTCGCCAGTGCCCCGGGACTGAATATTCGGTTGACCAAACTGCCGAATGCTACGAACTGCGACGCGAATGTGATCTGCGTAGGCCCGTTTCAACTCGTCCAGAACGGTCCCGCCGTCTCTGTGTCCATCAACGTTATCGGAGTGGTCCTCAGTGGCGGCGATTCCTCAGCCTTCACCGGCCAGATTACCGCGCAGTTCCTCGGCCTCAGCGGTCAGGGCACTACGGTCGCCGAAGTGCTCGCCGAAGCGAACTCCTCGCAAGGCGCTCTCGCCAACTCCTGGAGCGGCGCAATTACCGCATCGGCCATCCCGGAACCCGGAACGGTGACGATGCTCGGCATCGGCGCAATAGCCATGTTCCTTGGCCGCCTCCGTGCAAAACGCCGGTCCATCAACAACTGAGCCTGTCGTAACAGCCACTGTGCCAGTTGCTCCTCGGAGGAGGTCGCTGGCGCAGTGGTTGCTTGATCCTCTCTCTATTCGAACTTCTAAACCAGAACAGTGAACTAATGATCGAGGCACGCTGGAAAGCAGCGCTCAACGAGTGGATCTCCACACTAGGTCCCGCGCATGTCGTCACGGACCCCGCGACCCTT
>Ga0105048_10013885_pt1 | contig 12566 bp, 14 predicted proteins | sample MAT05_FD_78382 | JGI IMG/M metagenome (GOLD analysis project Ga0105048, IMG submission 78382) | Freshwater microbial communities from Lake Fryxell liftoff mats and glacier meltwater in Antarctica - MAT-05 | ecosystem: Environmental > Aquatic > Freshwater > Ice > Liftoff microbial mat | place... | reverse complement strand
CTACGAGAAGGGCAGCCGGCCCGCCCTCAACAAGCTCTACGAGAAGGCGAAGAACTCGCAGTGGAACGGCGAGACCGACCTCGACTGGTCGATCGAGGTCGACCAGGAGCACTTCGCCAAGATGATGTCGGACATGCAGCGAGCCAGGTTCGCCGAGCAGGGGGTGTCGTTCGAGGGCACCCCGTTCGCCTCGTGGGGTGACAAGGAGTGGCTGGCGCAGTCGATGGAGAGCCAGAACTGGAGCCTCAGCCAGTTCATGCACGGCGAGCAGGGCGCACTCGTGTGCACCGCCAAGATCGTCGAGACCGTGCCGTGGATCGACGCCAAGTACTACGCCGCCACCCAGGTGATGGACGAGGCCCGTCACGTCGAGGTCTTCGCCAAGTACCTCGACACGAAGCTGAACGGCCACTACCCGATCAACGCCCACCTGCGCATGTTGCTCGACGACATCATCAACGACTCGCGTTGGGACATGACCTACCTCGGGATGCAGATCATGGTCGAGGGTCTGGCCCTCGCCGCGTTCGGCATGGCCATGAACACCACCCCCGATCCGCTCCTGCGCCAGCTCCTGCGCTACGTGATGAGCGACGAGGCCCGCCACGTCGCCTTCGGGGTCCTGTCGCTCAAGGAGTTCTACGACGGCCTGTCCGACGCGGAGATGCTCGATCGCCAGGAGTTCGCCTTCGAGGCCGCCGTTCGGATGCGGGACCGGTTCCTCCAGCAGGAGGTCTGGGAGCGCATGGGCGTCGACGTCAAGGCCACCGTGAAGCTCTTCGACGTGCCCGCCGAGGTGAAGAACCAGGACCCGTTCCAGCAGCTGCTCTTCTCCAAGATCGTGCCCAACTGCAAGAAGCTCGGGTTGCTCGACGCCAACGACGGCTGGCTGCGCAAGCGCTTCGACACCCTCGGGGTGTCCCAGTTCGAGGACTGGGTCGACACCGGCGAGGAGTACCTCGAGATGGACGCGGTGACCCAGGACCGCCTGGCGGCCGCCGAAGCGACCTGACCCTCCTGGCGCGAGCTCGAAGGACCGGCGGCCGGTCGGGCCGCTCGCTCGCGGGCCGCAACGGCTCTGCTCGCGCGGCCGCACTCGGGCTGGTCGGGCGCGGTCGAGCGCACCGGCACTCGGGGTGATTCTCGGTCGGGCGGTCCGACGCCGGTTCGTCCCCGTAGGGTGGGAGCATGAGCGAAAACGTTGTGGCCGACCGAGGTGTGCCGCCGGGCTATGAACTGCTCGGCCCGACGGATCAGGAGACGGTTCGAGGTCTCGTGCTGCGCGGCGCCGACATGCGCCGCCCTCAGCATGTGTTCCACTCCCTGCTCTTCCCGTCTGCTCCTGCGAGCGAGGGCGCCCGCAAGGCCGCTGAGACGGCCGGGTGGCAGGTGTCCATCACCGATCCCGACGGTGTCGAGGGCGCCGAGGAGCGGTGGAAGGTGACCTGCGAGAAGCAGGAGTACGTGCTGCTCGCCCGGTTGATCCACGCCGATACCCAGTTCTTCGACCGCCTGGCCCGCACCGGCGGCGGCGAGAACGACGGCTGGGACGCATCCGTCAGCTGATCGAGGGTCGGCGTCTCCCGGCTCCGACCGGGTTGTCGGGGCGCCGCCACCGTGGCGCGAGTGATCCGATGTTCCTCCGCGGGACGGTGTGGAGCCCTCGCTGCTCGCATCTGGTCCGGGGTGCACCCACACCCGTGGCTCGCGATCAGGCCCCGATCGGAGCCGGTTCGCGGAAGATGAGGTCGACGGCGCGGTCGAGCTCCGCGTAGACGCGGGTGATCGGCGTCTTGCCGAGCGACCACGAGCGCAGCAGGGACCCGAGGAGCGAGCTGGTCAGCTGGGCGATCGCTTCGGCGTCGTCGTCGGCAACGGTACGGAGCGAGTCGCGCAGCGCGCGGCCGAACCGGCCTGCGAACTGGGCGTAGAGGTCGGCCACCACGGGATCGGTGACCACCTCGATCGCGGTGATGAGGCGGTAGAAGTTCGGGTGCCGCTCATAGGCGCGCACGGCCCGGCGCAGCGCGGCGCGCAGCCGGACCTGGTCGGTCCCCGGGACCGAACGGGATCGGCCGCCGCTGGGGTCGAACGACTCGGCCCACGTGTCGAGCACGGTGGCGTAGAGCTGCTCCTTCGACGGGAAGTAGCGATACAACGTCGCCAGGGCCACGTCGGCGGCCTCGGCCACCTCGCGGATCTGGATGCGCTCGTACTCACGGTCCTCGAGCAGCTCGGTGGCGGCCTCGACGATGCGCGCCCGGCGGGCGTGCTGCGAGGGTGTCCTCGCCTCTGACCCGGTGGTCGCGCCGGCGACCGCGGTCACGCGACCCGTGCGCCGGCGGTGCCACGAAGGAGCGCGGCGTTGGGGTTCGCAGGGAGCTCGGTGAGCGGACGAGCGAGCTCCTCGACCGACGGGCCGTGCTCGGCGGCCAGCGGTGCGAGGGCGGCGAGGTCGAAGTCGTAGAGGGCCGCAGCGTTCTCGCCGAGGATCTTGCGCTTCTCGGCCTCGTCGAGGTCCCACATCACCTGGCGGAGGTGCTCGCGCGAGAAGGGTCCGCTGCCCTCGTCGTGGGGGTAGTCGCTGCCCCACATGAACCGACCCGGAGCGACGCAGGATCGTGCGTCGATGTCGGCCGGCGCGGGGAAGCTGGCACCCAGCCACACGTTCTGCTGGAAGTACTCCGCCGCCGAGCGGGGCAGGGCATCGTCCGCGGAGTACTTCAGCTCGCCGATCGCACCGCTGCGGACGCTGGCGATCACGCCGTCCATCTGCGCGATCATCGCCGGAAACTGCGAGGCGCCGGCCTCGGTGACGACGTACTTCAGGCGCGGGAACCGCTCGAACACTCCGGCCAGGATCAGGTGCACGAGGGGGCGGAGCCCGTAGAAGGAGACCTCGGTGATCATGACCATCGGCGTCGCCGCGAAGCGTCCGTAGTTCGGCGACCCGGTGCCGCCGTGGAGGTGGACCGGCATGTCGAGGTCCTGCAGGGCGGCCCACAGCGGGTCGTAGATGGGGCTGTACAACGGCTCCACCCAGGTGACGTCGGGTGCGACCGTCGGCAGGAGCACGCCGCCGCGCAGTCCGTGCTCCTTGATCCAGGTGGCGTCGGTGATGGCGTCGTCCACGTCGTTCAGGAAGATCTGGCCGATGCCCGCCCGCTGCGCGGGGCGGCGGGCGCAGAAGTCCACCATCCACCGGTTGTGGGCGTGGATGCCGGCCCGGCGGCGCTCGTACTCCTCGGGCTTGGGCGGTCCGGCGAACAGCACGAACCCGGGGTAGAAGGGCGGCACCGTGTTCGGGAACAGCACCTCGCCCACCACGCCATCGGCGAACTGGTCCGTCTCGCGTCGGTCGTCGTCCCAGTTGCGCACCCGCAGGTCGGTGTTGCGCAGGTCCTTCCACGGGTTCTTGTACGCCCCCCGCCACTCGTCGAAGGCGTCGCGCCACGCGGGGTCGAGGTACTCGCGGTACGTCTCGTGGTTGGCACCCGCGTGGGTGTCCGCCGAGATGATCGTGTAGTTCGGAGCGTCGGTGGCCATGCCGGCAACCGTAGCTGTTTCCAGAACCAGAATCTCGTTTTTCGGCGGCGAAGGACGCTCGATCCGGCCGGGCGGGATCAACAGGTGAGCGAGCCCACCAGGCGATCGTCGACGCGGCCGGCCGCTCGGCGTATCCGTCAGCCGCTCGCGGCGAGCGGTGGGCCGGTGCCCGTGGGCGACGCGCCCTCGTCCGGCGGGGGAGCGACGTCGGGGGCGAGCGGCGTCAGGTGCGCGGACGCGACGTAGGCGACCACGACCGCCACGATGATCAAGGGGGTCAGTGCGAGCCCGTCGGCGGCGAGGAAGACGGTGGTCAAGAGGACCGACGTGAGCGGCAACCGGAGCATGGCGGCGGTCATCGCGCCGATGCCCATCGCCACTCCGGCGATCATGGGCAGTCCCGCGAAGTGCGACAACGCCATGCCGCCGGCCGCGCCGATGAACATCGCCGGGAAGATCGGACCGCCTCGGAACGCGCTCAACGAGAACGAGTAGGCAATGGCCTTGCAGGCGACCAGGGCGACGAGCGCGCCGAGCGACCACGAGGATGCGTCGGCGATGAGCGACGGCAGTGCGTCCTGGCCCGAGAACAAGATGTCGGTCGTCTCGCGTTCGGTCATGAGCGCGAACGCCGTCGCCGAGAGCCCGACGACGAGGCCGAAGATCGGCGTCACCAGGAGGCGGTTGCGGGCGACGATGGTCTGGAGGTAGCGAGACCCCCGAGTGATCCCGGCGCCGAGAACGGCCGCGGCCAACCCGATCACGACGGCCCACAGGAACTGGACGCCGTCGGGTGTGGTGAACGAAGGGATGTTCGGGATGGCGAGCGACAACGTGCCGTAGCCGGTCCACGAGTTCAGGCCGACGAAGATGAGCGAACCGATGCCCGCGGCGAGGAGGCCGGGCAGCAGGATCACGCCGAGCAGGGGCCCGCCGATGCCGATGACCTCCATCAGCAGGAAGGCACCGATGATGGGCGACCCGAGCAGGGTGCTGATGGCGGCGAAGCTGCCGGCCGCGGCGATCACCATCGTCGCCTGCGCCGGCGCGTCCTTCTTGACGAGGTGCACGACGAGCACACCCATGCCGCTCCCGATCGCGATCAGCGGTGCCTCGGGTCCGAGGACCGCACCGAAGCTGAGCGTCGTGAGGGCGGCGAGGAACACGCCGGGCAGCTCGATCGGTGGGAGCGCGCCGGCGGACTTGAACCCCTCGCTCGGTTCGTGGCCCCCGGTGCCGGGCAAGTAGCGGATGGTCAGCGCGACGAGCAGGCCGCTCAGCATCAGCCACGGCGCGGGCCACCAGACCGGCGTCGCGTCGAAGAGGTCGGCGGGCAACGTGGCGAAGATGTAGCGCTGGATCTCGGCGACGACCTTGAGGAAGGCGTAGGCCACGGCGGCGACGGGGATGCCCAGAACGGCCCCGAACACCAACAGGGCGAGGTAGCTCCGCGACCGCAGCAGCTCGATGGGATCGGCCGGTACCGCCCGTGCCGCCTGTGGCGCGGTCACGTCGCGCCGCCCCGCCTCATCTGATGCGCCATGTCCCTCTCCTACCACGAGTTCGGTTCGACCGCATCTGCCGGTCCGAGCTCGAGGGGCGCGGGGCAGGGCATGTGCGCCGGGATCCGCGACGCCGCGAACTTCGCCTGGAAGCTCGACCTGGTGCTCGACGGCCGCGCCGGCGACGAGCTGCTCGACACGTACACCGACGAGCGGATGCCCCACGTGCGGGGCGTCATCGACTTCTCGATGAACCTGGGCAAGGTCATCTGTGTCGCCGCAGACATCGACCGCAACCGACCGCAACCGGCCACCTTCGGTCGCCTGACCGGTCGGCGCGGTACACGCGTCGGTACGGTGGGCGCATGAGGAAAGACCGCAGGTTCGTGCTCGCAACGCTGGCCGCCGTCTTGCTCGCCACGGCGGGCTCGGCGTGTTCGGCCGACACCACCGCCGACACCGTGGCGTCGAGCGTGTCCACGTCGGCGCCGGCGGCGACCCTCGTCGGGCCGGAGGCGTTCGCCGCCCGGGTCGCCGAGGCCGACGTGGTGACGATCAACGTGCACGTCCCCGACGAGGGGTCCATCGCCGGCACCGACCTGACCATCGCCTTCGACCAGGTCGCCACCTCGACGGAGCTGCCCGAGGATCGGGCCACCCCGTTGGCCGTCTACTGCAAGTCGGACAACATGTCGGGCGATGCGGTGAAGGACCTGGCGGCGCTCGGCTACACCGACGTCGTCGAGCTCGAAGGCGGCTTCGACGGGTGGGTCGAAGCGGGCCGGCCCCTCGAACCAGCCGCAGCCTGACGGGTCAACCCTTCACGGGCAGCATCCGGGTCGAGGTCGTTGCGGCGTGAACCGGAGGCTCGCCGCGAACCGCTTCAGCCGGCGAGCAGGGTGTCCATCTGGCCCACGGCTTCTCGCAGACCCTCCACCGGTTCGGGCTGCGCGTCAGCGACCGACGGCGAGCACGAGGAGGGCGACGTCGTCGGCGCGGTGGTCGAAGCTCAGGATGGCCTCGAGGTTGTGCCGAATGCGATCGGCGATCGATTCGACGTCATCGGCCTCGCGGACCGAGCGCTCCACGAGGCTCCGGAACTGGCCGTCGGTCAGGGCGTGCGGAGGGGGGACGTCGGTCGCTCCGTCGGTGAAGAACACAACGACGTCGCCGGGACAGAGGGTGACCGACTCCTCGGCGAAGCGGGTGTCCTCGAAGACGCCGAGCAGCGTGCCCGGTCCGCCGAGGCTGCGGGCGCCGGTGCTGTCGACGAGGATCGGCAGGGGATGGCCGCCGCACACGATGCGGAGCCCAACCGTGTCGTGATGCGGTTCGAGCAGGCCGTAGATCGCAGTGCAGAACGAATCGGTCTCGGCCCGGAGGATCGATCGGTTGAGCGACCGCAGGACCTCACCGGGCTCGTCGCCGTGCCACGTTGCGTCGCGCACGGTGTGCCGGGCGAGCCCGGTGAGGGCCGCCGCGGCGGGCCCGGTGCCGCAGACGTCGCCGATGACGACGGCCCACGAGCCGGGCTCCGCGGCGAAGAGGTCGAAGAAGTCGCCGCCGACGGAGGACGCCTCGCCGTTGGCCCAGTAGCGGACGTCGACGTCGACGCCGGGGACCTCGGGCATCGACGTCGGCAGGAGGCTCCGCTGGAGCGTGTCGGCGATGCTGCGCTGGAGGTCGTTCAGACGGCGGACCTCGAGGCTCGAGGCGATGCGGCCGGCGACGGCCTCGGCGAGGACGACATCGCTCTCGGTGTAGGTGCGCGACGAGCTCGACATGACGAACTGCATGGCGCCGAACACGTGGGCACCCTTCGCCAGCGGGACCGTGATCGAGGATCGCAACGCCAGCTGCTCGACGATGCGGCGGACCTCGTCGGATGCCTCCAGCGCGTCCATCACCTCGGTCGTGATGTGGGGATGGAACTCGGTCGTCCGGGTCCGGATCACGTGAGCGATGCCCGACAGCGCGTGCGGGTCGTACGGGAACTGCTCCCTCAGCTCCTCCGCGTACTCCACCATCGCTGGATCGACGTGGGCGACCACCACGTCGGGGGCGGCGGTCAGGGGGCGGACCGCGTCGGCGTCGGTCGGCAGGACGTGGATGGCGCACCAGTCGCCGAGCCGGGGCACCGCCGCGGCGGTGACGTTCTCCATCAGCTCGTGCCGATCGGGCGAGGACGTCAGTGCGTCGTGAATGGCGCTGAGGAACTCGAGTCGCTCGCGCAGGACGCGCTCGCGCGCGGCGTTGTCGACGGCGGCGATGGCCAGGCGGTCGCGCTCGGCTTGCTGCTCCATGCGCTCGGTGATGTCCATGCAGCACCCGATGGTCCCGGTCACGTCCCCGCGCTCGTCGAGGACGACGCCGCCGGCTCCCGTGATCCAGTGGGTGGTCCCGTCCGGCCACACGACTCGGTGGTCGACGCGGTACGTGCTGCGTGATTCCACCGCATCACCCACGCTGGCGAGGACGGCGTCGCGGTCGTGGGGGTGGATCAGGTCGGCGTAGGTGGCGAAGGTCCCGTCGAACGTTCCGGGCTCGAGCCCGAAGAGCTCGTGCAGCCGGTCGTCCCACGTGGTCACCCCGGTGGTCATGTTCCAATGCCACGTCCCGAGCCCCCCGGCCTCGAGCGCGATGCGGAAGTGTTCGCCGAGGTCCCGTGCCGCCTGCTCCGCAGCGCGCTGCTCGGTGACCTCCTCCGCGGTCCCGACGATCGCGATGATTGTGCCCTCGGCATCGCTGATCGGCTTGGTGATGGTGGCGACCCGGATGAGGCGGCCGTCGCGTCGCCGTACGGTGCGATCGCCGCGCAGGTGGTCACCAGAGCGCGCGGCGTCGAATCGCTCCTGGTTGGAGGCGAGCTCGTCGGGTGGCGCCAGCACGTCGAGCACCGACCGCCCCAGCACCTCGTCCTCCGACCAGCCGTACATCGACGACGCGGCCTCGCTCCACAACAGGATGGTGCCCTGGGGGTCGGTGACGACGATCGCCCGGGGCTGGGCATCGATGACCCATCGGTGCTGCACCACCGCCGCCTCGTTTCGCTGTCGGAGCCGTTGGGGAACACGCGTCGGCCGACCTCGCGCGCGCCGCCTCAGCCTATTGCGACGGCCGTGTGGCCTTGCCGACGTGGGCGGCCGATGGCTCGTCTCACCCCTTCGGGTGAACCGATCGAGCGCGCCAGCGGTTCGTCCGGGGGCTTCGTGTCAGCCGGGAGCGCGGTGGGACTCGCCGCTGAGGAGGAGATCCTCGAGCTGGGCGAGCGAGCGGCGGTTGCGGTGGGCGGTGATCGGGTCGAGCACCGGACGCAGGGGGGCGAGGGCGCCGAGGGGCACCTCGTCCAGGGTCACCTCGGTCCGTCCGGGGGCGCCCGCCAGCTCCCGGAGCGAGAACGTGGCCCGCCCGCGACCCAGGGGGCGGGCGCGCACTTCGAGCGAGAGGAGCAGCGGTGGGTCGACCTCGATCACCTTGCTGAGATCGGCGACCTTCAAGGGGCCGACCAACCCGACCCGGTGGTGGAAGGCCGTGCCCGGATCGGGCCATCGGTCGTCGACCGACTGGATGTCCCGGGCGCCGACGAGCCAGTGCGGGTAGGTGGTCGGATCGACGAGGGCATCGAAGATGGTCGACGGGGGCAGCGGGATCGTGCGACTCACGATGGCCATGGCGTCACCACTCCGTTCCGAAGCCACTGCGGGCGTCGTCCAGGAGGAAGGGCTCCCAGATCTCGTCGGCCTCGTCCGCCAGGTTGGTCAACGCTCGGCCCGGGAGCTCGACCAATCGGCGCAGCAACAGCAGCAGTGAGCTCGCAAGAGGATGCACGAACCGTTCGTTCCCCCGTACCTGCTCGCTAGAACTCGAACCGAAGGCGCCCCAGGAGCCCGTGGCGCCGGTCGGGTTCACCGGCGCCGGGTTCAGGGCCCAGGAGGAGCGCGAGCGCGTCAGGTGCTGACCTGCCCGGAGCGATCCCCTGACCGGTGGGTGGAGGGCCGCAGCAGCAGCTCGCGCACGAAGTCGTGTTCGTAGCGGTCCCCGAGCTTGAAGCGCTTGGTGCCGACCACGGCGAAGCCGTGCTTGGCGTAGAACCGGTTCGCTCGGTCGTTTTCGACGTTCACGCCGAGCCAGAGCGAGCGGGCGCCGGCGACGCGGGCGACCTCGATGGCGGCGTCCATGAGGGCGGCCGCGATGCCCGAGCCGTGCCGCTCCGGATGGACGTAGAACTTGTTGAGGTCGATCGTCGGCCGGGAGGCGACGGCGCCGACCACGTCGGGGTCGTCGGGCTCGCCGTGGATGAGCATCGCGTAACCGACCGGCTCACCCTCGATCTCGGCGACCAGGAGCACGCGCCGGGGATCGTCGAGGTAGCCGGCGAAGCGATCGGCGCTGAGCACCTCGGCGATGAACGTCTCGACCGCCTCGGCCGTGGTGTCGTGGGGGGTGGCCAGCGGGAACGTGACGGCGGCGAGCTCGGCGAGGGCGGCCGCATCGGTGTCGACTCCTCGACGGATCCGGACGGTCATGGCGGCCACGGTAGCGATGTCGGACCGCCCCGGGATCGTTCCGTTCAGCGGCCGCGCCGGTCCCATCGATCGATCTGGAGGCCCGATCCCAGGGACCCGTCGACCGCATCGCGGTCCGGCCCCGTGAGGTCCGGGTCGGGTTCACGATCCCGAGCGCTCGCGATCGTCGGCCCGGGCCACGGGTTGGCCGTCGTTGCGGGCGATCCGGACCCGAGCGATGGTGCGGCCGGCCACGGCGAGCACGGTCGCGTCCCAGACGCCGATGGTGACGGTGTCGCCGGGCCCGGTCGGGATGTGGCCCAGATGGGTGAGGACCAGGCCGGCCACGGTGGCGTAGTCGCCGGGCTCCACCTCGATGCCGAGGTCCGGGAGGTCGTGGGCGGGGAACCGACCCGGCAGGACGAGGGTGCCATCGGCCTGGCGCTCGACGGCGAGGATGTCGCGATCGGTCTCGTCGTAGATCTCGCCCACGAGCTCCTCGATGAGGTCCTCGATGGTGACGATCCCCTCGCCGCCGCCGTGCTCGCCGAGCACGACGGCGAACTGGCGGTGGGTGAGCTGCATGTGCCGCAGGGTGTCGAGGACCTTGGCGGTCTCGGGCATGAACAGGGCCTCGCTCAGGTGGTCGCGGACCGTGCCGTCGACCCTGATGAGGTCGCGGAGGTGGATCAGACCGATGACGTCGTCCAGATCGCGGCCCGACGCGACCGGGGCGCGGGAGTGCCCGGTGGCGAGGAGGGTCGCGAGCCCCGCTTCCGGGGTGGCATCGGCATCGAGGACGACGACGTCGGGCCGGGGTCGCAGCACCTCGCGGAGGGTGCGGTCGGAGATCTCGAAGGCACCCGAGATGATCTGGCGCTGCTGGGGGGTGAAGCTGGTCTGCGAGGCGACGAGATCGCGCAGCTCGGCCTCGGTGACCTGGTCGCCGCCGGCCCCGGCGTCGCCACCGAGGACCTTCACTACCAGGTCGGTCGACCGGGACAGCAACCAGACCGCGGGCCGCGTCACCGTGGAGAGCGCGGAGAGGGGTTTGGCCGCCAGGAGACCCCATCGCTCGGCGCGCTGCATGGCGATGCGCTTGGGGACCAGCTCGCCGAACACGAGGGTCAGGTACGCGAGCACGACGGTCACCGTGAGGATCGAGACCGGTCGCGCCGCACCGCCCAGGAAGCCGAGCGGCTCCTCGAGGGGCTCGGCGAGGCTGACCGCTGCCGACGCCGAGGCGAGGAACCCGGCGAGGGTGATGCCGATCTGGATGGTGGCCAGGAACCGGTTCGGATCCCGAGCCAGGCTCGCCAGCACCGCGCCCGATCCTCCTTCTCGCTCGAGGCGCTGGAGCTGTCCCTCGCGCAGCGAGACGAGGGCCAGCTCGCTCCCGGCGAACAGGGCGTTGAGGACGACGAGCAACGCAACCAACCCCAGTTGGGGCACCAGACTCTGCACGATCTTCTCCTTCGTCGATGATCCGGAGCGCCGAGACCGGGCTCCGATCGGCCGCGCCGGGGCGCCGCCTCGAGTCAGCCGACAGGGAGGGGTGGCGCGCGGGAGCGGTCGGGGCCGCCGGGACGAAGGACCGGGGTGCCGGCCCGGTTGCCAACCGGGTGCGCGACCGTGCTCGCCGGTGACGGGAGATCAGGCTGCTCGGCGGGGATGACCGCCACGGCTGCCGCGACCGTGCGGTCGATCGTGGTGCGCCGCTGGTACCCCTCGACCTCGCCGGTGTCGAAGGCGGGATCGGTGACCTCGAACGGCGTCGTGGCATCCACCGGCTCGACGGCGGCGAAGCCGACGGCGCCGGCACCGACCACGAACGCAACCGCGGTCAGCCATCCGGCCAGGGCCCGGACGGGGCGGGGGAGCGGGCGTTCGTCGGAGGGTCGCATCGGGTCGGCCGGTTGGCCTCCCGCCACGGTAGCCACCGGTCGCCGGGAGCCGTCGCCGTCGAGTGCCGGTTGGTGGAAGCGGAGAAGGCGCAGGCCGGTCGGTTCCGAAGGCCGGGCGCCAGGGTGCGAAGCTCTCGTCCGTGACGATCCTCCGCGCTGTCGCCCTGTTCGTCATCGCCGCCGTCGCAGAGATCGGCGGGGCGTGGCTCATCTGGCAGGGCGTGCGCGAGCACCGGGGCATCGCCTGGATCGGTGCGGGGATCGTGGCCCTGGCCGGGTACGGGTTCGTGGCGACGCTGCAGGAGGACGCCAACTTCGGGCGCCTCCTCGCGGCGTACGGCGGCATCTTCGTGGCGGGGTCGCTGGCCTGGGGGATCGCCATGGACGGCTTCGAGCCCGACCGGTTCGACTACCTCGGCGCGGCCATCTGCCTCGTCGGCGTCGCGGTGATCATGTTCGCGCCGAGAGGCTGACGGCCGACCGGGGTCAACCCCCGCAGCTACGGGTGCCGATGCTGACCGCCTCGGTGGTGGAGCTCGGGGCGCAGCAGGCGGCGGTCTCGCCCTCGCTCAGGACCGTGTTGGTCATCTGCTCGGCGTCGCCGGTCTTGACGTACCACTCCCAGGGGGCGCCGTCGGGGTCGGCCACCCAGGTCTCGGTCTTGAGCGCGAAGCAGCACATGGTGTCGTCGACGCCCGTCGTCGCGACGCCGTCGGTGGTCAGGCGGGCCTCGGCGGCCATGACCTCGTCGCCGGTCTCGACCTCGACGCCGAGGTGGTTCAACGTACCGCCACCCGCCCCCTCGATGAGCACGAGCTTGAGCGGGGGATCGACGATGGCGAAGTTGGCGTAGCCCGGCTTGCGCTTGGCCGGTTCGGTCGCGAAGAGCTTCGAGTAGAAGGCGACGGCATCGTCGATGTTCGAGACGTTGAGGGCGAGCTGCACACGGGACATGGGGTGCTCCTGATAGATTGATACTTGTCGATGACACCCTAGCAAGACATTGACGGATGTCAATGTATCGAGAGGGAGAACTTCTCATGAGTGCTGCCACCGAGACCGTCGAGGCCGCCGGAACCGGGGCCGCCGGCGGCGCGCCGCCGGCGGCG
>Ga0105048_10013883_pt1 | contig 12567 bp, 10 predicted proteins | sample MAT05_FD_78382 | JGI IMG/M metagenome (GOLD analysis project Ga0105048, IMG submission 78382) | Freshwater microbial communities from Lake Fryxell liftoff mats and glacier meltwater in Antarctica - MAT-05 | ecosystem: Environmental > Aquatic > Freshwater > Ice > Liftoff microbial mat | place... | reverse complement strand
CACCGGAAAATCGGCGTCGAAAATGCTCCCAAATCTCCCTTATCTTAGTGCCATTCCGGACTGACCCCTTTTGCCCGTATTTTTCGCACTTCACCGCCTTGGAACCCGCTATTTTACAAGGGGGTGTCCTCCAAAAGTGCTTTTAGTGCAGGCCTACCCTATTCCCAGCCGCAGATTCCCCGCTACAATACTGCGCCATAATGTTTCTACGTTGTTCAAAACGACTCAACGATGGCAAAGAGCACCTTTACTGGAGCGTCGTCGAAAACCGGCGCTGCCCGGGCGATCGTATCGTCCAGCGGCACGTGCTTTACCTCGGCGAACTCAATGTTCGGCAGGAAGCTTCATGGCGCAAAACCGATTGGTTCGATCACAGCGCGATGGCCGACTAAAGTTAACGTTCCCGCCGCAACCACCCCCACGAATCAGCGCATAAAAACCGAGTCGAAACGCACAAAAATCTTGCGAAACGCGCGACTTTGCAGTGGCGACCTTTTGGTGTTTTTGAACCCTCGTCAGAGAGCAAGCCCCGTCAAACCCTCCCGGTCCGCGAAGTCAGGCTAATGCTAATTCCTGCTTTTCACAGCGAAAATATCGTTTAACATCTGTTTTCACATGGCTCGCGCTCAAGCCCAAGTTCAGGATAACCGTATTTTCAACGAAGCCCTCGGCATTGTGCTGCTCGGAATCGGCACCCTGCTGTTCCTCGCCTTGGTTTCCTACACCCCGCGCGACCTGCCCGGCTGGTTTTTCCTCGCCCAAACAACCGGGAACAACGCGTCCGCCCACAATTTCATAGGGCCCGCCGGCGCAATGGGTGCCGCCTGCATCTACTTCATCATCGGCGCAGGCGCCTACCTCGTCGCCGCCGCGTTGCTCGGTTACGGCTGGGCGTCACTGCTCGCCACCGACCTGCGACTCGGCCGCCGCTGGCCGTGGCTGGTCGTTTTTATCATTTCCGGGGCCTGCCTCCTTCAAATTCAGCCCTGGTTCCTTGCCGACTGGCCGAAACGCATGAACATCCGCTGGGACGGCCCCGCCGCCGGCGGTTGGCTCGGCTACATCATTGGCGAACGCATCCTCCTCAACTCGCTCGGACTCATCGGTTCCGCCATCCTGCTTTGCGGTGTGTATTTGACGAGCCTCATCATGATGACCGGCCTCCAACCCGTGCGCACCCTGCGCCGGATTCTCACCATGCCGGGTTCGATTTGGAGATGGTGGCAAACCAGGCAGATGGAAAAACGCACCGAACTGGAGCGTCTCGAACTCGAACAGCAACGCCTCGAACGCGAACAGCTCAAGGCGGAAAAGCAGTTGCAGAAAAGATCGAAATCATTGCCTGCGCAATCCAAACCCGTGGAGGAACCAGAGGAGGAGTTGGACGAAGAAATCCTCAATCGCCCCGCGCCCCAGATCATCGATACCGCCGTCGTCACCGCCAAGCCGCCTCTTAAGAAAACGGAAAAGGAGAAGCTCGAAGCGCTGGCCTCGGTGCATATCGACAATTACCAACTGCCCGACGTCGATTTGCTCGATCAACTCGACACGACCAACCGCGAGGCCGCAGATCCCGAGGAACTTCTCGGTATTCAAAACACCCTCATCGAGACGCTCGCTCAGTTCGGCGTGATCGCCGCACCGGGCGACATCACCAAGGGCCCGACGATCACCCGCTACGAACTTTATCCCGCCAAAGGCGTTCGCGTGGACCGCATCGTTTCCCTCGAACGCGATCTCGCCCGCGCCACCCGCGCCGAACGCATCAACATCCTCGCGCCAATCCCGGGCAAGGACACCGTCGGCGTCGAAATTGCCAACAGCCGCAAGGTCAAAGTCACCCTCCGCGAACTTTTCGAGAGCGAAGAATGGACCACCTCCAAAGCCCGTATCCCGCTCGCCCTGGGCAAGGACGTTTACGGAAAATCCATCATCGCCGATCTCGCGGTAATGCCGCACTGCCTCGTCGCCGGTACCACCGGTTCAGGTAAAAGCGTGTGCATCAACGCCATCATTGCCTCCATGCTCTACCGGTTCACGCCGGAGGAATTGCGCCTCGTCATGATCGATCCCAAGGTCGTGGAAATGCAGCACTACAACAAGCTGCCCCACCTCGTGGTGCCCGTCGTCACCGATCCAAAAAAAGTGCTCCTCGCGCTGCGCTGGGTCATTTCCGAAATGGAACAGCGCTACAAAATCTTCGCCAAAGTCGGCGTGCGCAACATATCGACATTCAATGCGCGCCCCCAACCCAAGTCCCAGGCTGAACTCGATGCGGAACGCGACGAGGCCAATGCCATCAAAGCCGCCGCCGCCGCCGCACTGTCTGCCGAACCGGAGTCGATCAATTTCTCCGACAAGGACGACTCGGACCTTTTCCTCAATGAAGACGACGAGTACACCCCGCCGCCCGTCACCGTGCCGCGCGACGAGGAACTCGTGATCCCGCATCGTATGCCCTACATCGTGATCATCGTCGATGAGTTGGCCGATCTGATGCAAACCGCGCCGGCCGATGTGGAAAGCGCCATTGCACGCATCACCCAGATGGCACGCGCCGCAGGGATACACATGATCGTCGCCACCCAAACGCCCCGCGCGGACGTGGTCACCGGTATCATCAAGGCGAACATCCCGAGCCGGATCGCCTTCCAGGTTTCCTCAAAAATCGATAGCCGCGTCATCCTTGATGAAAACGGTGCCGAACGCCTTCTCGGCCAGGGCGACATGCTTTATCTACCGCCGGGAACTTCCCGCATGGTGCGCGCGCAGGGCGTGCTCGTGACAGACGAGGAAATCCATCGCATCGTCGATTTCTCCGCCACCCAGGGCGAGCCATCCTTCAACAACGAGATCCACGAAAAACTCAACAGCGGTATTCCCACGGACGACGAAGTCAGCCCCGAGGACGAGGAACTCGTGACCAAATGTCTGGAAGTCATGCGCCAGGAAAAACGCTGCTCCACTTCCATGCTGCAACGCCGCCTGCGCCTAGGCTACACACGCGCCGCGCGTATCGTGGACATCCTCGAAAGCCGCGGCGTCATCGGACCGGAGAACGGCGCCAAACCCCGCGAAATCCTCGTCGATCTCGACGCAGCGCCGATCTGACGCGCTAAACGCTCTTTTTTAAAATCACCTGCGCCGTGTTCCGTCCGCTGGCGCCGAAGACTCCGCCGCCCGGGTGCATGCTTGCGCCCGTCAGGAATAGTCCCGGAATCGGCGTGGTGTAACTGCTGAGTTCCGGCAGTGGACGGAAACTGAACATCTGATCAAAACTCATCTCCACGTGCATGACGTTGGCGCGCGGCAGAGCCAGCTTCCGCTCAATGTCCAGCGGCGTTTGGATGAAACGCCCGATCATTTTTCCGCGCATGTTCGGCGCTGCTTTGCACACCTGCTCCCAGATTTTATCCGCTTCGCGCTCCGCGATCTCATCCCAGTGTTCACCGTTCCGCAGTTCGTAAGGGTGATATTGCGCCCACGCAAAAAGCACATGTTTTCCCGGTGGCGCGAGCGTGGGATCAATTGCCGAAAATGTCATCGCCAGCACCGCAGGTTCGGACGGCGGTTTACCACCGAGGAAATCCAGATGCGCATCGCGCAAATGTTCCCGTGTCGGACACAAAAGCTGCAACGACGAATGCTCCGGACGTGCCTGCCCGCCGCCATCACCGGAGTAGTCCGGCAACTCCTCGACCGCATGCCGCACCACCATGCCGAATCCGTTTCCCACACGAATATTCTCCACGCGTTTGCGGAAATCCTTCGGCACCAGGTCCTCGTCCAGCAGCTTGAGAAAGGTCGTCTGCACGTGGCACGCCGCCACGATCTGACGCCCGAAAAATTCTCCCGCACCCGTTTCCACGCGAAATCCCGCGCGGATCTTTTCCACCGGCGCATCCGTGATCACCTCGCCGCCCAGCGATTTCAAACACCGCGCCAGCGCCTGGGTAAGCGAACCCGAACCGCCCTTCGCGCGCCACGAGCCGTGCTTGTGGATCATCGCCTGCCAACCCGCAAAATCCGCCGTCGCAATTTCGTCTGGAGCCGGACCGCTCTGCGCCGCCAACCACGTGAGCGCCGCACGCAGATGCTCGTTTTCAAACGTCTCTTCGATAAGCCGGCCATAACTTCCCATGAGCTGCCGCGTCGTATCCATCGAACTCCACAGCTTGCGCGAACGCGGCGTAAAAAGGTTCCGTTTGAAAATCGTGCCAAACAAATTGGCAGGCGTCGGCGGTTTCAAAAAAACGTCCCACACGCCCTCGTTCAGCACCCCCCATTTATCCACAAACTCCGCGTACGCCACCGCATCACGCGGACTGATCTGCGCAATGCTCTCACACGTTTTTTCCACGCTGCGAAAAAACGTGATCCCCTGCGACGTGCCCTGGATCGGATGAAACGCCCAGGGATCCATCTCGATATATTCCAGCCCGTGCGACGCAAGATTCAGCTCGTCCATGATCGGCGTGCTGCGAAACATGATGTGCGCCGAACTGCCCACATCGAACCGGTAGCCCGGAATGATTTCCTCCGTGCAAACCGCGCCGCCCACGATGTTCCGCCGCTCCAGCACCAGGACGCTGCGTCCCGCCTGCGCAAGGTAACAGGCGCAGATCAGCCCGTTGTGTCCCGCGCCCACCACAATAATATCGTAATTTTTCATAAAAGCGTCGCCCTCACAGACCGCAAGATTTCAAACGTCCCGCATCCAGTGCCAGACGCCCCAAGGTCGAAGTCCATTCATGGTTCACACGTCATGGCGAGCAACGCAGCGCGCCGACAACCATTGCGCGATTTCCTCCAGCACCTCCTCACGCCCGAAGTCGTTGTGCGGTTCGTGACGCACGCCCGGCAGCAAACACAGCGTCTTGTCCTGCGCGCTCGATTTTTGAAAAAACTCGGAGGACGCACGGTCGGATGTCACATCGTCCGCCTCGCCGTGAATCAGCAGAAACGGCGTTGAAAATTCACGCGCACGCGCACGGGCCTTTGCTGCCGCCGCGGTCAGTGCATGATACAATCGCACCGAAATCCGATGGTGCACCAGCTCAAGCTCGGGCATCGTTTTGAGAAAATCGATGTCCCGCCCCAGACGTTCCAGACTGAGTCCGGTTTGTTGAATCAACCCCGGCATGGCGCGCCGCGCGAGCTGCGCGAGGAGCAGTTTCCAGCGTGGCGGTTGAAACGCGAGATCCAGCCAGGGTGAAGTCAGCACCATCCCCTGAACACCCGGCAAACCTGCGAGCAATGCGTGAATCGCCACCTGTCCGCCAAAGCTGTGTGCGTAGAGAAAAAACGGTGTGCCGCCGCAAAAACATTGCGCTGCAGCCCGCAAATCCCCGAGCAAATCCGCATAGCACATCGCATCGCCCCGGCGACCTTCGCTTTTCCCATGACCCCGCAGATCCACCGCACCGCAGAGGAACCCGCGTCCCGCCAGATGTTGCATCACATGGCGAAACCGCCCCGAATGTTCGCCCAGCCCATGGACTATCAAAACGGGAGGCCCGGCAGGACTCGTCGGATCGAGCGTCACCAACCGCAGTTTGGTGCCATCGTGCGACGCGACCATTGTTTCCTGAAAATCCATGTAAAAGTGCGAAAGAAAATCCGTTGGAGGTATGGGAAACCTCTGCTAAGTTCCACAACAACAACGTATCCCATTATGAAACACAACCCCCCAGCGGTAAAAGTTACCAAACGCGCATTCACGCTCATCGAACTTCTGACCGTGATCGCCATCATCGCCGTGCTAATGGGCCTGCTTTTCCCCGCCGTCGGTGCTGCACAGGAAGCCGCCAGAAAGACGCAAGCCAAAAATGACCTCGTCAACATGGTGAATTCTATTAAAGCCTACTACACTGAATACGGGAAATATCCCATGACAACAGCTGTATCAAGCAGCGGTAAATACGAAGAAGGGAACAACGACCAACTTTTCAACGTGCTGAGAGGCCTTTCCACGTTGACCGGTGAACAGTTGGCGCTTAATCCGAGAAAGATTGTATTCATTGAAACTCCGACCGCGAAAGGCACTGGAGACAAAAAGAAGGGTGGCATTGGTGACACTGGTTCCCAGCTTGGAAAATACCTCGATCCCTGGGGAAATCCCTACAGAATTTGGATCGATTTCAATTACGACAACGAGGTGGAAAACCCCTACACCAGCAACGCTGGGTTTGCTCCCAATTTGACGACGGGAGTTGTCGCCATGTCAGCCGGCAAAGACAACTTCTTCGGCAGTGGCAACAAAAACGCCACCACCGCCGTCGACGACGTGCTCTCCTGGCAATAAGCGTCCCAACTTTTCCGTTGTGGAAAACCGCGAATATGGTTTCTTCAGCGCGACTACCGCGGGTGTAGTTCAATGGTAGAACGGCAACTTCCCAAGCTGCATACGAGGGTTCGATTCCCTTCACCCGCTCCCTCCCTTATAATCAGCGACTTACGACGAAATCAGGGCTTGAAATTGGCTTTTTCAGAACGAAAGTAAGAACACGTCCGCCGACTTCAGGGACGTTTTTCCATGTTCGCCGATGTTGTTTTTGCGCTGGTTGCCGGTTGAAGCTTGCCCTTCGAGGATGCACTCTTCAGACGTGAGCAAGCCGAAAAAGACCGTTGCCGACGCGCCGGAGAAAAAAACACCGGGAACGGTCGCTGTCGAAAAATATCGGCCTGCGATGAACAAGTTCACGGATGCGGCACGCGAAAGGCTCATGGTTTGTTCGAGGGAAATTGTATGACTCAATTTATCGTTGAATTTGATCGCGAAACTTATGGCCGCTGGATTGCGGAGATTTCCGCATTGCCCGGCGCGTTGTGTTATGGAGCGACCCAGGACGAGTCTTCGCGGAAAGTGGAAGCTCTTGCCCTTCGCATCCTCGCGGATCGCATCGAAAGCGGCGCGGACGTGCCAGAAATCGCCGGAGCCTTTATTCCGCAACCGGCGTGAGTGCGTGGCCTTCGTGCAAGGCGCGCAAGAGGTTCTTAAAGTTCTGGGAAGAATCGGCTGGGAACAAATCCGGCAAACCGGCTCGCATCGCACCTTGCGACGGAAAGGCTGGCCGGATTACGTTTTTGCCTTCCATGACGGGGATGAAATCGGCGCGAAGATGCTCGCGCGCATCGCGAAACACACCGGACTGACGCCCAATGATTTGTGAGCGGATAACAACGCCGCGCGAGATTGTGCGGAAGTTTTTCCGCTCACCTATTGCCGCACCCCCGAAAAGTATCCTTCGATAAGGTCGCGGTCGTAGCCCGGTGGTTTTCCCTGCCGAAGCAGGAAGATGTAGAGCAGGGCGAGAACCATCGGCGTTACCGCTACCGGCGCGGCTTGTAGCAGCGTCCAGCGGAGTGCGCTGAACATCAGCAACAGAACGATAACGCCGAGAAATCCGCTGAGCACGAGATACCAAAACAGGTTGCCCTCCAGTCCCCAGGTTTTGCCTTGCGAATCGTCGGCGCTGTTGGTGTCGGTAAAACTTAGTTCGCTCATTGGAACATCTGACATTCAAAGGCAGCACCTCCTTTTCGGAGGCATGGAAACTCATCCAACGTTTCTCCGAAGATATCGACCTCATCGTGGACGAAGGGGTGCTTGGCCTCGGTGGTGATGCCGCTCCCGACAAGGCTCCGAGCAACAAACAAGGCAAGGCACGCCTTGAAGCCCTCATAGATGCTTGCCTTCAATGGGTTCAGGGCAGCCTCATGCCTACGGCATATACAAAATGACAGGCCTGCGATAGACCCCTATCCCCACCCAAAAAAACCTACCGACCCTCCAACGCCTCTTTCAGCGCCGGATACGCCTCGGGATGTTGCTTCCCGATTGGCAAACCCCGGATCCACTCCGCGAGCATCGTCCCGCCTGCCCCGTCATACTCCGCCGAGAACGCACGGAACACCGCGCCCGCTTCGTCATCCGCGCGATCGCTCACTACCCGCCACGCAGCCAGCGGAACTTGATGCGCTTCACACACGGTTAATAGCCCGAACAGGTTCATGTCCACCGCATCACAACCCGACTCCGCCGCAAGCTGACTACGAAATGCGTTCGAAGCCACAAACACCTCGCCCGACGCCACGCTCAGCGCCTCCACGTTTTCCCAACCCTTCGGCACCGGGGCCTTCGTCGCCGTGGCGGCCTCTAGGTTTTTCTCCGCCTGTTCACCCCGCGCAAACCCCGTGCTCCCGTGCGAACCGCTCTGCCACGCGATCACCCGCTCCACCCGATACCATTTCCCGACCATCGCACGATCCGTGATTCCCCCCACCGGCCCCGTCGAAAGCGCGAGATCCACCTTCTGCCGGCCCAGCAACGCCTCCGCCGACATCGCCGTCTGTACCGCGCCCGACCCCATCTTAACCGCCAGCACCGTATGCGGCCCGAACGTCATTCGCAGCACGGAACTCCCGCCCACACGCATAACCACCGCCGGACGATCCGCCGCCTTCTTCAGCGCATCGATGTCCGCATCCAACGCACAAAAACAAGCCACCACATCCGCCCGCAAGCCCTGCGGAAAACCCACCAGCCACAGACAAACACCCGCGATCAGCAAAAAAGAGGTTTTCATGGCAGTAGAAAAAACACCGCGCCCACGCGCGTCCACACAAAATTTGGCAATGGCACATTTTGTAAATGCAGAGAGTCTTTTCTTACCAAGGAGCCACGGAGAACCCAGTGATGAGCGAGAAATTCCCTCCGTGTCTGCGTGGTGAACCTGAGCCGCTACCCACGCGCCGATCCACCTCCGCTCGCGCCAAAGCTGCCTGGTGCCTCGCTTCCCCGCGCACTCCACATTTTCTACAACGGCGTGGGCTCTTCTTTTTTCACAGGCTCAACTTTTCCGGTGACCTCAGCCTGCGCGGCGCAGAAGCAACCGCCGAGGATGATCACCGAGCCGGTGAGGTAAATCCACATGAGCAACGCCACAACACCGCCGAACGCGCCGTAAATCGCGTTGAAGTTCGAGATGTTGAGGGCATACAGCACGAAGAGCTTTTGCAACACCTTGAGGCCCAGCGTCGCAAACAGCGCGGACAGCCAGACTTCGCCAAACGTCGTCCGCCGACGCGGCGCGAATTTGTAAAACATGATGATGCCGTAAAACAACACCAGCAACGGCAGTAACATTTTTCCAAGCTCAAAAAAGCCGCCAATCGCAGGTTGCGCGGCATCGACCACACGCTGGCGCATGAAGGCCTCGACCGCCGCCATGATCGGCGGGATGAGCAGACCGATCATCAGGGCGCTCCCGACGATGCAGACCATGAGTATGTTTTTAAACGGCAACCGCCACCACGGGTACTCGACCGTGCCCCAGGCGCGATTGATCCCTCGCACCAGGGCGTGGAAAAAACCCGTCGCGCTCCACACGATGACGAGCACGGCGATGGCGCCGGCGCGTTTTCTGGAGTTGATGACGGCTTCAATGGTCTCAATGACGGCATCGCGGTTGCCGGGCGTCTCGGTGACGGTGGGAATGTAGCGACTCACGAGATCGAGCACGTTGCGGGCGACCTCCGTGTAATCGTACCAAACCGAGCCAATCATCACGAACAGCAGCAAGAGCGGCGGGATCGCAAAAAACGCGTAGTAAGCAAACGACGCGGCGCGTTGCTCGCCATCGGTGTCCAGATAACGGTTCAGGCCGACCCAGGTGATGCGTCCGAGCAGAACGATCTTTTTCCACGCGGCCTGTCCGAGTTTACGCAATTCCTCCATGGCTCAGCGGGCGGCGATTTTCCCTGTTCTAAGAAAAGGGTGAACGCAGGTCCTGATGCGATGTCTCATACCGGTATGTTACGCAGATTGCCCCGCGTGAGAAGTGCGTTTCGCGCTCGAAACGCCTTCCACACCGGTTTTTCACTGTTTTCTCCCGCTTCCCAGAAGAGGCCGTTTGCTTTTCGCAGGGATTCTGCAAACGTCTCACTAGCTCTCACCGAATGAAGTCGCCACGCATCTCCAGCATCCTCGCCGCACTTCTCGCGGTTTGCCCACTGACCTCCGCCTTTGCCAAGGAACCGGATCCCGGGCAGATATCCATCTCGGTGGGCCGCCTGCTGGAACAGGGGCATTATTCCCGGAAAAAAATCGACGATGCCACGAGCAAACAACTGCTCAAAACCTACATCAACATCCTCGACTACAATCATCTGTTCCTTACGCAACAGGATGTGGACGGATTCCAAGGGAAATACGGTGACACACTCGACGACAGCATTCTCCTCGGCGATCCACAACCGGCCTACGACATCTACGACCTCTTCCTGAAACGCGTCGAGGAGCGTATCGCGAAGGTACATGGCGTGATCGAGAAAAACGGGTTCACCTTCACGACCGACCGCACCATTGAGTTGAACCGCGAAAAGGCACCCTTTCCCAAGGATGACGCGGACGCCGACGCACTCTGGTTCGCACGACTCGAAGGCGAGTGGCTCCAGGAAAAACTCAGCGAGCACCCGATCGATCCGCCCGCCAAGGTGTTGGCGCGGCGTTACGATCAGTTCCTGCGCAACATCCACGAGCAGACCCGCGAGGACGCGCTGAAGTTTTTCCTCAACAGTCTCGCGCTAAGCTACGATCCGCACAGCGAATACCTGAGCCGCTCAGACCTCGAAACTTTCAACATCAACATGCGCCTCAAACTCGTCGGCATCGGTGCCGTTCTTCAGAACGAGGACGGCTACGCGAAGATCAAGGAACTCGTTACCGGTGGTCCGGCCGAGATGGATGGCAGGTTGAAAGTCGGCGACCGCATTTCCGCTGTCGCACAGGGCGAAAATCCATTCGAAGACACCGTAGGGCTCAAGCTCGACAAGGTGGTGGAGCGCATTCGCGGTAAAAAAGGCACCGTCGTCAAACTCCAGGTGATCCCGGTAAAAGCTGCCGATCCCGCGCAACGCCGCATCATCGACATCACACGCGACGAGGTGAAACTCAAAGAGCAGGCCGCGAAGGCGGAGATCATCGAACGCCCGAACGCCGCCGGCGTGACGGAACGCGTCGGGGTCATCACGCTCCCGTCGTTTTACGCCGAAATGGAAAATCCCGGTGCGCAGGATGCCACCAGCACCACGAAGGATGTGCGCCGCCTCGTCGAACGTCTCAAACGGGAGAACATCGCCGGCCTTGTCATGGATCTGCGCCGCAACGGCGGCGGTTCGCTTGAGGAAGCGATCAATCTCACCGGCTTGTTCATTAAAAAAGGTCCCGTGGTGCAGGCCAAAGACGCCAATGGCAATGTCACCGTGTCACGCGACAAAAATTCCGACATTGTCTGGAGCGGTCCGATGGTCGTGATGATCAATCGTCTCAGCGCCAGCGCCAGCGAGATTTTCGCCGCTGCGTTGCAGGATTATGGCCGTGCGGTGATCGTCGGCGACTCCAGCACCTTCGGCAAAGGCACGGTGCAGACGATGCTCGAAATCGGACGCTTCATCCCCTTTCTCGGCAGTGAAGGCGGCGAAGCTGGCGCGCTCAAGCTCACGATCCAAAAGTTCTACCGCGTGGCTGGCGGTTCGACGCAGCTCCGCGGTGTGATCCCCGACGTGAAGATTCCGTCCACCTACGACAACCCGGAGATCGGGGAGGCATCGCTCACCGAACCCATGCCCTACGATGAGGTCAATCCGACGCCGTTCGACAAACCCGGTTCGCAACTCTTTTTGAGCGACTTGAAAACACGCAGCGCCACGCGTGTGGCCATCGACCGCGAGTTCCGCTACGTCCGCGAGGATCTGGAGCATTTCAAACAACGCCGCACCGACAACCGCCTTTCCCTTAATGAGAAAGTCCGCCGCACCGAACTCGCCGAGGACAAGGCCCGCAAGGAAAAACGCACCGCCGAACGCACCAAACGCAAGCTCACCGAGCCTGTGATCTATTCCGTAAGCCTCGACAACGTGGACAAACCGGAGCTCATCCTCGCCTCGAACGAGATCGACAAGAAAAAGCAAAAGGCCAAGGAGGCCGGGGAAGCCCCCAAGGAACCCGTGTCAGCCAATAACCCCGACGCCGAAGATGACGAAGATTCCACACCCGACATCGACGCCGTTCGCATCGAGGCCGTTAACATTGCAGGCGATCTCGTCCAGCTCAACAAGCCGCCCAAGACCGCCAGCGCGCAGTAACCTTCCCGCGAAGGTGGCCCGCACCGGGTATTACATCGCATGAAGTATGCAGCATCCGCATGGCCCTGCTGGAGGATCATCCTCTGGTTGACGTGCGCTGTCGCCGCGATCCAGACCATCGCGGATTTCACAATCCGCCCCGGCCTTCTGGATGAAGCGCTCGCACTCGACGGACCGCTCTTCTGGGAGGGTGAGGTCTGGCGCGTGCTCACCTACTCGCTGCTGCATGGTTCCCCGGGCGACATTCTTCTGCGGGCGATCCACCTGGGTTTCAACATGATGGCCCTCGTCTTTTTCGGACGCGAAATCGAACGCATCATGGGTCCCCGTTGGTTCTTCGCAGTGTATATCGCTGGAGCTTTCGCAGGTGGACTTGCCCACGTCGTGTTTGGTCCTTCCCACGCGTGGATCGTTGGCGCT
>Ga0105048_10013882_pt1 | contig 12568 bp, 8 predicted proteins | sample MAT05_FD_78382 | JGI IMG/M metagenome (GOLD analysis project Ga0105048, IMG submission 78382) | Freshwater microbial communities from Lake Fryxell liftoff mats and glacier meltwater in Antarctica - MAT-05 | ecosystem: Environmental > Aquatic > Freshwater > Ice > Liftoff microbial mat | place... | reverse complement strand
AAGTAGTCATAGACAAGGCGAGGCTGGTCGCTAAGACAAGCCAAGGCGGAATCGTTCCCCATCGACCCGATTGGGTCAACCTGAGTCGTGATCATCGGCAACAACATGAATTGCATCGTCTCAAGCGTGTAGCCAAATGCTTGCATGCGTGACAGAAGCGTTTCAGGATAGAATCCATGCGACTCGTTTTCCGTCGACAGCTGGTCCAACGTGATTCGTTCCGCTTTGAGCCATTCTTGATAAGGTCGAATCTCTGCAAAAGTTTGCTTCAGTTCTTCGTCCGGGATCAATCGCCCTTCTTGGAAGTCGATTAAGAACATTCGGCCCGGTTGCAGACGTCCCTTTGACTTTACAATTGACGGATCAACCGGAAGCACACCGACTTCGCTGGCCATGATTACACGGTCGTCCGTGGTGATGTAATAGCGACTGGGTCGCAGACCGTTTCGGTCGAGTGTTGCACCAATATAGTGCCCATCGGTAAACACGATCGACGCAGGCCCGTCCCATGGCTCCATCATGCAACTAAAGAATTCGTAGAAAGCGCGTTTTCCAGCTGACATAGTTTCATGCTTTTGCCACGCTTCGGGAACCATCATCATCACGGCTTCTTGAAGTGTTCTACCGTTGAGCAACAAAAACTCCAGAACGTTATCGAAAGTTCCTGAATCGCTGCAAAAAGGCTCGACAACTGGGAACAGCTTCTTCAGGTCGTCCCCAAACAACTGACTTCGCGCCATTCCTTCTCGAGCTCGCATCCAGTTGACATTTCCGCGAAGCGTGTTGATCTCGCCATTGTGACTCATGAACAGAAGGGGTATAGCACGATCCCAGCTCGGGAAGGTATTCGTTGAAAACCGCGAGTGGACCATTGCCAAGTGCGTTTCAAAATTGGGATCTTGAAGATCAGGATAATAGGTAACCACCTGAGCTGGCCTTAGCATACCTTTATAGATCAATGTCCTGGTCGACAAGGAGCAGATGTAGAACAAGATTGCTTGCTTGAGATTCTTGTCGCTACGAAGTTGATGGCTTGCTTGTTTCCGGATCAGATACAGATATCGCTCAAACGCTTGAGAATCTAGACCCTCTTTGGCGACGATAAAAACTTGTTCAACGACGGGCTCCGCTACTCGCGACGATGGTCCAATGTCTGCGACATCGGGAGCCTGCGGTACGGCCCGCCACCCCACCAACGTTTGCCCTTCGGACTTGATCAATCGGTTCACGAGTTGCTTGCAGTGCTCGCGCTCCGAAGGATCTTTGGGAAGAAACACGTTGCCAACAGAATAGAGCCCAGCCTTGGGAAGGTTGACGCCGAACTCAGTCAACGCAATACCACGCATGAACCGATCGGGCATACCAACCAGAATTCCAGCTCCGTCACCTGTATTTGGTTCGCAGCCGCACCCTCCCCTATGGTCCATATTCACCAAGATCGTTGCGGCATCTAGAACAATTTGATGACTCGCTTTTCCCTTGACGTTCGCAACAAATCCAACACCGCAAGAATCCTTCTCAAGAGATGGATCGTAAAGACCTTGCTTTTCGGGAAAGCCGAGAGGTGCGTTCATATTTCGAAATCCTGTCTATCGCTAGATCCGACTGTGACCACTAATTTGGAAGAATACGCGTCGCGGTATGACCTGGACGCTTAAGAGAAATACGTTTTGAAACCAAATGTCCGTGTGGACTACCGAACAACCATGCTGGAATGTTCAACTGGTTCGTGGCTGGTAGGGAACGTCTCTCCGCTTGAAGCAGGCGCGACTTTTACTTGGCTATCATGTTCCAAAGGACCAGGATTCTCTTGTTCCCAAACCCGATTCTTCATGATCAATTCTAAAAAGCTTCTTGCAGCTCGGCTCATCGAAACATCGCGGCGTTGAATGATTCCAAGCGGACGTGTCAACTCTAAACCCTCGCATTCAATGACTCTGAGCGACCCTGCAGCAAGCTCATTCTGAACCGTTAGTGATGGCAGGAAGGCAACACCGCTATTTACGATCGCCGCATGCTTGACGGAGTCAAGATTGTCGAGCTCAACAACGACTCGCATTGTTATTCCGGCATTGCGAAGTTCTTTATCGATCTCCTGCCGAATTCGAAGATTGCTCATGAACGCCACCAATCCTACCTGGTTCAATGCGTCCGGTTTGATTTTTCCTAAACTAGCAAGTCGGTGTCTTGGCGAAGCAACCAAAATCATCGATTCGTGCCTCCAAAGTGTGGTAAGAAGACTTGGGTGATTCTGATCTGGATAGCTTACCAATCCAAAATCAACAGAGCCTTGCTCTACCATCCGATAAACTTCGTGGGGATGCGCAAGCTGCGCAGCAAAAGTTGCTGTAGGATTCTGCTGCTGAAACTTCTCCTGTAAAATTGGAATATAGCTCAATCCCATAGAATAGATCGACCCAACGAGGACGTGCCCCGTCAATTCGTCCCCCGACGGATTACCGCCCAGTCGAACTTCGTCCACCAAAGCGTCGAACTGCCGCAAGACTCCGGCGAGTCCGTCGTAGAACTTCTGCCCTTCCACCGTCAATATAAAGGGACGTTTTGACCGATCAATGAGCTGCACGGACAAAAAATCTTCGAGATGTTGAACACTCTGACTAGCCGCACTCTGGGTCATTCCATGATCGTTCGCCGCAAGCGAAAAGCTGCGTCGACGCACGACATCGTAAAAAACCTTCAACGACCGAATATGGACAGCACCGTGTGAACTGGCCGCTCTTTTATTATTTTTATTGATTTAGAAGCTCCTGTATTAAATTTGCCGATTCCGAGCATACCGCGAGTTGCTGTTGGAGTCAAGAAGTATGAAGGAAACTTTGCATCGAAAGAGAAATGAGGTTGGGCAACGCCTTCACCCTTTGGCTGTGGTGGAAGATATACTGGGGACGTTGCGATGAGATCGCATTACCCTTCGAGCGAATGTTTAGGCTGCAATTTATGCAAATTCTCTGTGCCGACAACAGTCATGTATGTCTTTTAGGATTACGTCATGCTCTTCAAACGCAAGGGTTCTGTGTGCATGGTCAAGTCCACTCGCCTGCAGAACTCATTGAAGAACTGTCGAGAACTCATTACGAGCTGGTCATTTCCGAGTTTCGATTTGGAGACGAAGAACTCCTTGATTTCGTGGACACGATCCGAAGCGTTGAACCGGATGTTAAGATACTTGTATACACTTTCCATCAAAACCCGACGTATGTAGCCCGAGCCGCCTCGTACCATCTTTTTGATTTTATAACCAAGAGTTCCAGTCTCCAACGCCTGCTCAGTTCCGTTGCATACGCCGCAAATGGCGTTCCGCCAGTGGATTCCGTATTGGCCAAGGCAACCCAGTTCCTGCTTCAATCGCATCCACCTTTAGCTCAGATGGGGGCGCTTACCAAGCGGGAGGTCCAAGTCTTGGTCCACTTATCGCTGGGACTAAGTAATCGCGAGATCAGTCAAGCGTTATCGATTAGTCTTGAAACCGTGAAGGAGCACGTTCAGAACATATTGCGGAAACAAAAAGCAAACGACCGCACCGAAGTCGCTGTTTGGGCGCTTCGCAATGGAATTCCAAGCTTCAAAGGCACCGGATGACGCGTTTCGCTTGGGATACTTTATTTTTAGGTCTGAATTTCATCAATGAGGATCGTCTAAGGAAAACTTGAGGTCCGGTTTCCTGCCCCAAGGAAATAGTAAATTGCCCCGATTAATGCGACACCCAAGAGCAATGCGCGAAAGACTCCTGCCATGATAAGTCCCGAAAAGGTGCTTGGTAAATCGGGCAATTCTTGAAATAGGCTTTGAATTGCCATTTCTTGAACGCCGACTCCGCCTGGCGTTAAAGGCAAAGTAGCCGCCGCCATTGCCGGCGGGATTGTCATAAAATGCTGGCCGACTGTCGGGCAATCCGAATAAAGCGAATGCGAAATGAAGACGCATCCCAACGTCAAACAAGCGTGTACTAGCAAACTCGCAACAAGGAGCTGCACAACTAAAGCCGGTCGCCCCTGGAAAATCATGCAGGAACGGGCAATGCGATACAGTACTTTCCCTAGGAGGGGAATTTTTACTAGCCAGTTTAATGGGAATCGATGGCCAAAAACAACAATCACCCCTAAACCCATCAGCCCGATTGCACTTAGCAAAAGTGCACCTACCCAGATCCACGTCATACGCGCAGACAAGGTAGGTGCGAACGTCAGGCTAGTACCTGCAATTAAAACCAAGCCCAACAAGCCAATTGCACGATCCACGAGAACCGACGCAACAATCTCAGCCCGTTTTGCATCTGCCTTCCTAGCTGCTTCAATTGCCTTGAAAACATCCCCCCCAACTGATCCAACGCTAATCGAATTGAGAAGCGTGCCTAAGAAACCCAGTTGAATTGCTTTTCCAAGAGTGAAGGGGACGTCAAGTGCATTCACCAAAACTTGCCACCGCCAGTAACTGATCAAATGGGCCGACAGAATGGTTAGGAAAGCGAGAGCCAGCAGCCACCAATTCTTTTCTTGCGAGACGAGTGCATCCCAGTCCTTTGCGGGAAAGGTCACTATGAGCCAACGCACAATCATGGCCAGGATAGCTAGCTTTGCGATCGCAATAAGTCGCGATGTGAGTTTGTTGGGTATCGGCATAGAGTCCGTAAAGAAAAACCTCGGTGACCGAACAAATCGATCCACCGAGGCGAACTTATTTTTAAAGATTGTGATCGACTGTGGCTTAGCCTTTAACCGCTGCAGCCAATTTCGACGCGTTCGAAGTATCTTCCCATGTGAAGTCCGCGTCGTTCCGACCGAAGTGTCCGCCGGCAGCGGTTTTTCGGTAAATTGGACGACGAAGCTTGAGATACTCGATGATCCCGCGTGGAGTCAGATCGTAGAACTTCTGTACGGCTTCGCAAATCTTCTCATCGCTAACCTTACCTGAGTCTTGCGTATCAACTCGAACGCTTACAGGCTTGCTAACGCCAATCGCATATGCGATCTGGACCTCGCAACGGTCAGCAAGTCCCGAAGCGACAATGTTCTTCGCTACGTGCCGAGCCATATAGGCAGCGCTTCGGTCAACCTTGGTAGGATCCTTCCCGCTAAATGCACCACCACCGTGTCGTCCCCATCCGCCATACGTGTCTACGATAATCTTCCTACCAGTCAAACCGCTGTCACCGTGAGGTCCACCGACGACGAATTTGCCAGTTGGATTGATATGGTAGGTGATGTCGTCCTTAACCATTGCTGGCGGCAAGCAAGGCTTGACGATCTTTTCGATCACAAACTCACGGATTTCCTCTTGAGTAACGGAAGGAGCATGTTGAGTCGAAACAACAACATTATTGATTCCGATGGGAGTAAAGCCATCATAAGCAACCGAGACCTGACTTTTTGAATCAGGTCGTAACCAATCGACTTCTTTATTGAAGCGAGCTTCCGTGAGACGGTTGGTGATTCGGTGTGCCACGGCGATCGGAAGCGGCATGAGTTCTGGTGTGTCGTTGCAGGCGTAACCGAACATCAGTCCTTGGTCCCCGGCACCGGTGTCTTTGCTGTCTTTGGAACTGTCAACTCCCATTGCGATATCGGGGCTTTGACGGTCCAAAGCAACCATGACATTGCAAGTTCGGCCCGATATGCCTGCCTCATCATCATCGTATCCGACATCCAAAATGGCTTGTCGAACGATGTCCGAGTAGTTGACAATCGCCTTGGTCGTGATCTCACCTACAATCAAAGCAAGGCCGGTCGTGACGACCGTTTCGCATGCTACACGACTCATGGGATCTTGAGCCAACAATGCATCTAGCACGCTGTCGGAGATTTGGTCCGCCAACTTGTCTGGGTGACCCATGGAAACAGATTCACTAGTAAAAAGATATTTGCCCGAAGCCACGGAACGAACCTCCCTCGAAGGGATATTGAGAAAAAAGTAAACACGCAAACAACACGCCAACACCTGGCATAGTGTACTTACGCTTTGAGAATGGAAAAGGCGGAACGGTTAGCAAAACATCCCGCATAGCCCGCAAATCAGACAAAACTTAACGAATCTAACGGTTTCATTGTGGGATTTCGTACAGATCCCAAGCGTTGACCATACCAGTGATGTACTTTTCTGCGGTCGTTGCCCTATCAATTCATTTGGTGTTTGATCAAAGGGCCTTCGACAACCATTCTAACAAGGTTATCGCCCAATGTCTTTTTCAACCCCATCATCGCCCGAACCTGAATTTGCATGCTCAGATGCATGGCGAGAGTGGTGGAAAGCTCCTTCACTGAGATCGATGGTGATGGACACGGTGGAGCGTATTGCCATCTTGTTTTTGTTTGGAAGCTTCCTACAAGCTCTTGTTGGATCGATGATCGACTCCTTTCGTAGCGGGCAGTCCGTAGTCATTGGCGATCTTATGCTCCTGATCACGGAAACCATGATGGTCGTGTTAGTCCTTTTTCGAAAAGGAGCGAAGAACCTTTCGCTTCGCCCTACCGATTGGGCGTTGGCTTTTTCAGCAACTTGCCTCTCGCTGCTGGCTCGCCCGTGCCCCGGCAGCCCGCATGCTTGGGACGGCATCGCGGTTGTGTTAACGATCGCAGGCCTTGCTACACAGCTTTATTCGAAACTCACTCTTGGACGTCGTTTCGGGCTGGTTGCTGCCAATCGCGGAATTTGCAGTAGTGGACCCTATCGTCTTGTAAGGCATCCGATTTATATGGGTTACGTCATGTTGCATTTAGGATTCTTCTTACTAAATCCATCCATCTGGAATTTCAGCATCTTCGTAATTTTGTATACGATCAAGATTCCAAGAATTTTGGCAGAAGAGCGTCTGCTGAGCCAAGACCCGGACTACCGCACCTACATGGCAAAAGTACGGTCCCGTTTGATTCCCGGCTTGTTTTAAGCCGTCATCAGCTGGCGAAGATGATAATGATGCTTACCTAGCTTTCCACCGTAGTTGCCACCGGTGATTTTGAGAACACCACAGGACGGTCCAACTTCGCACGCAGCTTCTATGCCGACTCGCATCGCTTGACCAACGATCTCAGGTGTTAAGCCGTCGATCACTAATTCGAGCGCGGCACTAGTTTCGTCTAGAACATGTGACTTCGTTTGTTCTCGCAACGTTGGGCAGAACGCATCATTGGTGGACGCCCTTAACATTTTGTACTTGGAGCCAACCTTTGAACCACTTCGCGCAACCCCTCCGGGAAACGGAGTAATGCAATCCTGCAGTTTCTTGATCGCGAGAACCGCCGAGTCACATGCGTGCAATGCACCATGAATCGTTTTTGCCAATACCAAGAAATTACCGCCTCCAACTGCGGATTGGCGGCAAACGGTATCTTGGCAAACGAACTCACCGTCCATCACTGGAATCCGCCAATATCGTTCTTTCCCGATCCGTTTCGAGATCTGATGACCATCGCCAAAGTAGCGCAGCCTTGAACCCATCGCGATTCTCTTCTCACTTTGCAAGCCAGCAAAAACCGATGTGCTCGGGCAGGTCAAAACGCACTGTCCAACTCTTCGGACCAACTGCTTTTCGAGTTCGGTTCCTGAGACGCTGAACATCAAGATGGCGACACCTGGGCGACCGTCCGGTGTTTGTTTTCCATCAAGAAATCGCTCGATCCCGGCTTCGACTCCACAGCCGATCACGCTGGTTGCGAAACCAGTCATCGCTTCTGCGGCACGACGAGCCCAAGCTGGCTCAGCGGCTGTGATGATGATCCGCGTTCCGGTCATATCAAACGCTTCAGCAAAAGTATCTTCTATTTCGATTCCATTGATTTGCATGTTGCCCCTCTACGACCAATCCAAACCTTCATACAAGGAATTAAGATTTTCGCATCCATCCTTGGTTACAACGACCATGTCTTCGAGACGAATTCCACCTATCGACTTGCAGTACAAACCGGGCTCAACCGTAACGACATCCCCCACCAGAAGCTCAGGTCCCCCTGATGCGAGAAGCGGGGGTTCATGAACCTCTAAACCTAAGCCGTGCCCTGTTCCATGAACCATTGACGCAAAAGAATCAGGACTGCCTTCGGGCGGAAACCCCATGCTAAATCCTGAGATTTCCATAGATTTTGAAGTGGTTTCATGAACAAATTGGCCTGTAACACCCGCCCGAATGACCGCGATAGCATCGGACTTTGCACGAGCCACTGCGGAATGCATGGCTTCGATTTCCTTGGAAATCTTGCCATGAACCACCGTTCGAGTGCAATCGCCATTGTAGAGCGACTTCTTATCTCGAGGAAAGATGTCGACGATAATGGTCTCTTCAGTTCTAAGAGGACCATGCCCATGTTCATGGCAATCCGATCCTTGCGGCCCACCAGCCACAATCGAACCTGGACTCGAAAAACCACGCTCAAGAAGCCATACATCAATCATCGATTGCAGGCGTTCGCTTGTTAGCGGAACATTTCCGGATATCAGTCCGCCATTGGTTCCTACTGTTGCTGAACCGATAGTGCGACAAGCAAGTGTCATGACTGCTTCCGTTGTCTTTTGTGCAAATCGAATAGCTTCGATTTCTTGAGCATCCTTTTGACGCCTTTCGATCAGCCCCCATTCTGTGTCGCAACGAACTTGAATTCCAGCGCGGCCAAGCATTTCGGCAAAGATGAGAGGCAAAGAGCGATCAGCAATCACCTCGTCACATCCAAGGCGCCTGATAAATTCAGCAGCGCTTTGAGCCGTAGCGGTTTCGCGATCTCCAGACAGGCCATCGGTGGGGGTGAACTCCGATGGCGATGCAACCCGAGTCGCATTTGCGACTCGGCGAGCTCGGTCCATTTCAATGTCCCGAAGGATGAGCGTCGATTCGCTGTTCGACCCTTGCAAGACCTCGATCCATGCAACTGGGTCACCGACTAGGAAACGAATCTTGCGATACAAACCTGCATTCAATGCAGGTATGCCTGCCATCATCCGAACAATCTTCATAACAGCCGTAATCCGTTAGCAGCCTTTAATTTGTTCGATAATGATCAACAAATGTTGGGCTCTTTGGATTGAGCCGGCAGCTTTGACGAAGGCGACGCCTGCATCCAGTTCTCGCCAATTGATAGTGGGCCCAGCACTTGTGAGTGCCGTGCTGCTGGTCGCTACAGGGGCAGTCTTGGATTTGGAAGACGGGGCCTTAGAAGCCGCTTTGGCTTCCGATCGTTTTATCTGACTTTTGACATTGGCGACATCCGCCGCCGTTACGCCAAAGCCATCCAAAGCTTCAACAATATCCTTGTTACGTGCTTCGGGATGTTTGTCCATATGCTCGCGGATGCGTTTTGCTTTGCTAAATTCTTTCGCCATTTTTCCCTCTATGTTGTTGTTCTGGTTTTTCGATTCTTGTTTTCGATTCTCTGCGTCCCGAACCAAATCTTCGGGTACACGGTCCATTAGCTCGTCAAGCGTAACTACGCGCTCCATATCAACCATGAAAGTGGTTCCTCAATGATGAACAAGTTCTATCCAGCTATCGTTTGCCCCGATTCGTGTAGGGCAGTCTTGAATATACCAATCGGGCCTGTACCAAACGGACCTGAACAGCTTCGCCGACCAATATGCCTCGTTCGGCAGAACACCACCGACCTTAAAAAAAACCGGTTTTAATCTGAAACGATCTTTTCTCTTTTCAAACATATCGGCTGATTTAGCTCTCAACATCTTAGATGAGAAACAAATGAGGTCAATCGTTAAATATTTCTCTCATCACATGATACAGCCCCTAGAACATCCAATGCATCGAACTGCCAGGTTGACATGACCAAGTTGACGCTGCTTTCTGCCAGATTGACGCCAACTTTTAGCGGCTAAGAGATGAGCATTCTGACCCGAACCCCCATCACAAAAACTTTAAAATTGGTATACTCACCCGTCCTTGCTAGAGGCGGAAATTTGAAGAAATTTTCAATTGCCTGATTTGGACGGATTTCACACCAATTGGACCCTGTATGAGTGCTTCTGACGACTTGCCGATCGAACCGACTTCCGAAGATGAACAGCTAGTCGAGATAGCCCAAGGGAGTTACGACGGTGAAGATCTCAAGCATTTGAGCGACCTTCAGCACGTTCGCGAACGCCCAGGTATGTATATAGGTGATACAACCCTGAAGGGGCTTCACCATCTTGTTTACGAAGTGGTCGACAATTCGATCGATGAGGCCATGGCGGGGTACGCGAAGTTTGTCTCAGTGGCTATCAATACGGAGGGGTCGGTCACCGTCGAAGACGATGGCCGTGGAATTCCCGTGGATCGGCATGCCCAGCTTTCGGAACTCATGCAACGGGAAATGAGTACCCTCGAAGGGGTCATGACGGTCCTCAAATTCGGTGGTAAGTTCGAAAAGAAGGCCTATCAAACCTCAGGTGGTCTCCACGGTGTTGGGGTGACCGTGGTGAACTTTCTGTCGCAGTGGTGCGATGTCGAGGTCAGTCGGGATGGCAAGGCTTGGACTCAGTCGTACGAACGTGGGGTCGCAACGGGCCCAGTTCGAGAAGCCGGAGCAACGACTAAGCGGGGAACCAAGACGACCTTTAAGCCAGACGGGCAGATTTTCCCTAATACCAAATTCACTTACGACGTACTCGTAAAGAGGCTCCAAGAACTGGCGTTCCTTAATAGTGGCGTGCGAATCAAGGCAAGAGATGAACGGACAAATCAAAGTGATGATTTTTGTTACCAACGTGGAATTGTTGAATTTGTTGAGCATTTGAACCGAGCCAGCGAACTGGTCCACAAAGACGTCATTTTGATCGAGGGAAAGAGGGACGATTTAGGCTATTCGATCGCCCTGCAATACTCTGAAGAGTACACCGAAAACCTTCATTCCTATGTCAATAATATTCACACCATCGAAGGGGGAACGCACGTTTCCGGCTTTCGATCGGCGTTGACGCGAACTTTGAACGCATACGGCAAGAAGGAAAATCTGTTTAAGGACCTGACTCCGCTTGGGGAAGATTTCCGCGAAGGCTTGACCTGCATTATTTCGGTTCGTGTCGGACACCCTCAGTTTGAAGGCCAAACCAAGACAAAGCTAGGGAACAGCGAAGTCGAAGGGCTTGTTAACTCCGCTGTTGGTGACGGGCTTGCAAAATATCTTGAAGAGAACCCGAAGAATGCGAGACTCTTGATAAAGAAGGGGCTATTGGCTGCGGAAGCTCGCGAAGCAGCCAAGAAAGTAAAAGACGCCCTTCGCAAACGCAAAGATGTCCTTGGCGGAGGAGGGTTGCCCGGGAAGCTTCGCGATTGCATCAGCAACAAAATGGAAGAATGTGAACTCTATCTCGTCGAAGGCGACTCCGCAGGGGGAAGCGCCGAAGGTGGTCGTTTTCGTGATACTCAAGCGATTTTGCCATTACGAGGAAAGATCATCAATGCCTACAAGAGTCGCGAAGACAAAGTTCTTGCGAACGAAGAAGTCATGAGTATGATCCAGGCGATCGGCAGCGGCATTGGTATCGACCAGGACATCGCCAAACGTCGCTATAACCGAATCATTATCATGACCGATGCCGACATCGATGGTTCTCACATTCGAACCTTGCTTCTATGTTTCTTTTACCGGCAAATGTATCAATTAGTGGCGGGCGGGCACGTCTATCTTGCTCAACCGCCACTGTTTCGAGTGGTTCGAGGAAAGAAAGAGCGATACTACGTTCAAACCGAAGAGGAGATGAAATTCCAATTGCTCGAACGTGGGCTTAACGACAGCCATTTCGTAGATGAAAACGGTCGCAAGTTTGAAGGGCAAGAGATGCGTAAACTCTGTACGACCCTTTCGTCTATGGAAGACGCAATGCTAGCCTTGGAGCGACGCGGGATCTCGTTGCGTGGCCATGCTGAACGAATGGATGCGGAAACCGGAAGACTCCCCGTGTTTCATTTGGACATGGGATCAGAAGATCACTGGTTTGTCACGCGAGACAAACTAGATGAATTTATGGCCAGTCGTAAGGTTATCATCGAAGAAGCGAGCGTTAGTCTATCAACGGAGCCAGTCGGTAACAGCGATTCGAAAGACACTAAGCCCAAACCAGGAAGCGAGGTGACCGCACCGGTGGCTCCGGCCGCTGCAGTTGCTCCGACCGCTCCGGTGGCTCCGACCGCTCCGGTGGCTCCGACCGCTCCGGTGGCTCCGACCGCTCCGGCCGCACCGGTGGCGTTGGCGGCCCACATTGCCGAGCTGTACGAAGTGAGAACGATTAACACGGGGCTCAAGGATCTCGCCGAATTTGGATTCTCAATTGAACAGTTGATTCCCAAGGATCGCACAGGTGCAACGGATGCCCGCTTTTATCTGTACCGCGAGGAAAACGCAATCGGTCTCGAAGACCTTCGGGGATTGCTGCCAGCGATTCGTGAATCGGGGCGCAGAGGGCTGTCGGTAACTCGCTTTAAGGGCCTTGGTGAAATGAATGCAGAAGAATTGCGAGAAACAACGCTCGACCCTTCGAATAGAACCGTCGTGAAGGTTCAGCTCACCGACGCTGCTGCGGCTGACGAGATGTTTCGGGTTCTGATGGGGGACAAGGTTGAGCCCAGGCGTGCGTT
>Ga0105048_10013881_pt1 | contig 12568 bp, 12 predicted proteins | sample MAT05_FD_78382 | JGI IMG/M metagenome (GOLD analysis project Ga0105048, IMG submission 78382) | Freshwater microbial communities from Lake Fryxell liftoff mats and glacier meltwater in Antarctica - MAT-05 | ecosystem: Environmental > Aquatic > Freshwater > Ice > Liftoff microbial mat | place... | reverse complement strand
TTTTCAAGTTGCACCAGCCGGTTCACGACAACACACAACAAAAAAGCTTCTGCCGCGCACCCATGTGCAATGGCAGAAGCTATCAGTCATGTCCGGCCGTCCAATGACAGTTCTCATAAACGCATTACGCGTTTGTGACAGCGAGCCTCATCGCTGAGACCAGTCTAAAGGGTGCAAGGAAACTGTCAAGCGCTTTTGTGAATCCCTTATGATGCGGGGTCTAATTTGACTGGTCTCAGAAATTAAAAATTCGCGGCAAATGATACTGAGGGGACTTTGGACAGAATGACAAAATGAACAAAACACGGAAATTTTCATGCCGTCTGATTCTGTAAATTCTGTCATTCTGTCCAAAATCCGTTCTGCATTGGCAATAAATTTTTAACGACTGAGTCTGTATAGATAACCAAATTCACAGGAGAAATATGATGAACGAATTACTCATTGAGGAGCTGGTCGTTGGCGACGGCGACGAAGCGGTAAAGGGCCAGAACGTGACCGTGCACTACACCGGCCGGCTGGCCAACGGCACCAAGTTCGACTCCAGCAAGGATCGAAATCAACCGTTCAGCTTTGCGCTGGGAGCCGGCCAGGTCATCAAAGGCTGGGACCGCGGCGTGGCCGGCATGAAGGTGGGCGGCAAGCGCAAGCTGACCATCCCGGCCGAGCTCGGTTACGGCGATCGCGGCGCTGGCGGCGTCATTCCGCCCAATGCCACCCTGTACTTCGAGGTTGAGTTGCTGGGAGTGGGATAAACCCTGCGCCACCGTTGAAAAGCGACATCGACCTGTGCTAGAATCCTCGGCCCGCAGCAGGGGTAAAAGTATGGTTACGCCTGCCGGTATTCCAGAATCCATACTTGAAAGTGCAAGGAGTAAGCGTGGATAACGATAACGATTTGGGCGATGATCGCCGCAATAATAAAAAGAAACGCGTGGTGGTTCAGGCCAGCAGCTACATGGATCAGCAGCGGCCCAAGCGCATCGACGAATTTGCCACCACCGGCCAGAAGCCCGATTACAAGGACTTTGAGAAGTTGCGCCGCTATGTAAAATCGCAGGGCAAGATTTTGCCGCGCCGCCGCAGCGGCCTGTCGGCCAAGAATCAGCGCCTGATTGCAATCGCCGTCAAGCGCGCGCGTCATCTGGCGTTGTTGCCCATGCCCGGCGTGAAGATGTAGGTTTGAGCAGGTTCCGCGTGCAACACATTCGGGACTTCTAAAAGGTGAGACATGGCAAAGAAAAAAGGCAGCCGGATCGTCATCAAGATGAAGAGCAGCGAAAGCGGCCACATGTATCTGACGCAGAAGAATCGCAAGAATGATACGGGCCGGCTGGAGCTGACGAAGTACGATCCTTTCGTCCGCAAGCACGTCACATATAAAGAAGAGAAGTAAAGGCTCAACAGCCCAGTTCTTCTGAACCCATCAGGAGCACACCAGACTTTGGTCATCGTGTGCTCCTGATTGTTTTTCCTCCAGGCCCAGGCATAGCCACCACGACAAATCTTGCATGAGCCGTAATGATTCGAAAATTGATACTTTTATCGAATTCACACTGAGATTAACCCCATGCAATGACGCGGCGCGGCTCTCGTGTTAGCATCCCGCGCGTGCTGAATCAGGCCATCACATTGCTACCTGTGGTGCTGCGGCGAATTGCCCGGCGTGCCACCGACCGTTGGAACGATTTCCGCGGCTACACCCCCACCGACCGCAATCTGTTCTATCTGTGCATCGAGATTTTGCCAGCCGGCATCGCCGGAGGCATGGTCAGCTTCAACGCTCCGTTTGTGCTCAAGCTGGGCGGCGCCGATACCCTGATCGGCCTCATGCTCTCGCTGCCAGCCCTGGCCAGCATCGTCTTCTCCATCCTGTTCGGCCAGTTCATGGAGCGCAAGACGAATCGCAAGCCCTACATGATCGGCGGCCTGGCCGTTGCGCGAATGATCTTTCTGGTGATTGGGATTGTGCCGTGGGTTGTGCCATTGGAACTGCAACCTGGCACCATCGTGGCCCTGGCGGTGCTGCAAGCCATTCCGGTCGCGTTGTTCAATGCCGGCTGGCTGTCGCTGTTGGCCGATATCTGTCCGCCCGATCGGCGCAGTTCCTTCTTCTCCATGCGCTGGTTTTTGCTGGCTGTCACCGTCGGCACCAGCGCCTTTCTGAGCGGGTTATGGCTGGAAGCGGTACCGTTTCCGTTCAACTATCAGTCGCTCAACATTCTGGCCTGTCTCATCTGCCAATACAGCACCTATCTGGTCAGCCTGCCGATCTATCCGGAATACAAAGTGCAAATTCGGCCGGCCAAAACCGAGGCCGCGGCTGCAACACCCAGGCGTCTGCCGTTCGACTGGCGTAGTCTGCGCAATTTCACCCAGTCCAATCGCGGCTTCGTCAATATCAACCTGTCCGTGCTCATCACGTTTCTGGGCGTGTGGGGCGCGGCTCCGCTGCTGACCCTGTTTTTTGTAAACACCTTGAACCTGAGCGAGGGCTGGCTCGGCACCAACAGTTTTCTCTCGCAGGCCGGCGTGGCCGTGGGTGCGTTGGCCGGCAGCGCCATTCTGCGCCGGGTCAACAACAATTGGTTGCTTAAACGGGTGTTGCTGGTCTTCTGGCTCTACCCGCTCATCATCGTGCTGGTGCCGATCCCGTGGGTGATCTGGGTCGTCAGCTTTATCTGCCTCGCGCTCGATCCTATTCTCAACGTCACACTGCTCAACGCACTCTACGACCTCATCCCCGAGCAACGCCGCTCGTCGTGGATGTCATCGCACGTGGCGCTGATGAATGTGGGAGCCATGGTCGCGCCGCTGCTCACGGTCGAGATCGCCAACTCGCTCTCCGTGCAAACCGCCCTCATCGCCTGCGCCGCCATCCGCTTGATCGGCATCGCGATGTTTTTCTTGTTGCCATTTAACGCGCCAGTCGCCAACAGCCAGCAGCCCGCCACCACCAGTGCACCTTAGACAATCCGCGCCACGCTGCCCTTGGCCGTCTTCGTCACTTCGATGCGGGCCGGAAAAGCATCTTTCAATTCTTCAATATGGGTGATGATGAAGATGCGCTCGAAGTCCTTCTCGATGGTTTGAATGGCTTCGACCAGGCGCTCACGGCCTTGCGTGTCCTGGGTGCCAAACCCCTCATCCACAAACAGCGTTTGCAAGCGCGCGCCGGCCCGATGCGCCAGCAATTTGCTCAGCGCAATCCGCACGGCAAAGTTGATCCGAAACGCCTCGCCGCCGCTGAACATCTCGTAGGCGCGCTCGCCGATCTCGTCGTTGATGCGCAATTCCAGCGTCTCGCTCACGTTGCCGGCCTGGGTCTGCCGCTGGGTCTCGAAGCGCACATTCATCCGGCCCGCCGTCATCTTGCCGAGCAAGTCATTGGCACTGGCCTCCAACTCCGGCAGCACGCTCTCGATGATCATGGCCGGCACGCCATTCTTGCTAAACGCCAGACGCAGCTCATCGAGCAACGACTGTTGCCGTTTCAACTCGGCCAGCTCACCCGCCAGCCGGCCGCGCGTGCCCTGCAACGCAATGCAGCTTTGCACGCGCTGGTTCGCCTCGCCCACCCGCCGCTGCAAGCGAAAGAATTCATCGCGTATGGTTTGCAGCGCGGTGGCAATCTGATTCGCCTGTGCTAGCGCTTTCACGCATTCATCCAATTGAGCCTGCAACGCCGCGCCCATCGTCTGCTCATGGGTTTGTTGCTGGGTCAGGTTTTGGGCCTGCAACCGCAACGCTTCCAGCGCGCGCTGTTCGCTCTCCAATCCCAGCACGGCTCGGTCCAGCTGGTTTTTGCGCTCCACAAACACGTCCAGGGTTTTCAACGTCTCATTGCGCAATTGCTTGTGGGCCAGTGCGTCGTAACCCAACACGGCCAGTTCCGTCTCCACCGTGCTGAGCGCGGCCCGCGCCTCTGGTGCATAGTGCTCGGCCGCGAACACTTCTTCCAACTGCTTTAACTTTGCCTCGGCCTCGGGTAATTGCGCCGCTGCTTCCTGAGCCCGACTCAAGCGCTCTTCCAACGCGCTGGCCTCGCGCTGCAAACCCGGCGCGGCGCGCAAGGCGCTCTCCAGTTCGCTCATCTGTCGTTCGATCGCGCCAGTCTTATCGGCCAGTTCCTTCACCAGCGCTTCGTTGGCCCGGTAGGCATCGCCGCGCTGTTTGCCCCGCGTCGTCCACTCGCCCAGAATGCGCACCCGGTCGGCCTCGCTCAACTCGCGCCCGCAGGTCGGGCACATCGCGCCGACTTTGGATAGCAACGTAATGCGCGTTTTCAGATCGTTCATCTCGGCCCGCAACACCGTGTTCTGAGCTTTGGCCTCGCCCTGCTGTTCGCTGGCCCGGTTCATGTCGCGAGCCAGCACGTCGCGTTGTTGCTGCTGGCCATGCACCCGCTCCAGTTGCGCATTCGCCTCAACCAGTTGCACCCGCAAGCCATCCTCGGCCGAAAGCGTCCGCAGATTATTGGCCGTGCGTTGGGCCGCATCGCGCTCACTGTGCAAGCTGCGGCGTGCATCCGCAATCTGGCTCTCGGCCGCGCTCTTGCGCGCGTTCAACTCCACCATGCTGCCCAGTTTCAAATTGAGCTCGTCATTGAGCTGGCGCGCGGCCAGCAACTCGGCAAAGCCATGCTCGATCTCGTCGCGCCGATCCAATGCCAGTTGATATTGTGTCTGGGCTTGCTGATGCCGCTCACGCTCGGTTCCCAGCTTCACCAGTTGCGCCTTCAAATCGTTCAGACGCGATTGGGCTTGTTGCAATTGAGTGCGCAGGCCGTTGGCGCGCTCGCGCTGGCGGTCCATCTCGGCCTGGGCCTGCTCGGCCTGTTGCAGTTGGTCGGCGGTCTCGCGCGCCGCTGTCTGTGCCTCGCCCAATGCGCGCTCGTAATCCGGCAGCCGTGCAATCTCGGCATCGGCCTGGTCCAGCTCAATCCGGCGCTTGTTCTGCTCGTCCTGCACTCGGTCCAGCCGATCTTTCACCCGCGTCTCGTATTCGGGCCAGATGTCGAGGCTCAGAATTTCGCTCAGCACGGCCTTGCGCTCGGACGGCGGCTTCAGCGTAAACTCATCGGCGCGCCCCTGTTTCAGGAACGCCGAATTGATAAAGGTGTCGTAGGTGAGGTTGATCTCGCGCTCGATCTTGGACTGCGTTTCACTGGTCTTGCTCTCGGTCAGCGAGCGCCAGCCACTGACCTCGCGTTCGTCGCGCACCAGAAATTCCAGGCTGCCGGTCGAGGTTGGCGCCTTGTTGACCAGCTTGCCCTTGGCGGCCGCCGCCTTGCCCAGCTTGCGCGCGCGCACCACCTGAAAAATATTTCGCCCTTCGCTAAAGGTCAGCGCCACCCGCATTTCGCTCGCGCCCTGGCTGATCAACTCATCGTCGCGCTTGGCCCGCGCCTGACCCCACAGCACCCAGGTCACCGCATCCAGCAACGTGCTCTTGCCCGCGCCGTTATCGCCCGTCAGCACCACCGTGTGCAGGCCGCTAAAATCCAGCGCCTCGGCCTCCCGATACGCCATAAAGTTTTTGAGTTCTAGTTTGAGTGGAAGCATTGAGATTCACAGACTCGAAGCAATAAACAAATCCATCACAGATTCAACATCACAATCAAAATCAAGCCTTACTCACACCCGCAGCATTTCGACCTGAATACATTGCGCGCCTTCAAAGGTCAGATGCACGCCCTCGCAATAGCTCACCGCATCGCCGGCCAGCGCCCAATCAAATTGCGGCAGGCACCCCACCGCCCCGGCCTCTACGATGCCGCCGTGCGAAATGACCAGCGCGGCCTCGCCATTATCCAACTCGTCCAGCAATGTGCGCAACGCCGTGGCCTGCCCGTGCACATACTCGCCCACTGCATCATTGGCCGCAGCCTGCTCGGCCCAACGCGCAAATGAGGGTGGCGCTGCTTCGTAATTCTCCACCAGCTCCGGCAGCGGCAACGCACCAAATTCCTGGCGCTGCTCGTGCACGGCAAACCCCATGGCGATGGCGGTTTCGTAGGCGCGTGGCAACAGGCTCGTCACGACCAGCGCAAACGGCCCCATGTGCTCGCCCAACCGCCGGGCCAGATTCACGCCGCTTTGGGTTAAATGGAGTCCCGGCATCGCGCGCAGGGTGTGCCGGCGTAGTTCAATCGTTTTCATGGTAGCCAATCTTCTATCCGACAGAACGCACGTTCTAATATTTTAGCCGAAATCGGGTTCGCCCGTATTAAGTGCAGATCGTGCACATGCACGTCAAACGTGTCACGTGCACGGATTCTGCGTTGCACCACACTTACCAAAACGCCCATTCGTGGCTGATGCTGCCGTCGCCGGCCAGGGTCAAAAAGCCAATGCTGGGCGGCTCGACCATGATGGTGGGGCTGCCGGCGCCCATGGTCGAGCCGGGGTTGAAATACAACGCCCCAGCATCGCCCGCGCGAACACCCTCGCGGTGCACCGCGCACGGCTTGTGCGAATGGCCAAACACCACAATGTCGGCGTGTGTGGGCTTCTTGCGCACCAGCCGTGCAATGATCATGTTGTTGACCAGATTTAACCGAGGTTTGCCGCTGAAGTGAGCCAGCTTGTCCAAGATGCTGTAGCCAAAGTTGATGTGGCCGTGGGTCATCCACAGCGTGTGCTGGCCCAACGGCAATGTCAGTTGGGCAGGCAGGGTTTGATCGTGTGTGCCGAGGCTGTATTGCCAGTGCAGGTTGCCGCGCACGGCATGCACCGGCGCAATCTGGCTGAGTTCATCGATGATGGCCGGGTCTTCCAGATCGCCGGCGTGCAAAATCAAGTCGCTACCCTGCAACAGGTCCAGCATGGGTTTGGGCAGGTGGGGAATGCGATGGGGAACATGGGTGTCGGACACGACGCCGATGCGGATGCTTGTATGTGCGTTCTCGCCCGGCGCGCTGTCGTGGATGTGCGGTGTGGACATTCGAGCCCGATGTTACCAGCGCCGATGCGGAGCGATGAGCTGGGAGCGATGAGCGGAGAGCAGAGAGCTGAGCGTTCCGAACACTTCGCTTCCTGCTCTTCGCTCTTCGCTCCCAGCTCCCCGCTCTCTCACCACCGCACGGCCGCGAACTTCCAGCCCGGCTCCACCTTTTGCATCTCGATCTCGTCGTTGCGCTCGGTCAGGCCGCACTTGAGATAGTTCTGGTGCAACTGGGCCAGCGCGGCACGGTCGAGTTCGATGCCCAGCCCCGGCGCATCGGTCACCCGCACACAGCCGTCCTCGATCGGCACCCGCCCGCCCACCAGCAAGTCCTCGTGCTGCCATGGGTAATGCGTGTCGCAGGCATAAGTCAGGTTCGGCGTGGCCGCGGCCAGGTGTGCCATCGCCATCAACGAGATGCCCAAATGGCTATTCGAGTGCATCGACAGGCCGCGCCCAAATGTCCGGCACATCGCACCCAGTTCCAGGCTGGCGCGCAGGCCGCCCCAGAAGTGGTGGTCGCTCAGGATGATGTGCTCGCTGCCCAGCCGCACACTGCCCGGCATATCCTCGAAGCCGGTTGTGCACATGTTGGTCGCGAGGGGAATATTGACCGCGCGGCCCACCTCGGCCATATTGGCCTGGCCGCGCACCGGGTCCTCGTAATACTCCAGAATCCCCTCCATCTGCCTGCCCCAGTGAATCGCCGTTTCCACTTTCCACACGGCGTTGGGGTCAATGCGCAACGGCGTGCCCGGCCCAAACGCATCACGCAGCGCAAACATGCTGGCCACCTCGATATCCGGCTCCAGCGCACCGGCTTTCAACTTGATGGACTTGAAGCCAAATGCCTTGCACATGGCGATGGCTTGCGCGGCCAGGGTGTCTGGCGTCAACGCCTCGGCCTGGCGCGCTGCCGCCCAGCCGGTTGCAGCCTCATCCACGCCAAAGCCCAGCTCGCCACCGGCACCGATGTGCTTGAAAAACAGGTAGGCCGAGAAGGGCACCTGCTCGCGCACCCGGCCGCCCAACAGATCGCACACTGGCCGATGGGTGGCTTTGCCCATCAGGTCGTAGCAGGCCACTTCGATGGGGCTGTAGGTGCGGGCACTACGCCGCGTCGCAATCGTGGTGCGCATGGTTTGCTTGGACACACTGGCATCAGAGCCCGGCCCAAAATGCGTTTCAATGGCAGCCAGGATCGCATTCAATTGAAACGGATCTTTGCCGATGATGTGGGGCCGAACGGCTTGTAGATCGGCCAGAATATCGGCGCTGCCCGGCATCTCGCCCAGCCCATACAAGCTGTCGTCTGTCACCAGTTCCACAATGACACGAAGTGCATACGGTGCGTGCAAGCCGGCCGCGTTGCGCAGCGGCGGGTCGGCCATGGCCACCGGTGTAATGTGCATGTCTTGAATCTTCATAGTTTCACCTCAATCTATGACTGGGCATTCAATCAGCAAATGACAAAATACGCACGTTTGAAAGCACAGCTTTTCATGGGCTAAAGAGGGTTAAAGAAAAATCGCCAAGTCATACATCAGTCAGTAATTCCGGCAGACGATTCGTGCTGTTCTCAACAATCAGATTAACTCGCTACAATCACCCCAATGTCAATTCTGGACACAATTTTGGATCGCAAGCGGCAGGTGGAAGTGCCCCAGCGCAAGCAGCACACCCCGTTGGAGGTGGTGCGCCGCGCGGCTGAATCTGCCCTGCCCACCCGCGATTTCGCAGGCGCACTGCGCCGCGCCGACGGCTATGTGGCGCTGATTGCTGAGGTGAAGCGCGCCTCGCCGTCCAAGGGCATTTTTATCCACGGCGAATTCAAGCCAGCCGAGATTGCCCAAACCTACGCCGCGAATGGGGCCAGCGCCATCAGCATGCTGACGGACGAGCCGTTCTTCCACGGCCACCTCGACTTCCTCACTGCGACCAAGCCAACGATTCATATCCCGATCCTGCGCAAAGACTTCATCGTCGATGCCTATCAGCTCTACGAGGCGCGCGCGGCGGGGGCCGACGCGGCTTTGCTGATTGTGTCTGCGCTGGATGATGATGAGCTGCGCGACCTGCATCAACTGGCGCTGGAACTCAAGTTGACGCCGCTGGTGGAAGTGCATGACGAGGCTGAAACGGCGCGCGCATTGACGCTCGGCGCAACCGTGATCGGCGTCAACAACCGCGACCTGCGCACGTTCAAGGTCGATATCGAAACCACTGGCCGCTGCGCGATTCTGTTTGGCACGGCCACTGCCGAGGCCCGTGCGCGCATGATTTTGGTGAGTGAGAGCGGCATCTTCACCCCAGCCGATGTGGCGCGGGTGGCCGCGATGGGGGCCGATGCGATTCTGGTCGGCGAGAGCCTGATCACCAGCCCCAACATGGCCGGGCAGGTGCGCCAGTTGGCGAGCGTGCCCCGTTTTCAGGCAGAGACACAAAAATGACTGTTGTCAAAATTTGCGGCAACACCACCCTGGAAGATGCGTTGCTGGCCGCTCAGGCTGGGGCCGATATGCTGGGCTTTATCTTCTACCCACCCAGCCCACGCGCCATCGGGGTGGATGAGGCACGCACAGCGATGGCCGCATTGCGGGCCGCGTTGCGAGCGGCGTGCCAGCCCTGTCCGCTGCTGGTTGGCGTGTTCGTGAACGAGACGGCCGAGCATATGCAGCGCGTGTTGGATGACGTGGGGCTGGATCTGGCCCAATTGAGCGGCAATGAGCCACAGGAAATTTTGACCACAATGAATGGCCGCGCGTTCAAGGTTGTGCGGGGCAAAACCTGGAGTGACTGGCGTAGTATGCTCATTCAGGAGCGCCCTGATCGCACAGCTGGCATACCGGCTTTTTTGCTCGACGCCGATCACGAGACGTTATATGGCGGCAGTGGCGTGCAGGCCGATCAGGCGCTGGCGGCGACCCTGGCTCAGGCGCATTCCATGCTGTTGGCCGGCGGCCTTACGCCGGATAATGTGAGTGACGTGGTGCGGCAGATTCGGCCGTGGGGTGTGGATGTGGCCAGCGGCACTGAGGCCGCGCCCGGCAAAAAAGACCACGCCAAAGTGCTGGCGTTCATCCGCAACGCGAAGTTGTAGGGGGCAAAGTGTGTGAGGGGCAGACAGTTCCGAACCTTTTAGACCGTTCGGAACTGTCTGCCCCTCACACACTTTGCCGTTATTCTGTCAAGAGTTTTACTCATGTCAATTGAAAACCTGGAATCGAAGTTGGAAAATCTGCCCGACGCGCGCGGCAAGTTCGGCCCATATGGCGGCCGGTATGTGCCCGAGACGATTGTGCCGGTGTTGGAGGATGTGACCGAAGCTTTTGATGAGTTTCGGGATGACGCGGCGTTTCGCAGCGAGTATGAGCACTTGCTCAAAACCTATGTCGGCCGGCCCACGCCGCTGACGCACGCCCAACGCCTGAGCGAGCATTTAGGCGGCGCGCAAATCTACCTCAAACGCGAAGACCTGACCCATACCGGCGCGCACAAGATCAACAACGCGCTGGGGCAGGCCATGCTGGCCAAACGCATGGGCCGCAAGCGCATCATTGCCGAGACCGGCGCCGGCCAGCACGGCGTCGCGACCGCCACTGCGTGCGCGCTGTTGGGCCTGGACTGCGTGGTCTACATGGGCACCGTCGATATGGCCCGCCAGGAGATGAACGTGTTTCGTATGCGCATGTTGGGAGCCGAGGTGCGCGGTGTGGAGAGTGGCACCCGGACACTCAAGGATGCCGTGAACGAGGCCATGCGCGATTGGGTCGCCAACCCGCACGACACGTATTACATCATCGGCAGCGCGCTGGGGCCGCATCCGTATCCACTCATGGTGCGCGAGTTCCAGAGCGTGATCGGCAAAGAGGCGCGCGAACAGATGTTGGAGCAGGTGGGCCGGTTGCCCGATCAGGTAATTGCGTGCGTGGGCGGCGGCAGCAACGCCATCGGCATTTTCTATGGCTTTTTGCACGATGATGTGCGGCTGGTGGGCGTCGAGGCCGCTGGCTACGGTGTTGAGACTGGCAAGCATGCTGCGCGCTTTACGGAGCTGGGTACCAGTGGCGCGGACTTCAACGAGGCCGCCACCATCGCTCAGGATGAATCGCCGGGCGGCCGGGTCGGCATCTTCCAGGGCATGAAGACGCGGGTGTTGCAAAACCATGACGGCCAGATTGCCGAAACCCACAGCATCTCGGCCGGCCTCGACTATGCCGGTGTCGGCCCCGAGCATGTGTATTTGCACGACATCGGCCGGGTTGAGTACACCTCCGTCGACGACAAGGCCGCACTGGAGGGCTTCCAGATATTGTGCCGCTACGAGGGCATCATCCCAGCGCTGGAATCGTCGCACGCGGTCATTGAGGCGATACGCCGTGCGCCGGCGCTCCCGAAAACCGACATTTTGCTCGTTAATTTGAGCGGCCGTGGCGACAAAGATCTCAACACCGTCATCAAGGTGTTGGGCACGAACAGTTGACCAGGTTGGTAAAGTTTTTAAGGTTTCCCCTGCTGATGAAGCCGCAACCTTAAATCTCTGACCAACCTTTTTAACCTTATCAACTTTATCAACTCTCTTCCGCATCCCATGATTCAAGATAAAGACCTCGCACTTGCGCTAGACACCAAGGGCAAAGCGCATCTCACCACCATTCAGGCCGGCAAAAAATTCGAAACGCATCATGGCTTCATTTTGTACGAAGCCATGATCGGCCGGCCATGGGGCAGCATCATTCACTCGTCGCTGGGCCATCCGTATCTGGTGGTGCAACCGGGCACGGCCGATCTCATTCGCCACATCAAGCGCAGTTCGCAGGTGATCTTCCCCAAAGACAGCGCGTACATCTTGATGCGGCTCAACCTGTTCGCCGGCGCGCGCGTGCTGGAAAGCGGCTGTGGCAGCGGCGGGCTCACCCTGGCGTTGGCGCGCGCCGTCATGCCCACCGGCCGCGTCTATTCGCAAGAGATTCGCGAGGACTTCATCGCCCTGACCAAACGCAATATGCAAAAGGTAGGTTTGGGCGATTACGTTACTTTCATCAACGCCGACTCGACGCAGGGGTTTCTGGTGGATGAAAAAGTGGACGCGGTGTTTTTGGATATGCCGGCCCCACAAACCTGCATTGCGCAAGCACGGGCCGTGCTCAAGGACGGCGGCTTCTTTGGCTCACTGGTGCCGACCACCAATCAGGTGCAGGAGATTTTGCGCGAGCTTGATCGAAACGAATTTGGGCTGATTGAAGTCGAGGAAGTGATTACGCGCGGCTACAAACCTGTGGCCGACCGATTGCGGCCGCGCGACCGCATGATCGCGCACACCGGCTTTCTCATCTTTGCCCGCGCAGTGATCAAGCCGCCCAAGTGGAAGGAGACGCCGACGGGTGAAGCTGCTGAGGCTGCACCCGCACCCTTTGCGATTGCGGCCGAAGACGAAGATGTGGAAGCGGTGACTAAGGGCGACGATATCCTTTAACTTTCCAAATAAAAGACAACCTCAATCATAATCATGCCTGGCACTGGATCAGACGGCGTCGTTTTACTCAGCTTGGTCTGTCTCAGCGCCATCGTGGTGATTCTGGTTGTGCTGGTGCTCACCCGGCCCAGGCACTAGCAAGCGCTA
>Ga0105048_10013880_pt1 | contig 12568 bp, 9 predicted proteins | sample MAT05_FD_78382 | JGI IMG/M metagenome (GOLD analysis project Ga0105048, IMG submission 78382) | Freshwater microbial communities from Lake Fryxell liftoff mats and glacier meltwater in Antarctica - MAT-05 | ecosystem: Environmental > Aquatic > Freshwater > Ice > Liftoff microbial mat | place... | reverse complement strand
GCGAGGTGCCGACGGCGGCGGGTTTCAGATACGCCTGCTGCGTCCACACCCCCGCGCTGCGCACGAAGACGTAGGCCGCACCGGAGCCGGAGGCCCTCTCGTTGGGCGCGCTGTTCACGCCCGTCGTGCTGCTGTCCTCGCCGATAGCCCCGACGACCAGCGTGTCGCCCGAGACGGCCACGGAGATGCCGAACTGATCACCCGCCTGCGTGGTCCCGATGGCGGCCGGTTTCAGATACGCCTGCTGGGCGATGGGATCGATGGTCAGCGGATAGCGCGCGCCGCGTTCCTCCACCAGGAGCCGCACGCCCTTTTCCCCTGCCGCCTCGAAGCGCGAAGCGAGCACCTTGCCATCGGCATCCCAAACCTTGAGGCCGGCATAGGTGAGCACCGTGGTCCCGGTGGCATCGCGAAACTCCACGCCCTGCGCATCCGCGCTGATCTTCGGCTTGAGCGAGCCGCGCACCGCGAGATCGAACTGCAACGGTGCCGTCGCAGCCGCGCCCGCGGCCGGACGCTCCTGCACCGTGAACCCATGCTCCAGCCCGCGCGCATCATTCACCCACCACTCCTGCACCGCTGCATCCCACTGGTAGGTGAGGCGCCGGCCCTCGGCCTTCACAGCGGGTGTGCCGCCGATGGCGCGCTGATTTTCCCCGAAGCCGTAGCCCGTCAACTCCAGCCCCCACTGCCACCCGCCATCCTTCGGCTCGGCGACAAAGCCACGCCCGTCGAACTTCGTGGTCCACTGCTGCCCCGGATTGCGCGCCTGCCAGCCGCCCTCGATGGGCTGGAACGCATGACGCCCCGCCTCATACGCGGCGCGGATGCTGTGCCAGTCCGACTTGGCGAGACCCTCCGGCACTTGATCGGGCGAGGTGAGCTGCTGCGTCTTGCCCGGCTCGGACGCACCGGAAAAAGGCGGGCGAAAAGCAAGGCTGAGGGCGGCGACGGCAAGGAGGATGGAGCGGAGGATGTTCGTGATGTGAAGACCGGCTGGAAGGTTGTTGGACCACTTCAATCCCTCGAAACTGATGGCCCTCGGTCAGTGAACCAAGAAATCTGGGGGACGTGCGCACCTTTTACCCTTGCCGGTGTGGCGAGGGCGAGGGCTGATTCTCGAAATTACAAATGCCCGCCATCAAGGGGCGAACTGGAGCGGGACTTGGGGATGGGGTGAGCCCGACGCAGCAGCACCGCTGAGGGCGTGCGGCAACGGCAAGCTGCCGGCAAGCCCCAGGGCCGCTCACATCCGACCTCGATGAAATGTCTCGGCCGAGCGTGCCCATCACACCGGCACCCGCGCTCGATCGCCCCGTCCGGGAGAAAGTCAGCGCCGACCTTTGTGCCAACGAGACGGGGTTGGTTTGCGACGGGCTGCGCCATGACATCGCCCGCGATGCGGTGCCCTTTTTGGCCAGCCCGCCGGGCTCCGCCGTGTGCTCGCGTTCAGCGGCGACGGCGGCACCTGGCGCTTCACAGCGTGGCTGACAGCATCATCTTGTGGCACCTGGCGCTCTACGCGGAGACCCGCGCACGCTCAGACTGGAGTGGTGCGGGTGCGGCTGAAGTCCGGTCCGCAAAAAAACATCTTGGTTCAAGCGAAGAGTGCGCCCACGGCTTGCTCGCGGAAGGCGAAAATCTTTGCGAGCTGCGGCTTCACCAGAAATGGATGCACGAGATCGCCAAGCGGACTGAAAGGAAGCACGTAGGTCACCTTGTCGCTCAACTCGATTCGCCCGCTGTCGAGAGGCTTGAAGTGATGCTCGTGGTGCCAGATCCGATACGGGCCGATGCGTTGCTCATCCACGAAAAACCTGCCTTCCTCGACATGGGTGATTTCGGTGAGCCACCGGACGGGAATGCCGAACACCGGGCGCACGCGGTATTCGATCATCATGCCCGGATGCACCCGCTCAGGCAGAGTGGTGAGGACTTTGAAGTCCAACTCCGGAGGCGTAATGCGGGAGAGATTGCGCGGGTCTGAGAAGAAATCCCAGGCACGCTCGATGGTGGAGTGGATGATCTGAGAAGTCCGGAGGACGTGAATCATGGACGGAGTGCGGGAGATGTTGCGACAGATGCGAGCGTCATTCCGCAATCGCCGGAGCGGCAGGCGTCCTGATCGCTGCCAGGACTCGGATGAAATGATCGAGCTGCGTGCGCAAAAGCGCCGCATCGTGGAGATGACCGATGAACCTCGCAGGTATCCCGTCAATCCCCGCCCCTGCTCCGAGCAGCGCGCCGACCACCGCGCCGCGATGGCAGTTGTCGCCGCCGACGTTGGTGTTTGCGATGACGCCCGCCTCGAAATCACCGGCATATTTCCACGCCAGATACAGCGAGGCAGGAAAGGCGTCCTCGATGTAGCAGGCCGGGCTCACGCGGTGGCCGATGACGACTTCGTCCGGTTCGCGCGACCATTGCTCGGCCTTGCGCTTCGAAAACCAATCGCTGGCGTGCTCGAAGATGGCTTCGCGGAGATCGGCACCGGCGGCGACGGCGCAGAGGATGCGGCCGAGTGCGTCGCCGGCTGCGAGCACCTCGTCGCTCCGATGAGTCAGATTGATGTGTTCGCGGACTGCGGCGCGGGCCGCTTCCGCGTCACCGGCAAGGAACGCGCAGAGCACGCCCACGTGCGCGAGTCCGCCGATGTGGATGTCGCTGCCGGCGCACTTTCGCAGAGCGGTGCCGCGTGCGTAGGCGGTGAAAAATTTGCGGTGATATTCCTCGACGTAGGTATCCCGATGCTGCCCCGGCGTGAGCATGAAGTGGATGTATCGCTGGAGGTAGTCGTCCGCGTCGTATCCGCCCCGCTCGATGAGCGAGTCGATGAGCACTTTCGCGAGCTGGAGGTTGAGCGTGTTTTCCCCGGCCTGAAGGAACTGGTGATAGTGAATACCGCGTTGCCCCCAGTGGCGCGCCTGATCGTGCAGGATGTCGCCGCGCTCATTCAACGGCGTGTATTCGGAGCGCCACAAGATGCTGTCGGCATGAGGATTTTTCGGCGCGACGAAATCCCGGACGCAACCGTAGTCGCGGGTCAGCGCGGCGCGGTCGTAATACCAATGCACGGGCATCGCGAGGGCGTCTCCGATGAAGGATCCCCAGACGAGGCCAGTGAGTCTGTCGCGTTTGATTTCGTCCATGCGCAGGTCATTACGCCCGTCACGATGATTCGGGCGCGGGTGATTGTTGTGGCTCGCGCATTGTGGTGACGCAGACACTCCTGTCTGCGCACCAGTGCCGTGTCAGCGGTGAAGTGATGGCAGCATGGAATGCCGCGTCGGAAATGGCGCGAGCCTTCGGACTGCGGGGGCTCGACCCTGCTTTGGCTCTGCGCAGGCCAGAGGTGCAAACGTCCTTGGACGTGGATCGCACGTCTGCCCACGTCTGCGCACAAGTGTTGCATGACGTTCATCGCTCCTGGCCCGGAATGGAAAAGCGGCGTCAAGCCCCCGCTGTTCCAAAGCCTCGCGGCACTCACGCGCCGCTCGGCTTTGGCCGGCAACCGGCCTTTGGACTCACATCGAATCACCCCGCGCCGGTCTCCCCGCCAAGAAACGGGCTGGACGCAAAAACTTCCGTCAGGAATCTGCCGCCGTACGCGTCATTCATTGCAACACCATGCCGCTCTCCCAGGAAATCATCGTCCGCACCCTGTTCGCCGCCCGCCTGCGGCTTTCGGGGGCGGCGTGGCTCGTGGTGCGCGATGCGCAGGCGGCGGAGGACATTTTTCAGAATGTCTCGATCAAGGCACTGACCAAAGGCGTGCCGTTTGAACATGAGGGGCAGTTGCTTTCCTGGGCGCACGTGACCGCGCGGCATGAGGCGATCGACTGGCTCCGGCGGCAACGCCCCGGCCAGGTCGCACTCGATGGCGAGGTGCTGGAGATGATCGACGCCGAGTGGGCTGCGGCTCCATCGCCCGGTGGCCCGCGGGTGGATGCGCTGCGCGACTGTCTCGACAATGCGCCTGCCGAAGCGCGGCGGATGCTTGAGCTTCGTTACTTCGAGGGCCGGGCGTGCGATGAAATCGCGAGGGAAATCGGCATCGGGCTGGACGCGGTTTACCAGCGGCTCTCGCGTCTGCATCGCCAGCTCCGGCTGTGCATCGAGCGCCGCCTCTCGGGCGGGGAAGCAAATTTCAATCCGGCCACACCATGATGAATCACAGGGAACACGAAACACTCCTGATGCGGTATCTCGACGGGCGGGTCTCGCCGGATGAGGTGCGCGAACTGAATACGTGGCTGCGCGAGGATGACTCGGCGCGCGAATCTCTGTGCGAAATGGCCGGGCAGGCGGTGCTGATGGGTGACCTCGCCCGGACCCGGAACCTGGGTGCCGCAAGCCCGCCGGCTGGAGGACGCATCATCCGTCCGCGGTTCGCCCTGGCACCTTGGATCGGGCTCGCCGCCGCGCTGCTGCTCGCGGCCGTTCTCGCCGGGCTCCTGTTCCGTGGCCGCGGGCCTGAAGCCCACCCCATCGTGAGTCTCGAAAATGTCAGCGGCGCGGTGTCGTGGAGCGATAGTGCCGGGGTGCAGCATTCGGCTTTGAAGAATGGCACCGCGCTCGCAGGAGGCACGCTCACGGTGGAGGGCGAAGGCGCATCCGCGCAGATGCGTTTTGCCGATGGCACGCTCATCACTTTCCCCGGCGATTCCGAGGTGGTGTTTTCCGACGACGGGCAGAAGCGGCTCGTTCTGCGCCGCGGGACTTTCACGGCGCAGGTGACACCTCAGCCGCGCGGCAAACCGATGCTCGTGCGCACGGCGACGGCTGAGATGGAGGTGCTCGGCACGGTCTTCGCGGTGTCCGCGGAGGCGAGCGATACGTCGCTCAATGTGGAGAGCGGTCGCGTGAAGTTGCGGCGCTTGGTGGACGGCAAGGACATCGAGGTCGCGAGCCAGCAGAGCGTCGTGGCGTCGCTGGATGCGAAGTTGGCGATGAATCCGAGCGGACCGACAACGTGCCCCGTGACGTGGCGCCGCACTTTTGACACGCCGCCGCCATCGAGCAGCAAGGGCGAATGGTTCGCGCCGGGCGAGGGCGTTCCCGGTCGTGTGCTCGCGGTGCCTTACGTCGCCGGGCGCACGCGCGACGGCACGCCGCACATCTTTCACGGCATCAGCGCCCGTGCGCCGCAGAATGAACCGAGAGCCTATGTGAGTGTGAGCGCGGAGAGCGTGGTGCGACTGCGCTTTCGCATGCGGGAATGGAGCACCGTGAAGGTGTTTGTCTCCTGCCAGCGCGAGGGCGGCACGTTCGGGGGAAATTTTGAGGGCGCGCTGCCATCATCCGCTCCCGATGCCGATGGCTGGTGCGTCGCGGAGTTGCCGCTCGCATCGTTCAAGCCGCTCATCGGCGACCGCTACACCGTCACCGCCGGCACTCGCATCTTCCTCACGCTCGTGCACAGCATCGACCGCGACGCCGGATTGGAAGTCGCCGAAATCAGCATCGCTCCACACCAACCGTGAACTGGCCCCTCGCTTTTCTAGCAACAGGCGTTCTGCTGACGGTTTTCCTGCCCCCGGTAGGCATCCCTCTCGTCCTCGCCTCACTGGTCGTCTTTGTGGTCAGGCTTTTTATAAAACGGAATCGCAACGTCACAAACGAGCCATGAGCATTTCTGCCCCCCAGACAATTTCCCGCCGCCGCTTTCTGCGCGCTGCGGGCGTCACACTCGCGCTGCCATTTCTGCCGTCGCTCGGGTGGCGGGCGTTTGGTCAAAGCGCGGCGGCGGCGAAAATGCCGAAACGCTTCGGCTTCATCTACACGCCAAATGGCTACAACCAGAAGACGTTCATCCCCGCAGAGACGGGAGCGGAATGGCAACTCACGCCGGCGCTGGAGCCGCTGGCGAAAGTGAAGAGCGACGTGACGCTCGTCACCGGGCTCGACCGCGCGTTCGTGCCCGGCACGGGCGTGCATGCGCAGTGCGGCTCGTGCTGGCTCACGAGTTCGCCGCCGAGTCAGACGCTCGATGGCGGTTTTCCGACAAACATTTCCCTCGACCAGCTCATCGCCCGCGAGATTGGCGGCGACACCGCGCTGCCATCGCTGGAACTCAGCACGAACGATTTCGCCGACAACAAGGAGACGAAATACTTCGAGAGCATCTCGTGGTATGGACCGGGCTACGCGGCGAACACCGAGAAGAATCCGCGCAGCGTTTTCCGCCGTCTCTTTGGCCAGGCGCAGGGCGATGCCACGCAGCGCAGTGTGCTCGACACGGTGCTCGCCGATGCGACCTCACTCCGCACGCGTCTCGGTCGCGACGACCAGCAGAAGCTCGACGAATATCTGACCTCCGTGCGCGAGACCGAGCGGCGAATCCAGCTCGCGGAGCGCGCCGCAGCACGCATCGGCAAGCCGCCGCTGCCCGAGCCGAAGGGCATCCCGGAACAGCGCGCCGATTACCTGCGCGTGATGGGCGACCTGATGGTCCACGCCTTCGCGCTCGACCTCACGCGCGTCGCGACGCTTGTGGTGGACCCGGAGCGCTGGGACAGCCCGCGCATGTTTCACGGCATCTTCGACAAGCCGCAGAATCACCACGTCCTCACACACACGAAGGGCGACGAGGCGAAGGACAAGCTCACACAAATCGACCGCTTCCATGTCGCGCAATTCGCCTGCGTGGTGGAAAAATTGAAGAGCATGCGCGAGGGCGAAGGCACGCTGCTCGACAACACCACGCTCGTGATGGGCAGCGGCATCAGCGACGGCGATTCGCACAATTACCACGACCTCGAAGTGCTCGTCGCGGGCGGTTCGCTGAAGCGCGGCCATTTCCATTACGAAGGCGAACGCCCGCTCGCCGACCTCTGGCTCACGCTCGCGCACCAGGCCGGCGTGAAGCGCGAGCGTTTCGCCGACAGCACAGGCGCGCTCAAGGAGGTGCTCGCGTGAGATTGTCCACCATCACCCTCGCCACCGGTACGGCTCTGCTTGTCGCCTTGCGAAGTATGTCCGCGGCAGATTCTGCGCCTGTCGCGCTGCCGGAAAATGTGACCGCGTCCTTTGCCAGCAACATCCAGCCATTGCTGAAAGACCACTGCTACAAATGTCACGGAGCGGAGAAGCAGAAGGGCGACGTGAATCTGGAGGAATACAAAACGGCATCGGCAATCGCGAATGATCCGGAGATTTGGAACAAGGTGATTGATGTCGTGCGCAGCGGTGAGATGCCGCCGGCGAAGGGGCCGAAGCTGCCGGACGCTTCGCGCGACAAGCTCGCTGGCACGGTCGAGGAGGCAATCACCGCGGCGCTGCTCGCGCGCGGTCCGGAGCCGGGGCCGCCGATCATCCGGCGGCTCACGCATTCGGAGTATCGCCGCTCGGTGCGCGATCTTCTCGCGGTGGACTTCGATGTCGCGGGCGCGGGCGGGATGCCGCAGGATCCGATCGGCAAGGGCTACGACAATCTCGCCGACGCGCTGAAGATTCCGCCCGCGCTGACGGAGAAGCATCTTGCTGCCGCGGATGAGGTGCTCGCGAAGCTTTTTGGCATCGGCGCGAAACCCGGCGCGCCACCGCCGCCGGGCGCATCCATCGCGCAGATGTTTCGCACGGCGGCGACCTCGCAGGCCTCGAGCCAGCGTGCCCGTACGCTCATCGGACGCTTCCTCCCGCGTGCTTACCGGCGTCCGGTGACCGCCGAGGAAGTCACGCGTTACGGCGCGATTTTCGACAAGGCGATCGCGCAGCGGAAGACGCCAACGGATGCCTTCCGCCACATGTTCAAGGCCGTGCTGCTCTCGCCGAATTTCCTTTTCCGCATCGAGGAGGATCGCGCGGCTGCAGGTTCGAGGAAGCCGTATCGCGTGAGCGACTACGAACTGGCGTCGCGCCTCTCGTTTTTCCTCTGGGCAAGCATCCCCGACCCCGAACTGATCGCCGCCGCCGCGCAGGGAAAATTGAGCGACCCCGCGGTGCTCGACGCGCAGGTGAGGCGCATGCTGGCCGACCCGAAGGCGAAGGCGCTGAGCGAGGAATTCGCAACGCAATGGCTGCAGCTCAAGAAGCTCGCCGAAGCGCGCCCGACGACGGAATTTTTTCCCACGTTCAACGATGAGCTGAAGGACGCGATGCGGCTGGAGGCGATGCTTTTTTTCGACGCACTGCGCACCGAGAACCGCCCGATTACCTCGCTGCTCGATGCGGACTTCACCTTCGTGAACGCGCCGCTCGCCGAGCACTACGGCCTCCCTGGCATCAAGGGCGCGCAGATGCAGCGCGTGGTGCTGAAGCCGGAGCAACACCGCGGCGGGTTGCTCGGCATGGGCAGCGTGCTCGCGATGACTTCGCACACCTTCCGCACTTCGCCGACGCAGCGGGGGAAGTATGTGCTGGAAGTCGTGCTCGGCACGCCGCCGCCGCCGCCGCCGAACAACGTCGGGCAGATTGATGACGCGGCTGCGAAGGGCGAGGTGAAGAGCTTCCGCGAGCAGCTCGCGCAACACGCGATGGACGCAAATTGCGCCGGCTGCCATGCGCGCATCGATCCGCTCGGCTTCGCGCTCGACAGCTACGACGCGGTCGGACGCTGGCGTGAATCCACGAAGGATCAGCCGCTCGACACCGCAGGCGTGCTGCCAGGCGGCGAGAAGTTCGACGGCCCCGCGGAGCTGAAGCGCGTGCTCGAGGGCAAGCGCGAGCGCTTCGTCGAAAACGTCTGCGAGCAGATGCTCACGTATGCGCTCGGTCGCGAGCTGAAGCCCTACGACCGGCCGTGGTGAAGGAGATCGCCGCAGCACTCGCCAAGGACGGCTACAAATTTTCCACGCTCGTCGCGGGCGTCGCGAAGTCCTTCCCATTCCAAAATCACAAGAACGCCGCCACTCCCAACCAAACCGCCACGCGATGAAAGTGCTAACTGCTCAGTTCTCAGGGTTCAGTGAAAAACGCTGCGGTGAGCGACGCAGTGATTTGCGGGATCGCGCCGGAGTCGTGAATCGTCAGCAATCCCGCTCCTCCTTCCGCGATGAGCCGCGGAGGTTCGCCGGGGATGGAGGCCGAGTTGTCGAAGACGAAGAAGCCCTTCGCCCGTCGCGCATACCAACCGAGGTTTTCCACGGAACGCTTCCAGCGTGCTTCGAGTCTGTCGGACGGGACATCGTGGCCGCCACGGGCGACGCGCAAAGCGACGCGCTCCTCCGAGATCCGCGCATCTCGCAGACCGACGTAGATCAAGAAGAATGCGCCGGCGGCGGCCAAAGCGCGCTCGACGAGCGGCCGATACTTGTCGGTGCTCAAGACCGTTTCGCTTCCGACAGCTTCATCGCGAGCGAGCGCGCATTCCGTCTCGGCAAACACCTCATTCGCCGCCTCGATGAAAATCTCCCGCAGTCGCTGGATCGGGACGACGGCAAAACTGCTCCATCCTTCGCTCTGCAGTTTCTCAAGAGTGCGGTCGTCCGCATTCAGAAAACGAACGTGGCTGCTGAGTTCGCGGATGATCGGCGCGGACATCGCCGTGGTTTTTCCCGCACCATTCGGACCCGCAATCAGCCAAAACTCCGGCCCAGCCTTCGCCGTGAGAGATCAGGCAGCCGCGGAATTCTTCGCGCGCTGCGGCGTGCTGGTGGTTTTTTTCGCCAGCGCCATTTCTTTCGCCTGCTTCATTCCTTCGATCAGGGCTTCGCGAAATTCCGGAGACTGAAACCGCGCCACTCGTGCATCCTTCAATGCATCCGGGTCCGCTTTGCCAACGACGATAGACTTTTTCATCGGCGGAAACTACGCGCAAGCCGGGCTTCAATCAACGCCGTTTTGACCGCGTTCCTTGGTCATTTCACCTTCGCCTGCCGGCACGCATTTCAAGATCACCGATAGATTATACCGACCATGACCACCCAACTCACCCGACGTTGCTTCCTCGGCGGCACCGGTGCGATTTTATCGCTGCCATTTCTCGAAGCCATGCTGCCACGAACCGCACGGGCTGCGGCGTTGGCCGGCAAGGCGCCACTGCGCATGGGCATTTTCACCGGCACGGGCGGCACCGTGCTCGAATCGTGGAAGCCCTCGGCAGAAGGTGCGCTCGGCGAGCTGCCTTCGATTTTGCGCCCGCTGGATTTTGCGAAGAACGACATGCTGCTGCTTTCCGGGCTCGCGCAGAACGGCAAGACGGAGGGCACGTTCAACGCGCATCAGCTCTGTGCGACCGTGCATCTCACCGCTGCTGGTATGGTGAAAAACGAGGGTGGCAAATTCCAGGCCAGCATCTCCGTGGATCAGGCCGCGGCGCAGGCAGCGGGGAAGGATTCATTTCTTCCGTCGCTCGAAATCGGACTCGGCAAAGGCGAGAACAAATACAGCTTCTCGGGCACGGATGCGCCCGTGCCGTATGAGGGAAATCCGCGGCTGGTGTTTGACCGCATGTTTCGCAGACGCCAGCCCGCGCTGCCGCCGTGGGCCGGTCGTGGTGGGATGCGTGCTGCGGCTCCGACGCGAGCGGTCGCTCCGCAGCCTCCGCGCGATTCGCTGGGGAAAAGCGTGCTCGATCTCGTGCTCGCGGGAGCGAAGAGCCTGAGCGGCAAGCTCGGACACAGCGACCGCGCGCGGTTGGAGGAATACATGGACAGCGTCCGCGCCGTGGAGCAGCGCGTGGATCACCTCGGCACGCGGCAGGTGAGCGACGTGCGGGATGTCGGCGGCATCGTCGCCAGCAAGGGCGGACTGCTCGTTCCCAAGATGCTCGAAGCCGCCGCGTGGAAGAGTGAGAGGCCCCTGATGGAAGACCCCGAGCGGCACGCGGACTACATCCGCATCATGTCGGATCTCATGGTGCTCGCATTCCAGACCGACACCACGCGCGTCTGCACCTTCGCCTGCGGCAGCGACGGCGCGTATTTTCCGGGGGTGTTCACGGTCGGCTTTGAGCGGCACTGCCACACGCTCGAACACCAGGGCAACGCCGCACGCATCGATCAGGCCGACCCCATTTCGCGCGAAGCGTGCCGCCAGATCCACGCATGGTACACCGGGCTCTTCGCCGAGATGGTGCGCAAGATGAAGACGATCGACGACGGCGGCGTGTCGCTGCTCGATAACACGATGCTGCTTTACACCAGCTGCATGGCCGACGGCGGCCACGGCCGGAAGGAATACCCCGCGCTCCTCGTCGGCAAAGCGCAGGGCACGCTCAAACCTGGACGACACATCGCCTTTGAAAAGGACACGCCGGTCGCGAATCTTTACCTCGAAATGGCGAACAGGATGGGCGCAAACCTCCCCGAATTCGGCGAGAGCAAGTCGTCGCCAAAGGCCCGCTACGCAGGAAAACTCCCGGGCCTCGCCTGACACGCCATGTTCCTCGTCGCAGGATACAACGGAATCCGCATCACGTCGAAGGACGGCCAGACGTGGAGCAAACCGGAGCTTGGCAAAGAGGGCCAGGTCTATCGCGCCGCCGCATTTGGCAATGGGCGCATGGTCGAGATCGGCACGTTTGGCGGATTCAATACCATGGCGTCCAGCGCGGATGGCGCGAAGTGGGAACTCGGCACGCGCGACGGAAAGTACAAGGAGAAGTTCCTCGGGCTCGTGTTTGGAAACGGCACCTTCATGGCGCTCGGCGGCGACCCCGTCAGCGTCGGCCAGTCGAGGCCATTCGTCGTGCTTTCAAAGGACGGCGTGCAATGGGATGGGAACGCGCCCATCGACGGCAAATACATGCTGCGACGCGTGACATTTGGAAACGGCACCTGGGTCGGCGTCGGCGACCGCGGGCGCATCGCGTCGTCGCCCGACGCGAAGACGTGGAAGGACGCCGATGGCACGAAACCGATCGACACCCTCGTGGACATCAGCTTCGGCGGCGTCTTCGTCGGTGTCGGTCTGCACGGCCTGCGCTGCACGAGCGCAGACGGCGTGAAGTGGTCCGAGCCGGTGCGTGGCCAGGAAGGCGAACACCCCAACTCGGTTGTCTTCACCGGAAAGGAGTTTGTCGCCATCGGCGCCGGCGCCACCTACCTCTCGCAAAACGGCAAGGACTGGAAGCGCGTGCCAAACAAAAACGCGCCGACCTTCGCGACATTCGGCGGCGGCGTCTTCGTCGGCACCTCCTGGCGGGGACGGATCCTCCGCTCCACCGACGGCGTGGATTGGAAGGACGTTCACAAATGCGAGCAACCGGCCGAGGCCGTGGCGTTCGGCGCCTGATCGCCGGTCATTCGGATCCGAGACGGAAATCAAGCTTGCCCCGCTTCGACGAAGCCACGCCACCCCAGACCGCATTCCCTTTCATGAAACTCCGACTCACCTTCCTCGCCCTGTCCTGCATCCTTTCTCGCCCGGTTTGCGCGGCGGAAACCTGGGATTTCCGCGTTCCGCAGGGTGATCCGTTTTCCGCGGATGCGCTGCTCGATCTGCGCGCGCTGAACGAGAAGCACTCCGGCGAGAGCGGATTCGTGAAACTCTCGCCGGATGGCAATTCGTTCGTGCGCGGTGACGGGCAGGCGGTTCGCTTTTGGGCCGCGGGCGCAGACGGCTGGACGCTGAAGCCTGAGGAGATGGATCGGCAGTGCCGCTGGCTGGCAAAGATGGGCGTGAACCT
>Ga0105048_10013879_pt1 | contig 12569 bp, 9 predicted proteins | sample MAT05_FD_78382 | JGI IMG/M metagenome (GOLD analysis project Ga0105048, IMG submission 78382) | Freshwater microbial communities from Lake Fryxell liftoff mats and glacier meltwater in Antarctica - MAT-05 | ecosystem: Environmental > Aquatic > Freshwater > Ice > Liftoff microbial mat | place... | reverse complement strand
GCCCGAGGCCTCGCGGTTCCCGCGGAGGCTCTTCTCCAGCGAATCTTCTCCTGTCATCACCACCGCGCGCGGGCGCTCGAAGCCAATGGGGCGTTCGGGATTGCGCGTCTCGGGGTGACGATGCACCCGGCCGAAGCGCTGGAGCAGCACGTCCATCGGCGCGAGGTCGGTGAAGAGAATGTCGGCGTCGAGGTCGAGGCTCTGCTGCACAGTCTGCGTGGCTACCGCGACGACGCCTCCGTGCGCAGGCGCGCTCTTTCCGAAGCGCGCTTCGATGGACTCGTCCAGCCGCCCGCGGTCATCTCGCGCGAAGCGAGCGTGATGCAGTGTCATGATCTCGCCCACGCGAAAGAGCAACGGTCCGTCTTCGGGTGTGATGAGCTCTTCGAGAGCAAGCTGCGTGGCAACCGCGTCGGTCACGGTGTTGCGGAGGACGAGCACACGGGCCCCGCACCGTGCATCCGCGAGCGCGCGCGCGGCAACGGCGCGCGGATCGTCCGCGAAAGCTTCGAGCGTGACGGTGATCGTCTTCTGTAGGCCGGGGGCTGTGACGGGGTGGAGCGTGGGCACGCTGCCGCGCGCCGCGTCGTGGATGACGGGGTACGGAGTCGCGAGCGCCGCCTTCAGGCTTCGATCGGCCCCTGCCACGGCGCGCGGTCCGAGCGCGGCGTGCTCCAGCCGTCGGCGTACATGCGTGCCGAGCGTGGCGGACATCAAGAAGGCATGCCCGCCGGCCTGGAGGTGGAACTTGAGCACCTCTTCGAGGATGCGATTCATGTACGCGTCGGAGGCGTGTACCTCGTCGACGACGAGCAGGTGGCGGAGGAGCGCCGTCGCACGGAGATGGGCGTGTCCGACCCGCAGGGACGAGAGCAGCACCTGATCGATCGTACCGACGACGATCGCGCCGGCGAGGTAGCGCTTGGGCTGCTCGGCGGCCCAGCCGCGGTGGCGCGCTCGCTCCTTCTCGTCGTCGTTCCACAGCACCTCGAATCCCGGGAGGCGCTGGCCGTGATCGTCATCGACCAGGAGGTAACCCGGGACAGCGAGCACGACCGGAGGCCGGCTTTCGTCGTCCGGAAACGCGCGCTGGATGGCCTTGAGAACGCGACCATGGAGCTGTGTGGCCGCGGTGCGCGTCGGGAGTGCAAACACCATTCCGTCGACCAACCCCGCGTGGAACAACTGCACGAAGCGAATGAGCGCCGCTTCGGTTTTGCCAGAGCCTGTCTCGGACTCGAGGATGGTGAGGCCGCCCTCGGCGGGGCGGTCGAGCGCCATCGTCTTCCTCTGCGCCTCGTGCGGTGCATACGCGCTGATCCAATCGAACGCCGGGAGCCCTTCGCCAAGGCTCGCCCGCGCAGCGAGCGTGTCGAGGCCCATCGCCCGGACGATGTCACGCGCTTTCGCTCGTGCAAAGGGCATGCGGTCGCCGAGGTCGTCGGCGAAAGGGAACGAGCGACGATCGGAGCCGAGCCAATCCGCGAGCATGACCAGGCCCGCGAAGCCGTGCTGAAAGGCGGGCACGTCGGGGAGACTGCCGCGCGCGGAGGTAAACGCCGCTGGGAACCACGCGCGCGCGGACGCTGCGAGCGAGGCGATCCCGGCGAAGGGATCGAGCCCGCGCTCGACCCGCCAGAGGGAAGGGTTGGGGCCGACTTCGCCCCAGCGAACAGGCCGCCCGTGGTGGCCGATGGCCGCCGTGAGAAGCTGAAACGCACCCTCGGGCTCTCCTTCGCACCAGCGCTGAAGATCGGCGACGGGGAGCTGGGCAAAGAGCTTCTCTTCTTCCGGATGCCCCGAGCCGAACAGCGCGAGCACTTCGGTCACATGCCCGGCCGTGTGGCGTGGCTCCGCGTCCCCTTTGCGCTGGAATCCTTGGTTGAATTTGCCGATGTCGTGCAACGCGGCAAGCACCGAAAGCCGGGTGATGTCGACCTTATCGAGGTCGTCCCGCCCGGCGAGCGTGGCCAGGCGGCGCCGGAGGAGGGTGTGCTCGAGCAGTGCCTCCGCGCAGGCGGCCACGTCAGCACAGTGCGCCGTGAGCGGGTGCCATTCCGTGACGACCTCTGCGTCGTCGCGCTCGAGCTTGCCCCAGAACGTGGTCGGTCTTCCCCGCATCGGCAGCTCCCCCTTCCTGGCAAATCCCGCCACGGTGGAAGATATGCTCACCGAAGTCGCCAAGGAAGAACAATCGCCTCAAGCGTTGCTCGAGAGGCGTGAGGTACGGTCGTTCAGGAGACTCTCGCATTTGGGCCTCGAACCAGGATCTCGGTCCGATTTCGTCGGTCCCCTCTTGCACGCCTCGCGTCTTGCCGGTTAGCCCCTCTCGCATGGCAAGCCCGAAGAAAAAGACCTCCGCGCAAAAGCCTCAGAACCTCACGCCCCCTGCGGCCGACTACGACTCCTCCACCGGGCGAGCCACCCTCGCTGCCCTCCTCCCCGCTGGCCCGCCCTCGATCCCAAGCACCGTCGCGCCTTCCAGACGCTCGGGAACGATCTGGAGCGCAGCAAGCTCGGCGCCCGCACCCGCGGGATTGGTGTCCTTCAGGACGGCGTCACCTGGGCAACACAGATGGACGCCGCCCTCCGCCAGGATGGCACCGGCGCGCTCAAATCCTACTCCCCCGCTCGCTACGTCTACCTCCTCGAGTCGCTCACCGCGCTCGCCGATCACCTGACCGCCGCCCGCGCTCAGACAGGGAATTCGGCCAAAGTGGGAGTCGTGGAGCGTTTTCAATCGATCTGGCGAAAAATCATCGCCAAATCGAGGTGGTTCGGATGATCTTCGTCGACGTTGGCCGAATTCCCTGTCAGAACAAGAATGTCGGCGCTGCGCGCGGCACCGCGGCATCACGGCGGGAAGCTGCCCTCACCGCGCGCGACGCGCTGTTGAGCCCGCTCCGTACCTTCGCGGGGGAGCGCGCCACGGAGAGCGCTGCGCTCGACACGGCGACAGGGGTCATCGATCCCGATGACCGCCTCGGTGAATCGCTCGCCGATCTCGCCGCCCTCGCGGACTCGTGGCTCGCGCTCAAGGACGAGGACTCGGTCTTCCTTGCCGCCCAAGCGGGGCTCACCGCTGATCTCGCGGTTGCCGCGATCACAGCCGCAAAGGCGCTCACGGGCTCGGCCGTCGACGCCAAGCTGGAGGGATATGCTGTCGGAAAGGATACTCCGCTCGTCAACCTCGCTGAGGGCGGCGTCCTTCTGGAGATGAAGGCGGCGATGCGGCTTTTCGGGGAGGCGCATGCCAAGTATCCCGCCGTGAAGAAGCTCTCGCCGGGGACGGCGACGCGCGGCGTGCTCGCGCGCCACGTGGCGACGGCGGCGAAGAAGACGGCGGAGCCAGCTCCGACGCCTGTGGTGCCGTGAGGAGAAGTGGTTGTTAGGGGGAAATGTCGAGGGCTATGGGGGGGCTTGCTCTGGCGCTTGCTGACGCGCGCACCTCGGGTCCGCTTGCTGACGCGCGCGGTTCTATAGCGCGTGGACTGATAACGCGCGGACCGATAGCGCGTGGTGCATAGTCAGGGGCGCTTCTTCGCCGGGCGGCGGCCTTCGATCAGCTCCTGGAAGAGGGGAGTCGTCACGTAGCGTTCGCCGCCGTCGCAGAGGATGACCACGATCATTTTGCCTGCCATCTCCTCGCGGGCGGCGAGGGTGAGGGCGGCGCTGAGGGCGGCTCCGGCGGAGATGCCGACGAGGATGCCCTCTTCCGAGGCGATTCGGCGGGCGCCGGCGAAGGCGTCGTCTTCGCCTACGGGGATGACCTCGTCGATGATGGCGCGATTCAATATCTTCGGGATGAAGCCCGCGCCGATCCCTTGCATCAGGTGCGGGCCGGCGCGGCCGCCGCTGAGCACGGCGGCGTTCTTCGGCTCGACGGCGATCATCCGTACGCTGGGCTTCTTCTCTTTCAGCGCCTCGCCGACGCCGGTGATCGTGCCGCCGGTGCCCACGCCCGCGACCACGCAGTCGACGGCTCCTTCGGTGTCTTCCCAGATTTCGAGGGCCGTTGTCTCGCGGTGGGCGGCGGGGTTGGCCGGGTTCTCGAATTGCTGGAGCATCACTGCGCCTGGCGTCTCGTCGGCGATTTTGCGGGCGCGCTCGACGGCTTCGACCATCAAGGTGCCGGGGGTGAGGACGATCTCCACTCCATAGGCCCGGAGAAGGGCGACGCGCTCGGCGCTCATCGACTCGGGCATGGTGAGGATCAGGCGGTAGCCGCGGGCGGCGGCGACCATCGCCAGGGCGATGCCGGTATTGCCGCTCGTGGGCTCGACCAGCACGCTCCCGGGCTTGAGGAGGCCGCGGCGCTCGGCGTCGACGATCATGGCCAGGCCGATGCGGTCCTTGACGCTCCCGCCGGGGTTGCGGCTCTCGAGCTTGCCCACGAGCTGCCCGTGGAGGCCCCGGGCGAGGCGGCGAAGGTGGATGAGCGGAGTGCGCCCGATCGCGCCGGAGATGTCGTCAAAAATTGCCATCGGGGCCTCCTCGGCTCACGGGGCCTTCTTGCCCTGGAGGTGCTCTTGAAAGAAGCGGACCGAGTGGCCGAGCATCAACGCCTGGTTCTCGCGCTTCTGGGCGCCGTGTCCCTCGTCGGCGAAGACATAGAGCTTGGCCGCGAGCTTCTTGGCCTGGAGGGCGCGGTAGATCTGCACCGCCTCGCCCACGGGCACCCGCGGATCATTGGCGCCCTGCATCAGGAGCAGAGGCGCGTTGACCTTGTCGATGTAGGTGATCGGCGAGAGCTTGAGCAGCGCCTCACGGTCCTTGTCGGGATCGCCGTACTCGGAGATGCGGAGCGGGCGGCGGTAAGGCGCCGTGTTCTGGAGGAAGGTGACGATGTTGCTGAAGCCGACGATCTCCACGCCCGCGTCGTAGGCGCCGGCGAACATCGTCATCCCGACGAGGGTCGAGTAGCCGCCGTAGCTGCCGCCGTAAATGCCAATCTTCGGGGCCTTGCCGCCGTCGGCCCAGGCAGAGCGAATGTGCTTGGCGACGTCCTCGATGTCGGTGATCACCGCGAGCCGCTTGGGCCCGTCGTCGGCGTGGAGCCAGGTCTTGCCATAGCCGTCGCTCCCGCGGACGTTGGGCTCGACGTAGATAAAGCCGGCGTCGACGAAGGCCTGCGCTCCAGGGCTGAAGCCCGCGGTGGACTGGCCCTCGGGGCCGCCGTGGAAGTCCACGACCACCGGACAGGGCTTGTCGCAGGAGGCCGGGCGGCGCACGAACATCGGAATCGCCGTCCCGTCGCGGGCGGGGTACGACTCCAGCGTTTGCCGAGCGAAGCGGCTGGCGTCGATCTCCGGGGAGCTGCCAGCGTGCCAGGCGACGAGCTTGCGGGTCTTCCAGTCGGTCGAGTAGCTCTGGAGCGGCCCTTTGCCGGTGTCGACGCTGAAGGTGGTGAACTGCCCGTTGCGCGTCGTCCCGCCGATATAAACGTTGTCGGCCGCGGGGAAGTCCGGGAGCTTGGCCTCCTTGAAGGTCTTGGCGTCGAGGCCGTGGACCTTGAAATACCCCCCCTCGTTGAGCTGGTAGAGGATCCGCTGCTTCTGCCGGTCGATCGTGAACATCTCCACGTCGTGCTTGACGTCGGGAGAGATGGGCGTGAATTTGCCGGCCTTCCAGGAGTAGAGCTTGCGGAACTCGCTCAGCTTCGGGGTCCTGACGAGGATTTCGCCCTCGCTCGCCCCGTAGCTGGCGTCGTAGTCCTCGCGCTCGCCCTGGCCGAAGAGGGGCGTGAGGGCCTTGGTGGCCGGGTTGTACTCGAAGTACTCGGCCATGTTGCTGCCGACCTCCTTGGCCAGGAGGAGGCGCCCGTCGCTCTTCCAGTCGGCGATATCCCAGATGCCCTCCTGGTCGAAGACCAGCTCGCGCTTCTTCTCGGCGATATCGTAGCGGTAGATCGCGTAGGATTCGGTCTTGATGTCGTTGGCGCGGTAGTAAAGCGACTTCGAGTCGTCGCTGACGAACGCGAGGGAGGTTTGCACGTTGGGCTTGTGCTGGACCTCCATCAAAGGGCCTCCTTTGGCGTCTTGCAGATAAACGCCCGGGTTCTCTTCCCCCTTGCGATCGCGGGAGAGGACGAGAAAGCGCCCGTCAGGCGTGATGGCCGAGAGCGTGGTCGCGTCTTCTCCGCCGGTCACCTGGACAGGGAAGCGCTGGGGCCCATCGAGGCGCCAGATCTGGCGGCTGCCGCTGATTGACCACGAGAAGTAAAGCGTCTTCCCGGCCTCGGAGAGGCGCCCAGCGCCGGGGGCGCGGACGTCGAGCATCGCTTGAATGCGACGGCTGACGTCGGCAGGGAGCTTGGCCGGCGCGAACTCGGCGAGCAGCTCCGGCGTGACGCTGGAGAGGCCGTGGCCGGAGTAGGGCGTGGCCGACGCCGCGGGCGCCGCGGTGACGGCGGCCGCGGGCGCAGCGGACGCGCTGGGCGGCGGGGCGACCCTGCTCTGGTCGGGCCAGGCGGCGGTCTGCTCGTGATCACACCCGACGACGGCGAACGAGCCCAGCAGCGCGAGCGCGCCGAGGCGGGAAGAGGGGGAGCGCATGCGCGCGCTTATATCACGCGAAGCGCGGCGCTTTGGGCCTGATCAGATCGCGTAATCCTGGACGAAGACCTTGGCGTCGCGGAGGTTCACCAGCACCCGGTCGCCCTCGTGGAGGCCGAGCTCGGCGACGCGATCTTTGGTGAGCTCGACCGCGAGCGGCTGCCCATCGGCGAGGCGCAGGTCCATCTTCACCATGAAGCCGACGCGCGACATCCGCTCGATTTCGGCGGTGGCGACGGCGGGGCGCGAGTCGGCGAGCGGGCTGTCGCCGTCGTCGTCGTCGGCGTCGGCGTCGGGATCGACGCGCCCGCGCAGCTCGACATCGTGGGGGCGGATGAAGGCGTGGAGGCGGGCGCCATCGCCCGTGCCCGGCGGCGCGTGGACCGCGAGCGTCCCGAGGGCGGCGCGGCCGCCTTCCACGTTGCCTTTGAGCACGTTGATCGAGCCGACGAAGCTCGCCACGAACTCGGTCGCGGGGTGATCGTAGATCTCCTCCGGCGTGCCGATCTGCTCGACGCGGCCCTTCTGGAGCACGATGACGCGATCGGCGAGATCCATCGCCTCTTCCTGGTCGTGGGTGACGAAGACGCTGGTGATGCCGCGCTCCTTGTGCAGCCTTCGGATCCACTCGCGGAGCTCGACGCGGACCTTGGCGTCGAGGGCGCCGAAGGGCTCGTCGAGGAGCAGGAGCGTGGGCCGCGGGGCAAGGGCGCGGGCGAGGGCGACGCGCTGCCGCTGGCCGCCGGAGAGCTCGGCCGGGAAGCGGTTGCCGAGCGCGTCGAGCTGCACGAGCGCGAGGAGCTCGTCGACGGCGTCGTCGATCTCTTTCCGCGGTCGCTTCCGGATTTCGAGGCCGAAGGCGATGTTCTTGCGCACCGTCATGTGCCGGAAGAGCGCGTAGTTCTGGAAGACGAAGCCGATGGCGCGGTCTTGCACGCGCCGGCCGTTGGCGAGGACGCCGTCGAGGAAGACCTCGCCCCGATCCGGCTCTTCGAGCCCGGCGATGACGCGGAGCACGGTGCTCTTGCCGCCGCCGCTCGGGCCGAGGAGCGCGACGAGCTCGCCGCTCGGGACCTCGAATGAAACCTTGTCGACGACCTTGGTGGTCCCGAACGACTTTTCGAGATCGCGGACGACAATGCCGAGGGGGACGGGGGAATCAGTCGAGCTCAACGGAGCGGAAGATTACGCGGGATCAGGCTCACGGCAATCTCTTCGTGGAATTGTTCCATCGGATAGGTGCGCCAATTCGGTTCTGCGTGCGTTCGCGCAGCCTCTCCGGCACCCTCCCGCGCTTCATGGCGACCTTCATCGCGACGATGTCGTACGAGCTCTCCGCGGACACCGCGCCGGACGCGCGCAAGCTGCTGCGCGCGGAGCTCGTCGGGAGGCGCTGGCAAGACCGCCGCGAAGGCGCGCTGATGCCGGCAAACACCGTGTGGATCCGGCGCTCGGCCGAGCCGGAGCACACCACCGACGACGTCCACGAGGCCTGCGCGCGCGATCTGGTCGCCGCGGTCGCGGCCGTCGCGGCGACCGGGCGAGCGATCACGCTGCTGCGCGGTTGGGTGCAAGTCAGCGGCGCCGGGACATACGGGCTTGTGCCCCTGACGAAGCCGTGATCGCAGGCACAGAACGCCCTTGGTTTCGCGTGCAAATCCTGTTCACGCGGCCGGGCTTTCGAGTAGTGTCCCGCCGCTAAACGGAGGCCAGGATGTTTCGAACGGTCAGTTTTGCAGCGTTTCTGATGATCACCGCAGCGACGGCGCTCGGCTGCGGTTCGGGCCTATCGCCGGAGGACGCCAAGATCCGCTGCGACCAGGAGAAGGCCGCCAAGGCGCAGTTCGTCACGTTCGCGGCCTACAACCAGTGCCTCGTTTGCTACGAGCAGTGCGGCGATGATTGCATCATCGCGGCCACGGCGCCCTCGTCGTACTCGTGCCCGGACGACAGCTCGAGCTCGAGCTCGAGCACCAGCACCGGCGGCTCAAAGTAAGAGCGCCTCACCCCTTCACGCCCCCTGCGGTGAGCCCGGCGACCAGGTGTCGCTGGGCCACGTAGAACAGCGCCATCACCGGGACCGAGACGAGCAAAGCGCCGGCGGCGAAGAGCTCGCGGCGAGCGTCGTACTCGCCGATGTAGCTCTGAAGCACGATCGGCAGCGTGAACATCTCTGCCTTGTTGAGCAGCGTCGCCGCGAGGATGAACTCGTTGTAGGCGCTCATGAAGGCGAAGAGCGCCGTCACCGCGATGGCCGGGCGCGCGGCGGGGAGCACGACGCGCAGGAACGCTTCGAAGCGCGTGGCGCCGTCGACCATCGCGGCCTCTTCCAGATCGACCGGGATCGCCTCGAAGGCCGCGCGGAGCTGGAAGATCGCGAATGGGACCGACGTCGACGCGTAGCAGACGACGAGGCCGGTGCGCGAGTTGAGCAGGCCGAGCCGGTCGAGCATCAGGTAGAGCGGGATCAAGCTGGCGACGGTGGGGAACATCTGCGTCGCGAGCAGGGCGCGCACGCCGCGCTCTTTGCCGAGGAACTTGAAGCGGGCCAGCGCGTACGCCGTGGGGACGGCGATGAGGATGCCTGTCGCGGCGGTGGCGATGGAGACGACGATCGAGTTCATCAACTGGCGACCGAAGAGCCAGACCGTCCCGTCGGGCGTCGTGCGCGTCGTCGACACGACCTCGACGAAGTTGGCGAGCGTCGGATCGTGCGGGAGCGGCAGCATCTGCGCCGTCGGGGGGCGCGATCCGGAGAACGCGAGCGCCACGACCCAGAGCACCGGGTAGAGCGCGAAGGCGACCGCGAGCACGAGGACGAAGTGCGCGGCGATCGACTCGAAGGCCGAGGGGGCGTCGGGCTCGCGCGTCATACGACCTCTGCCGGAGCGGTCGGCGTCGCCCCGATCTTGGTTACGTCGGCCTTGGTGCCGCGCTTTCGGGTGGTGAGAAAGAGCATCAGGAAGATCAACACCGCGTACGCGGCGGCGTAGCCGTACTGGTTCTCGCGAGTGAAGGCCCAGCGGTACGCCTCGGAGACGAGGATGTCCGTCGTCCCGTCCGGATCCCCACCGGAGACGAGGAAGACCACGTTGAACATGTTGAACGTCCAGATCGCGCCGAGCGTGACCGCGGGGGCGAGCGTGGGTCGAATGATCGGGAGCGTCACGAGGCGGAGGCGCTGCCAGCGCGTGGCGCCGTCGACGCGCGCGGCCTCGAGCACGTCGTCGGGCACGCTGGTGAGGGCGCCCAGCGTCACCACCATCATGAAGGGAAAGCCCAGCCAGACGTTGGTGGTGAGGTTGGCGATGAAGGCCGTGGAGAAGCGCGAGAACCAGGCGATCGGCTCGACGCTGGTACCGAAGAGGCGGTTGATGCCGAGGATCAGGCCGGTGACGGCGCCGAACTGGCGGTGGAACATGCCCTTCCACGCCAGCGCGGTGACGTAGCTCGGCACCGCCCACGGGATGATCAGCAGGACGCGGTAGGCCGCGCGAAAGCGCAGCGTCGGCCGCGAGAGGATCAGCGCCAGCGCCGCGCCGATGCCGACGTGAAGGACGATGTTGCACACCGTCCACAGCAGGGTCACCAGGAGGACGAGGTAGAACGATCCGCTCGCGAGGAGCGGCCCGCCGCGCGCCGTGAGGATGTTGATGAAGTTGGCGAGGCCGACGTAGCGTTGGTTCTCGTCGCTCCCGGCGAAGAGCGAGGTGGCGGCGCCGATCACCAGGGGCACGATCACCAGGAGGCCCACGGCGATCACCGCGTGGGCGACGTAGCGGTACGAGGGGAGCGATTGCTTGAGCTGGGCGCTCCAGCCTTCTTCCCGCGATCGCTTCGACCACTGGAAGGCGAGGAAGAGGCCGACCACGCCGACGAGCAGGAGCGCGGGGACCGGCGACGCGCGGCCGGGCAGCGGGCGGCGCACGTCGTCGAAGCGGCGCTTGCCCTCGGCGAGGGCGACGTCCGCGGTCGCGTCGCGGCGAAGGACCTTGAGGATGGCGCGGTTGGCCGGATCCCACACGGCGCGCATCGCGCGGGAAGAAGGCATGGGGATCGCCGCCTTCGCCTGGAGCGCGAAGACCTGCACCGGAGCGTCGCCGGCCGCGACCTCGACGTCGAGCCGCGCGGTCGGCGTGGGCCCAAAGCGAGCGCGGATCTGCGCGCCCTCGGCGCTCGCGAGGAGCCGGGCCAGCGCGCGGGCTTCGGCCTTGGCGGCGCCTTGCGGCGAGAGCATCACCGACTCCACCGTGAGCAGCGGGCGCATCGGCTGGCCAGTGGCGCGGAGCCTGGGGAGCGGGACGACGCGCCATTTCACGGGGGCGTTTTCGCCCAGATCCGCCGCGAGCCACGGCCCGCTCACCGCATAAGCAGCCTGGCCGGCCTTGAAGAGGTTGGTCACGAGGGCGCCGTCGACGTCCTCCGGGATCACCCGCTGATCGATGAGATCGCGAGCGAGGAGCAGCGTTTGCTCGGCCGCCGGCCCGACGAAGCCATACCCGTCCTGATCGTCGAGCAGGCGACCGCCGAAGGACGAGAAGAGCGCGGCGAGCCCGTAAGCGCCCTTGATCTCGTAAGCGAGTGGAAACGTGCCAGTCGGGAGCTTGCCGCGGAGGTCGGCCAGGTCTTCCAGCGTCGCCGGAGCGTCCTTGACGAGATCGGTGTTGAGGTAGAGCGCGAGGCACTTCTGCGAGAGCGGCAGCCCCCACACGGTGCCTTCGGCGCTCACGGCCTCGAGCGCAGGGGGGGAGAACACGCCCGCTTCCAGCGCGTCCCCGACCGGCCCCACGATGCGACGCGCGCGGTAGTCGCCGAGGCGCTCGTGCGAGTCGATGAAGAGATCCGGCCCTTCGCCCAGCGGGATCGCCGCGGCGAGCTTGGTCGCGTAGGCGTCGTAAGGCACCGCGAGCGTCTCGACGGGCGAGCCCTTCCAGCCGGCGAGGATGGCCTCGAGCGCCTTCTCCTCGTTCCCGCGGTAAGCGTGCCAGAGGCGCAGCGGCGCGGCGAGCGCGGTGGAGCTGATCAGGCTGAGGAGACTCAGTATCAGCGCGGTGAAGAGGGCGCGTTGGGCCTTCATGGCGCGCGGAGCGAGACGCCGGTCTGCTTGTCGAAGAGGTGCATCTCGGCGAAGCCGACAGAGAGGCGATCGCCCTTCTTTACCAGCGTGGAGGCCTCGACGCGGGCGACGAAGGGCGCCCCGGCGATGGTGCCGTGCGCGTACGATTCGGCGCCGAGGGCCTCGACGATCGAGACCTCGAAGGGCGCGCCGCCCTCGGTGACGCGGATATCGTGCGGGCGCACACCGACGCTGACGGTGCGCCCCGCGGTGAGCTCTCCTGCGAATCGCGCGGTCTCCACCGGCATCGCGAAGCCATCTCCGGCGACGGCGCGAAAGCCCTCTCCTTCGCGCTCCAGGTGCGCGTCGAAGAAGTTCATCGCCGGGCTGCCGAGGAAGCCGGCGACGAAGCGCGTGGCCGGGCGCGCGAAGATTTCGAGCGGCGGGCCGGCCTGCTCGACGACACCCTTGTTGAGGACGAAGAGCACGTCGGCCAGCGTCATCGCCTCCACCTGATCGTGGGTCACGTAAACGCTGGTCGTCCCGAGGCGATCGTGGAGCTTGCGAATGTCGACGCGGACCTGGGCGCGCAGGGCCGCGTCGAGGTTCGACAAAGGCTCATCGAAGAGGAAGAGCGAGGAGCGACGCACGATGGCGCGGCCCATCGCCACGCGCTGGCGCTGCCCGCCGGAGAGGGCGCGAGGGAGCCTGTCGAGCAAGGGGCCGAGCCCCAGCATCTCGGAGGCCTCGGCGACGCGCTTCTCGATCTCCTTGGGATCGGCCTTGCGGAGCTTGAGGCCGAACGCCAGGTTCTCGCGCACCGTGAGGTGGGGATAGAGCGCGTAAGACTGGAACACCATGGAGATGTCCCGGTCCCGCGGCTCGAGCCGGGTGACGTCGCGATCGCCGAAATGGATCGAGCCGCGATCGGCGACCTCCAGCCCGGCGAGGAGGCGAAG
>Ga0105048_10013877_pt1 | contig 12570 bp, 8 predicted proteins | sample MAT05_FD_78382 | JGI IMG/M metagenome (GOLD analysis project Ga0105048, IMG submission 78382) | Freshwater microbial communities from Lake Fryxell liftoff mats and glacier meltwater in Antarctica - MAT-05 | ecosystem: Environmental > Aquatic > Freshwater > Ice > Liftoff microbial mat | place... | reverse complement strand
GGCGAGACTTTGAGGGGTGTGGCATTGGTTGATTGCAGGAAATCTGCCGCGGTTTGCGGCGCGGGTTTGAAGTGGCGAGCGGGTATTGAGGGCGGTCAGGTGAGTTCTGACCTTGAGGCAAGGCACGCGGCATGAGTAGTACGATGGGCAGCACGAGTGGCGGCAGTGTGGCGATGGCCGGAGGGGTTGGTCGTACAGATTTTGCGTTTGCCGAGCCGCTGGTGCCGGCGCGGCGGTCGGGGGTGACGGTGCTGCTGGGGGCGATGCTGGCCTCGGTGGTGCTGCACGCGACGCTGCTGATGATCGGCTCGGTGATTTATCTGTCCAACGCGAAATTTATCGATGAGCCACAGGTTTCGGGTGCGGTTGGGGCGGCGATTGCGGTTTCGACCATTACAGAGGCGGAACTTGCGGACATGAACTTTGGGGCGATGAACGCTACCGGGCCGGCGGTTGATGACAACTCCGAGACATCCGGGATGATGGCAACGCTTCCGGGAATTGAAACGCCCGGCGGACAGGCTGTTACGGGCGTGGGCGACCTTGGCGCGAGCGGCAGCGGGATGGGCGGTGCGGGCAGCGGCGACGGCATTGGCGTTGGCGACGGCACCGGAGGCTCGGGCGGCGGCGGGGCGAAGTTCTTTGGTGTTGAAGCGCGGGGGGCACGGTTCGCGTTTATCGTGGATGTGTCGGGCTCCATGGGCGGGCCAAAGCTTGAGTCTCTCAAGGAACAATTGGTCGGCTCCATCAGCGGGATTGTTGACAGCGGGTCGTACATCGTTGTTGCGTTCTCGAGCGGCCCGCAGCCGCTGCACCCGGCGGTGAGGTGGATGGATGCATCGGCCAAGAACAAGAAGGATTCGACAACGATGATTCGGCGGCTGGAAGCGGCTGGCGGGACCGAACCGCTGGGGTCGTTTCAACTGGTCTTTGGCCTGCGGCCGAGGCCCGATGCGATTTACTTCATGACCGATGGCGACTTTGATGATGCGATCATCGAAACGATTGCCAGGCTGAATCGGGGTGCGCGGAAGGTGCCGATTCACTGCATCACGCTGGTCGATGATTCGGGCGCGGAATTACTGAAGCGAATTGCGCGAGATTCTGACGGGACGTACACGCACATAAAGGGGGCGAGGATTAAGTGAGTGAAAGTGTCGCGGCCATGAGTTTGCTGTTGGTGTTTGCCGCGTGCGGTGCGGCGCCGGTTAATGCTGCGCGGGGGGAGTTTGGGCTCGGAACGCCGGCCGCCGTGAACCAGCCGGGGGCTGTTGGAAATGCCGCGGGCGAAGCGGCGGCGGTTGCCGGGACGGTGGGTTTGCGGTTTGGCGGCGGGCGTGTGACGGGGCAGATTCTCTCGATGAACGGTGACGGTCTGCGGATGAGGCCCGACATTGGTGAGGAGCGAACCATTTTGTGGTCGCATGTTGCGGGCGTTTCGGGCCCGGCGGCCGCGAAGTTTGCGACCTCATTTGCGCCGATGGCCGAAGGACTGTGGCGGGTGACAGCGCGGGTGAACCGCGGCGATGCCGAGGGAGCGGAGTTGCTCTACGACAAGCTGGAGGCGAGCGGGACGCTGGCTGGGCTGAGCGGGGCGAGCCGGAGAGCGGCTTTGCGAACGGTGACGAATCTGCGGCTGGCGCGCGGGTTTGTGAGCGGGGCTGCGCGGGCGTACTTTGAGTCGCTCGCCGCGACGGGCGCGCTGGCCGATGACGCGACCGCCGGCGGCGGGAGCGGCGGTGGTTTGGGCGACGGGAGCGGGGATGGCGCACCGACGAGCATTCGCGCTGCCGTTGATGCGGCAACGGGGCTTTGCCCGAACCTGCCGCCGGCGTTTTCATCGCAGCTTTCCGGCGGCGGTTTGGCGGCCTTGGCGCAATGGTCGGGGTGGGCGGAGTGCACCGCGCTGCCGGGAGCAGCTGGTGAAGTGGCCCGGTGGTACGAGACTGAAACGATTGGTGCATCGGGCGGCAAGACGGTGCTGCTTGACGGCGTGCTGCCCGCAGTGGACCTCAATGGCGCGGCGACGGCCGGGCCGGAGGTTCTGACGCGGATGGTGGTGCAGGCCAGCCGCGGAAACGCTGAGCAGCGCAGGGCCGCCCGCGAGTGGCTGCGACGTCGGCTGGCGGCGGAGGCTGCCAAAGGTGGAGGGGCGGGAGGCGGAGAGGGGCGTGGCGCGGGCGGGAAAATGGGCGAGGATGGACCGGTGGAAAGATCATGGCAGGAGGCCTGGTGCCGGCTGGGCATTGGCCGGAGCCTGCTGGCGGAGAATGATGCGGCTGACAAGCGACGCGGCATGCTGGAGTTGCTGCATGTGCCCGCGGAGTTTGCGCAGCGGCTGCCGCTGGCGGCGGCGATAGCGCTGGCCGATGTGGCCACCGAACTTGAGAGGCAAGGCGACCTTGGCACTGCCGCGGCATTACGTGCTGATCTGCGGCAGTTGATACCGCTCGGCGGGGTTGAAGCGGAGGGCCGGGCGTCAGGCAGCGGGGCGGCCAATAGTTCGAGCGCGGGTGGTGGACCGACGATGGACGAGAAATCAGACCCGGAGACCAAAAAGTGATTCAAGCGTTTACATTCAACATTTTGCTGCTGGTGGCGCAGCAGACGGGCGGCGCGGGGCTGGCGGGCGGGATGGGCACGGGAGCCGGCGCGGCGGCCGGGCCGATTCTGGAGAGCAAATCGCTGCTGGGGTACATCGCGGCGGGCGGGTTTGTGGCGATTGTGCTGCTGATGCTCTCGGCGGCTGCGGTGGGGCTGATTATTGCCAGCGGGATGATGCTGCGGAAAAGTGCGCTGGCCAAGCCCGCGACGGTGGGGACGCTGGAAATGCTGCTGAAGGAGAAGCGAATTGATCAGGCGATCGGCATCTGCCGCGCCGCTGAGCACGATTGTTTCCTTACGCGGGTGCTGGGTGCCGGGCTTGCCAAAGCGCGGTCGAGCCAGTTCGGGCTATTGGAGGCGAAGTCAGTGATGGAGGAGGTTGGTCGGCGTGAGGCGGACAGGCTGGATCGGACGGTGTATGCGATCCGGGTGGTGGCGGACCTTGCGCCGATGCTGGGGCTGCTGGGAACGGTGATCGGCATCATCAAGGCGTTTGCGACCATTGGCGGAGCGGACGGGGCGAGCCGGTCAGCGCAGCTGTCGAGCAATATGTCTGAGGCGCTTGTGAACACGGCGCTTGGCCTGGGCATCGCGATTCCGTGTTTGCTGTTTCATGCGTTCTTCAAACGGCGGGGCGAGGCGATGGTCAATGAACTTTCCGAGACGGCCGAGCACCTGATGGCGCTGCTGTCTCAACCGGGCGGGGCGGTGCAGACGCAGCAGGCACAGCAAACACAGCAGGGTCAGCAGGGTCAGCAGGGTCAGCAGGCGCGGCAGGCACCGACGGTTCCGATGCAGCCGCTGTCGCAGGTTGCGGGGGCTGCGCGGACGGCGGGGATGCCGAGTTGAATTTCAAATCTCGAAAACCTGAGGAGGAGGAACTGACGCTGAATGTGACGGCTCTGACGGATGTGGCGTTCCTGATCATCATCTTTTTTATGTTCTCAACCCACTTTCATCGCACGCAACTGCGGCCGATGGACCTTCCGAAGGAAACCGGCAACGAGGCGGAGGGTTCTGCGGCGCCGCTGGTTATTGAAATTGATGTGACCGGGGCGCTCTCTCTTGCCGGCACGGGGACGGTGGACATGGCGCGGGTTATTTCCGAGGCCAAGCCGCTGGGGGGCGTGTCGCGGCCGGAGGTTGTGATTCGTGCGGACAGGCGGGCATCGGCGGCGCACCTGAACCGGCTCTCGACCGAACTCGCCAAGGCGGGCGTGCGGGACTGGAAACTGGCGACTGCCCCGGGGGGATGAGCGGTAAGACAAGGTCTTGACGAAATGACTGACTAGTGCAAAAGAACAATGCACCGGCCACAGCGCCGGGGCGAGATTGAAAGCGAACAGCAACGAGTGAATTTTCATCGGCGGACAATGCGGCAGGATTCGGGGATTGTGCTCCCGCTGGTGGCGCTGCTTGATGTAATTTTCTTCATGCTGTTTTACTTCATGGCGGCTGGTTCGCTGTCGGCACCCGAGACGCAGCTTCCGGCGACGATCTCTCCGGACCGCAAGGGCGCCGGCAACGCGAGCAACGACTTCACATCGCAGGTGCTGTACGTTGAGCTTGACAATGGCATCGCACGCTTCCGCATCGGGCAGCGTGGCATGGCGACCAGGCAGGACCTGGAGGCGATACTCGCTGAGTTGCCCAAGGCGCCCGGGATAATCATCAAGGCGAGCGACGATGTCACGGTTGAGCATGTCGCCGCGGCGCTTCGGGCGGCTCAGGGGAGCGGGTTTACCAAGATCTCTTATGTTGCAGGCCAGTAAGAACAACCCGATGCCGCAGCACGCCGCGCACCGGCGCCCCGCGTGGGACCGCCGGTGGTGGGCGGCGGTTGCAATTGTGCACGCCTGCGTGGCAGGCGTGATGGCGCAGCCGGAGGCATCGCCGCAGCGGCCGCAGACCGGCGGCACGGAAACACCGGCGGTTCGGGGTGCAGCGGTTGCCCCCGATGCACTGGAAAAATACCTGATCGCCCGCGGTCTGAAATCTCTGCTGGTTGAGCATTTGGCTTCTCGCTTTGAGCAGACCAGCGGCGCCGAGAAGGCGCATTTGGGCGAGCGGCTGGCACGGCTGATGTTTTTGCAACTCAGTGCAGCGAACGATCTTGCCGAGCGGCAGCGGCTTGAAGAGCGGGCGAGGCAGTTCATCAAGGCCGTTGGCGAGAGCAAAAGTGTGGGCTTGCGAATTGAGCTGGCGCGAACGAGTTACCTGAGGGCTGAACAGGATGCCGAGGCGCTGGCCAGTGCCGCAGCGCCGGAGGAATCGCGAGCGGCGCTCTCGAGCACGCTGGCCCAGTTGCACCTGCAGCTCATTAGCCTTGGGGAGGATGCGGCCCGCCGGGTGCGGGCGCTGGAAGAAAAGCTCAACAGCGGGCAATCTGTGCCGAGTGATGAGGAGGAGGTGGGCGAGGCTCGCGCGATGCGGTCGCGCGCGTACTACTTTGCCGGGTGGGCCGGCGTGTACGGGGCCGAGACCATCGCCGCGGGCTCTGGCAACCCAACTGCGGACGTGCCGAGCGCCGAGTCGCTGGCGTCCGGGGCGCTGGAGTGCTTTGGCTGGCACACCGGTCGCTCGGCGATGGAGCGGGCGAGCCTTGACAGGCTGCCGATAAGCCTGCTGAAGCACGAGCACGTGGCCCGAGCGGTGCTGGGCATTGCGGGCGCTCTGGCGATCTCGGGGCAAGTGGCTGAGGCGAACCGGTGGCTTGATACGCTGGAGAACGAACCCGCGGTTCCGGCGGCGGTGCGAGCGGCTGTGGGTCCACGGCGAATCTCGGTGCTGCTGACGGCCGGGTACTACGGCGAGGCTCGTCGCCAAGTGGCGCTGGTGCGAGCCCGGACCCCGAATGCGGCGGGTGGGCCAGCGAACCAGATGCCGCCGACAGGGCAAAGCACCAACGCAAGCGAAGCGATACTGCCGGCGCACATCGCCCGGGCGGTTGCGGCACAGGCGATGCGGCTGCTTGCTGGGGATGCGACTCGCCCGGCGGCGGGTGGCGCCTCAACCGATCCGAACGGTGATCTGCCGGCCATCGCCGAGACGGCGCTCGCGGATTTGATCGCGGCCCGGCGGACCGATGATGTGCTGGCGCTGGCGGAGCGATTCGGGACGGCGACCATTGGCGACAGGGGCTTTGTCGCTGTGTTTGTGCGTGGAATGCTCGGGCTCGAGCGTTCGCTGCGTGAGCTGCGGCTTGCTCGTGGCGGCAAGCTTGATGAAGCGCCCGCGACGGATGCCGCGATGATCAACCGGCTGCGCGAGGCTTCCGAGACACTCGATGCGGCGACGCTGCAGACCGATGCCAAGTCCTACGAACTGGATATGGCCCGGGCGGTGTACGGCAGCGCGCGGGCACAGTACTACGCGGGCAGCGATGCGGCGGCGGCGGAAAAGGCCAGCCGCGCCTTTGAGCTGGCCGAGAAAATTAACGCATCGCTGGCTCAGGACTCGCTATGGCTTGGCATTCTCGCGCTGGAACGGCAGGCGGCTGAGGTGGGATCCGGAGCGCTGATTGCCGAGAAACTCAGTTCGGCGATATCGCTGTTTGTGTCACGGTTTCCGGGTACGCTCCGCAGCGCGACGCTGCTGGTGAAGCGGCCGGACAAAACCGGCCTGAGCGATGCCAAAGCGGCCGAGATCCTGCTGAGCGTTGAGGCCGACTCACCGCTGTTTACTGAATCGCGTCGCGCGGCATCACGCATTCTGTACAGAATGTTCCGGGATAACCGCACCGGCGACCGGCAGTTTGCCGCGCGCCGGTTTTTGGCTGTTACCGGTGAGATTCTGGAACCCGACAAGCGTGCGGCGATGGCCGCGACGGGGCCGGGGGCGGTCAAAGCGGCGGAGGCAGCGCTGCTGCTGATTCGCCAGATGCTTGATGCATCGCTCACGCTGGAACCGCCGGATGTTGCCCGCTCCGAGCAACTGCTGGCGGCGGCCGAATCGCTGGTGAATTACAACGCGATGGACAGAACGCGGTTTGGCAGGGAATTGGTTTTCCGGAGATTTCAACTGGCGATTGGGCGGGCCGACTTTGCCACCGCCGAGAAGCTGGCCGCGGACCTGGATGCGCCGGGAGAGGGCAGGGACGCTCGATTTATCGAGGCGAGCAACCGGCTGCTGTTTGTCAATGCGAACCAGCGATTTAAGGCAGAACTCGCGGCGGCGTTTGCGTCGCAGAAGTCAACTAACCCGGGCGCTGCGACGCAGCGCGGAACGGTGCAGCTTTCGGCGGAGAACATCGCGAATCTTGAGAATCTGAACTTGGAGGCGCAAGCGGTTGTGCGGTTTGGCGGCCGGCTCATCGAGAACATCGGCACCACCGCCCGCACGCTGGGCGACACCGGGGTGCTGGCGCTGCACCACGATGTGGCGGCGGCGTGTGAGGTGTTGTTCGCCACCACCGGCAGCATCGTCAGCCGCGACTTGGCGATGAAGCTTGACCAGGCCATCGTTTCGGTTCGCCCCGGCGACAACGTGAGCCTGATGCGGCTGGCGGCCATGGGTGAGAACGCCGGCGATGATGCGCTTTCGCTGGCGAGCTGGCGTGAACTCTCCGCGGCGGTGCCGGAGACCAGCGAACGCTGGTTTGTAGCACGGTACAACACCATCCGGCTGACGGCCAAGACCGACAAGGCCACGGCAGCGACGTTGCTGCGTCAGCACATCCTGCTGCACCCCACGCTCGGGCCGTCGCCCTGGAATATTCGCTTTTCCGAGTTGCAGACTTCACTCTTGAGCACACCAGCGGCCGGCACAGGCGCGGCACCACTATCACCGGCGCCGGCATCGCCAGCACCAGCACCGCCACCAGCACCGGCATCCGTGCCCGGCGCTGGACCTGCAACAACCCTGCCGGTTGGCACCGCACCGAAGACCGGCGGAGGCGGCCGATGAGCTTCGCACAGCAACCCAACGCACCGGATGACCCGCGGCAGATTCGTGAGTTGCTCCGGATGTTCTTTGGCGATCAGGCCGCTTCGGAATGGTCGGCCGATGACCCGCACAGACTGCTGGGGCTTGACCCCGGAGCCAACACCCCGGCGGTGGTGATCACTGCGCTGCAGGACCGCCTTGCCGTGCTGCGGCTGCACCCGCTGGCGGAGAGCGTCGCCGGTCGGGCGACTGAAGCGGTGCTGAAGCAGGCCGCATCGGCGGCGATGCTGGGCGGGCGCACCGGAGCCGGCAGCGGTGGGCCGCAGAGGATCAGCGAGATCGCTGCGGAAAGAAAGTTCGCTGCGGAACAGGCTTCTCAATTGGCTTCTCAATTGGCTGCTCAAGGAACCGACGGGAACGCACAGGCACCGAAGTTCCCGCGGCCCATCAGGCCCGGTAATGGCGAGACAATCCCGCTGGTGGCCGATGATGACGAGACGATACCGGTCAGTTCGGACACGGGCGCGGTCGCAATGAAAAGAACGCAAGTTGCGAATCAGGCCGCGCCGGTTAGCTCTGGCACAGTTCCGGTGGCCCCGTCCGGTGCAGCGAGCCTCCCCCCTGCTGCGACCGCAACTCCGGCGGCGGCCGTGCCCGTGCGTGCGCCAGCGAATCCGACCGAAACAGCGATGAACCTGCTCAGGCAGCGGGCGGTGATGATTCTGACCGCTCGCGGCCGGCTGGATGTCGATGCGATGCGGCAGTTGCACGCCGCAGCGCTCGGACTGAAACTGCCCATCTCCGCCGCGGAGGCGGTCGTCTCGGAAATGGCTCGCGGCGGAACACCTGCGACAGGCCAGCGGGCGGGAACGGCAATGGTTTCAGCAGCCGGGTCTGCGCTGCCGACAAGGACCGGAACCCACGAATCTGTCTGGTCGTCAACAGGCACAGCCGACCTGCCTCGTCCGATGGATGATGGAACGGATCCCGCATCGGTGCTGCTGAAGCGGCTGATCATCGGCGGCGGCCTGGTCGTGATACTCTCGCTCAGCGGATTAACCGTGGCGCTGCTGCGATCGAGCGGTGTGCCCGCGAACACCGGAGCTGCGCCCGCCGCCACACCGACATCTGCCGAGAACTCAGCGGCGCCTGCCGCCACTACAACTCCGGCCCTGGTAAAACCTGTGCTTACGATGGCGATTGACCGGTCCAGCATTGTGCCGGAGGCCATCGCCGCGCTGGCCTCGGCGGCGACGCTGCGGGCGATGAGCGAAACACGCGCGACAGCCCCGGCGCAGAGCGAGGTTTCGCAGGCCATTGTCGCCTTCACACGCTCGTGGCCCCGGATGCAAAGTGCGCAGCGCACCGCCACGGCCGAGCACGCCACCGATGCGATCCTGCGGGTTGATGCGGCAGGGCAGGTTGCGCTCATCAACGCTTTGGGCTCAGCGGCCGCATCCGGCGAGACGATCGCGCCAGCTCAGATTGTTGAAGCAACCGGCAGCGCCGGGCTGCTCGGCAGGCTGGCACGCGAACGTGAGTTTCCGGCTTCGGTTCGCGAAACCATCCGCAAACAGCTTGGTACTGCCGGCGGCGGAGATGGCGGAGCCTTTGACGGCGCCGCAGCGGCGGTGCTGCGCGGCATCCCGCTGCGGCTTGTTGGCGCACAGGAAACCGGGCCGGCGCTGCACTCGGCCTGGGAGGCGATCACGCTGTGCGGCGCATCGCTGGCCGGGGGTGCCACCGCTCGAGATGACGGCACCGAACTCAGCGAGTCAGAGCGGCTTGCCCTTCGTGAAGCGGCCGGGCCGTTCCTGCTCGAAGCGCTCGAGCAGCTCATTCGTGGCGGCCCAAATCCGCTGGCGGTTCGCGGGATGCACGACAGTTTGATGATGGCCGCGGAGCAGCTGACGTGGTCGCCTGGTTCGGCGGCGCGGGGAAGGCTCATCAACTGGTTTGATGATTCCTCGGTACCCACCGTGAAGCTGGGGATCGTGACCGCATCGATTGTTCAGCGATCAGGGGCCGAGGGTGTTGATTTGACGATGGCCATGTCCAGCTCGGCCGATGTCGCGGGCAGGCAGGAAGCCCGCGCGCGGTACGCGGAGGCCTGGAACCTTATTGGCGGGCCGAAGGATGCCACCTACCAGCAATTGCTGGTGAAACTGACCACGCTGGTCGCCGCGGCGGACAGTGATGCGGCACGCTTGCTGGTCGCGGCGATTGCCGCGGATGTGAACAGGTATTTTCTGGCGAGCTTTACCGCGGGCGCGGCCAGCGGGGTTGAACCAAGCGTGCCTGAGAAGCTGGCGGCGACAATCCCCGGGCAATCAGGGCAATCCGGCGCAGTGTTTCCGACGGTGTCGCTGGCGGGCGAGACGGCCCAGGCGATGAGCACACCGGCGGGTGAATCACCGAGTTACGGTGTTCGCTACTTCGCCGAACGGAATACTCAGGCTCGCATAGAGATCATCCGGCAGTTTGACACGCGCGGCACGCTGGACCCGGTTGATGCCGATGCGCTGATCGATGCCGCGGCGTTTGGCTCATCAACTGAAATGCGGGCGCTGGCTTCCCGCACGGCTGCGAAACGATCGGGCGAAGCGATTTTAGCGGCATCTTTACTTGAGGTGCTGCCGCGGATGGCGCGGAGCCGGGCCAGCGCGGAGCTGATTTCATCGGTCACGCTGCAGCAGGTTCCGGACAGCGATTCGCCGGAGTACCCGCTTGCGGTTCGCAGGGCTGTGGTTGGGCGATTAATTGAACTGCTGGCCGCGGCGACGCCGGTGACCGATGTTGAAGGACAGGCACAGAAAATCGCCGATGCGTATCGCGCAAGTGCCGCGGCGATTGGCTCGGCCATTCGCAACACCGATGCGGCAGCGAGTGGCGCGCCGGGGCTTGATGCCTCATCGATGTTGGATGTGGCGGCGGGTAATGGCCCGGCGGATGCGGCCCAGGCGGTTTTTACCGGTTTGCGTTCTCGCGCCTTGCTGCTGGCACCATCAAAGAAGCTTGCCGCGGAGGGGCTGAACCTTGCTGGGATTGACAGCAGATCGGCGGCGCGGGCGACGGCGGCAACGGGGCCGGTTCGACGGTTTGCGGGTTGGCAGGTTTCACTTCTGGAATTGACGGCGTTTACCGCCGGGGCCGACAGGCCGTCGGCGGCGGAATCGATCGGGGCCGTGCTTGCGGAAACGGCGGAGCGGCGGCAGCGTGCCACCGGCCTTGCGCAGCAGATCATGCACACGGAACTTGCGATGGTTCGGATCTGGCTGGCGTGGGAGGCATCTCAATGAGAGTGACTGCGGACCATGACAGGACGGATTTAACCTGCGGACTAAGGCGGAAGATGATGCGCGGGAGAATAACGCACGCTGCACGCACGGGGGTGCTGGGGGCCATCGTGCTGGCGGTGCTGGGTGTGTGGGCGGTGTCCGGCGCGGTTGGTTCAGCGGCGATGGCCAGCCGGCCGCTGGGTGCTTCGGGGCAACCGGTGGTGACAAGCGAGGTTGCCGCGAAGCTTGCGGCGCTGAAGGCGGAGAATCCGCAAGGGTACTTGCTGCTGGCCGAAGAGATTGCCGACAGCGCGGCGACCGAAGCGGACTTGCGCCTGGCGCGGCAGTTGTACACGCTTGCGCTGGTGCTGGACGGCGGGGAGAACGGGGCAAAGGCGACCGCTGCCGGCGGTGCGGGCGAGACGGACAACGCGGGGAAGGGACAGAGGCAAACGGCATCATCTGTGGCGGCATCCGCGTGTTACGGGTTGGCCGAGCTCACGCGTTCGCCGACGGAGCGTCGCTGGCTGATGGCGACGGCCAGCGCCGCCCGACCGCAGGCGATCAAGGACCGGATTCAGCCGGTGCGGCTTGTTGAGACGACGATCAATCTCACCCCGGCGGTGCACTTGTTTGATGCGATATCGATGGCGCGCGGGGGCGAGGGCCGCAGGGCCGATGCGATGCTGAAGCGCCCCGGCGCCGGCGAACTGCTGGCCAAGTTTGAGCGGGCGCTCGATGACCGGGGCTACTTCAACTCGGCATCGAGGATCAAGCGCTGGATCACCGAGTGGCCCACGTGCACGGAGTGTGCCAACAAGCGGGTTGTGAGCCGAACCGAAGGCGGCAAAACCATCACGCGGGTGTGCAGCACCTGCCGCGGCAACCCGGGCCCACCGCTGGGTCTTGATGACCTGGTGAATCAGGTGCGGTTTCAGTCGGCCCTGTTGTCGGGGATTCAGAACTCATGGTCAGCGGCGCTGCTGGTGGATGGGGGCGAGCCGGCACGCGAGCCCGAGCCGGCGGCGGTGGCGCGGGTGTACGGCGTTGATGTTGCGGCCACGCAGTGGAGGGATGGCCAGTGGGTGCGGCCGAAGTAGGGTGTGAGCCGGGCGGGTGCCATGTAAGGGCTTTGACACCGGTTTAGCCGCAGCCGACGGCTTAGCGAGTGTTTAGCAGTCTGCACCGACCAATACCGGCATGGTCGGAGTTTGTTTCCCCTATACTGGGCCCCCACTTCGGACCGAAACAGTCGGTCCGGGATGCGGGGTGCCGCCATGCAGGCGGCCAAACGTGTTGTAATTTGCATTGGATGGCACTATGAAGATTTTTCGTACACACACCTGCGGGCAACTGCGGGCCGAGCATGTTGGCCAGACCGTTGCACTCAACGGCTGGGTGAACTCTTACCGCGACCACGGCAGCCTGATTTTCATTGACCTGCGTGACCGCTTCGGCATCACGCAGCTTGTGTTTGACCCGGAGGATGGTTCGCAGGCCCACATGATGGAGGCGGCCGGCAAACCGCGCAACGAGGATGTTCTGGCGGTGAGCGGCAAGGTGCGCATCCGCAGCGGCGGCGAGAACCCCAAGCACGCGACGGGCAAGATTGAGCTTGTGGTGACCGAGCTTGAGGTGCTGAACAAGACGGAGAACCCGCCGTTCCTGCCGGACGACTACACGCAACTGCCCAACGAGGAGATCCGGCTGAAGTACCGGTACCTTGACCTGCGGCGGCCGAGCATGCAGAAGATTCTGGCGATGCGCAGCCGCGCATTGCAGACGGTGCGCGAGTACTTCGTGG